>Ga0163144_10029799_pt1 | contig 10461 bp, 12 predicted proteins | sample OliLak19BULKMAT1_FD_123175 | JGI IMG/M metagenome (GOLD analysis project Ga0163144, IMG submission 123175) | Freshwater microbial mat bacterial communities from Lake Vanda, McMurdo Dry Valleys, Antarctica - Oligotrophic Lake LV.19.BULKMAT1 | ecosystem: Environmental > Aquatic > Freshwater >...
AAGGCGTGCGCGATGAGACCGAGCGGCGGCGAGCATGGGCCGGGTCTCTGAGTTTTCTGCGGTGGCATCTATGATTGCCGCCGGTGCCGTCCGAGCATGCTGGCTACTTCGTATGAATTTCTGAGCACCACATGAACTTCAAGTTATTGATATATTTGAATATCATTATCGGTCAGGCTCTTAGGAAGATTAACGTTATCGCGCACGTCTCGTATGCGATTACCGAGGAAATCTCCATACACTTTTGGCGGGACATGGAGCGCCTCTATGCGATCCACCACGAGCAGATCAACGTAACCAAATCTTGCTCTTACATCGCGTTTTGGGTCCGCAAGCTTAAACCTGTTTCTGACGCCTATCCGTTGCAGGCGTACCAAGACTTAGCAAAGGATGAGCAGCCGAACGGCGAATACGAAATAACAGACATTAATGAGCAGATATCGTTACATCTGTCGCTATCTCTCCTTCGCAACTGTCTTGAGGACAATCGGGTTGCCGGGGAGGCTGACATCGGCCAGCCGCAGATGCTCGCGGCATTCGACAAAGTCAGCGAAGATTACCTGACGAGTGTAGTCGAAGATGGAATGTCGATGGGGCTACGCTTCGACAGTATGGTCTATGATATGCGCTTCCGGACCTACGGCCCGCACCACCTGACCCACTTTCTTGTCCATATCATGAGAGATATATATCGAGAATGCGCAAAGTCACCCAGGCAGTAACCGTTTTCTACTCCTCCACCGCCGACGACGGGGCAGGTGTTCGAAAGCTTTCGGTAGAACGTGTTGTAAAGAAAGTGGAACGCTCGCGGGACTTGGCGATCCGGCTTATATACTGGGATGAAGACATTCCGGGGGGAGTTGCGGAAAACACAGGGCAGGACCGTATCGACACAGAAATCCTGGGAACATTCGACGTGTATGTCGGCTGTATGGGGACGAAATTCGGACCTGGGACTGTGAAGGAGTTTTCTGACGCGATCGACGCGCACGTCAGGACCGGACATCCGGCTGAGGTGCTCTTTGCTTTCGACGAAACTCCGGTAAACCCGTACCAAATCCCGGATAACTTTAAGAAGGCGAAGGATTTTCGCAAAAGCCTTCAGACTGCGACGAAGTATGGAAAAGCAATTTTGTACTTCACGTTTTCCGACCTTGGTCAGTTTGAAGACAAGTTGCAAAAGGACCTCGAAGAGGCTGTACGGCGGGCTACCTCGCGGATTAGGGGCGGAGTGCCCCGTCTCAGATAGATGCTCGTTTGCCCAGCTGCGTTGGCGCATTTTGGTAGCCTTCGCCGCTCCTCCGGGTCCAACGCATTCCGGCTACCACGTCTCAACCACCTCCAACCCCCCGTCAGCCCGAACAAACGCCATAGGCCTTGTCTCCGGCGAACCCGCGCCCTGGAGCAGGTACAGCGATCCCACATACCCCGGACCGTCAGTCTGATAATCAAAGCGGACCCCATAGGCGTACTCCGCCAGCCACGCGGCCGGATCCTCCTCATCCTCAAGCCCAAAGCCCTCCTGCACATCCCGCACAGCCGCCACCTCCTCCCACTCCTGGACGGTTAGTTCGTATGGCTTGTTCATATGCCCGGACTCTACCACAGATCGGGAAATGGCGCGGGTAGGACAGGATAGTCCGCCGGTGCGGCGGGAAGTCCCTCGCGCCAGTTGCGAGGACGAAGGGCAGGCGGGGGTGTGGCGCGAGCCGCGGGATTCAGCTGTGATTTCAGCTTCTGACCCGTAGCGTGGCGAGAGCGCCCGCTAGCGGGACGCAAATTGGCAGCGCCCCGTGCTCCGCCAACCGTTAGTCAGCATCGTCGCTCAAGGCATCACGCGGAGTTCCGCCAAGGATCCGTGTTCTCAAGACCGTCCGCGCGCGCGTGAGCCTTCACCCACACCACAAGCTCGTCGAGGTCCTGAAACAGGCTCTCGAGCGCCTGCCCGATCATCGGGTTGTTTCCGGTGGGCAAGGCACGACGTACATCGGTTTGCAGCGCGACGCATCGCTTCCCGAGCGCCCGCATGAAGCCGATCTCAAACGCCACGCCTTCATCGATCGACGCCCCGTCCAAGATGCCTACCAGAAAATCCGCGTCCGCCATGGCGCGCGTGTCCTGCTCGAATATCCGCCGTTCCGCGACCACTAGCGGGACGCCGGCGGCGAGCATGTCGCTCAGCAAATACCCGTCCCGTTGGGGGACGAACACATCGACGTGTGGCCTCAGAGCCTCGCTCACCGCTTCGTTGAAGTCGCGTTCCCGGCGGTTGAAAAGGGGCGCAGCGAGGTAGGCTTTCATTCGCGGGTTCATGACGCAGGCACCTCGGCGAACTTGAGCAGCTCGGCCTCAATGTCGACCGGCGCGTAGTCGTCGAGATAGATGATCCGGGCGATTTCCTTGGCTACATCGGCCGCTGAGCGGCCCAAGGTGCTCACAACCGACTTCTGGACGCCTCCATAGACCTCATCCAGAGACCCTATCAGTGCCTTTACAGAGTCATCGTCCCAATATTTGTGCTTAAAGCTGTTCCTAATTCGCAGTTCGCTCACGTCACAGTCCAGGTAGATGACGTGGCCCGGCTGAATCGCGTAGTTGGTTCCGCACTTCATCGAACTGATCAGTGACGCCGCCTTGGTGCTTCGATTTGTTGGCGGGCCGAACGTAAGCGGGTCCAGCGGGCAGCGATCGATAATGTGTATCCCCTCCTGATGCTTATCAAGCGACATATTTTTCTTCGTGAACTGATCAGCTACCCATTTATCTATGTCCTCTACTTCAGAGGACTTGACCTCTTTCTCCGGAACAGCAAGTTTTGGCAGCCGCTCATCGACCCATTCGTCGTAGGTTATTAGGTTTCTGAAATTGCTCGCCGCAGTGCTCTTCCCGGCACCGATAGATCCGACGAGGTAATAGACGAACTTCCGGCAGCTTTCGGTGTTGTTGAGCTTGAACGTATCCTCGTCCATGAGGATAAGTTCCGCCAAGTTCTTGATTCCGTTTGCGTCCAGGAACAGCGTGTACAGATTGTATGAACTGAAATTGGCTCGGAATATCGTCCGGCGGGTCTCGTCATCTGTATTCGCGCCCTTGGGCAGGAAATGAACGATATAGTGGATGTGTCCGGGATTGGTCACGGCGCTTTGCCTGAGAAGGCTCTGGAGCGTGGTGTCCTCCAAGGATAGGCCAATCAGGATGCACGTGTTTCGGAAGAGATGGTTCGACAGGTGCAGGTATTTTCCAGTCGCGGCGTTTATGAGCTGGTCCTGAAATGCATCGTCTGAAAATACGACCTCCGTGCTTGAACCATCCTCAAATAGGGCAGGAAGGAATCCGTTGGGGTGATAGACGACGCTGTTGTCTTTCTGGAACTGGGCATTCGGGCGGTCAGTGACTTCGTAGCCCTTCGTCTTCAAGAGTTCATCCCCTGATCTGGCATGCATGAGCATTTGCTCAACAGTATCATCGAAATTGTAGTTCACAGTGAGAGGTGACTGCTTGATGATCTCACGGAACGACGTCAAGTACGGGTGGCTTTCAATTAGGCGGCGTCGCTTTCGGTGATCGATATCCTTGTACAGTTGCTTATGGATGATCTTGAGCCAGTCGCTCTTGATTCTTTGCTCCTCGAGCAGATTGATCGAGCCGGACAATCCTCCAGCGGCGATACGTGTGTCCCTGAAGTGACTGAAAAGCATATGGGTGAGCGAGGCGAGCGACTTGGAAATTTGCCCCTTGTCACTGGCCTCCGAAACCTTGATGCGTTCCATCAGCGCGCCCGCGTCCACGTCGGGGTCGGCCGCGATCCGCTCGACGAGTTCGCTCCAGTCTGGAAAGCCCAGGTCCTTGCTGGCGCCCGAGCCAAAGATCAGCCCTAAGCGCTTCCGGTGGTGCTGAGCCCGGAGGTGTACGACCGCCTTGGGCGCAATGGCCATGAGGCCCGAGGAGGCCTTCTTGTTTCCATTTTTAGCCTTGGCCATTGGAACCGCCTTGTTCGAAGAGGTCTAACTGTGCGCTCGCGCGGCTGGGCCGGTGCCAGCCGTCCGGAGCGATGGATGCAGACGGCGGCGGCTTGAGGCCGGCCGTCACGTCGATGTAGAATTCCAGGACGTCGAGAAACCCGTCGTCCGGGCGATAGAAGAGATGATCGAGGTTCCACAGTCCGCTGGCGTTGATCCGCCAATCCGGACTGGCCTCCCCAAGCCAGCCCTCGCTGCCGGCGGGATCCAGTAGGTAAGAGCGGGACAGGAAGCCGATAAGATTGCGCTCGAGGTAGGCGCGATCGCTTTTGGGCCCTGGCTCGTCCGGAATGTCGAGCCAGAGGAGGTGCATCCGACCGATCTCCGTCGAGACCTTTTGCTCGAGATCCGCTTCTAGAGTTCGGATCGCCGCCGGCGCGGTCTGTCCGGCACCCCAGGAGACGGCCTGGTCGGCGGCGTGGTCGCCGCGAATGAGAAGGGCTCGGCCGACGTGCGAGCGGAAGATGGATGATCGGTGGCTGCCGCCCCCGTAGTTTGTCCCGCGGTGCGTGCTGATCCGGTCCCATAGGGTCGTACGTGAGCCTGCGCTCACGGCGTGGGTGCCGATCCGGGTGATGCCCAGTCCCGTTTTCTTCACGCCCGGCTCGACCACGAGATAGACCCCTCGGGTGGGCCATGGGTTCTTTCCAGAACACTCGCTCAATAGCCGCCCGCCGCCTTGGCTAACGAACAATCTGCGCATCAGGCGATCGAACCGGGCGCGCATGGATTCGAGCTTGTCTTCCTCGTTCAGCACACGAAGCTGCTGGAGGCGGGCACCCAGGGAGAGACGGCCGAGAGGCAGTTCGATGCGGCAGCCCCTGCCACGAACGATGGCCTCCAAGGGGGCGACGTAGTCCACTCCGCTATAGAACAACGCCCGGTCCCCGGGTTTGAGGCGGCTCAAGAGCGCCTCTTTGACTTCGGCGGCCCAGCCGGCCTTTTGCTGGGCGGACATCGTCTTGAGGGTCTGCTCGTAGGGGGCGATGCGGTCCCCGAGATTGAGCAGGCCGTGTTTCGCCGAGAGAATGAAGACCGACCGCGTGCGATCGAGCGCCGCCAGAAGCGATTTGCGGTACAGCGGAGACGTGTAGAGCGTCGCCGCCAGCGCCGGCGAGGAGGCCTTCGTTTTGGCGCAAGCGACGAAAGCGACGTCAGCCATATCAGTCTATTGTAGCCCAGGCGTGGGCGTGCAGCCTGCAGGCGTCGCAGACGTGGCAGGGCGCTACCGAACCGTCGACGATTTGCGGCTGGTAGCAGCTCCAAGTGTCCCACTCCCCGAGGCCGAGGGCATGGGCTCTCTCCGCTATCTCGCGCTTGCTGAGTTGGAGGAGGGGGGCGGTCAGAGCTGGTGCCTCGGGGTTTGCGATCGCCATCATGGCGCGGAACGAGGCAAAGAACTCCACCGTGCAGTCAGGGTATCCGGAGAAGTCGACGCAGTTCAGACCAATCTGAACTTCATCGGCTCTCACGCCGGCGGCATGAGCGCAGGCCAGAGATAGAAACACCACATTCCGGCCGGGCAGGAAGGCGGGTGACACGTCTGCGCTCATCGTTTCGACGACACGGTCCGTCGGAATAACTCGGTCCGGTTTTGACCAGTCGATCCGCACGACTTGGCGAGGAATCCCCAACGCTTCGCAATGGCGCTTGGCGAACATCAGCTCGACGCTGAGGCGCTGGCCATAGTCCATCCCAAGGCTGATGACCTCGTGCCCGTCGCGATGCGCCTGGTAAAGGCAGACGGTGGAGTCCATGCCTCCGCTATGTAAGACGAGCACACGTTTCGGCATTCACGCCCCCGCGATCTGGCTACCATCGAGCCCTCAGCCAGCCTTTGCCGACCGTGCTCTTTACGCTCCGCACAGCGGTCGAATGAGCCTACGGCCCTCACCGGGGAGGGAAGATTGATTCTATTTCGCGCAAAAAGGCAATTCCAGCTTTCAACGCCGAAATCTGTGCACGCCTTGGACGAGCACTGTTTTGCAGACCCGCCGCCGAAATCGCTCCGCGGCTGACGTTAGCCTAGCTGGTCTCGATCTGCTTCAGGTCCCCTTGTCGTCCCGGATGAAGGCCATGGGCCGCGTCTCCGGCGCACCGGCGCCCTGGAGAAGACAGAGCGGTCCCACACATCCCGGAACGTCTGTCTGGTAGTCGAAGCTGACACCGTAGGCGTACTGCGGCAGCCAAGCGACCGGATCGTCTTTGTCCTCAAGCCCCCAGGCCTCGCGCACCGCGCGCACAGCCCCGACCGCCGCCCCATTCTGGCGGGTAAGTTCGTATGGTTTGTCCATATGCCCCAACCTTACCACCGAGCTCGAAACCGCGCCGGCTGGAGCGGCGGGTTCCGATTGGGTCGTTGGCGCGGATTCGTGCGCGCGATCGCTAGATCTCTGGCCATATGGCTGGCTAGGATTTCTCCGGAGCAAACATCCAGGAAGACATCAGCGCTCTGGCTGCCCGCCTTGCTCATCCTGTCGCTCAACTTCGTCGGGCTGATCCTCCGGCTGGGCGTCTGCGAGCGCAATGCGGTCTAACGGTCTCGGCGCGAACAGGCCGGGTCGCCCGCCCGATCCGCCTGAGAAAACCTCGACACGGGCGTCGTCGGACAGATCGTCGGGAGGATCGACGTTTTCCAGGATGATGAACTGGGCGATACCGGACAGAGACGCGAGGTGAGCGAAGAAGCGATCCTTTACCGAGGTGGCGGCAAGGGCGGCTTCATCGGCTTCCAGCTCCCCAGCCCGCGGCTTTTTGAGCGGGTCTCGATAGGTGAGCAGGGGCGTATCCAGCACGAGGAAGCCTGGGTGAGGCAGCCCCCGCTCGCGGCAGTACAGCAGCAGGGCCACCTTGAAGGCGGCGTGAGTCACGGCGCGGACACCCTTGCCGTTGGCGACGCGCGCCTTGCCGTCGATCTTCAAATCGTATTGCCCATCGTCAAAGGCGACGTGGTGCTCACCCGGGAACCCCCAGAGCTCCAGCACCGCGCTGACAGTCTTGGAAAACTCATGGGCAATCGTGCTTGGGAGCGTGAGATTGGGTCTTTCGCTTCGCGGCGTCGCCTTCGAGCGCTCGAACATTTCGCGGCGCTGTTGAAGCTCGGCCCGCTGGTTGATCAGGCTGAGACCATGTTTGGCCTTGTCCCGCGCGTTCAGGAGAGCTGAGAGGGCCGTTTGAGACTGACTGGCCTGCGGGGCCAGGTCGCTGATGTCGATTTCCAGTCGGCTAAGCCGGCCCTCGAGCTCCGGCAGCTGCGCCAGGAGCTGCGCCCGTTCCGTACGCAGTTCGGTAAGCGTCAACTCCAGATCGTCGCTATGGCGGCGGATGGCCGCGATCTCGACGACCGCGGCCTCGCGCACGCGCTGGATGTCGTGCTGGTCGTCGTGATGCTTTTGAGCGTGGGGCGCGGCACCGCACAGGGGACAATCGCGGCTGGACGCGATCTCGAGCAGGAAGCCCGCTTCCTCCAAGGCTTCGAGGCGCTGGACGTCGGACCCGTAGACACCCTGGAGCTGCTCGAAACGGTCGATATGAAGTCCAACCTCGTCCAGGCGCACTCGTGCTTCTGGAATCAGTTTTGAAAGCTGGTGTTTCTCGGCAAGGAGGCTCCGCATGGACGTCTGCAGCCGCCCGAAGGCCGCGCTGGTCCCGTCGAGGCTGTTCTCGAGTCGCTCCAACTGATCGACCAGACCTTCCGCATCAGGATAATCGGCTTCGATCGTCGCTTCGACTTCAGCCAGCATGTCCTGGATGAGCTCGAGCTTCACCTGTTTCGCGACATTGAACTTCTTCGGATCATCCACGGCGATGACAGCGGAATCGTCGAGGCCGGTCAGCAAGAGTCTGAACACGCTTCTTTCGGTTGTCCGATCGTCTCGTTGCCCTCCCTCGATGGGTGACCTCTCGATCTGAATGCTCGTCTCATCGACCAGGAAGGTGGAGTCCAGATCTCGGAAACTTAGGGAGCGCGTGACCCCGTAGGCATTGGTCGCGATCTTCTTGTGTCGGAGACCCAGCTCGGTCAGCAGAAGGGCGGAAAGGTTAGCGTCGTCGATCGCATCGTGCGTCGGACGAAGCTGGCGCGGCTCGGCTTCCGGAACGGGCTCGCTGACGTGTCCATGGTGAAGGAGGAAACCGCCTGCGGACAGTGATCGTGACAAGGTGACATCACCGCCTGTCGGCAAAGTCAGGGCCAGCCAGACTGTGTCATAGCCGCGGCGCTCATTGATGTCGGGCAGCGGACCCTTGCCCCCGAACATGTAGTCCAAGGCCTTAAGCGTGAAGGACTTTCCGGTGTTGGACGCGCCCCAAATCAGGTTCAACCGGTCCTCGAACTCTAGCTTCGCGGTTTCGACGTCCGGTCCGGTGAAGGCCAGATGACGCAGGACAATGCGGCTCATGGGTAACTCTCAGGACGCGCGTCCAGACCTTGGAATTCTATACGCCAGCGTCCGATCCGCTCCGCTACCAACGCCTCGAACGCTTCGGGGGTTCGGGCGAAAATCTCTTTGGCCAGCCATTTGGCGCATTCGCGAAGTTGAAGTGCGTAGTCGGTCTGCAGGTGTTCAACGATCCCGGAGGCGTCTCCGCTGGCGCGATAGAGGATGCCGGCGTGCTGATCCGGCTCAAGCTCCACCAGGCGTAGCCTGCGCATGAGGGTCAGACTGTCCTCAACCAGGCGGCGGCGGACGAGAAGTTCGCCACTGCGTTGGGGCACGTCGGGATGGAGACTCGGGGGACCAGCGATGTCTTTTGTATGAACCACCAAGTGATCGAACCAGGCGATTTGGGTGACGCTGAACGCACGCGGATAGACGGCGTCGAGCACCACGACCGCTCGGATTCCCGTCTCGAGAAGGCTGTTAAACAGCGCGGGGCGGCTCACGGCCGGTGCCATATCAGCCGTGGCTGGGCTTCATTGGCGAGATGGTGACACACGCCCTGCTTGGCCTCGACGCGCGCATGCGGCGCCAGCACGCCGCTCGGCATCACACTGCCTGCTTGCACCATCACCTTGTTCAACCGGCTGTAGGCATCCTTGTGGTCCTCGTCGCAGACTTCGACGACGCCATGATAGATCTCGTTCTCGAAGGTCTCGATCACCGCCGGGTCGGTGTTGTCGCGGTAGAATCTCTTAAAGGCTTCTGCGTCGTAGAACCGCTCGCGTTGCCGCGTGAGGTGGGGGGCGAAGGCCGGATCGGAGGCGACTTCGTCATGGTCCGCGAAGGCAACCCCCCTGCGCTCGGAATAGGCATCCACCAACTGGCCGATGTAGGGAAACTCCGCCTGCTGGACCGGCCCCGGAGGGCCGCCGCCAGGCGCCGGACCCGGATCAGCCCCGAAATATTTGTACAGCACCGGCTTGGCCGCAGGATCCGCGAGCAACTCCTCGACGCCTACATGGGCGATGCAGGAGAAATCATAGGCAGAGACGAGGTTTAGCAAATCTCCGACAAGCGGGATATCGCCCCCCTCGATGATCGTCTTGCGACAGTGATCGTCCCAACCCGCGATGAAGGCCGCCTTGAACGCCTTCGGCTTGAAGAAGACCTTCTGGAGGTTCCGGTTGATGCCCATCGGCGCGACAAACAGGTAGCGCCGCGGCGGTGTGAACTCCTTGAGGCCGGCGTAGTATAACACCTTGCCGATTTCGTGGAAGACGCCGCCTGTCGGTAGGGTCGTGCCATACTGTTTGCACTGGTAGTTGTCCCACTCCCCCTCGTGCAGTTCGGATGTGAGGAAGCCGACCACGTCGCGGCCGCGGTCGGCCGTGCCGCGAAACGGCTCGACGCGGAAATACTCCGTCTTCGCAATCGCCCAGTCCCGAACGAACGACTCCAGTTCGTCCGGCAGCATCTTGAGCACATCGCGATTGTAGGCCTTCACCGGCGACACCTCCCCTAGGTGCGGTGACGCTAGCCTCGCCACCCACCCGTATCAACAACTAAGGGTTCACCGTCCCACCAACCGGCGAGGCTTCGCCTCCAGGGACTTCGGCGACTTCAGGGACATCGTTCCATCACTCCGCGCTCTCCCAGCCAAGCGCGCACTCCCGCAGGACACGGACACTCTCCTCCGTTGGAGCGACCTCTATGCGCTCCAACAGCGTGCGCAGCACCCCCGAGGTTTGAACGTCGTCCCGGTTCCTCAGCTGTATCCCTCCGGTGAGGCTTTCAATTACCCACAAGTTCGACGAACTGGATCTGGCCCTCTTGCTTTGGATGAATCGGCTGTGATTCTGTCCGTGGCTCCGAATCACAAGCGGGGGCCTCAATGACCAAAGCCGCATGCCAGCAAACGTGGGTGGACGGGGAGGTCGCGGAAGGCCATCTTCCCGACAAGCGCTTGGAAAAGCGGCTTCGCCAGGTTTTTGATCAGTTGGGCGGTGCCATGGGACAGACTATTCCCCGAGCCTGCCAGGACTGGGCGAACACCAAGGCCG
>Ga0163144_10029802_pt1 | contig 10460 bp, 8 predicted proteins | sample OliLak19BULKMAT1_FD_123175 | JGI IMG/M metagenome (GOLD analysis project Ga0163144, IMG submission 123175) | Freshwater microbial mat bacterial communities from Lake Vanda, McMurdo Dry Valleys, Antarctica - Oligotrophic Lake LV.19.BULKMAT1 | ecosystem: Environmental > Aquatic > Freshwater > Lake...
CCTCCTCGAGCTCACGGAGCGTCGGCCGCTGGGCCAGCTCCTCGCGCAGCCGCCCGACCTCCGCAAGCAGTTCCGCGCCGCCCGGAGAAAGCGCCTGGGTCAAACGGAGCTCCAGCTCATGCGCGCGCAGTTCGAGCGCGTTCTCGCGGCCCAGCGCCGCCGCCTTCTCATTCGACGATTCTCGCCGCAGCGCGGCGACGACGGCCAGCGCGGTCTCGAGATCGGCCCGGAGCGCCGTCGCCTCCGAGCTCGCCTGCTTGCGCGCCAGCTTCTCGCGCTCTTCGTACTGAAGCCGGTTCAGCGCGTGATCGAGGCGCTTGCGCATCTCCTCGACCTCGGTGACGGCCTTCGCCTCGCGCGTACCGGACTCGGAGGCGGCCCGGTCAAGAGCCGCGTGCGCGGCCCGGAGGTCGCGCCGCATGGTCTCTTCGAGCGAGCGCCTGGACGCATCGGAATCGGCCCCGAACGCCTCGGCCTTGCGCCTGAGCGCCTCGAGACGCACGTGCTCGGCGCTGAGCAGCGACACGCGCTCCTTGAGGCCGATGACCTGCTGCGCCAGCTCCGCGGCGCGGCGGCTCGCGGCCGACTCGGACGAGGCGCGGGCGTCCGCCAGCTCGCGCTCCGACGGGCGCTCGGCGAGCTCCTTACGCAGGCGGCCGACCTCCTCGGTCAGCGCGGCTCCGTGCGCGCGCGCCGTCTCCAGGGCGGCGGCAGTCCGGCGCAGATCGTCTCGAGCGGCGGCCAAGGCCTCGCGCTTGACGGAGTCCGAGGCGGACATGGCCGGCGCTCCGGGATCGACGGCGCCTCCCGTCAAGCGGCGCATATCGTCGAGGGCGCCCGCCGCCTCGTCCAGCTTTCGCCGCGCGTCTTCGAGCGGGTCGCGACGCGGCGGCGTCAAAGCGTTTCCTCCGCTCCGGCGCCTCGGTCGAGCGTGATCTGTCCTTTCGCGGCCAGGTCGAGGAAGGTATCAAGGATCTTCGAGCGGGCGGCGACGACCTTGTCTTTCGGATGCGGGATCAAGGATTCCTCCCGCACGAGGTTGCGGGGGCCGTCCGGCAGCTCGGACAGGATGTTGTTGATGAGGGTCTCGGGCGCGCCGCGCAGAGCCGTTCCCCACAGCTCGTAAGGCACGGCGCTCATCACGCGCCGAAGATCGGCGGCGGACAGCGTCACGAAATCCTCGAAGGAGAACAGCATGCGCTCGACTTCCTCGACGCTGCGGGAATCCTCGCGCGAGGCCAGCTTGCCCAGAAGCATCGCGCGCTCTTCCCCGGGGAACCGGCTCAAGATCGTCGCGAGCCGTTCGGAGCCGCGCAGGCCGTTGGCGATCGCGGACCGGAGCTTGTCCTCGATCTCGGACAGACGCTCCGGATCGACCGTCTTCAGCTTCAGCAGGGAAGCCGACGCCTCGGCCTGGATGTCGGCCGGCAGCTTCGAGAACATCCGCGAGGCGGTCTCAGGGGCGATCTTGGCGAGATAGGCGAATATTTGCGCGAGATCGATCGGAGGCTGATCGGCGAGCACGCGCGCCGCGCCCGCCGCGTCGGCCGTCTCCAAAAAGTCGAATCGCCGTCCCAGCGCGGGAAAGGCACCCGCCTCCGCGTCCTCGCCGACGCCTTCCGCCTCGACGAGCCCCGCGGGCGAGCCGGGCATGAGCTCGGGGAGAGGGTCGCCGAGCTCGCCCGAATCTCCTCCGCCTTGGCCGCCTCCGCGCTTCGTCAGCTCCTTGGCGAAGACGCGCGCGCCGCGCACGAAAGCGCTCGAGATGATCATGACGATGAGCAGGGCGACCAGCAGCCCGGAAGCGATGAAGGCGAGTTTACGCCAATCTCCGGGCGTGGAAAACGCCGTCTTCCAAGCGGGACGCATGGGGGCGCGCACGATCGTCAGCACGTCGCCGCGCGTTCCGTCGATGCGCAGCAGCTGAGGGAGGAGCTGCGCCGCGTCGCGCGCCTCGGTCTCGGTCAACGTGGAATCGAGGACGGCGGTCGCTTCGATCTTCTTGATCTCGAAGCCCGCGTCCCGCAGGCTCGTCTCGAGGTCCTTCTGAAACGGCTGAATGGCGCGCGACGCGGCGGACTCTTCCTTCGCGGCGGCGGCGGCCTGGACCTCGCGCTCCTTGTAGTAGCCGGGAAGATCGAACATGCGCATCGCACCCTTGACCGCGGAGGAGGAGCCGGGTTTGGACATCGGGGTGACGATCTCCGTCGCCGTGTGTATCTGCATGCGCTCGCCGCGAACCTCGACGAGCACCTTCGCGCGGCCGGGACCGAACATGCCGTCGAGCACGCCCATGGCGCGGCTTGACAGCCTCTCGGAAACGAGGTTTTCGTCCGCCGAGAGCTCGGCGGCCGAAGCCGATAAGGCGAACATGGCGACGGCGAACGTTAGCGCACGCATTGCCATATTAGAATACCTCATACTCGGCGCTTCGCGGTTAACGATTTGTTATCAAAAGGCAGGTTGAAATGGAACCGGCTGCCGCGATCCGGGGCGGACTCCACTCCCACCGAGCCTCCATTGAGCTCGACGAGCGATTTCACGATCGATAGGCCGAGGCCCGTGCCCACCGCGGAAATATTGTTTTTGACCTGGCTGAAAGGCTTGAACAGCTTGGCGATCGCCTCCTTCGATATTCCGACGCCGGTGTCCGAGACGAAGCACTCCACGCCGTCCTGGGTTCGCTTCAGCCCGACGGTCACGCGCCCGCCGCGGCGCGTGAACTTCACCGCGTTCGACACCAGGTTCGTGACGACCTGGGTGATCAGATCCGGGTCGATCTTGACTTGAGGGAGATCCGGCTCGATCTCGATCACGAGGGTCTTTCCTTCCTCCTCCGCCCAAGAGCGCTGGAACAAGGCCGCGTCCTCGACGAGCCGAGACAGGTTGCACAGCTTCGGATTGAATTCCAAGCTGCCGCGCTCGATCTTCGCCGTGTTGAGGAGGCTTGTGACGAAATGCGCCAGCCGCGAAGCGTTCTGGTGGATGCGCTCGAGCTGCGCGCGCTCCTCGGCGCTGAGGCCCTTCGCCTCGGCCAGCAGCATGCGCACGTAGCTGTCGATGGAAAATAGGGGGGAGCGAAGCTCGTGAGTGACCGAGGCCACGAAGGTCCGCTTCATATCCTCGAGCTCGCGCAGGCGTGCCGTCATCGCGTTGACGCCCTTGGCCAGGCGCGCGACCTCGTCGGAGCCGCGGTCCGGGATCTTGCGGTCCAAGCGGCCCTCTCCGACGTCCGCGAGAGCGCGCTCGATGATGATGAGCCGCCGCGTCAGCGACCAGCCGAGAGGGATGCTCAGCAGCGCGCCCACGAGCAGCACCGAGAGCGCCGCGCTGCCGAGGTCCTCGGCCAGAGCGCCTCGCGCGTCGGAAATCCTCCGTTCGAGGACTTTCGTCGAGAAATCCAGCGCCACGACGATGCTCTCGCGGCCCTTTCCGTGAAGCGAGACGATCTCCGTGCGCACCTTGTCGCCCTGGATCGCGGTTTTGGCGCCTTCCGCATCCTGCCAGCCGTCCTTGGATTTTACGCGAGCGGACAGGACCTCAGGACGATCCCTCGACAGGAAGGAGAGGTAGTCGAGAAGCATCAGGGGATCCTTGGCGAGCTGCGATTCCGCGGCCATCGTGCGCACGCCTTGAGTCAGGATCTGGATCTTTTCCTCTTCGCCCGCGCGTACGGACGCGTCTTCGATCACGAAGAACACGGCGGCGGCGGCCGCGGCCGTAACGGCGATCGCGATCGACAAGATGAAGGCGAGCTTGAGACGAATACTCATGACCGCGTAGACCCGAGCATCAGCGCGACTTTCGGCGCTCCAGGCGCTCCAGAGCCTTTCGAGCCTGCTCGTTCTCCGGGTCGATCTGGATGATGCGCAGGAACATCCCGCTGGCCTGCAGGTACTCGCCGCGCGCGTAGTGCTCGACGCCTTTCTGATACAGCGCCTGCACGTCGCGCGGGTCTCCGTGGCGGGCCTCGGCCGGCGCGGGCTGCGGCGCACGGACGGCCGGCGCGGGCAGCGCCGGCGCGACGGGGATCTCGGCGGCCGCGGGGGCGGGCGTCTCGGGGGCCATCGCGGGGGCGGACGGGGCCATGCCGCCCGGCAGGCCGCCGCCGCTGGCGCGCTCGGTCGCGAGCTTCATGTACGCGCGCAGGGAATCGATCTCCTTCTGCCGCGTCTCGTTCTTGAGCGCGACCTCCCAGATCTGGTTCGCCTCGAGGTAGCGCCCCGACATGTAGCGCAGCGAGCCGAGGCGCTCGAGCGCCGTGACGGACTCCGGCTCGAGCTCCAGCACGTCCTTGAGGAGCATCTCGACCCGGAACTTGTCGTCGCGGGTGTTGGCGATCTCGACGCGATAGAGCAGCTCTTCGATGTAGCCGCGGGGGTGATTCGCCGGCAAGCGATCGGCTTTGAGCCCGACGGCCTTCTCCATCTCTTCCAGGAAGTGCGCCAGGCGGGCGTCCTCGGGCTTCATGCTGTACGCGTAGGACGCGTGCAGCATCGACACCCGGTCCTGGCCGTACAGGAAGCCGCGCAGGGTCGAGATCAGGTTGCTGTCGAATTTGTCCTTGGGCTCGGGCAGCTCGTTGAAATAGTACGCGACCAGCCCAAGGCGGTTCGACAGCCGGATGAGGCCGGGGCCGAGCGGCTGCTTGAGGGCGTATTCGGTAAGCTCCTTCTGGGCGACCTGGTACTTGCGCTGCTCGATCAGCAGGCGGATGGGACCCAGCCGCGGGTCGTTCATGTCCTGAGGCTTGAGCTCCTGGCTGTACTCGTAGCCGTAGTCCGGGCCCTTCTCACGCAGATTCTTGGACTGCTCGAGGAGGGCCCGGCTGACCTCGTCGTCTCCGGTCGGAGCGCCGAGATGGAACGTCAAAGCGAAACGGTGGGAGCCGCCCGTGCTGGAGATTCCGCCGACCGGGAGGATGAACGCATAGTCGAACTGGATCTTATTGATGCGGTAGGAGCCGCCCATCGACAGCTGGCGCCAGTCGTCGCTTCCGACGCCCAAGGAGCCGCGGAGGCCGAACTGGCCGTAGTCGAGCGTCGGGAAATAGCGCTCGGCGGCGACGATGTAGTCTCGACCGCCCTTTTTCGTCTTGATCTCGCCCATCAAGCTCAGCCACAAGGATTTATAAGCCAGCCCCAGGTTCATCGCGCGCTCGAGCTTGTCGCTTCCCGAGAACGCCACGTTGGGCGACATCATGTGCTGGATCGCCAGCCCGGCCTGCCAACGGCTCGGAAAGCGATAGATGAATCCCAGGTCCGCGTCGAACGTGCTCTTGCTCTTCTGGCCGCTGAGCACGGGGTCGGAACCCTGGCCGCATTGGACGCCGTTGCAGGCGCTGCCGGCCTCGGAACCCGCCGTGAACGCGCGCGTCAGGTATTTCGCCGCGAAGCCGGCCATGAACTGCGACCCCGACTCGCGCTCGATAGGCTTGAAGCCGTACGCCGCCGTGAGCGCCTGCTCCGAGTAGGCGCCGGCCAGCGACAGGCGGTCGAAGCCGAAGCCCAGCGTCCGGCTCTTCTTGCCGGCCGACAGCGGATGGGCGTACACGAACTGCGAGGAGCCGATGTTGGAGCCGTCGCTCAAGCCCATATACAGGCGCGAGTAGGCGGCCGAGAACTGCTTGCGGTCGATCTGCGCCAGGCCCGCGGGGTTGTAGTGGAGGGCATAAGCGTCGTCCGCGAGGGCCCCGAAGGCGTTGCCCATGCCCGGCGCGCGCGCGCCGGCGCCGTTTTCTTCATAGGCGGCCATCGCGGGGCGCGCCAGCAAGGCCGCGATCATGAAGGCGCCGAACGTGCATTTCATCGCACGACCACCAGCACGCCCGATTTCGACGTCTTATCGATAGAGACGACGAAGATGTAGATGCCGTTGGCATACCCGCGCGGATCCCACGCGGCGGAGCTCGTTCCCGATTCGATGGGGACGGACGCCACCTGACGGCCGCGCAGCTCGAAGATGCGGATGGTTCCGGCCGAGTCCGTCGGATTTAGATATTGGAATACGGCGGCGTCGTTCTTGCCATCGCCGTTGGGCGTCACGAAGCGATTGAGAAGTCCCGCGAACGCGAAGCCCGCCGCTTGAAGCGGGGGGACAAAGAACGCGCCTAGAAGCAGGATCGCTACGCCGAGGGTCTTATGCGGCATTCGCGGGGAGTATATAGGAAGGCTGCGAGGAGGATGTTACGGAGTTGCGAAATCGCCTGGGGGGGGCCATTTTACTTAAGGACCACGATCGTGCCGGTATACGAATTACCCTCGGCCTCGAGCTGGTAGATATAGACGCCGCCCGCCGCGCCCGAGCCGTCCCACTGCAGGGTGTTCGAATTGGGACCCGGGCGGAGGTTCGAAGCGACGACGCGGCCGCGAAGGTCGACGATGCGGCCGGACACGTGCGCGTCGCGGGGATTGTCGAAGGTGAAGACGACGGCGTCGTTCTTGCCGTCGCCGTTGGGGGTCACGAACTTATTGGAGAGCCCCGCCAGGTTGAACGCGAAGCTCGTGACGCGCTCGACGGAGCGAAGCTGGTACTGGCCGAAGTACTTCGTCTCCAGGAAGAGATTCTGCGAAGCCGCGTCGCCCTTGCCGTACAGCTGCAGCCAGCGATCCCGGTTCCACCAGTACACGCTGGCGTTTTGGGGGCTGCTTCCGGACGCGGACGCGAAGGACGGCGTCATCGAGCTGCCGGTGAGCTCATAGTGCAGATACATCGAGCCCATGCCATCGAGGCTGAAGTTGGAGTCGGGGATCGAGCCGCCGCGGTAGGCGTCGTATCCGACCGACTTGAAGACCCTGCCGCCCAGATCCAACGGATTGCTCGACGGCACGATCGCATAGGCGCTCGCCGGATTGCCGCCCGAGCCGACCAGGGGCCCGACCAGGGCCTTGGGGATGTGGAAGTAGCTCTGGTCGTCCGGAGAGACCGAGTACGCGTCGAAGGTCCCCGCGGAGCGGATCAGGGAACGCGCCGACATCGCGGTCCCCACCAAGCACGAGTCCGACCGCTCCGAGCGCACCGCGTAGAAGTATTGCGGCCCGGAAGCCGCGTCCGTCCACGTCAAGGTGTTGGTGGACACGGCCGCGATCTCCGTCCAGGTCGCGAGGGTCGGGGTCGTCGACCGGTAGATGCGATAGCCCAGGAGTTCGGTGGCGGCGGGCGCGTTGGGATCGACGAAGGAGACGAGGTCGTCGTACCGCACGACCGGCAGCCAGGTCACGGTCGCGGTGTTGGTCGCCGCCGTGGTCAAGCCGATGCCGTACGGCGTCTGCGGCATGCGCCCGACGATCCCGTTCGCCGTGTTCGCGCCCGCCGAGTTGAGCGAGCGGATCCCGTCGCGCTCGGCGGCCTTGATCGCGAAGTAGTACGGCTTGCCGGCTTCGAGTCCCGACACGCTGACGGTATGCTTCGTGCCGCGGAGCGCCGGCGAAGGCGGGCCGACGACCGTGGCCGCCGCGTCGAAATTCGCGTCCGACAGCCCCGGAGCCTCGGAGGCGGTGGAGCTGTATTTGATGATGAAAGCTCCGGCCGCCGACATTTCGTCGCCGTCGTTGCCCGGCGCGGTCCACTGCAGCAGGATCGTAGTGGCGCCGCACGGCGTGGCGGTCTTCAGATCGGTGATGCGTGAAGGCTGAAACGCGATGCCCATGAAGCCGTCGCGATTGGCGAATCCCGCGGACGCTCCAAGAGGGGAGGACACCGCGCCGACGGAGGCATGGCCGCGAAAGCTGGGGGAGGTCTTGCGCATGCCGCCGGAGTCCACCGATGAACGGGTGTTCTGGAACGAAGCGCTCGCGGAAACGGAGGCGCGCGCCGGAACGAAAAGCCCGGCGCTCAACACCACCAGCGAAGCCATCGCGAGAGCGGAGCGGATCATCGAGACTACTCTAGCCCCTTTGTGCGAAATCCTTATTGCGGCCATGCGAAGCAAATGGAGCCTTATAATGGAGCTATATAATCGAGCTAAATATGAAGGAATTTCCGGTTGCCGCCGTTAGCGAGTGTTTGGTAAAGTCAGGCGGTGAAAGAAGCGCTCACGGCCCGCATTATAGCGCACTACCTGGGGGGCGAAGAGGCGCTTCCGACGGGCTCCCGCGCGGCCCTTGAAGGCGCCGGGATCTCGGTCATGGCCGTCGACGACCGCGCGGCCCTTCGAAAGCTGGCCATCGCCTCGCCAGCCGACGCGCTGATCGTCTCGCTGCGGGCGCTCCCGCTGCCCGCGCGTGCCCTGCCCGCGCTCCGGCGCCTTTACGGCCGCCAGGGCCTCGCGATCATCGTGCTGACTCCCGACGACGAAGCCGCGAGCCGCCTGGGCCTGCTGAGCGCCGGCGCCGACGACGCCCTGCCGACCGCCGTCGATCCGCTTCTCCTGGCGGCCCGCATCGAGGCGGCCTTGCGCACCGTCGAACAGTTCACCTCTCCCTCATCGTGGTCGAAAGGAGTCCTTAGGACCCCCGATGGGGAGATCGCGCTGGACCTGCGGGCTCAGCGCTGCCTCGTCCGCGAACAGGGTGCCTATAAGGAAGTCCTTCTCACCCGCAAGCAGCTCGCGGCGCTCACCGCGCTGCTGCGCGCGGCCGGCCGCCCGGTCGCGTGGGATCAGTTCTACAGCAAGGGGTGGCGCCCGAGCAAGCTGCGCCGCAATTCCCGGATCTTGGTCCAGCACGTCCTTGCGCTTCGGCGCAAGCTCGGGTCGGCCGGGGGACGCATCAAATCGGTGCCGGGAACGGGCTACCGATTATCCCTCTGAAAATTAGCCGAAAATTAGCAGATATGGCGTCACGGCGACCCACCGCATATACTTCATTCGTGATACGCCTGCTCCCCGCGTTTGGCCTGCTCCTATTGACCGCGGCAGCGCGCGCTCACGAGTCCTCTAGCTCGCGCTACACCAATGCGGGGGGCGCCCAAGCGATCGTCACGACCCCGGCGGCGGCGCTTCCACCCGCTCCCAAGCCTTCTCCGAAAAAAATCCGCAAGGACCCGCTCCCGACGGCCGTCCTGCCCGTCCCGCCGCGCGCCGCGCCCGAACCCGCCCGAGGCGCGAGGACGCCGCTGCTCGGAGCGCTCGCCTTGGCGCTCGGCGCAGGGGCCTTCGCGTACCAGCGCCGCGCCCGCGCGCGGCGCCGCGCCGACGAGGAGAATTTCACGCTCGCCGCGCACGAATTGCAGTCGCCGTTGGCCGCCATCGAGTCATACCTCGACCTGATGGCCTCGGAGGCGTCCGCCGCGACTCCGGAGGCGCGGCGCTGGCTCGAGGACGTGGGCCGGATGCGCACGACGACCTCGCACCTGCGCCGCACGATCACCGACATCCTCGACATGACGCGCGTCGAGGACGGGCGCGTGAAGCTGTCCGCTCGCGCCGTGGATCTCGCCGCGCTCACCCACGCGTCCGTCGCCGCTTACGCGCCCCACGCGGCCTCGCGAGGCATCGCCCTGACTTCGGCGGTTCCCGCCGGCCTCGCGGAGGCGCTTGCCGACCCCGATCGGCTGCGGCAGGTGCTCGACAACCTGATCGGCAACGCGATCAAGTTCACGCCGGAGGGCCGCGGCATCACCATCTCCGGCCGCGAAGCGACGGGAGAGGTCATCCTCGAAGTGCGCGACGAGGGCGTCGGCGTGCCCGCCGACCGCCGTGCCCGGTTATTCGGAAAATTCCAGAGGCTCGGTCCCGCGGTGGACGGCACCGAGGGCACGGGGCTCGGACTGTACCTGTCGCATCGCCTCATTTCGGCGCAGGGCGGACGCCTCGAGTATGAGCCCGGCAAGACTGGCGGAAGCGTATTCCGCGTAACGATGCCTCGCGCATGAAGGCCGCCGTACTCATTGTCGACGACAGCGCGGATTACCGCCGCATCTTCACGCGCATACTCGCGTCCGCCGGATACACCGTTTTAACGGCGCAGAGCGCTGAAGAGGCGCGCTTGGTCCTGCATACCTCGCCTCCCGACGCCGCCTTGCTCGACTGGAACCTTCCGGGAGACAGCGGCATCGATCTCGCGCGCGAGATCCGCCGCGATCCGAAGCTCAGCCGCATTCCGCTTCTCATGCTGTCGGTCAACGCGCGCCCGCAAGACCAGATCCAAGGCCTGCGCGAGGGCGAGGTCAACGCGTACCTCGTCAAGCCGGTAAACGCCCAGGAGCTGCTGGCCCGGCTCGAGGCGCTCCTCACCAAGAGCCGGTGACGGGAAGCGGCTTGAGCTTTTTCCTCTACTTCTGGCGGCTGCCGCTCGCGGCGGCAATCCTTCTATTGCCGGCGTGGTGGGCGGCCGGACGCGTCCAGGACCTCAAGGCGAGCCCCTTTTTTCGACTCTTATGCGCGATCGGGCTAGCGCTTCTCGGCTACGTCGCATTCGTCAATCTTCTCGGACGGCTCATTGGGAATTCTCTCGCCGCCGTCATGATCTACCTGCTGCTGAACGCGGTCGCGGGCGTTCTGCTTTTTCGGCGCCGTTCCG
>Ga0163144_10029803_pt1 | contig 10460 bp, 6 predicted proteins | sample OliLak19BULKMAT1_FD_123175 | JGI IMG/M metagenome (GOLD analysis project Ga0163144, IMG submission 123175) | Freshwater microbial mat bacterial communities from Lake Vanda, McMurdo Dry Valleys, Antarctica - Oligotrophic Lake LV.19.BULKMAT1 | ecosystem: Environmental > Aquatic > Freshwater > Lake...
GGCAACACCGACCAACCCGCTTTTCTCAACCAGGCCGTCGAACTCATCACGGGACTACCTCCGCTGGAACTGCTGAAAACCACCCAGGCCATCGAAGAACAGTTGGGCCGGGTGCGCCGCGAGAAGTGGGGCGCTCGGCTCATCGACATTGACCTGCTTTTTTACGGAAACGAAATCCTGGATTTGCCCGACTTGAAAATTCCCCATCCGTACCTGCCCCAGCGCCGGTTTGCGCTGGCTCCGTTGGCGGAGATTGCCGGGAAATTCGTGCATCCGGGCCTGAGAAAAACGGTGACGGCGTTGCTGGCGGACTGCGCGGATGAGTCGGAGGTGGTGCAGTTGTCACGCTGAGCGAAGTCGAAGCGTCACGCCCCCCGTTGCGCTTCGACTTCGCTCAGCGTGACAACGTTTCTTCAACGCAGTCTATCCTTCCCAACTCCCCCTTACCCGACTGCCGTGCTCTTCGTGGTTGGTGATGTGGAGGTAGCGCTCGATTTCCTGCTGCAATTCATCGACGTGCGAAATCACGCCCACGATGCGGTTTTCTTTCCGCAGCGATTTTAACGTATCGAACACCACCGTAAGCGATTCGCGATCCAGGGAGCCGAAGCCTTCATCCAAAAAGAAAAAATTGTGGCTCGATTGGGTCAGGGCGTGGATGTTGTCGGCCAGGGCGAGGGCGAGGCAGAGGGCGGCCTGGAATTTCTGCCCGCCCGAAAGCGTCTTCAGAATCCGGGCGTGGCCGCCGTTGAGCAGGTCGCGCACCTGGAAGTCGTTGTTCTCGGTCACTTCCAGCGTGAGTTGCTGGCGGGTCATGCGGTGGAAACGCTCGTTGGCGGCGTTGCAGAGGTTTTGCAGGTACACCGAGGCGACGTAGTTCACGAATTTTCCGCCCCGAAACAGCTTTTCGAGGGTGTCCAAATCAGCCTTGCGAAGGTCGAGCGCGGCTTTTTTCTGCTGCAAGTCCTGCCGCGTGGCCCAGTCGGTTTGCAGGCGGGCGAGTTCGGTTTCCAGACTTCCGACGGCTTTGGTCAACTCGGCTAATTCGGCGCTGGAGGCGACCAGTTTTTCGCTCAGTTCGGCGTGGGCGCTGGAGTCGTAAGGTGCTTGCTCGACAAGTTTTCGGGCGAGGCGCTGGGTTTGGCGGGCGGTTTCGAGGCCCGTTTGAAAGGTGTTCAGCGCCGCCCGTTCACCCGGTACGTTCAGCGGCTGGACGAGGGTTTCGACGGCCTGCGCTTCGGTGGCGAAGGGCGAATCGGCCAGCGTGGCGGCGACTTGTTCCTCCAGTTTTTCGAGCGCCAGCTGGTGCTGGTTGAGAATGTCGGCGGTCGAAATCAGGTTGCCGTTGAGGGTGCTGCGGCTGTTTTCGAGTTCGCGCACGCCTTTTTCCAGTTCCTCAAACTGTTTTGCAATCGCGGTAAACTGCGCTTCCAGCGAACGAATCTGGCGCTGCACGCCCTCGGCGTCTACGTCGGTGCTGGCCACGGCGCGGGTTTCCTCGTCCAATTGGCTTTGCAGCAATTCCCATTCGGAGGTTTTCCCAGCCAACTGGTTCCTCAGGCGTTGCAGGGGTTCCTCAAATTTGCTTTGCCGCTCGGCGGTGAGCCGGTCGGCGTCGGCGGTGAGTTGGCGGATTTGGGCTTCGAGACCCTCCAGCGTTTGCTGCGTTTTTTTGCCTTCGGCGAAAGCCGTTTTAACGGCTTCCGGCTGGTCACGGGCAAACTCCGCCCAGACGAACCGCGCCTCGTGCTCGGTCAGGGCCTGCTGGTTGGCATCCCAGCGCTGACGGATTTTTCGTTTTTGTTCTTCAAAAAAATCACTCTTTCCCGCCAGGTCGTTCAGGGTTTTTTCAACGGATTCCAGCCGTTTTCCGGTTTGGCGCAAGCCGTCCTGTTTCGCCAAAACCTGCTTCAACTGCTCAGCCAAATTGCCCGATTTGCCGAGCGGCTGCGGGTGGTGTTCGGAGCCGCAGAGCGGGCAGGCTTCGCCGGGATGCAGGGCGCTGGCGTACTGTTGCAGCGCTTGCTGGGTGTGCAGGCGTAGCACCTCGGTTTGCAGCGCCTCGGCTTCCGCCTGAAGGCGGGCCTGGGCGGTTTCGAGCGTCGTTTTCCACTCCGCCAGCGGGGCATCGGGCAAGGTGCCGTTGGCGTGCCGGGCCACTTCCTCGCCGCCGAGCAGCGTGGTTCGGCGCTCGGCGAGGGCTTTCAACTCGGTCTGTATCCCGTTGGCTTCGATTTTCAGGCTTTCTTTCGTTTGGACAAAATTTGTTTGCTGACCAAACCAGGCCTGCACCGCCGTCAGGCGCTCCCAATCCGGCAGCGTTTTCCGTAGACCATCGGCTTCGGCCTCGCGGGCTTCGCGGGTTTGTTTGGTTTCCTGAATTAACTTTTCTTGCCCGGCCAGGGCCGTTTCGCCCCGCTCGATGCTCCCGGCGATGGCCTTCCGACTCTGCTCCACTTCCTTCAATTTCAACACCGTGCGCAGGGCCTCGGCCTGGCGGTTGAGGGCTTCGCGGTTCTGGTAGGCGGGGCGGAGGGTTTCGAGCGCGTCAGTTTCAAACTTGAGTTTTTCGCGCACGCTCACCAGCATTTGGTTGAACTGCTCTTGTTTGGCCGTGGCCAGTCGGAGTTCGCCCTGCCGGGTGGTTTTCTGGTCGAGCAGGGGTTTGAGGTGTAGCAACGCCCACTCGTAGGTTTGCAGAGTTTGGGCGCGTTGGGCGTAGGCGGGTTCCTGGGCGTTCAGGGTTTCCAGGGCCAAGGTGGCGTCGACCAGGGCGAGGGCGGCTTTGCGGCGTTCCTCGAATCCAGTTTCAGCAACGCGAAGCAAATCGAGCGTACCCGTTTTTTCGGTTAAAACGACCTTCTGCGCCTCCAGTTCGACTTTTTTTGCCTCCAACGATTCCGCCGAGGCCTCGCCGAGGGTGGTGAGTTTTCCGTTGAGGTCGGCCAGGGCGAGGTCGTTGCGGCGAACGAGCCGGGCGGTTTTGGCGCTGAGGTCGTACTTGTCGAGGCTGAACAAATCCTTCAGCATCTGCGTCCGCTGCGCCTCCGAGAGGTCGATAAATTCCTGAAAACGCCCCTGCGGGATGATGATGGTGCGCTTGAAGTTTTCGTAACTCAGTCCAATCACCCGTTCGGCCACGTCGTCCACCGACACGGGAATCCAGCCTTCCACGGCGGGGTCGGCGAGGTCGGGCATCCACTGGTAGGCTTTGCGTTCAAACACCTTCACGTCGCGGAATTGCTTGCTGTTGCGTTTGCCGCGCACGGTGAAGCGGTAGCGGTGGCCTTCGCGCCCGGCCCGGCAGATGAAATCAATCCACAACTCGTCAGAGCGCAGGTTGAGCATGTGGTAATTGCGGTCGTCGCCCCGGCTGTTGAGCCGCTCGGTGTCGCCGTAGAGCGCGAAGGTGATGGCCTCCAGAATACTCGATTTGCCGCTGCCCACCGCCCCGAATATGCCGAACAGGCTGGCCTCGGTCAGGCGGCTGAAGTCGATGAATTGGGTGTCGCGGTAGGAATAGAGGCCTTTAAGTTCGAGAGAAATGGGAATCATGGGAGGGGGGAATGGGGAATTCGGAAGGCGGAATAGACGTATTCGCGACTGTCACGCTTCGACAAGCTCAGCGTGACAGTCGCCGTTGGGGTTATTTTCCCTCCCCGTCCTCTTCGGCCAGCACTTCCCGGAACAGGTCGAGTAAACTCTCCGAGGGGTCTTGTCCCGGCCGGTTCACCTGCCGGTGCTGGCGGAAGTAATCGCTGAACAATTCTTCCATGCCCCGGGTCAAATCCACGCCGTTGGGGGCAGTGCCGGGTAGTTCGGTGGGACGGCGGATTTCGGGCACGATGGGCATCAGGCCCACGTGGGCGTCGATAAGGCGTTTTTTGTCGCTGGTTTCCAGGAACGTATCCGTCACCATCGTCACCTGCACGAGGCATTCGGAGTGCTCAGCGAGCCAGTCGAGGGCTTCGTCCATTTCCTCGAAACGATTGCGCATCAGGCGCTTGCCTTTCGTGAGCGCCACGGGCCGAAACTGCACCGGCTGGCCCGGTTCGGCCTCGATGATGACGGCGTACTTGGTCTGGTTCGCTTCGCTGAAACTGTAAGCCAGCGGACTGCTGCTGTACACCACCGGGCAGGGCGCGGTGTCAACCACCTGGTAGCGGTGCAGGTGGCCGAGGGCGACGTACTGCATTTGCGATGGGATGGAATTGGTGAAAATCGCCTGCGCCCCGCCGATGTGCAGGATGGGTTTTTCGTCCTCCGGCTCTTCGGGCGGGTTCTCGTCGCCTTCGCGCATCACGTAGAGGTGCGCCACGAGCAGATTCACGCCGTGGTCGTCGCAGTACGTGTCGGCCAGGTGTTGCCAGTGTTTCTGCAATACATCGCGGAGCGAGGCTTCGGGGTCGTCGGTGGCGAGGGCGGTTTTGAGGCGGAGTTCGTTGGCGTAGGGCGTGAGCAGCAGGCGCAGTGGCGCGGCCTGGTTGGGCAGTTTTAGTTCGATAAAGCCCCGGTCAGTGCGGCCCACTTCGATGCCCTCGTTGACCGTGCAACACTCCACGCGGGTGTGCGGAAACCCGGCGAACACGATGCCGCAGGCGCGGGCCAGCGGGTCGGGGGCTTCGATGCGCTCGGGCTGGTCGTGGTTGCCTGCGATGGCCACCACGGCGCGGCGGCCCCCGTCGCTGAGGCGGCGCAGGGTTTTGTAAAGCAGTTCAGTGGCGTTGTTGGGCGGGTTGAACGAATCGTACAAGTCGCCCGCCACAATGACCGCGTCCACGGCTTCGCTCTCGGCCAGTTCGCAGAGTTCGGCCATGACTTCGAGTTGTTCGTCAAACCGGGAATAGGCGTCGAGGCGCTTGCCGAGGTGCCAGTCGGCGGTGTGGAGGATTTTCATGGGGTGGAAACGCACAATGCGTTCCCGAAGATACGACGGGAGGGGGCGGTGGGGCAACTGGGGCCTATTCCTAATTTTTAGGATAGCGGGGGTGGTTGAGGCAAACAGCCTCAAGGAAAGTATCGCTCGATGCTGTCATCCAGAGCGCAGCGAAGGACCTTTCGCAGTGGCCTTCCAACTAGCCCAGAGGGTGGAGGCGAAAGGTTCTTCGCTGCGCTCTGGATGACAGCCTGCGGGACCTATTTTTACCTTTACCTTTTGCTGAATTTTTACGAAAAAATTCTAATTCTTGCCATTCTCCTAAAAATTTCTCCAACCCCTTAAAATTCAGGCATTCCCCCGCCCGCCCTTCGCCGCCTGCTCTTACCTTTGTGCTCAGGTTTTTCCCCACCAATCGTAAATCGTAAATCCGATGGCAACTGCCGAACTCGCCCTACAAATCCCGCTGGCCGACCGCATCCAGGCCCTGGAGGAATCCTCGACGCTGGCGATGACCAAAAAAGCCCGCGAACTGGCCGCCCTGGGCCACAACGTGATTAGCCTCAGCGTGGGCGAACCCGACTTCAAAACCCCGAAACATATTTGTGACGCCGCCAAAAAAGCCATCGACGACGGCTTCCACGGCTACTCGCCGGTGGCGGGTTACCCCGATCTGCGCAAGGCCATCGCCGATAAACTCCGCCGCGACAATGGCCTGAACTGGAATCCGGAAAACGTGGTGGTTTCGACCGGGGCCAAGCACGCGCTGGCCAACGTGATTCAAACGCTGGTGAACCCCGGCGAGGAAGTCGTGATTTTCGCGCCATACTGGGTGAGTTATTCCGAAATGGTGAAGCTGGCCGAGGGAAAAGCGGTGGTGGTGGATGGAGCCTTCGAGAACGAGTTCAAAGTCACCGCCGAGCAGTTTGAGGCGGCCATCACGCCCCAAACGAAAATCGTGATGTTCGCCTCGCCCAACAACCCGACGGGCAGCGTGTACTCGGAGGCCGAACTCCGGGCGATTGCCGCCGTGGTGGCCCGGCACGAGCAGGTGTACGTGCTGGCCGACGAGATTTACGAATACATCAACTTTACGCCCCAGGGCAATTTCAGCATCGGCTCGATTCCCGAAATCGCCGACCGGGTCATCACCGTCAACGGTGTGGCGAAGGGTTTTGCCATGACCGGCTGGCGGATTGGCTTCACCGCCGCCGCGAAGTGGATTGCCGAAGGCGTGGAAAAACTCCAGGGCCAGGTCACTTCGGGCGCCTGCTCGATTGCCCAGAAAGCCGCCGTGGCCGCCTTCAACGGCCCGCTCGACGAAACCAGGAAAATGACCGAAGCCTACCACCGCCGCCGTGATTTGGTGGTGGGGCTGCTCCGCGAAATTCCCGGTTTCAAAGTGGCGATGCCCGACGGGGCTTTCTACGCCTTCCCCGACGTGAGCGCTTATTTTGGGAAAACCGACGGTACCACCCAAATCAACGATTCCGACGACTTCAGCGGCTGGCTGCTCAACACGACTTACGTCTCGACGGTGGCCGGATCGGGATTCGGGGCAGGCAACTGCATCCGCATTTCCACGGCGGCTTCCGACGAGGCGCTGACCGAGGCGGTGGCACGAATTAAAGCAGCGGTGGCGACGTTGCGGTAACGGATTTTGACCCCGGCGAATTCGTATCCCCGCGAGAGTTTTAAAACTCTCGCGGGGATTTTTTTATGCTCCTCCCAACGGTTTTCGTTTTTTCAGTGTCTTGGCCGAAACGCATTAGTTCTTCGATGAAAAACCTCGCTCTCCTCCTCGCCCTAACCCTGACCGCCTGCCGCGAAAAAGAGCCAGCCGACCAAAACTCACTCGATTTCGGGTCGTTTCAACTCAGCGCCCCCGCTACCTGGCGGGCTTTTTCCCGGCAAGGCATCGACTCAAAAGTCGGCGGAATTACCGACGGGCGGGACACGCTCGGGTACGACTACGGCTGGTATTCCTACGATTTAAGGCAGCAGACAGCGGCGACTCACCAGCGGACGACCACAACCCTTGACGGGCGGGCGGCGCTCCTCGTCCGTCCGCTTCAACCGGGGAAGGGGTTGGTGGGCGTTTACGTGAAAGTGGACGAGCAGAACCGCTTCAACTTGCTGGGAAACAACCTTCGGGACGAGGAAACGGCGGTGCGGATTTTTGGCTCCGTTCGGTTTAAGTGACGAAAAAAGAATTTTCCGAAAACCAAACCCCACCCTGAAACCCCGCCCGCTTTTCCTGATTGCACTCCTCGTGCTATCCCTGCTTTCCTGCCGAAAAGACGACGTTCCCACAGCGAAGAACATCGGCCTGATTGGAAAATGGCGGCTCCACGAACGGTATTCCGACCCCGGCGACGGGAGTGGCAAGTGGTACGCCGTGAAAGCCAAAAACGCCGAGGTCATCGAGTTTCGGGCGGACAGTACCCTGCGGGTCATCACCCTTGCGCCAGCATCCGGTTGGTTTGGAAGTCAGGCTACTCAGCGGTTTACCGGGCGAGGAAAGGAATTTTACCTGTTCGACACCCAGCCGCGAATCGAGCCGTTCAGCGGGATTGGGTTCGAGGTCACGCCGGAGCGACTCACGCTCCAATTTCCCTGCGACGAGGGTTGCGGCCCCCGGTACGTGGCCGTGGAATAAAATTTTGACCCTTAAAAAAACGGGAAATGCAACGGGAAATAGCTCTCTTGCATTGCCCGTTTTTTTAACGCCTTTCTTTCCCTTCCTCTCATGCGCTACCAACTCCTTCGTCAACTCCTCGCAGGACTATTCCTCTGCCTCCTGTTTGTCTTTTCGGCCCAGGCCCAACGCCGCTTCCGAATCGAAAAGCGGGTTTTTAAAATGGGGATCAACTTCGTGGACGTGGCCACCGAAAACAGCCTCTTACCCGACCGCCAGCTAAAACCCGTTTTCAACCTCGGCTTCGCCGCCGATTTCCGGCTGGCTGGCCCGCTGGCGTTGCGCGTCGGTGGCCAGTACCAACCGCGTGGGTTTCGCTACAAAACCAATTTTCCGGAAGGCTCCGTCAACACCAACGTCAGCCTGCACTACCTCGACGTCCCGGTCGATTTGGTATTGACCGCCGGGGGGAGGACGAAGGTTTACATTTCGGCGGGCGGCTACGTCGGTTACGGCGTGTACGGAACTACGATCCAGAAAGCGAAGGGATTCAAACTCGTCATCGACGGCGACTCCCTCAGCACGTCCCGGGAAGCTGCTTTTGGAAGTGATAAACTAAAGCGCTGGGATTACGGTCTCAACGTCGCCCTCGGTTTCGAGCGAAACGACACGCAGTTCGGTGTCACCTACGGCCACGGCCTGGCCAACCTTTCCCCTTTCAACAACACGGCCATCCGCAACCGCAGCCTGGGTATTTTCCTGGCGTACCGCTTCGATGGAATGTGAGTGAACAGTTTACAGTTTTTAGTTTAGAGTTTTCAGTTAAAAAAATCCCTGCGTAGCAACTGAAAACTCTAAACCGCGCGGCGGACCGTCGATAACTGTAAACCCCTATTTCACTCTCATAATCTTAAACTCCGTCCTCCGGTTTTTCTGGTATTCGGCTTCGGTGCAGGTGATGCCGTCACGGCATTCGTTCACGGGCAGGCTTTCGCCGTAGCCACTGGCTTTCATGCGCTTGCGGTCGATTCCCCGCGCCGCGAGGTAGTTTAACACCGCATCGGCCTGGCGCTGGGAAGTGACCCGGTTGGTTTCGACGTCGCCCCGGCTGTCGGTGTGTGAGCGGATTTCGACCACCATCAGCGGGTATTTTTTGAGCGTCGCCACGAGTTTGTCCAGTTCGCGGGTGGCATCGGGGCGGAGGTCGGTTCGGTTTCGGTCGTGGTAAATGTTGCTGATGGGCACCACGTCGCCCACTTTCCAGAGGTCGAGGTTGGCGACCACCTTCGGGGCTTTTTTAACGGGCTGTTTCCGAATCCGATTCGTGCTGGTGCCGTAGTCGATTTTGGTGGCTTCGAGCGTGTAGTCGCAGCCATCGACGGTGAAAAATTCGTAGCTGCCGCTCGGCCCCGTCGTGATTCGTTGCAACAGGTTGTTGCAGTCGCTGGTCAGCGTCACCACCACGCCCTCGATGGGGCGGCCGTCGGCCCCCCGCACCACACCCTGAAGTTTGGAAATGCCATCGGCTTTGCCGCCAGGCCGGGTCGTCGCTTCCGGCAGTCGGGTCGTAGCATCCGGGTCGTCGGGGTTTACGGGCAACGGAACCGGGGTTTCCTCGTCCAGTTTCTGAATCGGAATTTCGAGCCGGGCAGCTTGCTTGTCGGCGATGCCCTGGGTCGAAAAGCCAATCAGGTTGGGTTCGTAGCCTTCCCGTTCTACCCGGAACAGGTATTCCTGGTTGGCCTCCAGGCAGAGTTCAAGCCGCCCGGCCTGGGTGGCGCGGGTTTCGCGGCGACCGTTGCGGGCTTCAGTCGTCACGGTTGCGCTGTCGAGGGGTTGCTGGGTGGCGGCATCCACCACGCTGAGCGTCAGGTAGCGGCAGGCATCGAGACGATTTTCGCGCACAAAACGGTACAGGTCGTCGTCGCCGCGCTTGCGGTTGCTGCTCAGGAAACCCTCGCGCCGGTCGCCGTCGCCGATGAAGCCGAAGTCGTCTTTGGGCGAATTGAACGGCTCGCCGAGGTTGGTCACTTTGCCGGTTGCCACGGCGTTGCTGAGTTCGACGAAAAACAAATCCAACCCGCCCTTGCCGGGATGCCCGTCGGAGGCGAAGTAGAGGTTTCCGTTTTCATCCACGAACGGAAACGACTCGTTGCGACGCGTATTGACGCCCCGGCCCAAATTGACGGGTGCCCCCCAACGCCCGTTGCTGAACGAAACGGCGTAAATGTCGGTGCCGCCAAATCCGCCGGGGCGGTCACTGGCGAAAAACAGCAGGCGGTCGTCGGGCGAAAAGGCCGGGTGGCCGGTCGAAAACTCGTCGGAGTTGAAGGGCAGCTCCTGCACGCCGACCCAGGTGCCGCCGCGCTCTTCGGCGGTGTAAAGTTTGAGCTTGTTGACGTTGTCGGCGCTGCGGCCCAGTTCGCCCTCGTTGTAATTGTTGCGGGTAAACACGATGCGATTGCCGTCACGGGTAAACGAGGCTGGCCCTTCGTGGTAGCGGGTATTCAGCACATCGGAAAACGGCACCGGCTCGCCGCTGCTGGGGCCGGGCCAGGACTCGGCGGGGCGTTGTTGGTCGGCGGGAGCACTGCCGCTGTACGTGCCCGAAGGCAAGGCCCCAGCCCGGCCCACGAGGCGCGAATCGTTGGCCGTGGAAGGCGTGTAGTAATCGGTGCCGAGGCGGGAAGTCGCGACGGGTTTCCGGGTTGGAGTTGGGGCGGTGCCTTCCGTCACCGCCTTGCTGCGGTCGGGAAGGTAGTAGAGGTCGAGAAAACCGGATTTTTTGCTGGTGCTCCCCGCCCGTCGGGCTTCTCCCCGCTGGGCACAGAACACCAGTCCCCGGCGGTAGTACGCTGGGCTGAATTCGTCGGCGCTGGTGTTGAGGGCCAGGTAATCGAGGCGGTAGCCCCCGGCGGCGGGACGAACCTGGGATTTTCCGGAAAA
>Ga0163144_10029804_pt1 | contig 10460 bp, 7 predicted proteins | sample OliLak19BULKMAT1_FD_123175 | JGI IMG/M metagenome (GOLD analysis project Ga0163144, IMG submission 123175) | Freshwater microbial mat bacterial communities from Lake Vanda, McMurdo Dry Valleys, Antarctica - Oligotrophic Lake LV.19.BULKMAT1 | ecosystem: Environmental > Aquatic > Freshwater > Lake...
ATCCCGAAGCATTCGCAATTTACGCAGGAGCTTCGGCTTGAGTCCAACGCCAAAGGACCGTTGAAATGGCAGGGTGGGCTCTACTACTTCAATGAAGACTACACGGTGGAGAGCTTCAGCTATGACTCGCCCTCGAAGAATGCGCAGGATGGCTACCAGCGCGTGCGCCAGAAAAACGATGCGACTGCGGTGTTTACAGCGCTCAATTTTGCCGTCAGTCCGGAACTGGAATTGCGCGGCGGCCTGCGTTACACCCGCGACAAGAAGAACTTCAACGTCGAGGCCTACACCAACACTGGCTTCGTACCTTGTGTGCTGTTGAAAAAATGCACGCTCGCACAACTTGGCTCACAAGGCCCGCTTAGCGCTTCACCCAGCGACAATAAGTTGAGCTGGGATATCAGCGGCACCTATGCGCTCGACAAAAACGTCAAGCTTTTCGCGCGCGCCGCCAATGGTTTCCGTGCAGCGAGCGTACAAGGCGCCGGCGCGTTCAACAATCAATCGGTTGCCAAACCGGAAACGAGCACGTCATTTGAAGCCGGCATCAAGGCCGACCTGTTCGACCGCAAGGCGCGCATGAGCTTCGGCGTGTTCAGATACGATATCAAGGACCAGCAGCTGACAGCGGTCGGCGGTGCGGCCAACGCGAACATCCTGCTCAACGCCAAGAAGACACAGGGCCAAGGTTTCGAGATGGACTTGCAGGCATACCTGGCGGACAACCTGCTGGCAACGTTCGGCGCGAGCTACAACGACACCAAAATCAAGGATGCCAACCTGGCTGTCGCCGTGTGTGCTGCCTGTAAGGTAACTGATCGGCTCACCGCAGCGGGATTGGCGCTGATCGACGGCAACCCGCTGCCGCAGGCACCCAAGCAGACCGCCAACTTCACACTGCGTTACAGCGTTCCCACCACGAATGGCGAGTGGTACGCCTATACCGATTGGGTCTATCGCAGCAAAGTGAATTTCTTCCTGTACGAATCGGTTGAATTCACCGGCAAGTCGCTCACTGAAGGTGGTGCGCGTCTGGGCTATATCTGGGGTAATGGCAAATACGAAGTCGCGCTGTACGGTCGCAATATCACTAACAAGGTCCGTATCACCGGCGGTATCGACTTCAATAACCTGACCGGCTTTATCAACGAGCCACGCATCTGGGGCGCACAGTTCAAGGCGCAGTTCTGAGATGAGTTTTTAGCACCGCGCTGCGCCCCATTCAATTCTGCCAGGGCGTACCGCGAACAGCATGGGCATAATGCGGGGTCCGTCATCACTTGACCCCGCATGCACCTTTCATCCCCCACCCTGATTTTTGATTTCGCCGATCCGCTTGTAGCAGGGTCGGCTGTGCATCGGCTGTCGTTTACACAGCCGGAGCGGGTGATCGCCGCCCGCACCCTCGCCGAAGTTCGCCCCGCGCTGCGCGAGGTGCAACAGGCAACTCACGAAGGCTATTTTGCGGCAGGCATGATCTGCTACGAGGCAGCACCAGCATTCGATGCAGCACTGAGCGCACAGTCACCGAACGGATTGCCGCTGCTCTGGTTCGGCCTGTTTCGTGACCCAGTCACGTTGCCGCGCATCACCAGGCAGCACGCCGCCGTCAGCGGCTGGGTAGCTGACACCGACCGCGCGACCTACGACGCCAATATCGTTGCCATTCGCGAGGCGATCGCACGCGGTGATACCTATCAAGTCAATTACACGATGCGCCTTAACGCATCATTCAGCGGCGATCCGCGCGCCTGGTACGAGGCACTAGCGGGCCAATCGCACGGCCGCTTCAATGCCTATCTGGACATCGGCGAAAAACAGATCCTGTCGCTGTCGCCCGAGCTGTTTTTCGCTTGGGACGGCACGCAAATTTTGGCGCGGCCGATGAAGGGCACGCTTAGCCGTTCAGCGCCACCAACTTCGGAATCGGCGAGCCTGACTTGGCAAGCCAGCGATGAGGCTGAGGCGAATGCGCTGGTCAATTCAGAAAAAAACCGCGCCGAGAATCTGATGATCGTGGACCTGCTGCGAAACGATCTTTCGCGCGTGGCAGTCACCGGATCGGTGGCTGTGCCAAAACTGTTTTCGTTGGAAACCTACCCGACCGTGCACCACATGACCTCCACCGTGACAGCAACAACGCGAGTAGGCACCACGCTGGAGGATATTTTCTGCGCGCTATTCCCCTGCGGCTCGATCACCGGCGCGCCAAAGATCAAGACCACCGAAATCATCAAGTCGCTCGAAAGCACTCCGCGAGGCATCTACTGTGGTGCCATCGGCTACATCACGCCGGATCAACGCGCGGTGTTTAATGTACCGATCCGTACCGTCATCACGGAGCGAGTAAGCGGCATGGCGCAATGCGCTGTGGGTGGCGGCATTACCTGGGATTCCACTGCCGGCGAGGAGCATGCCGAGGCATTGACGAAGGCGCGTTTTCTGGGTGTGGGCAGCGGGCATTTTGATTTGCTAGAGACGTTGATGCTTCAGGATGGGCACTTCGCTTTCCTCGACCGCCATCTGGCGCGATTGCAGCACGCCGCCAAACGCTTTGTGTATCCCGCTGATATCGCGGCCATTCGCGCCGCACTCGCCGCGCACGCAGCCACCTATGCGCATCAGCTGCGGCGCGTGCGGTTGCTGGTGTCGGCACACGGCGAAATCACGGTCACCAGCACCGCACTCCAATCGGCTCCCGACAATTGGCTTGCCGCAAACGCGCACGCCGAAACCGTGACGATAGCCATGGCAACCCGGCCCGTCGATTCACAGCACGAATTCCTGCGCCACAAAACCACCGCGCGCGCGGCGTACGACGTTCATATTGCCGAAGCGCCGGATGCCTTCGACATTCTGCTGTGGAACGAGCGTGACGAGTTGACGGAGTTCACGCGCGGCAATGTGGTGGTGTCGCTCGATGGGAAGCTGCTGACACCGTCGCTTGCCTGCGGATTGTTGCCGGGGGTGTTGCGTGCGGAGTTGCTGGAGCGGGAGGTTATTCAGGAGGCGGTCATTACTCGCAATGACATCAAGCGCGCCGAAGGGGTGTGGTTCATTAACAGTGTGCGCGGGTGGCTGCCGGCGCAGATGTTGGCAAAGTAACGGGAATACCTCAAAACGCGCAAAATTCGTCGTCCCAGCCAAGACTGGGACGACGCGCCGCATAAAGTGACACGTTTATTTGCGCCGTTTAAATGTGCAAACACCAGAACCGGCGGGCCGTTTGGCCACATTTTGCTCTGCAAGGCGCGCAGATGCTTGTGTTTGCTATGTTTGCATCATCCGCCGACCAAATCAACAACTCCACACCAATGTAAAATGCCCACACCTCAATAAAAGACCTACTCCATGAACGCACCCACCGACCCAAAACTCCTCACCAATCCCCTCCTCGACACGTGGACCAGCCCGCATTGCCTGCCGCCCTTCACCGACGTCAAGGCCGAACATTTCGCACCAGCGTTCGCGGTCGCCCTTAAATCGCATCGTGACGAACTCGATGCCATTGCGGCCAATCCTGCTGCTGCAACATTTGAAAACACCCTGGCTGCTTTCGACAAGAGCGGTCGGCTGCATATGCGCATCGATCAGTTGTTCTACAACTTGGCGGCGTCTGAAACATCTCCAGCGCTGCAGGCGGTGGAACGCGAAATGGCGGCGCCATTGGCGGCTCACACCAACGTAATCTACATGCACGCCGGATTGTTCAGTCGCGTCGACGCACTCTTCAGCCAGCGTGACGCGTTGGGCCTGACATCCGAGCAGATGCGCTTGCTGGAAAGGGTTCATCTGGATTTTGTCCGCGCTGGCGCCAAGCTATCCGCCGGGGCACAAGCTCGCTACGGAAAAATCATGGAGCAGCTTGCCGAGCTGACCACCCAGTTTTCGCAGAATGTGTTGGCTGACGAGGCGACGACGCATTTGTTATTGAAGGATGAAAGTGACCTCGCCGGATTGCCCGAATCAGTGCGCGCCAGTGCCAAACAGGCAGCCGTGGAGCGCGGACTCGACGGCTATGTGATCACCATTTCACGTTCACTGATCGTGCCCTTTCTCACCTTCTCCGACAACCGAGCCTTGCGCGAGCGCGCCTACAAAGCCTGGACCGGACGCGGCGAGGGTATCAACGCAGGCACCGAGAAATTCAATAACGCACCGATCATTGCCAGCATCATGGCGCTGCGGCTGGAGCAAGCCAATCTGCATGGATACGCCAGCTATACCGATTACGCACTAACCGACACCATGGCCGGCAAGCACGCAGCCGTGTTCGACCTGCTGATGAAAGTCTGGGTGCCCGCAAAAGAGAAAGCCGCGCTTGAATGCGAAGCGTTGCAGGCGATGGCTCTGTCGCGTGATGAAAAAATTGAAATTGCGCCGTGGGATTGGCGCTATTACGCTGAGAAAGTTCGGCAGGCGCGCTACGATCTGGACGACGCTCTGGTCAAACCCTACTTCTCGCTGGACCGCATGGTCGAGGCGGCATTCGATTGCGCGCAGCGGCTGTTCGGTCTGCGTTTTGTCTACCAGCCTGAATTGAAGGCATACCACCCGGATGTGAAAATCTATGAAGTGCAGAACGCCGATGGCTCATTGCTGGGTGTGTTCCTGCACGATAATTTTTCGCGTTCCACCAAGCGCGGCGGCGCGTGGATGAGCAGCTATCGGCAGCAAAGCCGTATCGATGGCGACGTCAAGCCCATCATCGTCAACAACAATAATTTCGCCAAGGGCGCTGAAGGCAAGCCGACGCTGCTCAGCTTCGACGATGCCCGCACCCTGTTTCATGAATTTGGCCACGGCCTGCACGGCCTGCTTTCGAGCGTGAATTACGAACGGCTGTCTGGCACCAGCGTGCTGCGCGATTTTGTCGAGCTGCCGTCACAGTTGTTTGAGCATTGGCTGTCCGAGCCGGAAGTATTGAAGCAGCATGCGCGACACGTAGATACCGGTGAGCCGATCCCCGACGCGCTGATGGCGCGCCTCAAGGAAGCGCGCAAATTCAATCAGGGCTTCGAGACCGTCGAATACACGTCCTCCGCTCTGGTCGATCTGGCGCTGCATTCTCAGACCGCGATGGCAACTCTGGACATCGCCCAATTTGAAAAACAGGAATTAGCCAAGATCGGCATGCCGCCGCAAATTTTGATGCGCCATCGCCTGCCACATTTTGGGCATCTGTTTTCAGGGTCCAGCTATGCGTCGCAATATTACGTTTATTTGTGGGCGGAGGTGCTCGATGCCGACGGCTTTGAGGCATTCGTCGAGGCCGGAAATGCCTTCGATAGCGCCACGGCACAGCGCCTGCGCAAGTTCATCTATTCGAGCGGAAATACCATGGAGCCGACTGAGGCCTACCGAGCGTTTCGCGGACGCGCGCCTACGGTGACGCCAATGTTGAAGAAGAAGGGGTTGCTGCCTGCTTGAATAGCGAGCATTTCTAGAACTGTCATTTCACTAACTGTCATTTCGAGCGAAGCGAGAAATCTGCTTCTTCTTTTCATTGCACGAAAAGCAGATTTCTCACCCGATAAAACTGGGTTCGAAATGACATGATTTTTGCGAAAAGTGTAGTTCTCACCCGATGCAGCCGGGTTCGAAATGACATAACCGGGGGGACGATTCAATCCCTGAACATCGGCACTTTCTTCTGCATGCCCACCATCATTGCCTCCTGCATATCCGACGACATCAGCATCGCCGCGTTCCAGGTGGCGATGTAGTTGAGGCTATCGGCCACCGAATGATCGCGTGCATAAATGATCATTTCCTTGGTGCCGCGCATGGACAGCGGCGACTTGGCCGCAATCTCGGTCGCGATCTGCATCGCGCCCTGCAGCAGCGCCTCGGGTGACTCAAACACGCGATTCACCAGCCCAACGCTGCGCGCTTCCTCGGCCAGAAATTTGCGTCCGGTATAGGCCAGCTCGCGCACCATGCCGTCGCCAATCAGCTTTGGCAGGCGCTGCAACGTCCCCACGTCCGCCGTCATTCCCATTTCGATCTCCTTGATCGAGAAAAATGCGTCGGCAGCGCAATAGCGCATGTCAGCACAGCAAATGAGATCGATGCCACCGCCGATGCACGCGCCATGGATGGCGGCCAGCACGGGCTTCCGGCAGCGTTCCAGACTGGTCAGTGAATCCTGCAATGCCAGAATTGTGCGGCGGAGTTTCTCGCGTTTGCGCCCCTCGCAATCGTCATCGACTTCATCCGCCACCCCCGCCAGCATGGCCAGATCGATACCGGAAGTGAAATGCGCGCCGTTGCCGCTGAGAACCGCCACTCGCACTTCTGGCGTGGCGTCGATCCATTCGAATGCGTTGCCGATCTCGCGCCACATGGCGCGATTCATTGCGTTGGCTTTGTCCGGGCGGTTGATTCGCACGTGGGCGATGTGGCTATCCACGGATAGCTGCAGGGTTTCGAATTCTGGAGTACTCATGCTGGTCTCGGTCACGTTTGATTTTTTGCTACAGCAGCAGCTTTCAACATCTTTTCGGTGCCCATATTAAAGATCGCCGAGCCTGCCAGGTTTTGTCCGCCGTCAGTGACCAGCACCGTGCCGCTCACGTAAGATGCCATCGGCGATGCAAGGAAGACCGCTACCTGGCCGATCTCATCCACGGTACCCATGCGGCCGAGCGGAATGCTTTCCTCCAACTGGGCGATTACATCTGGATTGGAGAGTCGTTTCATGCCCTCGGTGCCCTCGATGGGCCCGGGCACGATGCTGTTGCAGCGGATGCCATGGCGGCCCCATTCGAGCGCCAGATTCTTCATCATCATGTCGATGCCAGCCTTGGCCGCAGCCACGTGTACCTGGTACGCATATGGCATGTAAGCCTGACCGGCGGAGATAAAAATAATGCAGCCCTTTGTTTCCTGCAACTGCAAGAAAGCAGCACGCGAGGCATTGAATGAGCCGAGCAAATCGATATCGATTACCGTCTTGAAGCCATTGGCCGACAACTGTTCGGCCGGCACCAGAAAATTACCCGCAGCACCACAGACCAGCACATCGATCGCCCCCAACTCCGCTTTGGTTTTTGCCAGCGCCGCTTCCAGTGCCGCGAACTCGCGCACATCGGCAACGGCGGTACAGACCTTGGCGCCCAGCGCCCGCAATTCCGCTGCTGCGCCCTCCAGCTTAGCCTCGGTACGGCCACAAATGGCGACACTGGCACCGAGTGCCGCGAAATTCTTGGCCACACCGAGGTTGATGCCGCTACCACCACCGGTGATGAAAACAGTCTTGTTTTTGAAAAGTTCGCGCGAAAAATAGGATGTGATGTTCATGTCTGTTCCGAGGATTGAAGATCGCTGGCCGCTAAGGCGCCGCCGCGTGCTGGCGTATTCTACTTCCAGCGCCATGCCTCCCCAGGAAACTCACCGCATCGCAGACCGTGGTGCAGCCGCAGACGTACGTTAGAATCCACGTTGTTATCCGCCGTCCCCCCAGAGAGCATGACCACGCCCGTACCAGCTTCCATTGAATCCATGATTGCCGACATTGAAGTCGAATGTCGGCTGCGCATGACCAAGATTCGCCAGGTCTCAAGAATGAAAGATGTGTTGCAACTGAATGATATTCGCCTCGCAGACGAGTTGCGCACGCGTGCGCCGGAGATTCGCGGAATCAACCAGTTGCAACTGGCAGCCGAAATACGCATGCGTGAGATTCTCGATGGCCACATGCACGAATTGCGCGCGCTGCGCGACGTGCAATCGTTGGAAGCCGCAAGAAGCCACTTCCTGCACCGCGAATGGCATTGCCTGAAAGGCGTTTACCCCTTGCTGCACCGGGAGGCAGAAGTGGAATCTGATAAATTGCTCGGCCGTCTGGAGCGTGAAATGGATGTTCGACGCAGACGGTCACGATAAATGCTTGCTACCTCAGCGTAAATCACTCTATGAATACAGCCTGGTTCTTTCTCAGCGGCGCAATACTGTTTGAAGTCGCCGGCACGACCTGCATGAAGCTCTCGCGCGGCTTTACCGAGCTCACGCCCAGCATCCTGATGTTCGTGTTCTATGGCTGTGCCTTTACGCTCAATACAGTCGCAGTCAAAACGATAGAACTCAGCGTCGCCTACGCGATCTGGTCCGGCGTCGGCACTGCCCTTACCGGGGCCATCGGGATACTGTATTTCAAGGAGCCCGCGACAGCGGTAAAGATGGTGTCGCTGACGTTGATCATCATCGGTGTGATGGGGCTGCAGTCGGCTTCGGTGGCGAAGTGAAGTGGGAACGTCTCGAAACCCGTCGTCCCAGCGCACGCTGGGACCCAGTCCGATCTACGGCCTGGCTAAATCGGCCGTAAATCATAAGAGAGCCCGCTGACAATGCCGACGTTCAACCTTCCGACATTTTTCCGAGACTTGGTGCGGAGCAAGACCGACGCACCGGAACCGGCTGACATGCAGGAAGACTTTGATTTGATCATCGACCCACTGATTCGGATCGAAAAATCAGGCTGCTTTCGCGTTGGCGACATCGTGCTTCTTGCTGAAACCTACGCACAGCTGGGCCATACCACCAACTCAGTGTGGGACCAGTTGCGTAACAAGCACCTCACCCTGCCAGACTGGTTCAAGTTCGACCTCGACCCCATGTCTGAGGAATACTTCGCGCAGCAAATCCGCCTCTGGCAATTGATTGCAGGTGTTGATCGCGAATACGTCGCCGAATTGGACGAAGCGGAACTAGCTGTTCCGAACGTGGATGCGATCCGGTTTCCCGGCTTCTACATCTGGCGCAATGAAGCCGCGCTAGTAAGCGCAGCTGACCATATGCTGGCCACTGGCATGTTGATGAAGCACAGTGGACTTAAGCCGGGCATGTGGGCGCTTGAGTACGGGGCAGGCTTTGCACACACCGCACTCGCGTTTGCGCGGATGGGCGTGAATGTAGACACAGTAGATATCTCAGCGACGTTCTGCGGATATGTGAAGCAACAGGCGGATTTCTTCGGCGTTAACCTCACCCCCTTCAAGGCCCTGTTCGGCGACAACCCAAGAGGCGATCAGAAATACGACCTGATCTGGTTCTATGAAAGCTTTCATCACTGCGTCGATTTCAGGAGGGTGGTGCAGAAGCTCAAGAATCACCTCACACCGACTGGCCGAATCCTTCTGGCGGGCGAACCTGTGGCCAAGCGCGAGAACGCAGCAGTACCTTATCCCTGGGGCCTAAGGCTGGAAAGTGAAGTGGTGGCAGTTATCCGAAATCGCCACTGGTTCGAACTTGGGTTTTCCGAGGACTTCCTCACGAAACTTTTCGTCAACAATGGCTACACGGCCGAGTACTTCGATTGCCCTATGTCGATATTCGGACAGGTTTACTGCTTCCGGCCGCGCGCCGCGAAAATTGAACTTGGCAAGTACTGGGCGCCAAGCGTTGATGAGGATGGCTGGCATGCACCTGAACCAACAGGACGTTGGACTCGTGAGCACGCTGCCATTGTCCTCGACCAGACGGACAATTTCACGGCGCTGGAAATCACAGCTACGAACCACCTTCCCATCATCCAGCCGGTCACCATAACCTATGGCGATATCACTACAGTCGTGAATTTCCAGCCTGGTGAAAGCAAGTCAGTTCGAATCGACGCAACTATCAAGGCGCCGCGAATCACGTTGTCCTGTCGAACGATCGTTCCCGGTGGACCCGGCCAGCCTTCGACTGACACGCGCGATCTGGGACTTTACGTACACTCGTTGGAATATGTGTAGTTGCGGCCGCCGGACCAAAGCAAAGCACGCAGCCGTTGATCTCTGTGCCCAGGGCTGGCGCGAGAGCCGGTCATGTGGAGTTGGACCGCAATCCGGCTCAGCTAATTCGAATACTAGCCACCTCGGAAAGGGCGGCGCGATTTGGTCAACGTTGCTGCAAGCCAAGTAAAATGACGTTTGGCCCCAGTCCCAGAATTACGATTTTGCACGTTCGAATCTGGCCGCACACTACCAAACCGGCACTAACGGCATCGCACTACCGTGCTGCCTGCGCATATCGGGGATTCGTCTTTCAAATGGCAGGCAAATGCTTTGAAAACGGCGGCGCAAATTCCGCTCTGGGGTTGATTAATTTGCTACCGCTAATATCGGCGGGGCATTCAAGCAATATATGCCCGGAAAAGACCACCAATACTAGAGTTTCTTCCTTATTTGATCGTTTGCATTGAGGTAATTGATGAGTGTTTCAAAAGAAGATGTTGTTTGGTGCTACCGGCATCTATTAGGGAGGGATCCCGAGTCGGCGGAAGCTGTCGAGGCGCATCTGAATAGCTGGCCAGACTTCAAACAAATGATATTGACTTTCATCGCATCCTCCGAGTTTCTCGAGCCGCGGCCTAACGTGAGGTTGCCGGTAACCAGCACCGTGATGCACCTTCTTCCGCCAGTGCTCCCAAAACTCGAGATCGATGTCGCCGCAACGTCAAAGGAATTGGGCAAATG
>Ga0163144_10029805_pt1 | contig 10460 bp, 8 predicted proteins | sample OliLak19BULKMAT1_FD_123175 | JGI IMG/M metagenome (GOLD analysis project Ga0163144, IMG submission 123175) | Freshwater microbial mat bacterial communities from Lake Vanda, McMurdo Dry Valleys, Antarctica - Oligotrophic Lake LV.19.BULKMAT1 | ecosystem: Environmental > Aquatic > Freshwater > Lake...
GACGAGGACGAGGACGACGAACCCAACCCTACAGTTAAACGCGATAATTCATCTCCGGCGAAAAAAGCCGACTGGAAAAAACACCGCGAGAGCAAAGACGTGAACGTGCGCGGACTGGCGCGCTCCTTTGACCGCGACGGGGTGATTTTATTTCGCGCCGAACGTCCGCTGGTCTCGCTCAATCTGCAATCGCAACTGGTGGAAGCGTTTGGCCGCGAAGGCGCGGAGAAGAGCCACGGCGCGCGCCCGTTCGCTCAGGCCGTGTACAGCGGGCAGCGCGGCTACCCCCTCTTGATGAGTGTCGAAGCGGCGCGCGAAGTGGCGGAGCTTCCGGCGCAGACCGTTTTCGATGCGTGGCTGTTGACGAATGTCGAGCGCGTTCAAGACGTGAAGACGGACGACTGGGGCGCGGTGGCCCAGATCGATAGCGCGGAGAGCCTCGCCGCGATTGCGGAAAAAATGCGCAAGGCGACGAAGTGAGCACGAATTAGATTTTAGATTTTGGATTTTGGATTTTCGAAAAGTCTGAAACCGAATCGCAGCCGCAAACACTCTCGACGATTTTCAATAAGCGGGAATGACAGATGTCCTGAGTGAAATGACTCAGGTAGCGCTGCCGCGCGGCGTGGCTCATGGCGTTGCGGTGCGGAGCGTCTGCTAAGATGAGAGCGAGCGCGGCGGCGAGACTGGCGGGCTGGCAGTCTTTGGGGACGAGCAGACCGGTGATGCCGTCGAGAACGGTTGAGCCGATCGCGGCGTGCCGCGTGGAGACGATGGGGAGTCCGGACGCCATGGCTTCGAGCAGGACGAGCGGCTGGCCTTCGTACTCGTAGCGCGTGGGCAGGCAGAACAGATCGCCGCTGGCCAGAAACTCCGCTTTGGCTGTTCCATCCACGTTGCCGGCGAAGTGCACGGAATCCTGCAACTTTTCGCGCGCGATAAAGGCTTCGGCTTCGTGCTGAAAATCCGCATCCGACCAGTGGCCCGCCACCTTTAGAATCACGTCCGGAAACTGGCGGCGCAGAATGGGGAGCGCGGCGAAAAGTTCCAGAATGCCTTTGGTCCGCGTCAGCGTACTCATGTAAAGGAGGCAGGGGCGGCGCGGCGCGGGGGACCATGGCAAGCGCAACGGCCACGCGTCGGGATCGGGGACGCCGTTGGCGACGACCGCGATTTTATCCTCTGGAACAAGGCCGGAAAAGATCGATCTGAATTCGTCGCCGAGCACGATCACCGACGAAGCGGCATTCAGCGCGCCGCGCGCGACGGCGCGGAACGCGGGCGAACTGTTATCGTAAAGCGCGCGGAAATAGCCGCCGTGCAGATGAACGATCACGCGGCACCCGGCGGCGCGCGCCTGAAAAATAAACAAGGCATCTCGCAAAAACGCGGGAACATTCTGCGATATCGGGACGTACACGGCATCGATGCGCGCGCGGCGGACGCGTCCGGCGAGTTCGGCGAGATTGGAAAATCCGAGCTGGATATTGCCGGCATCCCAGCGCCCGATGTTCGCGGCGTCGCGGCGATCGGAGGTGTCCAAATGCAAGAGTTCGATGCGCGGATGCGGCGCTTTCAGCAGATCACGAATGAACGTGGCGACGCCGTGATAGGGCGGTGGCGTCGGGCCGATCACGAGGAGACGTTTGCGCATGGACGGAAGGTTAAAGGTTGAAGGTTAAAGGTTAAAGGTTGAAATCAAAACAGCGCGTTAGCTCGAACCTTTAACCTTTAACTTTCAAACCTGTAACCCTATTTCGAACGGCGCAGAGTCAAGCCGTTGATGGTCAGGCCGCGGCGCGTGATGCTGCCCTTATCCAGTACTTCCTGCATGTTTTCGAAGACGATTTTGACGTGATAGATATCGCCGCGATGAACTTTGAACGTGAACGGGACGTCGCGATTCTCGGAATGCGTGACTTGCGTTTCCGACACCACGTGGCCGTTCAATTCAAGGCGGATGATCGGCCAGACTTCATTCAGCGGCGTGCCGCGCGCGTTGACGGACAGTTCCCAATTTCCCTCATCGAGAACGACGACGGTGTCCACTTCGCCGAGCTCATCGATGTCGCCGAGCAGCGAGCGCGTCGTCATTTTTTTTCCAACGATCAGGTCGGCGGGAATCCAGAGCGGGCCATCTGCCGTGGGCGAGCCGAGACGGCGCAGAAGATTGCAGGCGCTCGGTTCGTTGGGCTGAACCTTGCGCACTTCTTCCAGGCGGCGCCTGCGTTCGGCTTCCGGTTCGTTCTCTTCCCACGCTAGAAAGGCCGCAAGAACTTTGGCGCGCAGGTCGCTCTTGGGGTTGTCGCCGAGCGCGCGAATGCCGGGCGACATTTCGGGATCCTTGATCGCGGGGAATCCGAAATAAATCATGCGCCTCCACGCCGCCAGACTGTCGCCGGCTTTGCAGAGAACGCGCCGGATCGGCAACATGGTTTCGGGCGCGATGCCCTGCATCTCCGCGATGCGCCGCCAGTGCACCAGCGATTGTTCGAAGCTGCCGATGCGTTCGTAATACAGCGCCCACGCGGTGTCGGCATCCTTAAGCACGCCGCGCGAATCCAGCACTGTGTTCAGCGCGCCGACTTCGGCATGCAGGCGATTGGCTTCCGTGGGATTGTCCTGCGTGAGCGCGGTGTTTCCTGAGGACAGTTGGGAACGCATCTGTGTGTAGCGCCGCGCGCCGTTCGCGACGCACAGGCTGAGCGACAGCGCCAGCACGCCGCACAGAATCCGCGCGCCATGCGCCAGCGCCGCGAGTTCCAGAATGGGCCGCACGGCCATTAATAGCGCGGCGATAAAAAGTGCGCGAAACGGGAGCGTGCTGAGCGGCTGGCCACCGAGGCCGAGGCCCGCGCCCGCGATCAAAATAAAGAGCGCGGTCAGATTCAATCGAACACTCGGAGAGACGAGCAGCCGTTCCACTTGTGCGGCGATGCCCGCCGGTGCGGACGCGGGTCGCGCGGGGGTGCGCGAGAGCCGCGCGGACAGCCAGAGCAACACGGCGAAAACAAACGGCGCGAGTGCCGCGATGCGCAGGCCGCTCGGGAGTTGCGACGGTGATTGCGCCGTCGTCGCGCGCTGGAAAAACGGTGTGAGCGTCAATGCGGAAAATGAAAAAAGCCCCGCGAGCCACAAACGCCCGGAGGCGCTCCGCGACAGGTGCGCCGGGCCGCGCCAGAAGGCGCAGCCGCACGCGAGCGCGAGCAGCAGGACCGCCGCGTTGAGCGTCTCAAGGGCGCTCAAGTTGCCGGCGCTGAGCGACCCGCTGCCGAGCCAGAGCGCGGCCGAAAGAGAGCCAGCGGCCAGCAGCGCGTGCGTTCGCGCGGACGATGCGGCGGAAGATTCGGTGACTGCCAGAGTGCTCATTGGTCTCTCAGTTGCGGATTCCAAAGTCGCGCAAAAGTATACGGCAATCCCGCGATCTGTCGTACTCCAAACCAACACACGTTGTCGCCATTGACGAGTTCAACGCGGCCCGTTTGTGACGCGGGCACCGCATAAAGTTTCTGAAATTCCTCCACATGTTTCTGTTTGAAGATGAAGGGCTCCGAGGGCAGCCACGCGATATCCGGCGCGGCGGCGATGAGTTCCTCCGCGGTAACCGCAGGGTAGCGCGCGCTTTTGGACGCGAAAACATTCTCCGCTCCGCACTCCTTTAGTAGGTCATGAATGAAGGTGTCGGCATTGATCGTCATCCACGGTTCGCGCCAGATGGCATAAAAGAGGCGCGGCCTCGTGGCGCCTGCATTTATTTTTTCACTCACGCGCGCCTTGATGGTGTGAATTTCACCTTCGGCCGCGAGCGCCCATTTTTCGGCAACGTCTCCGGTTCCGACGAGCGCGCCGAGTTCGCGGATCGTGGCGATGCCGTGCTGAACTGTTTTCACGCCGTTGATGTAGCATTCGACGCGCGATTTGAAAAAGTCGATGTCTTCAAGCGTGTTCTCTTCGAGATTGACGAGCAGCAGATCGGGATTCAACGCGAGCAGTTTTTCGCGCAGAACGGTTTTCGTTCCACCGACTTTAAGCACCGGCGAATTTTTCAGCAAGCCCGGCGGATGAATGCAGAATGCGGTGCAGCCGACAAGGCGCGATTGTCCGCCGACCGCGCAGAGCGTCTCCGTCAAGCTCGGGACGAGCGAGACGATGCGCTGATGTGTCGTGGCATTGGCCGGATCGTGGCGGACGCCGCCAGCGTCGGTGAAGGGGTTAGAAATATTCATTACCGTCAGTCCTCGTGCTGGAAGCGCCGTCGTTCCGCGGTCCGTGGTCTGGGCGTCTCGCCCAGAAAAACAATTTTTTCGAACGGCAACGCTAGGCGAAACTCGCAGGCTAGAAGCCTGCGCGACGTTCGTCTGGGCCAGACGCCCAAAACACGTTGTGTTTTCCGGCCGCGCTTTGATCGACATAGTTCCCGAAATTCACGGGCTCGTCACCACTGTGTTATCTTCAACTTTGACTACGGGAAGATCGGCGGGCCGCGGCTTCCAACGTTTGTGCATCCAGAGCCACTGCTCCGGCGTTTCGCGAATCGCGGCTTCGAATTCTTTATGGCACGCCATCAGGATTCCGCGCACGCGCGCGTCGTCGCTTTCACCCTCGACGGGGGGCGGCGGTTGAATGGGGATGCAGCGCCAGCGGAATTTTCCGTCGGGGCGGCGGGTCATGATATTGAACATCACCGGGCAGCCCGTGCGCAGATGCAGCCGCGCCACCGAATCGATGGTCGAGGCCTCGCGTCCGAAAAACGGAACCCACGGGCTCTCGCGGCCGGCGTATTGATCCATGATGATGCCGAGGCATTTATTGTCTTTCAGCGCGCGCAGCATATGCCGCAGCGCTCCTTCTTTGTGGACCACTTCATTGCCCAGGCGCGAACGAATTTTCAGCACGAGCTCTTCCACGCGCGGAGAAGGAATGCGCCGCGAGATGCTGACGAGCGGATAACCCAGCGTGGGAAACGCGAAGCCGGCCAGCTCCCACGATCCGATGTGCGTCCCCACGGCGATCATGCCTTTGCCCTGCGCGAGCGCGGCGCGTATGCGGCCGTCGGCATCGTCTTCGGGAACGATCCAGTGCGCGCGAAGATCCTCCGGACGAATACTTTTAAGATGACAGAATTCAACGATCACCATGCCGAGGTGCTTGTAGCTGGCCTTCAATATCGCGCGGCGTTCGTGAGCGTTTTTTTCGGGAAACGCGATCGCCAGATTATCCAGGCTCCCGCGGCGGTGAGCGCGGTCCAGATGGAAGGCCAGCCCGCCGCCGCAGCGGCCGAAAAACCGCGCGAGCGGCAGCGGCAGGGCGTCGAACAGGTAGACCCAGAACGCGACGACGAAGTAAAGAATGGGGGTGTGCAGCAGCCAGCGGCGGAATCGCTTGGCTGCCGTTAGTTTTTCGTCGGCCATGCGTCTCATCTTAAAGGGAGAATTGGCGGCGTCAAAACCCGGCGCGCGATAGGCATCTGGCTTTGCCCGCGGGATAAGACTAGACTTTGAGAACTCTCCAAGAAGAGCGTGAAGGAGGCTGCGAATGCGGCGTCTTTCTGTCGGAATGGCAGCCGCAAGTGGCGGCTGGGATTGACACAGGAGTAGGCGTATGTTTACGAACGGAATTATCACTTTGACTGCCGCTGCCGCCATGGTGTGTGGGCCCCTTCATCTGAATGCCGGCGATGCGCCCATTTCCAAGCCGCGCGAAGCTGAACTCGAGTCGAAAGTGCGGGATCTTGAGCGGCGCATTCAGCAACTTGAAGAGGTGATTCAGAATGGGCAGGGCGCCAATGATCCCAACATGGGCCAGCTTCGCCGGCGCTTGGGACAGCAGAACTTTGAAGACCTGTTTGAAAAACTTCAGCGCGAAATGGAACGCGATCTGGGTCCGGGATTCAGCTTGGGCGGTCCGCGCGGAATGATGCCGGGCAGCAAGCCGCGGCTGGGGGTGGAACTGGCGCCCTTGAGCGACGAACTGCGCGAACGCTTCAAAAACGATGTCAAAGAAGGCGCCTACGTCATGAGCGTCGTGCCCGGCTCGCCTGCTGAAAAAGCGGGACTGGCCGTCGGCGACGCGGTGACGGCCTTCAACGGCAAGCCCGTGGCGGCGCCCAAAGACATCATCGATTTCGTGCGCAACGCGCCGCAAGGCAAGAACGAGGTCACCGTCACGCGCCGCGGCGAGGCGCTGCAACTGAAAGTGGATCTGGGCGAGGCGGCGGTCGAGGCCGAAGACGCCCATTTTCCGGGTCCCGGCGGATGGCTTCGCAAGGGTGACAACGATGCCAATGCCAAGCGCGGCGCTGCCGGTAACACGCGCAGCCGCACTGAAGTCAAGGCCAGCGCGCTGGAACTGAACGATGAACTGGCGAAGACGCTCAAGCTGAGCGACGAGCAGAAAAAGAAAATGCGCGAGGTTCTGGACACGCATGCCGCCGCGCTGAATGCCGACATCGCCCGACAGCCCGTGCAGCAGCGTTCGCGCCGCGGGAACACCTTCGCGTTCGGCGGCACGGCCGACGTGAGCCGGCAGGTGGAAAAACACGCGAGCGAGGCCGAGCAGGAACTGACGGGCACGCTGAGCGCCGAACAAATCAAGCAGTGGGCAGACTACCGAAAAACTCACAATAGTGTTTCCGTCCAGCAATCGACGGTGATTGAAAATGGCGGCGCCGCCGGCCCCGCGGTCGAAGACGGCGGATTCGGATTCTAACGTTTTGCCGCTGACACATTAACCATCGATTTCGAGCGGGCTTCGATAAAGTTGGAGCCCGTTTTTTTTTTCGTCGCGCAGGCTTCTAGCCTGCGAGTTCCATAATCAATAAGAAACCAGCAAAAGCTGCGCACGCCGTGACTCGCAGGCTAGAAGCCTGCGCGACGAGTTACAGCGGCGTCTTCTTTATCTCCACCGCCGGCTGCGTGGTCACATCCGCTTCCTTGCCGGCCAGCAGATTCAGTGCGCGCTGCGCATGATCGCGGATCACCGCGTCGGCGCTCTTGGCCAACTCGTTCAGCCGCGCCTGCCCGTACGAATCCTTCACGCGCGCCAGCGCAATGGCGGCGTTGTCGCTGACTTCTTTTTCCGTGTCGCTCTCAAATGCGGTGCGCAAGGGATCGCGGAACGCCTTCAATTCCTCATCCGGTTTTTTGATCGCCACGAGATAACCGCCGATGCCGCCGAGCGCGTTGGCCGCCGCCGCTCGCAAGGCCGGATCGGGCGAATTCCGCAGCTTGTCCACGAGCGCGACGCGCGACGCCGGATCTTTGAGCAGGCTTAATCCGCGCGCCGCGAAGACCGCGACTTCCTTGTCATCCAGCGCCTTAGTCAGCGCATCGAGGCCGCGCTTTTTATCCGCGGGATCCGGCAGCATCGCCGCGAAATGGCCGACCATCGCCGCCGCCCACCAGCGCAACCGCGAGGCCTTCTCGCCTTCCTGCTTGATCATCGACGTGGGCGACCAGAGCTCCGTCTCTTTGTCGAGCTCCGGGTTTTGCAAAATTCCAATCAGCGAGGACAGCGTCTCGGAGTGATAAATTTTCTGATCGCCGATATTCTCCGCCAGTTCGCGCGCCGCCATCCAGCGCCGCCGCGCGTCGGGGCTGTTGAGCTCCTTCGCGTACTGTTCGGGCTTCTTGGAATCGAACACCGTCCACCAGCCCAGAAAGACCACCGCGCAGATCGTGGCGCCCACGAGCGACGGAAAAAAGACCATGGACAAGAGAAAGCTTCGGCGCACTTCCGGCGGCAGATCGGCGATGTGCGCGTCCTGCTTCTTCACGCCTTCCGGCGTCGGCTTGCCAAGCTCCGTGGAGCCGGGCGGGGGAGGGACGTAAGCCATGACTGAAACTCCAAAATCGTCCGTTGTCGGTTGCCAACTGTGTAGCGCGCCCATCCAATGGACGATCAAACGTCACCGAAAACGAAATCAGCGCTGCTTGACGCCGCGCCGATTTCTGCATGTTTACAATCAGCAACGGACCACCGACAACGGACGGTATTAAACGTTGAAAAAGTATTCCGTGACATTCACGATGTACTTCAAATTGAACGCCCAGCGCAGATACATTTTAATCGGAATCGAGAGCATGACAACCAGATGCGAGGCCACGATGGCGTAGCGGATGAAGCCCAGCGACTGGTAAAATTTCTTGAACACAATCGCGCCGATGACCGGAAGAACCGTCAGGTACGCGCCCATCAGCAGGAAGCCCGGCAGTTCGCGCAGCGCCCAGTGCATGCTCTTGGGATCGCGTGGCGCGCCGGTGAACATTTTCATCAAATCCTGCCAGAACAATTCAGAGACATTGATGTTGTTCGCCGCGATGATCTTGTGCTCGTCCCACGGTTCGTACAGGCCGAAGAAATTCCAGTTCTGTCCGCGCAGCAGCGTGCCCACGAAAATCAAAACCACCCACAGCATCAGGTAGCCAAACAGGAATGTGACGATGGCAAATTTGCGGTGTTCGTACGTGTAGTAGCCCACGCCCTTGGGATTGGGATCGCAGTACGGCAGCGCGATCAGGCCCGTCACGATCATGCCCGGCAGAACCACGCCGGCGATCCAGGGATCGTAGTACACCAGCAGTTCCTGCAGCCCGAGAAAGTACCACGGTGCTTTCGCGGGATTGGGGCTTTTGGCGGGATTGGCGAACTGTTCGAGCGGCGCTTCGAGGCCCATCGACCAGATGAACATCAGCACTAAAACGAACGCCGCGACGATGCCTTCGATATAAACGAGGTAGGGCCAGACATGCAGTTTTTCGTCGGCCGCTTCCGCTTCGTCCGGGCGCAGGCCCTGCTTGATGCGCTCGTCGTTATTGACCGCCTGATAGAACGCGGTCCACAGACAGAACGCCGTCAGGTAAAGCATGATCCACAGCGGCACGTTGTCCGGCTTGGCCGCTTCGCGCGCGAACTGCGGATTGAACGCGCTGACACCGACAAAGATGAAACTGAACACCAGCAGCCCGATCGCAACGGCCGGTTTAACCAGAACTTTGCGGAACGCGATACAAGCGAAAAAAACGATGATAATACCGGTGTAAAAAATCACCGGCTGACACAAAAAATTAACGAACTGGAAAAACGGTACGAGTACTGACGGGCCTAAGCCACCTACGGGTGCGGACATGTCGTTATGTTCCTAGTTTCTAGTTACTGGTTTCTAGTTTTCTGTGTCCGGTTGATTTGCTTCCTGGTTTCATCTTCCGGCCACCAGCAACCAGAAACCATCCTTTAAAGCGGCGCGCTGAAGCCGTCTTTGCGGATGCGCCAGAAATGCACCGCCATCAGAAATCCCGCCACGACCGGCAGAAACACGCAGTGCAGCACGTAAAAACGCAGCAGCGTCGGCGGTCCGACGACCGATCCGCCCAGCAGCAGGAATCGAATATCGCTCTTGGAATGAATGATCTGGAAATCGTCATAGCCCAAGAGCGAAGCGCCCGGCCCTTCATGCCCGATGAACGGATGCGCTCGCGCCATATTTGTTCCGACGGTGATGGCCCAGATCGCGATCTGATCCCACGGCAGCAGGTAGCCGGTGAACGACAGCAGCAGGGTCAGCGTGAGCAGAATAACGCCGACGCCCCAATTGAATTCGCGCGGCGCTTTATACGAACCGGTCATGAAAACGCGGAGCATGTGAAGCCACACGACGATGACCATCGAATGCGCGGCCCACCGGTGCATGTTGCGCATGAACATGCCCAGCGGCACGTCTTCACGCAGCGCGATGACGTCCACGAACGCGTATTCAGGCGTCGGGCGGTAGTAGAACATCAGGAACACGCCGGTAATGGTGAGAATTAAAAACATGAAAAACGAGAGGCCGCCCATGCACCAGGTGTAGCGCATGCGGACCGCGTGGCCCTTCAGCTTCGCGGGATGCAGATGCAGAAATAAATTGGAAAGCACCACCAGAGTGCGGTTGCGGTCTGTGTCGGGGAATCCGTGACGAAACACGGACTTCCAAATGACGGACTTGTAGACGTTTTCGTCCAGCGCAGTCCTGATTTTATCGCCCATCTGGCTCATTAAAAAATCTCACTTACCGTGGAAAGGTGTACAACAAAAGGCCCCGCCACATTCTAAAACATGGCGAACATTCCCGCTGCGTTGCTGATCTTTCGCTGACTATATGCGCGAGGCTGGCACTGTCAAATGCTGTTGATGCCGCTCCCGCCATGCCTCATTAATGAGCCGAAACAGCCCGTTTGAAACAGTTCTGCATCCGCCCGAAACGCATCGCCCGAACTCGAAGCCTACATGGCAAGGCGCATGCCGTTGTTACCGCAGGCTTCCAGCCTGCCAGTGTCTCGTCGCGCAGGCTTCTAGCCTGCGAGTTTCCGTAGTCCGTAGTCCGTAGTCCGTAGTCCGTAGTCCGTAGTCCGTAGTCCGTAGTCCGTAGTCCGTAGTCCGTAGTCCGTAGTCCGTAGTCCGTAGTCCGTAGTCCGTAGTCCGTA
>Ga0163144_10029806_pt1 | contig 10460 bp, 8 predicted proteins | sample OliLak19BULKMAT1_FD_123175 | JGI IMG/M metagenome (GOLD analysis project Ga0163144, IMG submission 123175) | Freshwater microbial mat bacterial communities from Lake Vanda, McMurdo Dry Valleys, Antarctica - Oligotrophic Lake LV.19.BULKMAT1 | ecosystem: Environmental > Aquatic > Freshwater > Lake...
CCATAGGAGCCCGTCGGCGACGGTGAACACGGGATTGTCGCGCATTTCCGAATCGACGTACTCCCCGATCAGAAAAGTAGTTGCTTCCCAACTCGTCAGGAGCAGGCCGAGCTCTTGCACGAACGCTTGTATCTCCACTTCGCTGTTGTCGGCTTTGCGGACCACCGTGCGGAAGGAGTCCACGACCACGATGCCGGGGCTGGCCGCCTCCACCTCCGTGCTAATTTCCTGCAGTATCCCCGCCAGGCCCCGATCCAAGAGAACCTGGCTCAAATTGATAAAGCGGATGGAGCGGTTCAGCTTGGAAAGATCGAAGAACGTATATTGCTGCTGGTAGCGCAACATCTTCAATGCGGGTTCGCCGAGGACTGTGAAATAGATCGCCGGGCGCTCCGGTGTTGCATTGGCAAATATGAATTGGTGCGCCAGCGTGGTCTTACCGGATCCCGGCACGCCCGCGATGATGTTGAACGAGAATTCCGGAAGACCGCCGCCCAAAATATCATCGAGTCCCGGCACCCCGGTCGGCAGTCGGTTGATTTTGACTCTATCTTGTGAGGTCATGATCGTTTTTCTCCAAGGTATCCATGGCGCCGCTGAAGTCCGGCCACGCATCGAGCACGAGACTCAGCATCAGGCCGTTGCCGATAAAGGTGACAAGTAGTTCGAGTAACTGGGCAATGAGCATGACGCCTGCCTGTGCGTCCTGGTCTTGATTGTCAACGTGGCTCAAACCCTCTAGCGAACCGTCCGGCTTGACCTGCACGGCGCTAAGCCCAGGCGCCTGCGCCTTTGCCAGCGTCAGAGATCGGGCCAGGAGCGAACGGTAACCGCTGCTTCCCGTGAGCGTACTGAGAGGACGGCGCAGCTTCTCGGAGACGCACAACGCCGCGGGTATATTAGCCTTGGAGGAATTGGCGGCTTCGTAAGCAAGCAGCCGTTGGGCGATCTCCTGAATCTTCGGACTGGGGCTGGTTTGCCTCATCTCCGTGGAGCCCCTCGAGCCAATGCCCCGCTCCCGAAAACGACTGAACCACGGCGAATTGCCTCGGCTTCGTAAACCGAAACGGTAAGAGGAGGATGTGTGTTGGGCGACATTCCCGTAGCTTACGGTTCTCCGATCTGTTCAGGCGGACTATTCACCCTAACACCGCGCGTACAAAGGTTTCGAGTTCGTGCCGCTCACCCGTTTCATGATCGGAGCGGATCAGAGAGCGCATGTATCGCTGGGGGTCTTGAAGCGGCCTTCGCGCAGTTAGCGTTGAGGAACGAGCTCATCGCGCGTGGCAGCGAGATCCTAAGCGAGTGTTTTTCCATGTCGGAGACTTCAACTAGCTATTGTACGCTTTTGGTGACTTGGCGTCATTTTGTAACGGGTCGGTAGCTTCCGATGTTCCGGTGGGCTGAGCACCGGTCGCCACGGCTTGTTTCATGACGGTACCGTAAAGTGAAGGCCGCACACGCGAGGAACGCCTCCAGAACCTGCGGGAAGCGATTGCGCCGATCCTGGGGTATAGGCGCGAGGATTCGCCGCCCGCACTTCCACCCGACGCGGAGTAAGAAGCCGTTGTCGCCGGAAAAAGGGGGACGGCCGCTCATGCCGAAGCCGTCCCGGCACACGCGAGAAGTCTCCAACCGGCCGGCGAAGCGCATCCGTCGACGGCTGTCCGTTCCGGATCCGCCCGGGTAGGTTGGGGATAGATCAGGCGCCAAGCTATAACGCTCGGTCGAATCACTCGCAATCCGAATGTGTTGTGGGCAAGCCCTGTTTGCGTGGCACGGCGCTTGACGGTGGGAACGGTTGTTGGACTCGTCGCATCGGGGTTACACGACGGCGAGATCATGGACAATGCCCGGATCGAGCGTTGACGGGTTGTGATAATCTAGGCCGAGATTAGCGGCCCAACTGGAAATCCCCGGTCGGAGGAGAACAATGAAAACATCGACTTTGGTCTTGGTCGCTGCAAGCTTAAGCGCGGGGTGGCTCGGCGCGGCGCCCATCGACATCGTCTTTGGCGGCGCGGGCGTAAACGTGGATCTGACCAGCGGAGCAGCGTATAGCTTCCTCGGGGATACCGATTGGAACCTTCAAACTCAAAGCCTTTCATTGCTCGGCGGGGCATTCAGCCTGACAGCGAGCTCAACCGGCCGCGAGGTGACTGGTTTCAGCATATCCTGCGAAGCTGACGGCGCAAGCCCCACGGGCTGTGCGGGTCCGGGAGCAGGCATGTTCGGAATCGGAATCCGCAGCCGGCCGTTGACCGCGGTGGACACGGCGCACCATGACCGGCTGGACAATCAGAACGGCGCTTTTGAGACCTTTACGATCGACGTTCTCGCGGGTGAGTGGATCATTCATGAGATTGTGCTGCGGGCGTTCGGGGCCCCGGACACCGCCGTCTACAATATTGACGGTGGCGCCGATCTGATCCACAGCGGGCCAACGAATCTGTACAGCTTTGGAGGAGTTGGTTTCAGCAAGCTAGAGATCAGGCCGGCTGACAGGAATTCGCAAATGCTGCTTTACCGGATTCAGGTTGAACAGGTGCCTGAACCGTCCACTTGGCTACTGATGGGCTCCGGGGTGGCCGGACTGGCGCTCCTTCGGCGTCGCCGTTCCTACTAAGCCGCGCCTCGTGATCATCGCCGGCCACGGTGGAGACATCAGCCGCGGGCCGTGCCCGGTTTCATCCCGGAACCATGGCCCAAACGGGTGCGCCGCGCGCTTTCTCACCGCGTATCAATCAATTGGCAGCAGACGCATTGAGTTTGGCGTCAAGTGGGGCGGTTGTTGGGCCCGTCGCATCGGGTCACTCCGACGCCGAGATTCTGGCCGCGTATCCAGTTCCCAACGCTCAGCGGCAGGCTCCGACGCTCAGCGGCGGGAGGAGAGATCTCCGAGGGCACGACGCCCTCTCGCGGTGTGGTCGAAGTGAAGGGAACATCCGAGGATGCGTGGGTCATCGCCGATGGGCAGCATGTATCGCGGTATTGGGGTAAGTACCGCAAAGTGCTCGTGACGAACTATAGAGACTTTGTTCTCGTTGGCCAGGATGTTGAGGGGCAGCCGACGAAGCTGGAAACGTATCGGCTTGCTCCGTCCGAGGTGCTGCTTCTGGAAAGCAAATCTCTCAACAGCAACCGCCGCATCGTACGGGGCACGGCGGGCGCGAACACGTGTGCCAGATGCCGTGTGCTCCGAATGGGCCGTGCCCGACCGATTGCTCTGTCTATCGAGCGCGGAGCGCGCCAGGCGAACTCGGCGGCGGGAGCGCGAACGCGGCGTCGCTCGGATGTCGGAGGAACTCCGCCGCCTGGCTATCATCCGCGCCCTCCTTTTTCTGGGTGACGCCAGGGCGCGATCTGTAGTATCGAAGCGCCTTTGCCAGGGCCGATGTGCCGGAGAGTGCGTTGGCGATGATGCCGGTTGGCGCGGCCTGGTTGTTGGAGAGCACGATAACAACGGCGTCATCGTCGGGGAAGCGGGTGATCATGGTGGAGAATCCGTTGATGCCGCCGCCATGCCCTTGCTGGGAGCGGCCGTGCAGCTTCTTGACCGCCCAACCGAAGCCGTAGTCGTTCTTGACGGGTGTCCAGGCTGCGTCCTTGCTGGCCTTGCTCATGACCTTTTCAGTGTAGAGGGAACGGTCCCAACGGTAGAGGTCGCGAGCGGTGGAGTAGAGTGAACCGGCGGCGTGGGGGAGCGACATGTCGAGGTAGTCGGCATTGACGAGTCCACCGGGTCCGGGAGAGTAACCCGAGGCGCGGTTCTTGAGGACGGTGCGAGTGACGTCGAAGCCGGAGTCCTGCATGTCGAGCGGTTCAAAGACGTGTTTCTTGAGGTAGTCGGAATACTTTTCGCCGGATGCCTTCTCGATAATGACGCCGAGCAGGACGTAGCCGGTGTTGTCGTACGCATACTTCGTGCCGGGTTCGAAATCGAGCGGCTTGTCTTTGGTGAGCATGACGACCTCGACGGCCGATAGCGGCTGGCGCATGAACTTCGGGGTTGGGAATTCTTTCATGGCGGTGTAGCTGGGGATGCCGGAGGTGTGAGTGAGCAGGTGATGAATGGTGACGGGCTTCCACGCCTCGGGACAGTTGTCGAGGTACTTGCAGGCGGCGTCGGTGAAGGCGAGCTTGCCCTGCTCGTTGAGTTGAAGGATCGCGGTGGAGGTGAACTGCTTGGTGATGGAGCCGAGGCGGAATTTGGTCTCGGGTTTGTTGGGAACATCGAGTTCGATGTTAGCCATACCGTACCCTTTTTCGAGTAGGATCTTGCCGCCTTTAGCGACGAGCACGGCGCCGATGAAATTGCGATTCCTGGCGTAGCCGGCGGCGACGCTATCGAGCTTGGCGGCGATCTCCGCATCCTGGCCGAGAGCGAGCGCCGTAATGACGACGAGCGCGCCTAGGAGCCGTGTAATGTTTTTCATCCTTTTATTCTTATGACAAACCATCCCAATCCGATTACCAGCAGCGTTGAAGACAGGGCGGTGCGTAGGGCGCCTGTGTGGAGGCGTCGCACGGCTGTCCACAAGAGCGTCGCGATGAGGGCTTCGGCCGCGATCGCGCCCGCGAGAAATAATGCCGGCGGGTAGTCACCGGCGGCGAACAGCATCGAAAAATAGACTCCATGGAAGGCGCCGAGCACGCCGGTGACGATCCAGCGTCCGCCGGCGTTGGGGATCACGAGGAGTTCGACGGCGAGATAGGCGATGGTGAGCGCGGCGGAGGCCTCGATGAATCGCGGCGAGAGCGTGAGCGGGTAGACGCGCATCAGCAAGCCGGCGGCGATCTGGCCGAGGGCGAAGGCGCCGAAGAGTTGAATGAGATTGCGGCGGTCTCGTGCGGCGAGGAGCAGTGCGGCCAGGAAGAGCACTTGCGCGGGTCCGGCGATGGCGCGCCAGAATCCGGCGCCGGTGCTTCTCACGAAGTTTTCGAAGACGGTGCGTTCGCGGAAGCGGAGATGGGCTTCCGTGAAGGATATATCGAACGCCGCCTGATCGGTTCGCTCGCCGTGGGTGACGCGGAGGAGGTGCACGTGGTTGGGTACGGTCACCGATGGGTACGTGCAGCGGACGCGGAATTCGTCGACATCCTTGGGAAAGAGGTACATCGCTTTGCAGACGAGTTGGTCAGCTTGCGGTGCGCAGGACTGGGTGACGAGACGGGCTTCGTCACCGGCGCCGAAGAAGTGGATGTTCTGGAGCAGGGTATCGGCTTTGGTGACGTGGGCGGCTTCGTAGAGGGGCATGCGAAGTTCGTAGTCGAGGCGGGCGCCCGAGAGTGTGGCGTCGCCGGTGCTCATGCTGACCACGTGGGCGGCGGCGGGAACAGACAGCACGAGAAATAAGGTACCTGCTACCCTATTTCGAAAAGGCACCCTGTCTCGGCCAAGTTGTTGATTCCAGGTTCGAGGAGCGCGAAATCGGGGAATTAAGGTAGCAGGTACCATATTGCGATATTAGCGGTGGAGGCGGGAGCGCTCTAAGCGCACGTAGATGACGCGGAGGGTGGCGAGTACCGGGACGGAGAAGAACATGCCGGGGATACCGGCGATCTGTTCACCCGCGAGAACGCCGAAGAGCACCAGCAGCGGATGCAGCTCGACGCCGGAACCCATGAGGTATGGAGTGAGGACGTAGTCCTGAAAGAGCCGGTAGATCACCAGGAAGACCAATAACGCGACGAGGTGCTGGTAGCCGCTGAAGCCTTCGACGAGGATGATCACTATGGCGGCGGCGAGCGGGCCAACCACCGGGACGAACTCGAACAAAGCGGCGATGCCGCCCAGCAGAACTGAGTACTCGGCGCCGGTGATCTGGAGAAAGATTGTGTAGGCGAGGAACGTCGATGAAGACAGCAGCACGACGGCGCGTATGTAGTGGCCGATCATGACGTGCACGTCGGCGAGGATTTCGTCGAGGAGGAGGCTGCGGGAGCCGCCGGTAGTCCACTTGATGAGCGTGGCGCGGATGGAGCGGCCGTCCTTCAAGAAGAAGAACGCGAGAATGGGGATCAGGACGACGAACAGGATGCTGCTGATGTGGGCGAGCACTTCAGTGGCGGCCCTCCGCAGAATGGGGATGGCGTTGGTGTCGAGGTTGCTGAGTTGTGCGCGCAGAGCTTCGAGAATTCGCTCGCGTAGTGGGCCGAGCCAACCGGGCAAGGGGATGCCGCTGAGCGGGTCCTGACTCTTGATGAGTTCGGGCAGACGGGCGGTGAGGCGGGTTGCCTGTTCGGCGATGGCGCCGCCGATGATGAAGCTGAGCCCGACGAGCGCGCCGAGGAGCAGGATGTAGACGAGCCCGAGCGAGAGATTGCGGGAGAGCCGCGTGGGGGTGAAACGATCCACTACGTCGACAACCGGCGAGAGCATGTAGGCGAAGAAGACGGCCAGCGAAAAGACGAGCAGTGTTTCGCGCGCGAGGTAGACAACCAGGATGACAAGCGCGATGAGAAAGACGGTCCAGGTGACACGAGCGGCGTGCCTGTCGATTCCGAGCATGGGTTGTTATCGATTGTACTTCGGCGTCACACCGCGGAGTTGCGCCCACACTTCGTCGGAGGCGCTGACCGTGTCGTCGGGGAGTGGGCCGTCATCAAGTGTACGGAGGTTCTCGCGGAGTTGTTCCAGGCGTGAGGCGCCGAGGATGACGCAATCGGCGGACGTGTGGTGGAGGGTCCAGTTGAGGGCGAGGCTGACGAGGGAGCGTCCCGCGCCCGCGGCGATGACGCGGAGGCGTTCGACGGCATCGAACTGCTGCCGGTGCCAGTAGCGGTCAAGGTACATCTTGTTGTTGTCGAAGCGGGAGCCGGGGAGGGGAGCTTCGCGCGACTGCTTGCCGGTGAGGAGTCCGCCGGCCAGCGGATTGTAGACCACCGTGGCGATGCCGAGTTCGCGGCACATCGGCAGATACTCCTGCTCGACGCCGCGCGCGATCAGGTTGTACATGGGCTGCGAAACGGTGATGGGGTTGTACCCTTGGGCGTCGGCGATCCAGCGCATTTTCGTCATCTGCCAGGCGGCGTAATTGGAGGCTGCCGGGTAGCGAACCTTGCCGGCCCGAACGAGATCATCAATAGCGCCGAGGCTCTCTTCGATCGGCACATCGTAGTCGGGGAGGTGCAGGTAGTAGAGGTCGATGTAATCGGTCTTGAGGCGGCGGAGGCTCAAGTCGATGGCCTTGTTGATGGCGGCGCGGGAGAGGCCGGAGTCATCGGCGCCGTCGCCCATCTTGCCGCGGACTTTGGTGGCGAGGACGATGCGGTCGCGCCGGCCTTGGAGGATGGCGCCGAGGATTTCTTCAGAGGCGCCGGCGTTGTAGACGTTCGCTGTATCGATGAAATTGACGCCCGCGTCGAGGCAGGCGTCAATCATGGAGGAAGAGGCGGCAAGGTCGGCCTGGCCGCCGAAGGTCATGGCGCCGAAGCAGATGCGGGAGACTTCGAGAGCCGTGCCCGGCAGTGTGATCACCTGCATCTTAGAGGGAGGCGGTGGTCTTCGTGGCTTTAACAGCCTTTTTCTGCTGGGGCATGAAGAGCTTCTCGACCATTTCCTGTGGGATGGAGAGGGAGATCTTCAGGGTGCTGGCCTGCGTGGTGAGCTGCAGGCTGTTGAGTAGAGTCGCGGCTTGTTGGGCGCGCGGGTCATCCGTCTTGCTTTGCTGCACGAGGCCGGCAATGAAGCGGATGACGTCGGCGAGGGCGGTGGCGTCCTGATCGGACCGCGTGAGGGCTTCACCTGCGATGGTGACGCCGGCGGCGGTGAACTTCACGCCGCCGCTCGCGGATTTTACTGCCTGGAGCAGATTGCCGCCCATGGCCTGACTCATGTTGGGATCGCCGATCTTGCCGGAGAAGAAGTCGGTGACCGGGACCGTGGAGATGAACCACGCATCGTTAACCGCGGCGAGGGCGTGGGCCTTGTTCAGGGTGGCGGCGTCGAGTTTGGCGCCGGCGCCGCGGCGATCGATGGCGGCCTTCACCGATTCAGTGTTGCCCATCACGGCGGTGCCGGCGTCGAAGAAGCCGACTGAGTAATCCGCGTTGTGGTTCTTGTCGCTGATGATTTGAACGCCGTTGTACGAAGCGACAGTGGCGCCGCTGGTAGTGGCCGTGGTGGCGATGCGCGCGGGGTTGAACACGCCGCGGCCAATCACGAGCACCTGCTGCGTTTTGTCGGCACCGGTGGTGGCGAGCACGATTTCACTCAAGTCGCGACGTGGGTCGAAGCCGGTGTCGGCGATGAACTTCTTGATGCCGGCATCGTCGAGGCTCATCTGGCCGAGGACGTACTGGCCGAAGCGCGAGGCCTTGCTTTGCTCCACCTGGATGCCGGAGATGATTTTGGCGTCGGGCGGGACCAGGCTGAGCAGGCTGCTGTCCACGGCGGCGAACGCGCCATAGGTGAATACCAGGAGACCGAGCGAGAGCGTTCTTACAAATTTCATGAGTTCCTCTGTAGATCGATACGCGGCATTGCGGTGAAGAGTTCCAGAAAGTGGCTTCCGAGCCCTGCTTTCATGTTACTCCCGTGGGACGAGGCGTATCATGCTGAGGTTGACGCTGAGAACGCGGGTGTCGCCCGGGGCGGTCCATGTGGGGCCGGCCGTGAACTCGATGTGGTAATCGGGGGCGGCGGGGACGTCGGCCTCGACGACGAACAGCCCGGGTCGATCCTGCGACCAGTGGCCCGCTTCGGCGCCGTTGACGCGCATCGTCAACTGAACCGGCAAGTTCCGCTCCATGGCGAAGCCGCGAATGCGAACGCGCTGGAGACCGGGTTTGACGCGCGTGAGGCGAGCCTCGGCCTTGGCGCCGATCCAGCGGTACTTGTTGCCGAACACGCCTTCGACGGCGTGCCAGTGGCCGATCAAGTGGCGCTCGTGATCGGGTAGTGAGAAGTCGATGATATCCGCGCGGTCGCCGGGGTAGAGCTCGCTCTTTTCGGAAGACCCGAGGAGATTGTAGACGCCGCCTTCGAAGGGGGCTTCGTAGGAGCAGCGGGTGCAGCGGAGCGCGAGCGTCGATGTTTGAGCGAGGTCGCTGGAGCAATCGGGACAACGGAGGAGTTTCTCAAAGCGGCCGAACTCGGGCGGAGGCGCGTTGCCTTCCTTGCGGCAGGCGGCGGCGAGGGTTCCACCCAGAAGGCGGGCGGCGCGCCAGATGGACTTGTACGGGTCAATCTGAATTGCGGCGCGCTTCATGATGCGCTCACCCCAGCCGCGCTCGGGCACGAAGATTTCGTAGACGTGAGCGGCGAAGTGCTTCTCGATGAGCTGATGCCAGTCCTTCAAGTTCATCGAGTGATTCTGGCGGATGCCGAAGCTCTCTTCCTGATGCGCGCCGATGACGTCGCGGACGAGATAGCCGAGCAGCCCCCAGTCGTGCAGCTTGCGTTCCCAGGGCTTCATGGTCTCGTAGTAAGGGCAGCGATACAGGCGGAGCGAGAGCTTGCGGAGGAGCGGCTCTTCAGTGAATAGAAACACGCCGCCGGGGGCGAGCACGCGCTTCACTTCAATGAAGACGCTCTCGATGTTCATGAACTGCGAGAGCATCTGGTGGGCCATGACGAAGCGGAGTGAGCTGTCGCGGAAGGGTAGATGGATGGCGTCGCCGGCGATGCGGACGGGGGCCTTGGGGTAGTTCCACTGGTGCTGGAGCGCGATGCCGTGACGGAGGGAATCGGCGGAGAGGTCGAGCATGAAGCCATCGGCGCCAAACTCGTTGGCGAGCATGTAGCTGGTGTGGCCGGCGTTGGAACCGATTTCAAGGAACGGCGTCATGGGTCCAATGAAATCGAGGTGCTTGCGAATGATGGCGCCGCGGCGCTGGTTCTCTTCGGCGTAGACGCGGAAGGCGCGTTCCGGTTCACCGAGGGAAGCGAAGTTGTGGAACTCGACCTGGGCGCGCTTGACGGATGACGATTGCGCTTCCGTCATGCGAGCAGCATCTCCACGCGCAGAGCGCGCAGGTCAGCCACAAGGATGTCGGGCGAGTGCGAGGCGAGTTCGGCGGCAGGCACGATGCCGGTGGCGACGGCAACGGAGCGGATGCCGTTGGCTTTGGCGGCGAGCACGTCGTTGGGATGGTCGCCTATGAGGGAGATGCTCGAGTCGCGGGCGATCCAGCCTTCGCGGCGGGCGCGCTGGATGGCGATGCGGACGAGGCCGGCGCGGCTGCTCGCAAGTTCGGCGAACGCGCCGTAGCGGAAGTAGTGGCGCAGGCCGGCGTGTTCCATCTTCTTCCAGCCGATGCTCGTGAGGTTGCCGGTGACGAGGCCGGTGGGGACGCCGCTGCGCAGGAGCCGGAGCAAAAGCAGTCGAACGCCGGGGCAGACTTTGCGTTCGAGGTTGGGGCAGGAGCGCGAGTAGATGAGCTGCGCCTGACGAATCAGCTCGGGCATGGAGCGGCGGATGAGTGCTTTGGAGGCGCCGGCGTTGAGGAGCATTTGC
>Ga0163144_10029807_pt1 | contig 10460 bp, 11 predicted proteins | sample OliLak19BULKMAT1_FD_123175 | JGI IMG/M metagenome (GOLD analysis project Ga0163144, IMG submission 123175) | Freshwater microbial mat bacterial communities from Lake Vanda, McMurdo Dry Valleys, Antarctica - Oligotrophic Lake LV.19.BULKMAT1 | ecosystem: Environmental > Aquatic > Freshwater >...
ACGGCGCCGATGCCCACCCACACGGTGTACGAAACGCCCATCGGGAGGGACTTCATGGCCGCGGCGAGCAGATAAAAACTGGCCAGCATGGCCACCACGGTGACGATGGTCGGCCAGAGTTTCGAGAATCCGTCGGACTTTTTTAGCCCGGTGGCCCAAACAACCTCAAGCACACCGGCGATGGCGAGCAGGATCCACGGTTTCATGCCTCAAGGTAGGCACGGCCGGAGGGACCTTGGCCGCACCGATCACTCCGGCATGGCGCAGTGACCACCGTTCTTGACGTGATAGTCCTGGTGGTATTCCTCTGCTTCAAAGAACGTCGGGGCGGCGGCTACTTGGGTCACGATCTTGCGGACGGACCACTTCCCTTCCTTTTGCTGATCAGCGATGAAGGTCTTCGCGAGTTCAGCCTGACTGTCAGAAGCGGTGAAGATCGCCGAGCGGTATTGGTCGCCCACGTCCGGGCCTTGGCGGTTCATCTGTGTCGGGTCGTGAACTTTGAAGAAGATCGAGAGGAGGTCTTTGTAGGAAACTTTGGCCGGGTCATAGACGACCTTCACGGCTTCGGCGTGTCCCGTGTTCTCGTAGCAGATGGCTTTGTACGTGGGCTTGTCGGTCTTGCCGCCCATGTAGCCGCTCACGACATCCAAGACGCCTGGAACCTGCTGGAAGCGATCTTCGACTCCCCAGAAGCAACCGGCCGCGAAATACGCGATCTCTGTGGTCATGGGCTTGCTTTCTGCGGGCAATTCGGTTCCCTTCTCAACAAAGGTCAGTGATGCGGAGTTCAGGCAGTACCGCAGGCCGGATGGCTTCGGGCCGTCGTCAAAGACATGGCCAAGATGACCGCCACACCGGGCGCAGAGGATCTCGGTACGCACCATGCCGTACTCGGTGTCCTTCTTTTCGGCGACGTGAAGGGGATCAAACGGGCTGAAGAAACTCGGCCAGCCCGTGCCCGAGTTGAACTTGGAATCTGATGAGAACAGGGGCAGCCCGCATAAGCGGCACGGATAAATACCTTCCTTTTTGTTGTCGAGCAGATTGCCGCAGAAGGCGGGCTCCGTGCCTTTGCGCAGCAGGACGCGGGCTTCCTCTTCCGTCAGTTTCTTCGCGAGTTCGTCGATCTGCTCTTGCGTGAGCGGCGTGACGTCGTAGTTGGTCTTAGAGATCATCGGCCCTGTCAACTTGGTCTTCATCTCGCCATCCTTTCCTGCTTCCGGTTGCCGCCCTGATGCCAGCATCGTCGCCACCGCCAACGCTCCGAAGGCGACCCCGACCGCGAGAAAGATGATGTGTTTCATAATCATGACTCTTCAATCGACCTTTCACGCCCACTCAGGGCTTTCAATCCGGGCTTTCAAGAGGTCCGTTCGGCGATGCCTTCCTCGACTCTTTCGAGACTTCACATATCGTCGGATTCGCGATTGCGGACCCTGCCGGTGAAATTGGGGGACGGTCCGAGTGTGTCGTACGCCTCCGGATCAGTCCTAGTTCGATGCCGCAGCCGCGGCGGCGATCCGCTCTTCGTCGGAAATTCTGGCGATATGCCTCGAAAACTGCTCGTCCTCGCCCCGCAGCATCTCCGGCAGGTATTCCCGGAACTCGGACCTTCGGCACCACTCGCGCATGTAGTCTTCCCACGACAGCCAAAGGCGCCGGACCTGAGGCGTCATGTCGTCTTCGTAAACCAAGAGGTACGCCCGCTCGAACAGGGCGACCAAGATGCTGAAGAGTGCCAAGCGACGTTCCGACTGCTCGCCCGAGAGCACCAGCGGATCACCGAGCGGCCTCAGGAGGCGGAGGTCGGCGTTGTCGAGTACCAACTTCATGAAGTTGGTGTACTCATCGCTCAGGCGTTGGTAGATCTCTTCCTGCTCGGTCTCGCGTTCCTTGCGTTGCTCCCAGATGAACACGCCGATGGCGAACGGCAGGCCGACGACAGTGACAACATAACTCGCGAGTTCGAACCAGTCGCGGATGGTCATGCGGAAAGGATAGAGGCGCCAGCGGGAGGGGCTTCCGGCCCGCTTGCGTGACGGCCCGGCAAGCAGGCCTCCGACATTCCACTTCGGCGAACAGGCTTAATTCCGTCACCCGTAGTGCGAGACCGACCGCTCGACTTTTCCATTGACGTCGAAAAAGAACACCTCGGCGGCCAAGTCCCCCGTCATCCGCCGGTAGACCAGGATCACGCTCTCCAAGCCGACCGTCACATGCTCGGGGTCGAAGCGCAACGTCGGGTTCCGCGCGAGAGCCCTTTTGAAATAGTCCTCGACAGCGGGTTTGCCGACCAACGCGACATCATCGGTGCCGTTGTAGCGCTTGATGAAGGGTGAACTGTGGCGGATGATGGCCGAATAATGGGCCATGATGGCGGCGAGGTCGTGGGCGTTCCACGCGGCGTACCACGAAGCAGCGAACTGGGCGGCGATCTCGGGGTTCATCGTTTAAACGTAGCGTGGCACCGGTTCATCGGCGGCACGGTCTGCTTCAACGTACGGGCCACCCGATATCGTCTATTCGCACGCCGCGATGATCCTTCCTCTTCCTGACCTCTCAACGGTGATTCGGACTCGGTCCGAAGGCCGTTCGCATGCTGGACCGGGCCAAGTTACACTGCCCGGCATGCCCCACATCTTCATGATCGTTCTCCTTCTCGCCGCGCTCACGGGTTGCGCTACCAAGATGCGCCAGCCAGAACCCGACTTCGCCTCCTTCACGTATGTCACGCTCGTCAGTGGTCCTTCGAGCGGATCGGGCACCAAAGAAGCACGCCAGGCGATGTTCCAGGGTCATATGGCCAACATCAACCGTCTTGCCGAAACCGGGGATCTGTTGGTCGCCGGGCCGTTCGCCAACCCTAACGACGCCAGTTGGCGCGGCCTCTTTATTCTTGACGTCGCAGAAACCGCCGCCGCCCGCGCGATGGTTGCGTCGGATCCCGGGATCAGCGCCGGCGAGTTCGCCGCAGTCATACGCCCTTTGCGGGCCTCCACTACGCTCCGGCAGTCGCTCCCGCTGTATCGCGCGCTCGAAGCCGAGCAGCGCATCAATGCCGGCACGACGCCCACGAACTCCGCTGCTCCGCCGGCCCTCATGCGGGCGTACGTGATTGTGACCGCCGCGGACGCCGACCGGGCGGCGCGGGCCATCGGGGATTCAACCTTCCCAATCGTTTTCCGTGGGCGCTTCACGGATCAGGATGGCAAAGGTGGACTGTTCGTGCTTGATGCGACCGATCCCGCCGCGGTTCGTTCGGCGCTGGTCCCCGCGTCGACCGGTCCGGCATCGGTCGATGGGTGGTTCAGCACTTCCTCGCATGTCCGACTCCCCATCGCTGCGCGGCAGTAGAATCCACTCGCTCTTTCATGCCCACGCACACGCCCACAGCCCAATCCGGCACCACACGCCTCAGCGGATTCGATTCCTTGCGGGCGGTTGCCATGTTGCTGGGTGTGGTGCTGCATGTATCGCTCGCCTTCATGCCCGGGATCGACCGCTTCATCGGATGGCCGATGATTGATTCCAGCCCACACCCTTTGTTCGGACTCGTGGTCGTCGCGATTCACGCCGTTCGCATGCCGCTTTTCTTCTTTGTTTCCGGCCTTCTCACCGCGCTCTCCATCGGCTCTGGGGGCCCGGGCCGCGCTCTCCGGTCGCGGCTCACGCGGATCGGGGTACCGTTTCTTGTGGGGCTGGTCACCATCCTGCCGCTGATCCGCTTCGCGGCTGCCTTTGCGGTTACGCACGGCGGAGCCCAATCGGACGAGGGTGCATGGGCCGTTTTCATCGCCGACTACCAGTCGGACTCATTTATCGGCCGGCTTTCACCCGGGCACCTGTGGTTCCTTGAATACCTCCTGATCTTCGTCGTGGCGGCGTGCATCGTGTTCGCGTGTTTCGCCCGGGCCGGGCGGGCCATGACCAAGACGCCTTGGAAGCGTTCCACCATGATGTGGGCAAACCTCGTAGCCGCGGGCCTCGTGGTGTTTTTCATGTCACGGATGAAGAGCGTGGGCATTGACACGCCAGAGTCGATCATCCCGGACTGGCACCTGCTCGGCTTCTATGGCGTGTTCTTCGCGGGCGGGTGCATCGCGGCCTTCAAGGCCCCGAACCTCACCGAACTCATCCCGTTTCCTCGCACCGCGGCCGCCCTTGGCGTAGTGCTCACGATCGGTTGCGCGTTCGGGGCCATCATCGCCGACGGAATGGCCCGCGGCATCAACACGCCGATGGTCACTGGGGCCGCCGCGTTCATCAAGCCGTTCAATCTTATCGGTCAGGCTTTTCTCTGGATCGCGATTCTCGGTACGTGCGCGTGGGCGGCGCGGCCGCGGCCCCCACTCTCGGGCTTCGCATCGCGTGTTTTTCGGAGTGCCTACTGGACATACCTGGTGCACCTTCCGATCGCGTGGATCCTGCACGCGTTGCTCCGCGATGTCGGTGGGGATTCAGGACTGGCCGGCGTGATGCGCTTTCTGCTCGTGATCTTTGCGACGCTGGTGGTAAGCCAGATCACATTTGAAATGTTTGTCGCGCGAACACCGCTGGGCAGATTCCTTGACCTGAAGCCGCGAAACTCGGTGGACAACGCCCGAACGCGGCCTGCGAACACCGAGGCCCGCCGCCCCGTGAACTGAACGGAAAGCCTAAAGCCAGTGGTTCTTCGCGAGGTCGGCGATCGGGTCGTCGAACGAACACGAACCGAAGGAGAGGGCGAAGGCCTCGCGGACGCGGGCGGCTTCGAGCGTGGTCACGAGGTGATCGCGCCAGCCGATGACGTCTTCGGAAATACGGAAGTCGTCTTCATCTTCACCCGCCAAAATGGCCTCGGTCACGGCCACTTCGGGGTGTTTGGAGCGGACCAAGGCGGCTGCGATGAAGAGGTTGAGGAAGCCGTGCATGGTGCACGAGGCCGAATCTTTCTCGTAGGTGAGTTTGTACGCGCTACGCACAGGGTGGTGCAGGCCTGCGGTCGCCTTGAAGGGCACATCGGCACCGTCGCAGGCGTGCAGGAAGGCCGCGACCTCACCGATGGTGGGGAACGCGTTGCCGACGACGCCGCCCGTGCGGATCTTTGCGGCAGCAGAGTTGCCGGCGAGGGCGGCTACGAAGCCGCGGCAATCGGTGGTGAGGGGAAACTCAAAGAAGGGGAAGAGATCCTCCGGGAGTTCATCCAGAATCTCGTCGATCTCGGAGACTTTCGAAACCTTGAGTTCGACCATGTCGACTTTGGCGCGGCCGTGGTCTTCGACGGCGTGGTGCTCGTTAAATCCGTCGATGGTGTTGATGGCTTCGATGAGGGGCTGATCGACGAGGGCCGAGATGCGCCATCGCTCACCGGCACCGCCCTGCTCTCTGTACCCGCTGCGGGCGAATGTGCCCGGCATGAGGGCGGCGGCGGCCTGTGAGAACTCGCGCAGGCGGGACACCGGGCAAACAAAGCGACCGAGCATCCACTCGTGCTCGCTGGCACGGGCACGGGCATAGGCCTCGGCGGCGGCGGGCATGTCGAGTGCGGCGGGCGGGAAAAGCCCGGCGTAGTCGACGAGGCCGGAGAGGAGTGTGCGGAGGGAACGGGTCATGGCGTTGCCGAGAGGCAGAGAGAGCGTAGGGGACGCTGGGAGACAAGGCCCTACTTCGGGGGGCCCTACTTCGGGGGGCCCTACTTCGGGAAGGGAGAGCCGGTGACGTTTGCGATCCAGAGTTGGCTGCTGGGGCGTTCCTCGCCGGTGATCTTTCCGCCTCGCTGGCTGGTCCACATCATCATGGAACCGTCGGTACTGAAGGCGGGCAGCACATCGGCCCCATCGGCCTGGGTCACGCGGGAGCGTTTGAGGGTGGCGGGGTCTTGTCCGCCCCGGAGTTTCCACACGTTGGCCTCGATAGCGAAGACTTCATAGTTGCGGTGCGAGATCTCGCTGGTGGCATAGACAAGGTAATCGCCGGACGGGTGCCAATAGGGGCACCAGTTGACGTGCTCGTTGTCGGTGAGTTGCCACTCTTGGTCGATGCCGATGGGGATGTTCGTGCCGTCGGCACTCTCCTCGTGTTTGAGGTCGGCGACGAAGATCTGGAGAAGGTCGTTGCCCTTGCGGTCGGAGCGGAAGCAGATGAAACCATCATTGGGATGGAAGAAAGGGCCGCCGTCATAGCCGACAGCACTGACGATCGGGTGGTGCGTCTTGGTTTCGCGGTCGAAGATGTAGAGGTTGGCATCGGGGCGGTAGGGCTGTTCGGCGTCGGCTCCCTGCGTATCCGGTCGATCCTCGACGTGGGCGTAGAGCAGAAAGCGGCCGTCCTTGCTGAACGATCCTTCGGCGTCGTAGTTCGGGCGTTCAAAGAGCGGTTGAGGTTTGGCGTGTGACATGTCGCTGGGGCCCGCACGGAAAGAGCGGCCGGAGCCCTCGGCACCCGGCACCGCCAGACCACCCCCCATCAAGAACGGCGAGATGGTGACGATCTCCATTTCCTGCGGGAACTGCCAGACGTACTTGCGTGTGCCCACTTGGAAGCCCGACTTCTGATCATCAGAAGGGCGAACGACGGTGGACCCGAAGATGACGGCCGATTCGTTGTCAGGATCAAACCACCCGCAGGTGTTGGCGCTGCCCGTGGGGCTGACGCGGGTGATGCTTTCGAGCGACACCGAGCCCGCACCGCGGTTGAGCCGGGCGACATACATCGCGTAAAAGGGATCGGCCGGGGCATCGGCCTTCGGTTGTTCGATGGCTTGGAAGATGATCCAGTTGCCGTCCGGGCTGAAGTAGGCCTCGCCGGCCTTCACGAAACGATCCGGGAACGTGAGTTGCGTGTGATTCGTCAGGAACGGGGCTTCAAGAGCCTTCCAATCGAGGGGCGTCTGGGCAACTTCGGCTTGGGGTGACCCAACTGGTCGCTGGGTGACAGGTGGCTGAGTGGCGGGTTGCTGGGCGAGAGCCGGGAAAGCCGCGGCCAACACCGCGACACAAAGAATCCGCAAATTGACTGTGGTCATTGTCCGATTGTTGGCGGTTGGAGCGGCGAGCGTCGGCGGTTGTGATTTTTGCCCTCAATCGTGACGCAGGGCCACGATCGGATCTTGTGCCGCGGCCCGACGCGCGGGATAGAGGCCGAATATGAGGCCGGTGGCGGTCGCGACGGCGAAAGAGATGGCGATGGACCAAAGCGTGACGTGCGTGGGGAGGGTGACGTCGGAGGGGAACCAGCCGCCGATGTACGGGACGCTGGGGAGGCGAGGGACGCCCCAGCCGAGGAAGACGCTGGTCCCGATTCCCAGAGCCACACCGATGGCTCCACCAATGGCGGAGAGGACGCTGGTCTCGATCAGGAACTGCCAGAGGATGTGTCGGCGGGTGGCCCCGATGGCACGACGGATGCCGATCTCACGGGTGCGCTCGGTGACGGTCGCGAGCATGATGTTCATAATTCCGATGCCACCGACGAGCAGCGAGATGCCGGCAACAGCGCCGAAGACGAGGTTGTAGGTCATCGCGGTTTTGCGGGCGTTATCGAGGAGTTCGTAGGGCACGATGATGCCGACATCGGTGAGGCCCTCGTGGCGGACGCTCATGATGCGGCGCAGGCGCTGGGCGTCGGCGATCACCCGTTCGCGGGTGGGGACGGAGATATAGATCTCCGAAACCTGGGTTTCGTTGGCCTGCATCGAGCCCGATTCTGTTCGGACAACGGTGTCGCCGAAGGTCTCGCGGGCTCCGGTGAGGGGCACATGAACATCGAGGTTGATGTCACGCCCGATGAGGGCTGCACCCGAGCCGCCCGCAAGGCCGATCGGTTCGAGGACACCGACGACAATGAAGGGCTTGAGATCGATCCGGAGGGACTGGCCGAGCGGATCGGCGAGGGGGAACAACTTCTCGGCGACATCGGCACCGATGACGGCGACCAAAGCCCGTTCATCCATGTCGGCCTGCGTGAGATAGCGCCCGCGTGCGATGCGGAGGTTGGCCACAGCCTTGAGTTCCGGGGTCGTTCCGAAGGCTTGGCTCGTTCGGCGGCGCTCGTCGCGGAGCAATTGGCTGCCGATTTCTTTGAGGGGGACGACGGCTAGCGCATCGGGGAAGTTCTGGCGGATCACCTCGAGATCGTCGCGCGTGAGGCCGAAGCGGCTCACAAACGACCGCTGCCCGCCGCCTTGGTTCTGATTCGCCGATTCCGGCGGCTTCTGTGAGCGCACAATGAGATTGCGAGCCCCGAGCGACTCGATCTGGTCCAACGCTTGGCGTTTGGAACCCTCGCCCAGACTGCTCATGACGATGACCGCCGCAACGCCGAAAATGATGCCCAAGGCGGTGAGGACCGACCGGAGAAGCCGGAGCCGGAGGTTGCCGACGGCGAGAAGGGTGGTTTCTAGAAAGAACTGCACAGAGGACGATAGCGTCGGCGAACCGCACACAGTGTCGGCCGATCCGGCAGGCCCGTTGGGGCGCGAGCAATCGGCCGCGGCTTTCCTTCAGTCCGGGGGCCGTCGGTTCGATATGCTCCACGGATATGACCCCGCAACGTGCCCCCAACATGCCCGAGATTCGACTCGGCCAAGAGACCGAGACCGGCCGCGGCTGGCACTATTCGCTGGACATCGCGTGGCCCGATGGCTCGGCATCGAGCCACCAGAGCACGCTTTCATGGGCCGACCACGACCACTTGTGCGGCGGGACCCAAGCGCCTTCGCGGGTGATGGAAGCCGTGATCCGCTTCGCACTCGACAACCTGAAGGCGTCACTGCCCGGGAAGTTCGACACCTCGACGGTGCGTCGGTGGTGCCCCGCCCTTGATTCGGAACTGGTTCTTTAGCCGGTCCGGCTTCGCCAGTTGTGTTCAGCCGATGGTGGTGGGCAGAATCGCCTCTGGCCACAACCAACCGAAAGTTCCCGCCGTCAACAGGGCGTAGACCACTCCATCGAAGAGCCTACCGGGCAACTGGCTCCACGGCATTCCGTGCCAGATGGCCATCGGCAGCGCGTAGCCAGCATGGGCGAGGAGCGCTGCGCCCCCGATCACCTGAAACACCTTCAAGTAGTCCGCTCCCGCCACAAGGGTGACAGACCCGACGTAGGCGATGAAGATCGTGACGACGACAAGGTGAAAGAACCACGCGCCGAGCAGTTTGCCCATGTTCGGGATCCCGGGCATGACGGTGATGGTGGCCCACGGCCCTTCCTTCACCCTCGCTTCGGCGGCCTTGTGGGCTTTGTTGCCGTGATTGTTCCAAGGCACCATGTACAGGCCGGGCGCAAGCGCCACCGACCGCAGCAGCGCAAGGATCTCACCCTCCTTGTCGCCCGGGTTCTTGTAGTCGTGTTTATGAATCGGCGCCGCCATCCAGATGATGGAACTGGCGACAAACACAATGACGGCGGTGACGATGATTGGAAGCCAGAGCGAGAGCAGCATGTCCATCGCAAGAGTCTCCTGAGGTGCGAGCATACAGGATCGCAGAATCCGGAATGGTGTGTCAAGCCCGGGCTTATGGGCGTGTGCCGCCAGCCTCTTCGTTTCTATGGTGATTTACTCGCCCCGGGCGAAACTGCGCCACTGTTGCCACACTTGCCGTCCAGCGCTGAACGCGCGAGCCATCAAGGACGGCCGCACGACCGCTCGACCGCCGATGATCGCGACAAAGATGCAACCGTACAGGACGATCAGCAAGAGCATCACGTCCATTTTCCGAATGTGGAACCAACATGCCCCCGCGAACACCCCTGTCACGAGCAAACCAAGCGCGAGCCCGAGAGTCAGTTCCCACCAAAAGGTTCGTTCCGCGACCCGTGGCACCATCGTGCAGGCGTTGAGGAAGAACGGCAAGGCCAGCAACGGAACGCCCCCAAAGTTGCGTTCCATGGTCTGATACCACGAAGCGTCCCACGTCCAACCGAGCGCCAACCAATAGAACCCGGCGTGCGCAGCCGCGGCTAGCGGCGGCGCAAGCGCAGCGCTCAGCATGGCCGCGGCGATGCGAGGGATTCGATCCCAGCGGAAATCCCACCGGCTGCGGACAAGCAATTTCTCGGCATAACACACGCCGCACTCCGGGCAGATGCCCGAAGCGGGCAACCCCTTGAGGTTGTAGCGGCATGCCGGGCACACGGTCGTCTCAACATGCGACATCACCGCAACCGGGACGGTGACCGCCGCCGCTATGAGGAAGGAGATGAAGAGCAGGACAAACAGTCGGACCCCCCCCGAGGCTTTCAAACTTTCCTGGATAGCAGGTGCTTCAGGTACTGCCCTGTGTGGCTCCCGGCCACCTTGGCGACATCCTCTGGCGTTCCCGTCGCGATAATGGTGCCGCCCTTGTCGCCCCCCTCGGGGCCCATGTCGATGAGCCAGTCGGCGCACTTGATGACGTCGAGGTTGTGCTCGATCACCACGAGGGTGTTGCCCGCATCGGCGAGGCGGTTGAGCACCTCGATGAGTTTGCGGATGTCTTC
>Ga0163144_10029809_pt1 | contig 10459 bp, 10 predicted proteins | sample OliLak19BULKMAT1_FD_123175 | JGI IMG/M metagenome (GOLD analysis project Ga0163144, IMG submission 123175) | Freshwater microbial mat bacterial communities from Lake Vanda, McMurdo Dry Valleys, Antarctica - Oligotrophic Lake LV.19.BULKMAT1 | ecosystem: Environmental > Aquatic > Freshwater >...
AGGGTGTCGTTGTGAAAACGATGGGCGAGAAACGAGAAGCGAATACGTTGGCCTTCCCCGCGATGCTAACTTGATATTATGCCTGGATAAACCGCAAGTTGTTCATTCGCGAACTGGAAGTTATTGAGGCTTCAACCGCTCAGCGGTTAAGGAGAGATTATTTAACAATGCCAACTTGTATGCGGTTCTACCTTCATTGTCCACGATCGTCAGGTCCACACCGTGCTGGATAAGCAAATCGGCAATTATGAGTTTCAGCGCGTTATTTTATTGCTGGGCGTTTCAGGGCAGATTGGCAAACCAAGCTTGGCCCTTTCCTGTGAGCCGCCGCATCTGGTTTCGGCTGCGGGGTTTGTCGGGAATCGTAAGTTCAATCAGCCCAATAGCTTCGAGATGAGCCAGTGCCAGTTTAACCGCCCCGCTTCGCCCCGAATGTCCAAATGCGGTCGTAATCTGAGGCGTTGCCAACGGTCCATTTTTCAATAGGTTCAAGATTCGCTTCTCTGTTTCACTGAGATCATGGGCCTCATCATGGGCCTCATCATGGGCCTTATCATGGGCCAGTAAACCAGACAATTGCGGGTGAACCTGCAATTCCACGAGAAAATACGTCCTTCCCTCGTCAGTTGAAAACCTGGGAGGCGGCGACCCATTCTCAGCCATCGCTGAACGGATCGTGGGGATGCCAGTGCAACGCCCTTCTGTCAGGTCCAGCTCTTTTAAGAATTCTCCGATTCGGCGGTTACGATATCGTCGAGCCACAATCTTTTCGCCGTTGAGCGCATCAATGCGGATCGAGGCATCAGGGCCGGGATAACTGACAACCTCGATCCCGTCAGGATTGACTCGAATCTCCACTGGTTCTTGCTGTTCGTAGCTGCGATGATAGACGGCATTCACCACCGCTTCCTCGATAGCAGGAAATGGGTAGTTGTAGATGCGAGTCGCCTCGGCCCGATTCTTGTGCTTGACGACTTTTTCACGGATAACGTCATTTTGCAGATACCGCAAGGCGTCACGCACCTGCTCGTGCAACAGCCCGGTAAAGGACTTCTCGATCAGTTCATCGCCTCCCGGCCCCTGCGGAAAGATTACCACGTCGATCTGCGATCCAGGCAATAACTTCTTCGGCTCATCATGGAAAAACAGAATGCCGACGTTTCGAGGCTTCACGAATTCATCGGCCCCATCCACGATATTCATCTGTTGCCCCAACTCGACGAGCGGCATCTTGTTCGCCACGCCATAGAGTTCGCTACCAACTTCTTTCAGATAAGACTGAATGAGAGGCAAACGAAGGTCATCGACATCGGCTTGACGGCACTGGCGATCATCGAACGGAATTGTCGCCGTCAATCGCAGAAGTTCCTGTTCATCCTCGCCTTGAGCTGCGACTGTGCTGGAGTAACGGCGTATGTAATCGTGGTAATCACGTCGAGGGGCAGTGACTTCCTTAGGCGATTTGTACGGCCGATTTTGTCCACCCGGCGACCACAATACGATCAGGTTCCGCTCCTCATACTGGACCATACTCAATATTGGAAAGTAATTCGGCTGAATAAGATGACAGAATTTTAGAAGTTCCTGTTGTATTTTGTCGAGTTGATTATCGGCAAGTCCCACCGGAGGGAAGATTGGTTGGCCGTGTTCGTCGCAATCTTGTCCAATAACGACGTAGCCCCCTGCCAGATTCTCGAAATCGTTGGCAAACGCACAGAGAGTACGAATCGTTGCGTCGGGATTCCAACCAGCCTTGTACTCGATCCGGTCTCCTTCGACCGTTCTCTGGCGTAGTAAATCATCGAGGTTAATCGGCAGTTTGTTTGACATCGCTTCCTCCCGACCGCATGGCTGCCGCTTCTTGAAGCTGCCGCAACGTCTTGCCTTCCTTGTTCTTCCAATCCTTGCGACCGTTGGCGGTTCGACCTTGGATCACTCCTGCCGCCATCGAGGAGGAATTGAATACATAGTCCTGATTGAAGACGAAGGCATTCCCGTTGGCCGAAATTACGCCTTGCTCCAGCAAGTCCTTGCGGAGCGAGGTCATGTAGGCATGAATCGATGGCACTACATCTTTAACTAACTGCGATTCGTTGAGAACAACGAACCCCTTTGGGTCTTCGTAGCCTGTGGCCTTGATTCCCTTAGCCTCGATGTACAACAGCTCATTCGGTTTGCAAATCGTCTCGGTCTTCTCAAAAACGCCCAGATCCAATAGTGGGAAGATGCTCAGCATGTCGAGCAGAAAACTCTCGACATCGGCGGTCTGGGATTGAGAGAGCGTCGGCGCAAGTGGTTGTACAGAGTTTTCGACCTTGCACTGCTTAGCGGCGTGGGCCAGTTCCATCAGCCGTGCCTCGAGATGCTGGACATGAGCCTTGTTCAGGCTATTATCCTTGGTCACGAAGAACACTGCCCGATCCCAAAAGTCCTTTTTGCTGTAATGCTGGTTCAAGCGATCCTTGACCGGATCGCCTTCGCCAATATAGATCGTCGGTAGGCCGCTCCCTTCGGACGAGCCGACTAGTAAATATACGCCGGTTTTGTTGAATTCCTCTTGAATCAAGACTTGCTTGTAATTCGTGCGATTAAAAGACGACGCCAATACCGGTCCAGTTCGATTTCTCGACGAGTCGTAGGCTTTCGGGATCATCATCCGGTACGAAGATCGTAATCGAGAAGGGTCGTTGTTGAAACTTAGTCATGGAAAAATCCTATCAACTTCTATGAGTCGCGCATTCAGAGGCTACTGCCATACTCAACCGTCCTAAGCAGCTTCACACGTTGAAAAGATGAAGTCCCGCTGCTAAAAAGCATTGTATCTCCCTAATTTGGTGAATTCGTATGCGAGATATTTTCGATGCTGACCTTTCTGGGTATTAAGGTCAAGCTTGTTACCTTAACGCGACCGGTGAATAAAGATCACACCGCAAAGAGTAAAGAGGTTCCGTCGGGACGACGGAACCTACCCTACCGCCGCTTTCGTCTTTTCTAACCCGGTCTTGGCGACCAGTGCCGCGTCTTGCTTCCAATACTCGGGGTTAAACAATTCCAGCGAGAGGTAGCCCGAAAAGCCGATCTTTTTGAGCGCGGCGAAGATTTCGCCCAGCGGCGCAACGCCGTCCCCCGGATAGACGCGGTGCTTGTCTTCGATTTTGCCGCGCGACAGGCCGGCCGGATAATCGTTGACGTGAAAGATCGGGAATCCCTCGGGACTCAAGAGGTGCAGCCCGGCGAAATCGCTCCCCCCTTTGTAGAGATGATAAATGTCGGGCAACACGCTGGCGGCGGGGTGGCCGCTTTCGCTGGCGACCATGATCGCCTCCCCCAGGCGACTGATCGATTTGCTAAAGCCCCAAACTTCGACCAGCGGCGTAATGCCGAACTGTTGGCCCAGGTCGCACAGGACGCGGTACCGTTCCGCGGCGCGGAGGAGATTCAACTCGGGGTTGTTCGTTTCACCGGCCGGGGGGGCGGCGATCCGAGTGCAGCCCAGCTTTTGCACCAGTTCCATATCGCGCTTGGCCTGTTCGAGGCCCTTGGCCCGAGTGGCGTCGTCGTTGGCGATCCAAGGGGCGAAGCCGATCGCGTCGATCACGACCAGCCCGCTGTCGTTGATTTTTTTCGAGAGGTCCATCAGCGAGCCGCCGTCCTTGACAAACGCTTCGATCTCGCCGATCCAGGGTTCGATGCCGTCATAGCCGACGGCGGCGGCCACTTCGACTTGCTTGTCGAGCGGCAGCTTTTGTCCCCGGATCGTGCTCATGTTGAGGCTGTACTTCCAGCGCGGAGCGGCGGTCGATGGGGCGGCGGGTTGAGCGGTCACGGCGCGATCCTCTGCCAACAACGAGGCGTGGGGGGCCGAAGTGGCGGCGATCGCGGCAGCACCGGTGGCCAACAGTTGACGACGCGAGATTGCCATTGGAGCCTGCTAAATATTGGGTGGCACTCGCCGCGGCGAGTGCGTTCTGAAAAATCGCGGGAGAGAATGCGGTGATCGCTCCGAGATCAAGCCGCCGCTACTTGCGTAAGAACTGCAAACAGCCTCCCCCGAACGTCGCCATCATTGTCAGCCAGAGCAGGGGCGTCGTCAATGCGGCGGTCGCCCCCAACGGCGCGACGGCCGCTTCCCCCAAGAATGCCCACCCCATCAGCCACCCGACCGCCATCAGCCGCGTCCCCTGATACTGCCGCGGCCCGGCCATCACGAAGAACCCGGCCAACGCGCACCACCAGAGTCGAAACGCCAAGTCAAACCCGCTCCAGGGCGAAACGGTTTGCAACAGCGGCCGCGCGGCCGCCGGACTATCGCCCAATGGCACTTGCCAGTTGAGTACCACTTGGACGATCAACAGCGTGGTCGCCAGCGACCCAAAATAGGCCAACAGCACGCCCCCGAGCACTGAACGAATTTGACGGCTGGCGCCATGACGATGGACTTGCGGCAAAACGAGTTCGGCGGCGGAGTGGGGCATGGGGAGACAAATGTTGGGTTGCAGGTGGCGGGTATCGTGTGGATGGTGGTAGGTAAGCCGCGACGCGCAGCGGAGCGCGTCCAGTTCCCGGTAAAGTGCTTAGATTGCGGGTAGCAAGTCCTGCATACTCCGTGGTCCAGAGTGAGTACGCGGTATGAAGGAGGGTGTTGACGCCGCGATTCATTCTCGCCTGGCGTACAGCCTTGATCGCGATCCTCCGGTTGGATCTGACCAAAGTCACTGCATTTGAGTATGATTGGGATAACAAGTATCTCAAGTGAATGGAACGACAATTCGCAACTGCCCGCCAGTGTGTACGAACTGCGGGCCAAGCCAGCAGTGACGCGCTCTGCACTGGCGGGACGCCAGTGGCACACGCATTGATTACCGTTTTTAACGCCTTTTCCAATTGGTTCACGAGATGCGGCGCGGTCCGGCGATCATTTTGCTCTTTGTCGGCCTGGGGATCGCCGGGGGACTATTTAGCGTTTGGTGGAACGCGTCGCTGTATCGCCGCTCGTCGGAATATTGGGGGGGCGATGGGGCCCGGCTGATTCGCTTGGGAAAGCAGGTCGAGCTGTGGGAATTGGCGGCCGGACCGGATGCGGACGGAGAAAAAGCTACGCGGACTTGGGGGGGGCAGTCCTATCACGCCGCGCGGCGGCATGACCTCAGTTCGGCCCCCGGACTGATCCACTTGCGCGAGGCGCTGCTGGCTGATGGCGAATACGATTGGACCGCAATGCAGCCGAGCGAATCCGACAACGCGGAAGCAGGCTCGCCGCCGGAACAAAGAAACGGGTCGGCGGGAGCCTCACCCTCCCAAGCTGGCGCCTCAACTTCGCAGCCGCAATACCTGCTGATTTTTTCCGACGGTTCGCAGCAACTCGAAATCTGGCTGGTGCCGGAGCAACGCTGGCTCGGCCGCGTGCGCGACGGCAACGAAGCGAGGCTCACGCTGGGGAGCAATGCCGCAGGGATCAAGAAGTACTTGGAAAAAGTATTACCGGCAATAGCAAACTGAAACACATAAATCGCTGAGTGCTCAAAGTATCGCAGAGAGCCGCAGAGCGATTGCTGGTTAATTTTCAAGCCATTAATTGCCATAAATAAATAATTTTCTTGATCGCAATGCATGTTTACTACTCCGGCAATAATTAAATGAACGTAGTTGTTCGTTGTTTAGGCTGGTTACGCGGCGTAGCCAGTATATCCAATGTCCAATTATTCATTGCCGGAGTAGTAGTTGCGACTGAATCTCTCTGCGTTGCTCCGCACCCCTTTTGCGGCCTCTGCGTTAAAAAAACGGATGTTCAATCATTCAATAACTGCCGATTTTGCCGATTTCGCCGGTAGGTAGCCTGACAAATCGATAAATCAGGGCATGGTGCCGCGCAACTACGCAAATCAACGTGCAATTCTCCGCATTTCCTTGAACCTACCGTTTCTCCCTATTTATACTAAATTGTCCGGCTACCCGATTCTCATCCGCTCGGGCATTCCGCCGCTCATCAGCTTCTCTTTACTAATAGGACGAACATGCGTCGTCGGTTTATCATTTGCGTTGCATTCGGTCTGGGGTTATTCGCGCTAGCCAGCGGATTGTTCCCCTCGGCCTCGGTCGCCACAGCGCAGCAGCCCCGCCCGGCAACGCCGCCGGCCGGTTTTCGCCGGCTCGTCCCCGGCACCGAAATCACCATCCCGCCCGACCGCCAAGCGAGCGAAACCTTTAGTCATCAGGATCTGGTCGAAATCAAAATCGGCATCGCGGATCAGATCGGCGGGCAATTGAAAAGCAAAAGCGTTCCTGACACGCGCTTGCTCCGCTTTCTTTCGGAAAAGACCGAATTCCGCCGCTCGGTGTGGTGCCTGGAATTCATCTTCAAGTCGCCGCGGATGATCACCGTCGATTACCCGGGCGAAGGGGGAAAGCTGCAGCAAAAGGTGATTTGGTACATGGTTTATCGCGTCCGGAACACGGGGAGCCACCTCGTTCCGAAGCAAAACCAGGAAGGAACTTGGGACGTCGCCAAACAGGATCAATTGACCGCAATCGAAGAGGGCCAAGAAAAACCGGTCGCCATTTCGATTGTGCCGACGTTCAGTTTGGAAACGCTCGACAAAAAGAAAGCGTATCTCGATCGGCTCATCTCGGTTGCGATGGAACCGATCCGCCTCCGCGAAGACCCAAACCGCAAGCTGCTCAACAGCGTCGAAATGACCGCAGTCACCATCCCCCTCAGCACGCCGCAAAAAGATAACAGCGTGTGGGGCGTGGCGATGTGGGAAGACCTCGATCCCCGGATCGACAATTTTTCCATCTATGTCGGCGGGCTATCCAACGCGTATCGGTTTTCCGATCCGCCGGGAGCTTTCAAGAAAGGGGATGCGCCGGGGACCGGACGCGTCTTTGAGACCAAGTTCCTCAAGCTCAATTTCTGGCGGCCCAGCGACGGTTTTACCGCCCAAGAAACCGAAATTTACTTCGGAATCCCCTTCACCAACCCCGACACAGGCGAAAAAACGGTCATTGACCATGAATGGGTTTTTCGGTAAATTGATGAATTCTGAAATTCGTCCCAAAAAAATCCGTGTGGGAGTGTTGGCGTCATGGCACATAAAAAAGGACAAGGGTCCACCCGCAACGGCCGCGATTCAAACGGTCAGCGCCGCGGCGTGAAGAAGTTCGGCGGCGAAGTGGTCAAGCCGGGCAGCATCATCGTCCGCCAGGTCGGGAACCGCTTTCACCCCGGCCGCCATGTCGGCCAGGGGAGCGATTACACGCTCTTCGCGCTGATCGACGGGACCGTGCTATTCGACCGCAAAGGCCGCCGAGTCAATATCATTCCGGTGGAAACCGCTGTGGCGTAAGCATTACCCAAGGTTGCACCCTGGGCTTTTGAATCTCGCCCCGTTGGGGTGAATCGCAATCGCTTGCAACTAGCTAAGGATCTCTCGATAAATAACTTCCCTGAAATCACACAGACTCCGCAGTTACCGCGTTGAGGAGCGAATTGAAACACGGAAGTTTTTTTAGCCGTCATTGATTCGATCGCAAGCAAATCCGGAAACATCGATTCAAATTAGCATTTAGCGTGAATTAGCGAAAATTAGCGGTGACAAAGTCGGTTTTTGGCAATCTTGCCAAGAGGAGTATTTTCAACCGCTAATTGTCGCTAATGTTGGGTAACGGGCACTCGATAAATAACTTCGCTGAAAGATGCACGGCATCCGCCTGCCAGGACGTTCAGAAGCGATTAGGACGCAGGGAAGTTATTTTTCGGTCGTCCCTAAGCTTCCTCCTTACAGTTAAAGGGATTCGCTGTTTTGGCGAATCTCTTTTTTCGTTGGCATCCGGTTGTCCGCACGCAAACTTTAAGCAACAACTGAAGTCATCATGATGATCCTGATCCAAATATTAATTCTGGCGGTCGGCGGGATCGCGATTTATTTCGGCAGCAAGGCGCTCAGCCCGACCGGCTTACGCTATTCGCGGAATTCTAGCTTGAAAGGCATTCTCGGCATCTTCTCGGGGAGCATTTTGATTCTTATCGGTTTTTTCCTCATCTTCGATGCGTTAATGGGATTACCGCTCACGTTCGGTTTGTATCATCGCATATTTGGTTAGTCACGCTTTGTTCTTGCTTGCCCCGTTTCCCCTTTCGCCCCCATTCGCCATGTTCGTCGATCGCGTTCAAATTGAGGTTCAAGGTGGGCACGGCGGCAAGGGCTGCGTCAGCTTTCGCCGCGAGAAATATGTTCCCCGCGGCGGACCCGACGGAGCCAACGGCGGCAACGGAGGCAACATCATCATCCGCGCCGAACACGGCGTGAACCACCTGGCCGCGCTGGCCCACAAAAAGCATTGGCGCGGCGAGCACGGCATCCCCGGACTCGGCAGCGATTGCCACGGCAAGAACGCCGACGACGCCACCATCCTCGTCCCCCTCGGCACGATCGTGATCGACGCTCCTTCCGGGCTGCTTCTCAAAGACCTCGTCAATCCGGGCGATGCGGTGATCGCCGCGCGCGGCGGTATCGGCGGCAAGGGGAACGCCCATTTCAAATCGGCGGCGAATCGCGCCCCGCGCGATAGCGCGCCGCCGGGCGAGGGGGAAAAGCGGACGCTGATTCTCGAACTGAAGGTGATCGCCGACGTGGGCCTGGTCGGCAAGCCCAACGCCGGCAAGAGTACGTTGCTTTCGCGGCTTTCGCGCGCGCGGCCCGAGATCGCCTCGTATCCGTTCACGACCAAGCATCCGAACCTGGGGCTGGTCGCGCTCGACGCCGAGCGGTCGTTCGTGATGGCCGATTTGCCCGGCCTGATCGAAGGGGCCAGCTCGGGCGTCGGGTTAGGTCATGAATTTCTGCGGCACATCGAGCGGGCGGGGATTTTGCTGCATTTGGTCGAGCCGGAACCGATGGATGGGACCGATCCGCTGGAAAATTATCGCACGATCCGGCACGAGTTGGCGACCTATGCCGAAGAACTCGGCAAGCGGCCCGAGATTTTGGTGATTTCCAAAGGCGAATTGCCCGCCGCGGCCGAAGCGCTGCAACGCTTCAAGACCGAACTGGGGCGCGACGACATTCTGACAGTCAGCGCGGTGACCGGCGCGGGGTTAGATCGCTTGCTGAAGCGCGTGACCGATGAACTGACCAAACACCGCGCCCGGCACGACCCGCTTCCACCCCGCATCCCGCCGCATTTGAAAGTGCATGTGGGGGAAGGGGGAGAGGGGCGAGGGATGGGGGAAGAGGGAAATGTGTAAAGATAATTAGATTGGCGAAGCTCCCAGTGAGCAACCACGACTAACATTGCAGGGCAAACCGTCAGTGGTGCCCCGTCGATTGATATCGCTGATTTACATTCTGCCCACCTTCTCCAGTCGTATATATTATTTGCGTTTGATTTAATCCCCCCTGCGGGTTTCAATAAATTCGTCCGAGTTACCGGCCGCGGAACTCATTGTTGAGCGTCGTTTGCTAATTTCATAATAATTTATTTTTAGAACACAACACTAATACCCCTCTAACGACCGGGCTGTATAGTCACCGGTCTCTATTTTTCGTTCGTAGTCAGGCAGCGCTGACAACTGCGACGGCATTTTTTGTGGTTTCCGCGTGCTCGCGTAATTGTGCGTTGCAACAAACCGGCAGCAAAGTCGGCAACAACGAATTAACCGGTCAAATACTTCCACTGAGTCGCCTCACGGAGAATCTCATGCGTTTTATGCCCAACTGGTCGCGTCGCAAGAATACTCGCAATCGCAAGGCCAACAAGAGCGTTCCGCAATCCCAGCGGACTCGGCTGTTGTATGAACCGCTGGAACCTCGGGCCATGCTGGCGGTGGCAACGTTTGTCGATGGTATTAGCGGATACACGGGCACGCAAGACACGGTGCTTTACTCCCGCGAGCCGTCGGTGAACTTTGGCACCGAAACCGGCATCAGCGTGGATCAACAGGACGCTGGCGGCGTGCGTCAGGGCTTGTTGAGATATGATGACATCATCGGTCCGAACCCTGGCCAAATCCCCTTTGGTTCGATCATCAATTCGGCGACTCTGACGGTGTCGGTGTTTAATGATTCGAATACCTCCATGCAGATGAGCATGTATCGCATGCTCACGAATTGGCAACAAGATACCGCCACCTGGAATTCGTTTGGTCAGGTCGGGGGGGTAAATGCCTCTGAAGGCGAGGTGGAAGGACTTCCGCCGGACGCCATCCTGTTTGATTCCTCGACCGGTGTCAAAACTTTTGACGTTAAGACCTCGCTTGAACATTGGGCCGCTGGAGAAACCGATTTCGGCTGGTTGTTCGAGTCCGCCGCGACAAACGGCTGGGATTTTGACTCTTCCGAAGGCGCCCAGTCCAATCGCCCCATCCTGACGGTGGATTACACCGCTCCCAGCGGCGCCGGTCAGTTTCGCTTCCTGATCCTCGATACGTTGCAAACGGAAGGCGATTCTGGCACGACCA
>Ga0163144_10029810_pt1 | contig 10459 bp, 8 predicted proteins | sample OliLak19BULKMAT1_FD_123175 | JGI IMG/M metagenome (GOLD analysis project Ga0163144, IMG submission 123175) | Freshwater microbial mat bacterial communities from Lake Vanda, McMurdo Dry Valleys, Antarctica - Oligotrophic Lake LV.19.BULKMAT1 | ecosystem: Environmental > Aquatic > Freshwater > Lake...
GCCGAACACAGTTGAAGTGCAACAAAACAAAGAAGGAAAAAAAGCTTTTGCATGTGCTGAATTTGAGTTGCAATAAAGTTATAGTAATTAGGGTTTAAAAGTTTTGGGAATAAATTTCAGTTGTTGGTCAGGCAACACAACAACGGCTTTTTTATTTCATTTAATTACCATTAACGGTGAAAGAATAAGTTGAAAATTTATTCCTTATTTCGGCAGTATTACCAAACCGAATGTTGCAACCCGCTTTAGTCCGTATTGTATACAACTTTGTTTTTTGAATCAATCAATTTGTTTCCTTGCACTACCTCTTGTATAAAGATTGTTTGATTAGCTACTTGAATTTATACAAATGATAAAAAAGAAAACCCTGCATTAATGCAGGGTTCAATCTATATTTCAGTAAATCAATTTATTTCTTCATCACTTCTGCCATGGTCTTACCAATATCTGCCGGGCTATCAACAACATGAATACCACATTCTGTCATGATCTGCATTTTTGCAGCGGCTGTATCTTCTGCACCACCAATGATAGCACCTGCATGTCCCATGCGTCGGCCGGGAGGCGCTGTTTGTCCGGCAATAAAACCAACCACGGGTTTCTTAGCATTGTCTTTATACCAACGTGCAGCTTCTGCTTCCATGCCACCACCAATTTCTCCAATCATCACTACTGCATCTGTTCCATCATCATTCATAAATAATTCCAATGCTTCTCTGGTAGTTGTGCCGATAATAGGATCGCCACCAATACCAACTGCTGTTGAAACACCAAGACCTGCTTTTGCTACCTGGTCTGCAGCTTCATAAGTGAGCGTTCCGCTTTTTGACACAATACCAATGCGTCCGGGTATAAAAACAAAACCGGGCATAATGCCTACTTTACATTCACCTGCTGTAATTACACCGGGGCAGTTAGGCCCGATGAGTCTTGTATTGGTACTTGCTAAATAATTTTTTGCTTTTACCATATCCTGCACGGGAATACCTTCTGTAATACAAATCACCAATTCAATTCCTGCATTGGCTGCTTCCATAATTGCATCGGCTGCAAAAGCAGGCGGAACAAAAATGATACTCACATTAGCTCCGGCTTTTTGTACTGCTTCTTCAACGGTATTGAAAACAGGTTTATCCAGATGCGTACTGCCACCTTTACCAGGTGTAACACCACCAACGAGGTTGGTGCCATATTCAATCATTTGTGTAGCATGAAACGTACCTTCTGTTCCGGTAAAACCCTGAACAATTATTTTGGAATTTTTATTAACGAGAATACTCATACGAAATGATTTGTTAGGAGGGCAAAGATAGGGGAATAGCGTTTTAAGTTTTAGGTTTAAGTGATAAGTTGAAGTGGGTTGTTTGGCTTACAACTGTTTTATCTGCTTGTACTTTTGGTTACTGTCTTTCCTGTGTAACCCCATGTTACACTTCCCCAAAAGCTTTGCCATTGGGCTTTGGGATCATTGTTGATACGGATCATGTGTACACAGCTCACCATCCATTCACCGGTTGTTTCAACAGGAAAACTGATTTCACCATTGGCATCACTCATGATAGCAGAATCTTTTACTATGCCGGGTAGCTTATGCCAGGTGCGGATTTTTTTATTGGAAAAGGGCTCGCCTTTAAACAGAATTTTTAATTTGATTGTTTGTTGATTTTTTAGTGCATAGGGATGAGAGAGTGGAATAATATCTAATGGAAGCGTTGTTTGTTTTTTATAAACATCTGTTTTTTTAGCGCCAACTTGTATAATGGTTTTTACAGAACGTTGATAAAATTCCCTGCCCATAGAATCGGTTTCATTATGCTCCTTCCTGTAATTGATTGCACCAGCCAATCCATCTTCGTTCAGGTATTCATTAAACTTGGGAGCTTCCAGTTCAATAAAGGAGTTGAAGTTATTGAAAGTAACCATGGCTGTTTGTTCTTCAAATAAAGAGAACTGTAATGAATCGCCGGCATCATCAGTGAGTGCATTTTTCAAATCATCCGTTATGTCAGCATAATGCAGTTTCAGTTCATTTACTTTTTGCTGATTGCCACCCCAGTTATCGCCGGTAAAACTTTCGCCAACTTTTAAACGGATGTTGACTTCTTCGCCACGGGAAAAAATATATTGCTGAGGCTCCAGCCAGAATTCATGTGCCAGTAATGGAAACACAAACAAAGAACAAATGCAGAGGAGTAGTGATTTGAACTTCATAAATTTGGTTTAGTTGTATTCAGTTCTACAGCATGTTTTATTCCTCCTCCCTCCGGGAGGCAGGGTGGGTTTCTATTTCATCATTGTATCCATGTCCCGGTCATTGCTGATCTTTCCATTTGCTTCGAGCATACGCATGTCTTTTGCATCCCTTAAAAAGTCGGATGCAAAAATAAAATTATTGAGTTCTTCATTCTTACTGAAGATGATGTCTTTATTGGTTCCTTCCCATTCTTTTTTACCCTGGTGCATGAAGATGATCTTATCACCAATTTCCATTACACTGTTCATGTCATGGGTGTTTACAATGGTCGTCATGCCAAATTCAATGGTAATTTCTTTAATGAGTTTATCTATTACTAAAGATGTTTTTGGATCAAGTCCGGAGTTGGGCTCATCACAAAACAAAAATTTAGGATTCAGTACAATGGCCCTTGCAATACCTACCCGTTTTTTCATGCCGCCACTGATCTCTGATGGAAATTTATGATTGGCTTCTTCCAGATTGACTCTAGCCAACACCTGGTTTACTTTTTCAAGTTTTTGTTTGATGTTTAACTTGGTAAACATATCCAGCGGAAACATCACATTCTGCTCCACTGTCATTGAATCAAATAAAGCAGAACCCTGGAATAGCATCCCGATCTGTTGCCGTAATTCTTTGCGGCCCTCTTCCTGCATTTGGGTAAAGCTTGCGCCATTATACAATACATCGCCGCTATCCGGTTCAAATAAACCTACCATGCATTTCATCAATACAGTTTTACCACTGCCGCTGGCGCCAATGATGAGGTTGCACTTTCCTGTTTCCATAACAGCAGATACATCTTCAATGACTATATTTCCGTTAAACCCCTTGTGTATGTTTTTTATTTCAATCATGTAGTTATAATAATAAAGCTGCCAATGCATAATCGGCCAATAAAATCAGGATACAACTTACAATGACTGATTTGGTACCGGCCCTTCCTATTTCCAGCGAACCACCCTGCACATGATAACCATAATAGGCAGGGATACTTGAAATGATAAATGCATACGTGTACGTTTTGCTGAGAGCAAAAAATACATTGTAGGGAATAAAATCTTCAAGCAACCCGTCGTTATAAATTTCAGCAGGAAGAATGCCTGATAATTCACCTGCTACTTTTCCTCCCCAGATGCCTAATACTGCTGCAAGAATAACCAGGCAGGGTACTACCAGCAATGCCGCAATGATTTTTGGCATCACCAAATAGGCCTTTGTATTAATCCCCATAATTTCCAATGCATCTATCTGTTCGCTGATACGCATATTGCCCAGCTCTGATGCAATGCGTGAACCCACCACACCCGCCAGTACCACACAAATCAATGTAGGAGCAAGTTCCAGGATGATGTTATCTCTTACAATAACGGCAATAACTGTTTTTGGAATTAAAGGAGTAATGAGCTGGTAGGCAGTTTGAACGGTTGTTACCGCACCCAGAAAAACAGAAATAATAACAACGATGCCAACTGAACGGATACCGATTTCATTGCACTGATGCATGAACTCTTTCCAGTATAAACGCATATTCTCCGGTTTGGAAAACATGCCTTTAATCATTATCAGGTAACGGCCAAGATGCGTGAAGAAATCCATAGTATTATTTCAAGTGGTCAATTGTCTGTCGTCAGTATTAAAAAGTAGGTAATGAAGATACGTTATCGGTTAAATATCATGACTTACTTTTCTGAATCGTTTCCACCAGGCCGATTTTTTTACTGCCTCCTGTGTATTTATATTATTGCCTTTCATTTGTGCATCAACCACTGCAATCAATACCATATTAAAAATAGAACGCACGGAGCTGCCTAATTGTAAAATATGTACTGGTTTTTTCAAACCCAGAAGTATCGGTCCTATTGCATCTGCATCGCCTACTTCCTGCAACAGGTTATACGCAATATTACCACTCGCAAGGTTGGGGAAGATGAGTACATTGGGTTCACCATTCACCAGTTCACTGAATGGATAATTTTCTTTCAAAATTTCTTTGTTAAAAGCAACAATGGGTTGCACCTCTCCATCACAAACTAAATTAGGTTCCCTTTCTTTTACAATTTCTCTTGCCCTTGCCACTAATTTTGCTTCGCTTGAATCGCTGCTGCCGAAATTAGAATAACTCAGCATGGCCACCCGTGGTGTTACACCAAAGGCTCTTACTTCTTTTGCTACCAGTTGGGTAATATCTGCCAACTCATCTGCTCTCGGATTGAAGTTAATTGTTGCATCAGCTAAAAACAAGGGCCCTCGTTTTGTAAGCATAATATACATCCCTGCAATTTTTCTTACAGTTTCATCTTTACCAATGATCTGCAATGCAGGGCGAATAGTATCTGCATATTTTCTACTCAACCCGCTGATCATGGCATCGGCTTCGCCTGTTTCCACCATCATACAACCAAAGTGTGTACGCTCTTTCATCACTTTGTTTGCTTCGTAACGGTTCATGCCTTTGCGTTGACGTTTTAAAAAAAACTGCCGGCCAAATTCAACACGCATTGCTTCCTGTTCATCGGCTTTAGGATCTAATACAGGAATACCTTCGAGATCAATTGAATTGATTTCTGCAATGGTTTTAATATTTTTTACATCCCCCAGTAAGATCGGGTAGGCAATTCCTTCTTCGTATGCCAATTGAGCTGCTTTCAATACTTTTACATTTTCTGCATCAACAAACACCACACGCCGGGGATCTTTTCTTGCTTTGCTGCCAATGGCACGCATCAACTGGTTATCGGTACCCAAACGTTTGTGCAGTTGCAGATCATATTCTTCCCAATTGCTGATGGGGTGTTGTGCCACACCACTTGCCATTGCTGCTTTGGCAACAGCAGGTGCTACATAACTCAACAAACGTGGATCCAATGGTTTGGGAATAATATATTCCCGACCAAATGCGATCGTTTTTTCATTGTAAGCCATATTCACAATATCCGGCACAGCTGATTTGGCCAATTCTGCCAAAGCTTTAACTGCCGCCAGTTTCATGGCTTCATTGATGGTTGTTGCACGTACATCCAGGGCGCCACGAAAAATATAAGGGAAACCCAATACATTGTTTACCTGGTTCGGATAATCGCTGCGGCCCGTTGCCATAATTATATCAGCACGTGCAGCAATGGCATCTTCGTATGAAATTTCCGGGTCAGGATTGGCCATGGCAAATACAATTGGTTTTTTGGCCATACTCTTCACCATTTCGCCTGTGATGACATTACCAACACTTAAACCAATAAATACATCTGCATTTTTCATGGCATCCATCAATGTCATGGATGGATGCTTTACATGTGCTGCAAATTTCTTTTTGTTTTCATCAAGGTCCGTGCGTTCGTCATGAATCACACCTTTGCGATCGAACATTAAAAAGTTTTCATGTTTTGCACCAAGACTTTCATATAATAAAACGCAAGCCATGGCAGCAGCACCTGCGCCGTTTATTACAAACTTTACCTTCTCAATTTTTTTGCCCTGCAGTTCCAATGCATTTAACAAAGCAGCAGCACTGATGATGGCCGTGCCATGCTGATCATCATGCATCAAAGGAATTTTCATTTCCTCTTTCAGCTTCTGTTCAATATAAAAACATTCGGGTGATTTGATGTCTTCCAGGTTAATGCCACCAAATGTTGGCTCCAGTGCTTTAACGATCTGTATAAATTTGTCAGGATCTTTTTCATTGATCTCAATATCAAATACATCAATATCAGCAAAGATCTTGAAGAGTACTCCCTTGCCTTCCATTACAGGTTTACTGGCTTCAGGTCCAATATCACCCAAACCTAAAACCGCCGTTCCATTACTGATGACCGCAACAAGATTTCCTTTGGCTGTATATTTATAAACATTTTCAGGATTGGCGTGAATTTCCATACAGGGAACAGCCACCCCCGGTGAATAAGCCAATGACAGATCCCGTTGTGTTTTTGCTTCTTTGGTGGGGATCACTTCAATCTTTCCGGGACGGCCTTTTGAATGATATTCCAATGCCTGCTCACGGCGTAATTCTTCTTTGTTCATAGTTCATCAATTAATCAAACAATCGTTTTGTGATATTCAAGTGCGGCAAGGTACGAAATATGAAGAAAGCGGGTTATGCTGCTAAAATCACAAAAGAAATGTAACATTTTAACGTTTTACAAACAGAAACTAAAAACAGTTTAAATTACATGTTCGTATATCAATTATAATTTATTACACTATGAACAGAATTGTTTTTTCAGCCATGTTTTTATTGATACTATCAGCTACAGCATGCAAAAAAAATAAGAATACTAATAATAAATCTACAGATCAATTAGTAAAGGATACCACTCTTTCTTATGCCCGTGATATTTATATCTGGTATAAAAATATTCCCTCCGGGTTCAATGCACAAAGCTATTCCGATCCGAATAAGATCATGGAAGCTATTCGCCCTTACAGCACTGAACCGGGCTTTACTGCTCCTGTTGACCGCTGGAGTTTTGCCATGCTGCAAAGTGAATGGAACCAAGTGAGCAGTGGGGTAGAAGCTGATTTTGGTATGCGGGTGTTCTTTCGTACGTCAACTGATCTGCGTGTTGCTTCTGTTGACAAAAACGGGGCAGCAGGAATGGCTAGTATTAAAAGAGGCTGGAAGATCAACACGATTAATGGTGTTCCTGTTAACGACACCAGTCAATCGAATTTTATTGTGAATGCGGTTTATTACAGCCCAACCACCAATTTCAATTTTATTTTACCTGATAATACCACAAGGAATATAACACTCAATTCGCAGCTGTTTACCAATAATCCTTTTTTGCTGGATACAGTGTACAGCATTGGCAGTAATAAGATCGGGTACTTTGTTTTGAATTCTTTTTTGGGTGATACCAACCAGGTACGTACTGATTTTAACCGTGTGTTCACCCGCTTTACAACAGCAGGGGTAAATGATGTGGTGATTGATCTGAGATACAATGGTGGGGGGTATGTAATGCTGGCTGAATATATGCTCAACTATTTAGTGCCATCTGCCGGTAACGGACAAACGATGCTCACGTATTCTTTTAATGATAAATACACCCGTTTCAACAGCACCTTAACGTATAAGAAGAAAGGAACGATCAATTTAAATCGTGTATTTTTTATTGTAAGTAAACAATCTGCTTCTGCCAGTGAAATGGCGATCAACTGCATTAAACCTTTCCTGGATGTAAAATTGGTTGGTCCCTCTAACACGCATGGTAAGCCGGTTGGCTTTTATCCCATCCCTGTTGGCAACTGGTTTATGTTTCCTGTTTCGTTCCGTACCATCAATAAGAATAACGAAGCCAATTTTTTCAATGGTTTTGCACCCGACAATATTGCTGCTGATGGGTTAGATAAAAACTGGGGTGATGTGGATGAAAGTAGTTTGTCAAAAGCAATCAGGTACATTACTACAGGTGGTTGGGCACGTATGGCCCCAACTGATCTCACGGAGGTACATGAACAGTTGCGATTGATCCCTTCCAATACAAAACTGGATATGCCTGCATTTAAAGGTATGGTTGCAAGACCCGTGAAGATGCAGTAATCTTTGTGTTCTTTGTGAAAATCTTCGTGTACTTGGTGATACCAGAATAGAATTGTTACACAAAGTACACGGAGTAAACACAAAGTACACAAGTATCAGTGCTAATCAATAATAGGTTCTTTTTAGTCTATAATATTTCTACCTGTGTTTTCAACAAATCATCAAACTCTTCCCGTTTGCGGATGAGATGAAATGCTCCGTCTTTTACGAATACTTCTGCGGGTTTGTATCTTGAGTTGTAGTTGCTGCTCATTTCAAAACCATATGCACCTGCATTATAAAAAACAAGATAATCACCTTCCCTGATTGCATTGAGTGAACGATCGGTTGCAAACGTGTCTGTTTCGCAGATATAGCCTGTGATCATGTATGGTTTTTCTTCAGCAGTGGGGTTAGAAATATTTTTGATGTGATGATACGCATCATACATCATCGGGCGGATCAAATGATTCAAACCTGAGTTCACACCTGCAATATCGATCTTGCCATTTTCTTTCAACACATTTACCTGTGTAAGCAAATAACCACATTCACTTACTAAAAATTTTCCCGGCTCAAACCAAACCTGCAGTTTTTTATGATCAGCCAATGGATGTGCATCAAAAGCATCTTTCAATTTCTGACCCAGTAATACAATGTCGGTTTCTTTTTCAGATGGATCATAAGGCACTTTAAATCCACCGCCGAGATCAATCACTTCCAGTTCGGGAAAATGCGGAATCAAATCAAACAGCACTTCAATTCCTTTTACAAATATTTCTGCATCTTTTATTTCACTTCCGGTGTGGATGTGCATTGCCCGGATGAAGATGTTGTGTTGCTGCACAATTTGCTGCAGTTCTTTAATCTGTTCAACGGGAATACCGAATTTACTTTTATCATGCCCGGTAGAAATTTTCAGGTTGCCTCCTGCTAATATATTGGGGCGAAGACGAACGCCAACAGGATAGCTATGCCCGTATTTTTTTCCAAATTTTTCAAGGTTGGATAAACTGTCGATATTGATGTGTACACCTGCAGCAACTGCTTCATCAATTTCATTGAACGCAATACCGTTGCTGGTATATAAAATATTATTCGGTTCAAAACCTGCATGCAGGGCCAGCTTTACTTCGTTGATGCTGCTGCAATCAACATTGCAGCCAATACTTTTAATATAACGGAGAATGTTGATATTGGTCAATGCTTTACAGGCATAAAAAATACGGGTATCCAATACAGCAAATCCTGTTGTTAATTTTTCATACTGTTGTTTGATCTTTTCTGCATGATATACATATACGGGTGTGCCAAACTGTTCTGCAATTTGTACTAATTGTTCGTTTGATAAGGAAAGGGTCATGGTTCGATTGAGTAAGTTGCGAATTTACCTGATTTGTGATCCTGTGCCAAGTTTCAGGCTGTTGTATTTTCAAGTCATAAAAAAAGCCGCTGATGCGGCTTACTATCTTTTAATGGTTGAATTATTGTTTTTCCTCTTCACCTTTTTCCTGTTCTTCTTCAGTTTGTTGTTCATCGGTTTGTGCCTCTTCAGAGGCTTCTGTTTCGTCTTCTGATAACTCTTCTTCAATAACTATTTCTTCTTTTGCAATTGTTTGTTCAATAAGCACCTTCTCTATCAAATCACCTTCTTCTGTAACTATAAATGCGTCGGTTGGTAATTCCTGTTCATCATCATGGGTCTTTTCAAACATATTACGCATTACTGCTGTTGAATCAGCCATTTCAGTTGAAACAATTTCTTTGATCTTGGGGAGGTCTTCGGGTGTATTGATTCCGAAATAATCCATGAATGAACGGGAAGTGCCGTAGATCAACGGGTGACCCGGAAGTTTTTCATTACGGCCCAATATCACAATCAATTCTTTTTCTAATAATTTTTGTACGGAATAATCACAGCTCACACCACGAATGGCTTCCATTTCGCCTTTGGTGATGGGTTGTTTGTATGCAATGATAGAAAGTGTTTCGAGTGATGCTGTGCTTAAGCGTTTCAGGAATTTATCGCCATTGATCTGTGCAACAGTTTTATGGTATTCTTTTTTGGTTAAGAACTGCCAGCCGCCGCCGCTTTCTTTTACTTCAAACGGATAAAATTCAGATGCATATTTTTCACGGATAGCTTCAACGGCTGCTTCTGCCTGGTCGAGTGTGGTACGGTCTTCAATAAAACCCAGTGCATTGTTGAGCATATCACACAATTCTAACGTTGTTAAGGGTCGCTCGGCTGTAAAGATAAGCGCTTCAATATGCGGTATAATAACACTTAGTTCCATTCGTAGTTTGACCCTTCGACTTCGCTCAGGATTTTTTTAGATTTTTATTCGAAAATCAGTTACAACTCTCAAATTGTTTATTCTTGCCTTACTCCATTTAGGGATAGGGGCTTAACCATTGAGTGCTGCTGCACCACTTACGATCTCTGTTAATTCAGTTGTAATGGCTGCCTGGCGTGCACGGTTATAACTGATACGGAGTGAACGCAACAATTCATTGGCATTATCACTTGCTTTGTCCATTGCCGTCATCCTTGCACCATGTTCAGATGCATTGGCATCCAATACTGCTTTAAATAATTGTGTATTGAGAATCTTGGGCATTAACTCTGTTACGAGTTCTTCTTTACTTGGTTCAAAAATAAAATCAGCATTCATTTTGAGCGAAGCCGAAGAGTTGCC
>Ga0163144_10029811_pt1 | contig 10459 bp, 5 predicted proteins | sample OliLak19BULKMAT1_FD_123175 | JGI IMG/M metagenome (GOLD analysis project Ga0163144, IMG submission 123175) | Freshwater microbial mat bacterial communities from Lake Vanda, McMurdo Dry Valleys, Antarctica - Oligotrophic Lake LV.19.BULKMAT1 | ecosystem: Environmental > Aquatic > Freshwater > Lake...
CTGGCGCGCACCGACACCCACCAACCCGACGTTTTATCAGGTGCCTTATCGGTCCCTGCTCCCGCGCACGCTGGCGAACCTGCTGGTGTCGGGTCGCATGATCGACACCGACACCCTCGCCCACGCCGCCGTGCGGGTCATGGTCAACATGAACCAGACCGGTGAAGCCGCCGGCGTCGCCAGCGTGCTGGCAATGCGCACCACCCAGGACGTGCGAACGATTCACGTCCCGGACCTGCGCGACCTGCTCCGCGCCGGTGGCTCGATCATCATTTGATTTGCCCGAAGCACGCGGACTATTGTCGCACGTGCTGCGACGTCTGGCCTTCCTGCGAGTGCTGGTCGGGTGCGTGGTTGCATCTGCCACTGATGTCCTACAACAAGACGACACCGTTATTCGCGCGCCGCACGACGGCGAGTGCTATGTTCTCATACGCCACGCGAGGAAGAAGAAGGGATAGAGAAAGAAAAGGGGATAAGTACATTTGTTTGCGTTGCATAGTGGTTGGTTTATCTCTTGTCTCTGCATTGTAAACTAGGTTAGATTACGTCAATATATGTACTTATCCATTTTTTTATCTGTAATTATCCTATTGTATTATGTGTACTTATCCCCTTTTCTGGTCCGGGTCACGGCACCCGATCGGGATGGCGAAGTTGAAATCGAAAAATCGAATCATGCGTAGTTTGACTCTGAAAATACGAGTGAATTTCGACTTCGGGAAATCGTTAGCCGGACAGTAGTTATTCCGCATTCGAACCGATGTGGCCCTTGATCATTAAAATTCGATGTTTACACACGATGCCTGTCTTGCGGCGTGAAATGGTTGCCCGGATTTGACTCGACGCGCCTCGGCGTCGACGATCAGATTCCGGACACGCGCACGCACGGGCACCACCACGAGTTTGAAGGTTCATTTCCGCAAAACATTCCTCGCCGGCACGTTTGCGGCGGTGCCGATCGTGGTGACGGGGTTCATCATCTGGTACGTCGACCGGCACACCACGCCGCTCAGCGCTAGTGTCACCGAATACCTTTTCGGGCGAGAAATTCACCTGCCGTTCCTCGGAATGGTGATCGCGCTGGGCGCGATTTATTTCGTCGGTCTGCTGACCCAAAGTGTCATCGGCGGATTTTTCATCCGGATGGTCGACAAACTTCTTGGCCGACTACCGGGCTTCAGCGCGCTCTACGGGGCGTGGAAACAAATCTCCTTCACGCCCGGCGGGGGTGAGGGAATTTATGCGAAGGTGGTTCTGATTCCCGACGAGACCGGGCACCTTCGCATCCTCGCGTTCAGCACGGGAGAACCGATCCCCGGCCATCCCGACATCGTCTGCGTCTATGCCCCCAACGCGCCGAATCCGATCCAAGGCAAGGTGTATTTCGTGGACAAAAGCCACATCACACCTCTGGACATCAGCCCGGAAGAGGCGTTCAAGATTTTGATTTCGGTCGGGAACTACGTGCCTGCACACCTGCTCGCGGGCAAGACGACGGGTGTCACGAAGGCATGATGCCGGGTTTGATAACAGGCCGACGAGGCGGGATTACTCCGCCAAAGTTCCCGGCAGGACGGGCGTGAGTTCGACGGCGGACAGTTCGCGCGAGCGGACGTCGAGCGTGGGGAGTTCGGGCAGTTCCTTGTCCCCGCGCGCGCCCATTTCGCCGATCTTTCTCGCGGTGGTGAGCACGCGGGTTTCCATTGAACCGACGGCCTTGTTGTACGAATCGACGGCTTGGTTCAGGTTCGAGCCGACTTTTGCAAAATGTTCGGCCAGCACGCGAATGCGGTCGTAAAGCTCTTTGCCGTGTTTGCGAATCGCCTCGGCGTTTTCGGTGATTTCTTCCTGTCGCCAGCCGAATTCGACGGCCTTCAATAGCGCGATGAGCGTCGTCGGCGTCGCGATGATCACGCGGTTTTTGAGGCAGTCTTCGATCAGGTTCACGTCGTGCTCGCAGGCGGCGTAGAGGAACGCCTCGCCGGGCAGGAACATGACGACGTACTCGGGCGATCGCTTGAACTGCGACCAGTAGGCCTTGGTCGACAAATCTTTGGACCGCGCCCGAACCTGCGCGCTGTGTCGAATCAAACACACCTTACGTGACTCGTCGTCGGGTGCGGCGGCGGCGTCGAGGAAGCCGTCGAGGACGGCCTTGCAGTCGATCACGATCTCCCGCCCCCCGGGCAGGCGCACGACGACGTCGGGGCGGAGCTTGAACGCTTCGCCGTCGTCGGATTCGGAGCCGATCGTGTTCTGTTCGAAAAAATCACACCGCGCGCTCATGCCGGCCAGCTCGACAAGTCTGCGCAGCGTGATCTCGCCCCACTGCCCACGCGTGTTAGGCCGACGCAGCGCGGTGACGAGCTGGTTCGTTTGCTGGTGAAGTGTTCGCTGGGTCTCGGCGAGCGTGCCGAGCTGCTCGCGTAACATGCTGTAACTTTCGACACGGTTCTTTTCAATCGCGCCCAGGTGTTCCTGATACTGACGCAATTGCTCGTTCATCGGCTTGAGCAGGCCTTCGATCTGTGCCTTGCGTTCGTCGAGTGTGCCCGCGGCCTCGGTGGCGAGGGTGGTGAAGCGTTCTTTGGCGAGGTGAAGAAACGCCTCGTTGTTTTTCGCCAGCGCCTCTGCCGAGACGTTCGCGAAGGCGTCGCGCAATTTGAGTTGGGCGTCGTCGAGGAGTTTTTTCTGTTCGATCAGATTCTGCTCCGCCGACCGGAGTCGCGCCGCGAGCGCGGCGGCGTCGCGCTCGGTGGTGGAAATCTGCTGGCGTAAGTTCAGCACTACGTTGCGTTCGGCGTTGAGCTGGGTCGACATGGCTTCGCCGCGTGCGTCTTGTGAGGTAAGATTTTGCTCCAGCCCGTGCACGCGCGCGACCAGAGCGGCGGCGTCGCGTTCGGTTTCTAAAAGATTTTGACGAACGCGGTCGGTCTCTGCCTTGTCCACATTGAGCCGGGCGGTCAGCGCTTCGACCCGCTCCGTCGCGACGGCTAGGTTTCGTTCAATCTCAGCGGCCACGCCCCGCGCACGTCGGTCGGTCAGGAGCATTCCCACGACCGCGCCGACGATACCGCCCATCCCCAGCCCGATCAGTAAACTTGTGACGTCCATGTCGCTCTCCGGTTTTGCCTCAAACACCGACCTGACGCGGAGTCTACTCGCGGGACGAACGGGGTGACAAATGAGGGCCGAAATTTACCCAAAATCTGTACCGCCGGCACGGCCACTGTCTGTACAATAAGTGGCGTGGACGAAGAACTATCCATCGCCTGCGGGCGTCTGATAAACAAGACGGTGTTTGATCCGTATTAAGATTATTGATCTAGAAGTATTCAGCGGTTACATCTAGTGACTCTCCGGCACGGAAGAGACGACTGACGCTACGGGGAAGATCGCACGAACGGCACAGAGGAGTCTACATGGCATTCGCTCGCTACGTGTGGGGCATCGACGTCGGCAACCGCGCGCTCAAGGCGATCAAGCTCGTCCGCGACGCCGCTGGTCAGCTTAAAGTCGACGACTTCGAAGTGATCGAGCACGAAACCGTCCTGTCACAGGCCGGTGACAATCGTGACGGCCTGATTCAGTCGGCCCTGGCGCAGTTCGTGCAGCGCCACCCGATCAAATCGGGAGGCGTATGCGCGATCAGCGTCAGCGGGCAGAGTTCGTTCGCGAGGTTCATCAAGCTCCCGCCGGTCGAGACGAAAAAGATTCCTGAGATCGTGCGTTTCGAGGCCATTCAGCAGATTCCGTTCCCGCTCGACGACGTCGAGTGGAGCTACCAGCTTTTCCAGGAGAAAGATTCGCCGGAGGTCGAGGTCGGCATTTTCGCGATGCGGAAAGATCTGATCAATCACCAGATCAAATTTTATACCGACATCGACCTGAACGTCCAGGTCGTGCAGATGAACCCGATCGCGGTGTACAACGCGATGCAGTTCGATCAACGCGTCGACGGGACGACGATGATCATCGACCTTGGCGCGGAAAACACGGACTTGATCATCGCCGAGGGTGAGACGATCTGGCTGCGTTCGATTCCGATCGGCGGAAACAATTTCACGGAAGTGTTGACCAAGGCGTTCAAGCTCGATTTCAACAAGGCCGAGGACCTGAAGCGCAACGCCAGCACGAGCAAGTACGCGCGGCAGATTTTCCAGGCGATGCGTCCGGTGTTTGCGGATCTGGTTGCGGAGATTCAGCGCAGCATCGGGTTTTACTCGAGCGTGCACCGCGACAGCCGGATTAAGAGCGTCGTCGCGCTCGGGGGGACGTTCCGGTTACCGGGGTTGCAGAAATATTTGCAGCAGAATCTTCAGCTCGATGTGAAGCGACTGGACGGCTTGGTCGCGGGCGCGCCGTCGGACGCGAAGATGGCGGCGACGTTCAACGAGAACCTGTTGTCGATGGTGAGCGCGTACGGCCTGGCCGTGCAGGCGATGGGCGAGGCGCGGGTGGTCAGTTCGCTTTTGCCGGAAAAGATTCGGCGAGAGCGGATGTGGATGGAAAAGACCAAGTGGTTCGGCGCGACGGCGGCGATGTTCGTGCTGGGCGCGGGGATCATGGGCGGGCGACTGTATTTCGACAATTTCGCATTCCAACAGGGAGAACCGAACCGTCAGCGCACCGCAGAGGTGCTAAGCCGGGCCAAGGAGTGGGACGGCAAGTGGTCCGAGATCGCCGGGCGCGGCGCGGGGGACCGTCAGTTAATCAAGAACATCGCGTCGATGCAGGAATATCGTCTGACCTGGGCGAACCTGTTCGCGACGATCCACGGCGCGTTGCCAGTTCCCGGGGCGGGCGAGGAGAAGCTGCCGCGAGGCCAGCGTACGAGCATCGTCCTCGACAACCTACCGAGCAAGTTCGTGCCCGATCTCGCGCCGTTGATCGTACCTCCGCCGGGCAGTGCTCCGCCTCTTGCGCCGGCGGAAGGCGCCGCGCCGGCAGTCCCCGACGTGCCCGCGGGGACTCGTGGTTACGTGTTCAATTTCACCTGTACCTCGCCGAACGCCAAAGGCTCCGCACATGTCGACGCGACATTTCTTCTGGCACTTCGCAAGCTGACCGCCAACGACCCGCACTCGCAGGCGAACAAGTTTTATGTCGTCCGTGCCACGATTCTTCAGGCGAGTCGAATTCGTCAAAATCCGGCCCGGCTGGACGCGCTACGAAAAGCCTACTTCGCACGGATGAACCCGACCGGTGTTGCACCCGTTGCCGGTGCCGTTCCCGGCGCGCCGGACTTGGGCCTGTCCGCTCGGTTCGGTGGCTTCGGTGGGCGTCCGCCTCTGGGGCCATCCGGTACCCCGACACTCGCCGCCGAATCGGACGATCCGGCGTTCATCGACCCGGCCAACAAGAAAGACAACGTGTTGGACGACTGGGAGTATCAGGTCGAATTGATCGTCGCGCTCGACCCGCCGGTGGCACCCGCGGCATCCGTTGCCGCGTCGACGCCCTGATCGGGCCGGGCCCTTGGGGGTGTGGTTCGTGGTTGTGTCGTGAAGGTCGCGTGGTCTGGAGAGTGTGATGAAGAAATACCTGGACATCCTGAAAAAATACTGGCTCAGTTTTTGCTGCGGCGTGGTCGCGATTCTGGCGGTCCTGGCGACGTGGTTCTGGCCCCTGCCGGGCATGGTCATCGCGCTGCAGTCCAAGGTCGACGAGCGGAAGGCCGTCTATAACAATGTCGAGCAGATCCGTAACGCGAGCCGTCCGATGCCGGTCATCGACATTTCCGATCCGGCCGCGGCCGAGTTGGACGTTTTCCCCAGCCAGGCAGTGATCGAAGCCGGTGACAAGGCGACGTCGGAAGTGAACGTCGAAGCGCTCAAGATGCTGGACGTCGCCGTCCGAATGAACGCGTCGACGCATTTGCCGCTGCTCGATCAGTCACTGCCCGACCCCACGGGCCCCGTGCGGTTTCAGTTCCGTGACATTTATCTCGACGCAATGGAGCAGGATCCCGCCAAGCGTCCGGGTCGTCCGCTTCGATTCAAGGATGAAATTCTTCGTGCGATTTTCCCACCCTCCCAAGCCGAGCTCGACGCCGCCAAATCCGCCGTCACCACGAAGTACGAGCAGGCACTCGCGGGATCGACTGCAAGCCCCGCCGACATCGAGAACAACAAGGCGCTGATGGAGAGGGAACTCTCATCGCTTTCCGACATGCTCCGGGCGCGGCGCTCGCGCGAGGGCATCGTGTACCTCAGTCCCGACGCGTTGTCGGTCAACCCGAACATCCGTGGCAACGCCGCGCCGGTCGCCGAAGCGATCTGGTCGGCGCAGCTCATGGTTTGGATACAGGAAGACTTCTGTCGCGCCGTCGCTTCGACCAACACCACCGTCCTGTCCGTGCTGCCCGCAGAGGCGCGACGCGACGTGACTAACTCACCGATCAAGCACCTGATCCGATTGACCGTCGCGCCCGACCCACGCTTAGCGATCGGCGAACCACACAACGACCCGACGACCCCGCTTCCCGAACAGCCCGCGGTCACGCTCAGCAAACGCGTCTCGAACGGACTGTATGAGACGTACCGCTTCAACGTCACGATGAACGTCGAAACCGCCAAGATTCCCACGATCCTGATCGAGCTCTCACGCAACCAGTTCCTGACGATCATCAAGGCCGACGCGACCGGCATCGACTCACTCGCGGCGCTTCAGCAAGGGTACGTGTACGGCACGCAGCCGGTCTCGACACTTCAGCTCGAAGTCGAACTGCTTTACATGCGGAAATGGATCGAGCCGTTCATGCCCCCGCTCGTGAAAGCGCGCCTGACCCAAGCGGGCAGTGGCGCGCCGGCCGGTGGGCCGGGCTTGCAGTACGGTGGGCCTCGTTCGCCCGATGGTGAATGAGACGGACCGTACGCGGATGATGGCGTGCGCGAGGTGAAGTCGGCCGTTGTGCCTGCGATTCAAGGTGTTTTATGGGTAAAAAAATCCTCGTCTATCTCGAACAGTACGTCGAATGGGTCGCGGTCACGCTCGGCGGGCTTTGGCTGATTTATATGCTGCTCGGGTACGTCCTCGGCACGCCAGTCAAGGTCCAGCTCGGCGCTCAGGAAGTGACCCCCGGCTCGGTCGACCGGCGCATCGTCGATACCGCCGTCAACCAACTGGACGTCAAGATGCAACCGTCCGTCGTCCCGGCGATGATTGTTCGACCGTACGGCGAACTGTTCGTCGACGCGATCAGTTTCAAAGGTGTGAACATTTCCGACATCGGCACCCCACAAATGCTCTGGGCGATCGCGCCTTCGATGATCATCCCCGACGGCCCCCCGTCCCCCGACGAAGACCTCCCCCGCGCCATCGCCGTCCCGACTGCCGTTGCGGCGGTTTACGACTCGATGTCGACCGGCCGATCCGTCGTCGACCTGGGCAATGTCGCCGGCGTCCCTGCACCCGCGACCGGTAACGCCGACCGTGACTGGGTGAGCGTCGCCTTCACGATTCCCACCGCCGGCCTCAAGGCCTCCTTCGAGGCCGCAAAAGTTCCCAAGTTCCTCGGGACGACGTTTTTGAACGTCGAACTGGTCCGTCAGGAAAAACTCCCCGACGACACGTGGGGACCGGAAACCGTCGTCGGCGCGCTCGCCTTTCTTCAAGCCCCGTCGTTCCCGGCAAACGGTGCACCGAATCAGCAGTTGGACTTCGAACGCTGGGCGACCGACCACGTCGGCGTGGTGCTCCAACCCCCGTTCTATAAGATCCGTGCGACCGAAGGCGGCGATGTTTGGCGCGAACCCGGCTATTTCGTCCCGGTACCGGCAGCAGCCAATCCGGTCGCGCCCGAGCCGCCCGTGGGCAACCCTCTGGTGAGACCCGTTCGACCGCCGCGCCCGATACCGGGTGTCGGCGCGCCTCCCGTGCCGACCCGTCGTCCGAACCGCCCGCCGACTGAGAATTTCCTCCCCGTGACCGACGACGCGGCGCAGCGCGTCACGCCGTTCGGTCAAGCCCTGCCCCGTCGCCCGCAGCCGGGTCCGGGTCGTCCGCCGATGTTCGACGACACCGCCCAGCCGGGGGATAACCAGGCCCCTGCCGGCTTTGCCCGTCCCGATTTTGCTGGTCCGGGTTCCTCGCCCGACCAACCGCCGGGGCCGGCGTTGCCTCTGGGCGTGTTCAACGTCACCACGCTCGGGCCTGAAGTGCGCGTCTGGGCTCACGACGACACGGTCATTCCCGAACATACCTACCGGTATAAAGTGCGCTATTCGATTCGTAATCCGCTCTTCCAGCGCCCGGACTCCGCCGTCAAGCCGGAGTTCACGCAAATCTGGGCGATCACCAGCCCCGACAGCAACTGGAGCACCGAAGTGACCGTTCAGGCCCGCGCGTATTTCTTCCTCGTCGGCGGAGGCGGCATCGGATCACCGACGGCCCGGTTCAAGATTTTCAAATGGCAGGACGGTGTGTGGAGGACGATCACCGACGCCGTCTCGCCGGGGGATCAGGTCGGCAAAGACCTTAACGGCGTCGACTTCGGCACGGGCTGGACGGTCGTCGACGTCCGGCGCGACCCCCAACGCCCGAACCAGTCTTACACGCTTCTGGTCAACGACCGCGGTGAACTGGTCCGACGCACCGCCGAGGTCGACGCGACCGATCCGAAACAGAAGGAATTAAACGACCTGACCAACCCCGCCGGCGCCGCGCCCGCGGCGGGCGGTCCCGTGCCGCCAGCAGGCTTCCCCACACCGACGCCCTTCGCGGGGCGTGGCCGATAGACGACGCGCGGCTTCGCGCGTGGGCACGCGGCTTCGCGCGTGGGCACGAGGCTTCGCGCGTGGGCGGGCGTCGTGTGCGGCGCATCAGACGTCCACTTGTTTCATCGCCGGCCTCTCATCCCGTACGATCTGTCGCCTATGCCCGACCCTTCGACCGAACCTTCCCCAGCGTCGTCCACAGCCCCTTCCGCGCCGCAAGGCGGGGTGAAAGAAACGATCGAGTCGATCTTGATCGCGTTCATCCTCGCGTTCGTATTTCGTGCGTACGTGGTCGAGGCGTTCGTCATCCCGACCGGCTCGATGGCGCCGACCCTGCTCGGTGCCCACACGCGTGAAACCTGCGCAGATTGCGGCCACGATTTCACCGTCAACGTCAGCGGCCCGCGCTCCGTCGATGGGCGAGACGACATCGCCATTCCCGCCGACACGTCCAACATCGACCGCCCGGACGTCTATTGCCCCAACTGCGGATTCCTCGTCCATCCGCAGCGCCGGGCCGGGGAGGTGCGCCTGCCTGCCGTCCCCGTGCATTACGGCGACCGGTTGCTGGTGATGAAGTATCTCTACCTGCTCGAACCGCCTACGCGCTGGGACGTGGTCGTCTTTAAAAGCCCCTACGACCCCGGCACGTACGACTACACTCAGAACTACATCAAGCGCCTCGTAGGCTTGCCCGGTGAGTCGCTGATGGTCCTCGACGGGGACGTCTACACCCGCCAAGGTGAAACCGATCCGTGGCAAATTCAGTCCAAGCCGTGGCCGGAGCAACAGGCGCTATGGCGCGTCGTCTATGACAACGACAAGCCCCCGCAGGGCCTGGACCGTGGCGTGACCGCGTGGCAGCAGCCGTGGCGCCCCGAGCCCGACGCCGGCGGGTGGAAAGTCGGTGAGAAATCATCGCCCGCACGAGTGTTTCATTTCGACAACCCCACCGGCTCCGGCGCGATCGGCTACGACGCCGGCGCGAACGCGACCACTCAAACCCTGAGCGACTACCTCGTCTACGACGTCGCCGGGGAGCATTTCCGACGGCCCCCGACGGGCTTCAGCCTCCGCAACGAGTCTCGCTTTAATCCCGTCAGCGACTTGATGCTCCGTTGTTACTACCGTCGCAAAGCCGGTGACGGGCCTTTGCGCGTCGAACTCGGCAAGGGGACCGACGTCTTCACTGCCGAGTTGCAACACGGTAGCGCGCGCATCCTGTTGACGCGCGCCGGCGCGGCACCTGTGGTTTTGTGTGACACGGCGTCGTCCACCGACCGCACGTCGACGGCGCCAGTGCTGATCGAGTTCATGAACGTCGACCACCGCGTGAGCCTGCGTCTGGACGGGCGCGAAGTGCTCGCGACGACGCGCGAACAGTACGAGCCGGACGTCGCGAAGCTGATCGCCGACTTCAACTCCCGACAAGACCAGCCTTACGGGACCGCGCGCATCGTCGCCGACAAACAGGCCTGCGAGATTTCGCACCTGAGCCTGTGGCGCGACGTCTACTACACCAATTCGATCCACGGCGGACGCTCGCTCTGGGCGATGCCCGACCGGCCCGTCACCCTCGGCGCCGACGAATATTTCGTCATGGGCGACAACAGCTCCAACAGCGCCGACGCCCGGTACTGGGACGACCCGGTCCGTCTCCCCGGAGAAGACCTCGACGTACAGGCCGGCCGGGTGCCGGGGCGCTTCCTGCTCGGCAAAGCCTTTTTCGTCTACTGGCC
>Ga0163144_10029814_pt1 | contig 10459 bp, 9 predicted proteins | sample OliLak19BULKMAT1_FD_123175 | JGI IMG/M metagenome (GOLD analysis project Ga0163144, IMG submission 123175) | Freshwater microbial mat bacterial communities from Lake Vanda, McMurdo Dry Valleys, Antarctica - Oligotrophic Lake LV.19.BULKMAT1 | ecosystem: Environmental > Aquatic > Freshwater > Lake...
CCACGCTCGACGAGCTGGTGACGCTGCCCGGCGTCGGCCGCAAGACCGCCAACCTCGTCCTGATCCTGGCGTTCCAGAGTGAGACCAGCATCTGCGTGGACATCCACGTGCATCGCATCTCCAACCGGCTGGGATGGGTGCGGACCAGGGATCCAGAGGCGACGGAGCAGGCGCTCTACCGGGTGATCGACGCCCAGTGGTGGCCGCTGATCAACCTCTACCTGGTCACCTGGGGGCAGAACGTTTGCCGCCCGGTGTATCCTCGATGTGGCGATTGCGCCATCATCTCCGAGTGCCGGCGCGCCGGTGTCGAACGCGTCGGCAAAGCCAAGCGTAGGGAGGCAGTCTGATGTCCGTCCGGATCCTGACGTTCGTTCTCGCAAGCGTGTTGACCAGCGTCGTTGCCGCGGCGCAGACGGTGCCTGCCAAGCCGGCGCCGGCGAAGGCGCCCACTGCTGCGGCCAAGCCGGGGCAGACGTCGCCGGGCGCGGGCCCCGTGATCGTGGTGGAAACCGAAAAGGGCACGTTCGAGTTCGAGACCTATCCGAACGAAGCGCCCAAGACCGTGGCGCACATCATCAACCTGGTCACCAAGCGTTACTACAACGGGCAGCGCGTGCATCGGGTGGTAGCCGGCTTCGTCATTCAGATGGGCGACCAGGCGACGCGCGACATGACCAAGCAGGCCATGTGGGGCCGTGGCAACAGCGGCAAGCCGGTGGGTGTCGCCGAGATCTCGAAGACGCGCACGCATGTCCGTGGTGCGGTGGCCATGGCGCATTCCGGCGATGCCGGGAAGGCCGACGCGCAGTTCTATGTGACGCTGGCCGACCAGCACCGGCTCGATCCCGACTACACCGTGTTCGGCAAGGTGATCTCGGGAATGGACGTCGTCACGAAGATCGTCATGGGCGATCGCATCGTCAGAGTAACCGTGCGCGGGGCAGAGTAGGCATTCCCGCCAGGTCCGGGAACCGTTCAATGAACTCGGCCGGCATGGACGCCGTCACCGGTTCGTCCAGCATCTTCTTGAGCGTGGTGGCGTTGGCCACCGCCTGCGCCGAGAAGTGATTGTTCAGCAGCAGGTACGCCTTCTTGGCCGCGTGCTGCGCCTGCCTGACCGTGCTGACCATCGGCGCGAGTTCCTTTACTGAGTAGTAATAGTTGTAGCGGTCCTCGGCCTGTTCGTGGTCCCACCAGTGCGCGGCGTTGCGGCCGTGGCAGCGCAGGTAGAGCAGGTCGCTGCCTGCCACCGTCAGGTCCTGTCGGACAGACGATTCGAACTTGGGTTCATCGATTTGAACCCAGGTGGCGCGACCTCTGGTCAACAACTCGCGAGTGGCCGCGGCGTCGTCGCTCCACGACACATGACGCAGCTCCACGGCCAGCGTGTAGTTCGCGAAGGTTCGCAGCAGCCACTCCAGATACGCGACCGCTTCTGGCGTGCGATGGAAGCTGGTCGGAAACTGCGCCAGGACCGGTCCCAGCTTGCCGGCGGCGGCGAGCGGATCGATGCCGCCCTTGAACGCATCGACGTCGGCCTGGCCAATCGGCGTGGCATCCTTCGTCATGCCCGGATGCGTGAACTTCTGGTACAGCTTCACCGTGAACTCGAAGTCCGCCGGCGTCCGACGGGCCCAGCCCAACGTGACATTGGCCCGCGGCTGGCCGTAGAACGTGCTGTTCACTTCAACGACGTTGAACCGCTCGGCGTAGAAGGCGAGTTCGTCGAAACCGCGCTGGCGGTCTTCGGGGAGGGGATAAAAGATTCCGTTCCACGTCCCCCTGCCGGTGGGGTAGTTCCAGCCGGATGTCCCGATGCGAAGCTGCACAAGCTAAAATAGCAAGTTACGGGTCCCGGGTCCCGGGTCCCGGGTCCCGGCACGCAACAAATGCTGACGATCAACGAGATATTCCACTCTATCCAGGGCGAGTCGACCCATGCCGGTCGTCCGTGCGTGTTCGTGCGCCTGACGGCGTGCGACCTGCGCTGCCGCTGGTGCGACACGCCCTATGCCTTCCACGAGGGGCGCAAGATGAGCGTGGACGAGGTCGTCGCCGATGTCGAGGCGCGCGGCTGCCCGGTGGTGGAAGTGACGGGCGGGGAGCCGCTGCTGCAGGCCGACGTCTATCCCCTGATGCAGCGGCTGCTCGCTGCCGGCAAGACCGTGTTAATCGAAACCGGCGGTCATCGCAGCATCGCGCAGGTGCCGGCCGGCGTCGTCCGCATCATGGACATCAAGTGCCCTGGTTCCGGCGAATCCGAACGCAATGACTGGTCGAACCTCGCGTTGCTGGTCCCGTCTGATGAAGTGAAGTTTGTGATTGCCGATCGCGTCGACTACGAGTTTGCTCGCGACATCGCCGTGCGCGAGAGGCTGATCGATCGCGTCGCCGCCGTGCTGTTTTCTCCGGTTCATGGTGAGCTGGATGCGAAGCAGCTGGCCGAGTGGGTGATCGCGGACCGCCTCGAGGTGCGCGTGCAACTGCAGATGCACAAGTACATCTGGAGCCCGGAGACCCGCGGTGTCTAACGGCCGGGATCCGGGGTCCGGGATCCGGGTTCGGAGAGCCGTTGTCCTGCTGAGTGGCGGCCTGGACTCGTACACCGCCGCCGCCGTCGCCAAGCGTGATGGCTTCACCTTGTCGGCCCTCAGCATCAACTACGGCCAGCGGCATGCGCGGGAGCTGGACGCGTCGCGCGCCGTCGCCGCCGCGCTCGGCGTGGAGCGCCACCTCGAACTGGCGATCGACCTCTCGCAGATTGGCGGGTCGTCTTTGACGTCATCGGCGATCGACGTGCCCAAGGATTCCACCTTCGCCAAGGCGACGGTGGACAAGCACGCCATCATCATTCCCAACACCTACGTGCCGGCCCGCAACACGATCTTTCTCTCGATGGCGCTCGGCTGGGCCGAGGTCCTCGGCGCCGCCGACCTCGTGATCGGTGTCAACGCGCTCGACTACTCGGGCTATCCGGATTGCCGGCCCGAGTTCATCCAGGCCTTCGAACATCTGGCGCGGCTGGCGACGAGGGCCGGGGTCGAAGGGCGCCCCCTCACCATCCACACGCCGCTGATCAGCCTCTCAAAAGCCGACATCATCCGCCTGGGACTGTCGCTGGGGCTCGACTACGGGCTGACCCACAGCTGCTACGATCCGCCCCCGTCTGGCCGCCCGTGCGGCCACTGCGATAGCTGCCGGCTGCGGGCCACCGGCTTCGCAGAAGCCAGTGCAACCGACCCCCTAATCGGGGCGGCTGACTGATACCATTCGCGCGAACCCTGTGGCACAGCCGCTCAGACGCCAGGTCTTCACCGTCATCGTGATTCCCACTCTCGTGGTCTACGCCGCCATTGGCTACGGCGCGTATCTCACATACGGCGAGCACGTGCGGCAGCTGGCGGCCGAGACGTCGACGATGGCGGCGACGGTGGCGGTGTACGTGAACCGCAACCTGGAGGCGGCCGACTCGGTGGCGGTGACGGCCTCACGCCATCCCAGCATGCGCGCGCTCGATCCCAAAGCCACCGCCGAAGTGTTGCTGCCCTTGGTGGGCGGGCGCGACCAGCTGCTGAACAACGCCCTGATGGCCGACACGAACGGCCAGGTGCAGGCCTGGGCGCGGACGCCCGATCTTAAGGCCGAGGGACAGATCGATCCAGCCTGGCTCAGGTCGGTGGCCGCGACCGGCAAGACGCAAGTCAGCCCAATGCTGGGCGGGGCTGGCGACTCTTCCCACTCGATTGTGCTCGGCTATCCCATCACGTCGCTGGAAGGTGCCATCGTGGGGGTGATCGGCCTGTCGGTGCATCTCGAGTCGATCGAAAACATCCTCGGTTCCATTCCGCTGCCGGCAGGTTCGGTGGTGACGCTGACCGACGAACACTCGGTCGTGGTGGCCCGCAGCCTGGATGCGGCGCGCTACGTTGGCCGCCCGACCGAGGCGCGCGGAGAAGCCAGGGACCCCGAGGACGTGCCGGCGACGGTGATCCGCACCGGCCTCGACGGCGTCGAGCGCGTGTTCGGCAACGCCGTGGTCGAACGCGGGCCGTGGCTGGCCAGCGTCGGCATTCCCACCAGCGTGGCCCGCAGCCGGACGGCGCCGATCTACCGGCGCAACTTTGCGGTTTCGATCGTCTCGACGATGCTGATTTTTGGCGTGACGTTCATCTTCGGCCGGCGCTGGCTGAAGGCGTTCGATCATCTCGACGACGCCGCCAAACGCATCAGCCGCGGTGACCTCTCGCCGCTCGAGCCGCACCCGATGCCGACCGCCGAGATGGAGCATCTCCAGCAGACCGTGAGCGGCATGATCACGAACCTGCAGAGCGCCCGCGAGTCGATCGCCGCGCAGGTGGATGATGAGCGGCGAATGCGGGAGGAGTTGCAGTCGTTGCAGCAGCAGGTGATCCGGCAGGAGCGCCTGGCGGCCATTGGCGTGCTGGTGTCCGGCGTGGCGCACGAGCTGAACAACCCGCTGCAGGCCATTCTCGGCTTTGCCGAACTGCTGCAGATGCAGAAGGACATGCCGGAGTCGGCACGCGCCGACCTGACGCTGATTCAGAAGGAAAGCGTACGCGCCAGCGCGATCATCCGTAACCTGTCGCGGTTCGGCCGGCAGATGTCAGAGCCGACGCCGGTCAAGCTTCGCGATGTTATCGCTTCGGTGATGGAACTTCGCCAGCGCAAGCTCGAAGAGCTCAACATTCGCGTCGAGGTGGACGAGCAGTCGGTGGCGCCGGTGATGGCGATTTTCACCGAGCTGCAGCAGGTGCTGCTGAACTTCGCCATCAACGCCGAACAAGCCATTGTCCACAGCGGCACTGGCCAGCGGCAGGTGGTGATCCGCTCGGGTGATCGCGACGGCTGGGCGTGGCTCGAGGCCGAAGACAGCGGACCCGGCGTGCCGCCCGAGCACGAGGCCAAGCTGTTCCAGCCGTTCTACACCACCAAGCCGGTGGGTGAGGGCACGGGCCTGGGCCTGTCGGTGAGCTACGACATCATCCGCTCGCACGGCGGCCGCATCGGCTATCGTCGCTCGGCGTCCGGTGGCGCGGTATTCTTTTTCGAACTGCCGATTGTGCCCGCCGAACCTTCATGACGAGCCGCATCTACTACACGGAACCCTACCGCACTGAATTTGACGCAACGGTTGTGGCCGTTGACACGGTTGACGGCCGCACGCACGTCACCCTCGATCAGACGGCCTTCTACCCAACCTCCGGCGGCCAGCCGTTCGACACCGGCACGCTCGGCGGCGCCGCGGTCAGCGAGGTGATCGATCGTGAGGACGGCACCATCGCGCACGTCACCTCGGGAGCGCTGAAGGTCGGCGAGGTCGTGCAGGGAACCATCGATTGGGCCCGGCGGTTTGATCACATGCAGCAGCACACCGGTCAGCACCTGCTGTCAGCTGCGTTCGATCGGCTGTTCGGCGTGCGCACTGAGAGTTTTCACATGGGGATGCTGTCGGCGACCATCGACCTGGCGCGCGAGGTCAGCGCGAAGGAAGTCGCCAAGGCCGAAGACGAAGCCAATCGCATGGTCTGGGCAGACTGCCCCGTCGCGATTCGATTCGCGACGGCCGAGGAAGCGGCGAAGATGCCGCTGCGCAAGGAGTCGATTCGCACGGGACCGTTGCGGCTGATCGAGGTCGAGGGTTTCGATCTCTCGGCGTGCGGCGGCACCCATGTGGCACGCACTGGCGGCATCGGCGTGATTGCCATTGGCGGTTGGGAGAAGTTTCGCGGTGGCGCGCGGGTGGAGTTCCTGTGCGGTGGCCGCGCCCTGGATCGCTTCCGCCTGTGGCGGGATTCGCTGGCGGCGACGCAGAAGTTCCTATCGGTGGCGCCCGGCGAAATGGCGGCAGCGGTCGAGCGAATGCAGGCCGACAGCAAGGCGCAACAGCGCACCTTGCGAGGCTTCCAGGAGAAGCTGGCCATTCACGAAGCCCACGCGCTGCTGGAGCAGGCCGGCGAACAGGCGGCGATCATCGAAGCGCTTGAAGGCTGGGACGCGCAGGGGCTGAAGGCCATCGCCGTGGCCGCTGCGGCCGAGAAGCCGAACGCTGTTGTGGTGTTATTCACGACCACCAGCCCGGCCCTGGTCGTCATTGCCCGTGGAACTGCGGCGACCGCCGATGCGGGTGCGATGCTGAAATCACTGGTCGCACAGTTTGGCGGCAAGGGCGGCGGCAAGCCTGATCTGGCGCAAGGCGGCGGCTTGGCGGGTTCATCGGTAGACCTCAAGGCTGCGATCGATGCGCTCCTGGTGTGACGTGGCGTTTGATATCGTTCAGGGATGCACTCTCTTCTCAAGAAGCTCCAGCTCGAACCCCTGAACCCCGGTGCCTGCACCGGCCCTGACGGGTGGATCACCGAACCTGACGGTCACAAGCTGACCTCGTTCAACCCCACGACCGGCGGGGCCATTGCCGAGGTGATGCTGTGCAGTCCCGCCGCCTACGATCGCGTGGCGGCCGCGGCCACGGCGGCGTTCCGCACCTGGCGGGAACTGCCGGCGCCCAAGCGCGGCGAAGTCGTGCGTGACCTGGGAGAGGCGCTGCGTGAGCTGAAAGAACCGCTCGGGGACCTGGTCTCGCTCGAGATGGGAAAGATCCGCGCGGAGGGTCACGGCGAAGTGCAGGAGATGATCGATATCTGCGACTTTGCCACCGGCCTGTCACGGCAACTCTACGGACTCACCATCGCCTCCGAACGCCCGGGTCACCGGATGATGGAGCAGTGGCATCCGCTCGGGCCCATCGGCGTGATCTCCGCGTTCAACTTTCCGGTGGCGGTGTGGTCGTGGAACGCGGCGCTGGCTGCGGTGTGCGGCGACACGGTGATCTGGAAGCCGGCCGAGCCCTCACCGCTGACCGCGATCGCCGTGCAGCACATCGCCAATCGGGTGATGGCCGATCACGGACTCACCGGCATCTTCACCCTGGCGGCGGGAACCGGCAGCATCGTCGGTGAAGCCATGCTCCACGATGCCCGGCTGCCATTGGTGTCGTTCACCGGCTCCACGGCGATCGGCCGCCACGTCGCTGGCGCGGTGGCCGGTCGCTTCGGCCGCGCCATTCTCGAACTGGGCGGCAACAACGCCATCATCGTCGCCGAGGATGCGAATCTTGAGATGGCCGTGCGCGCGATCGTGTTCGGCGCGGTCGGCACAGCGGGGCAGCGCTGCACCTCGACGCGTCGCATCATCGCCCACAAGTCGATTCTGCCCGCGCTGACGGAACGCTTGCTCAAGGCTTACACGCAGGTCCGCATTGGTGACCCGCTCGCATCGGGCACATTGATGGGGCCGCTGGTCACGGCCAAGGCTGTCACGGACATGGCGGCGGCGATCGCGCAAGCGAAGACAGAGGGTGGCATCGTGTTGTGCGGCGGCGGCCGGCGCGCCGACCTGGGGCCTCAGTTCGTGGAGCCCACGATCATCCGCATGCCCGCGCAGTCGGCCGTCGTCCAGAAGGAAACGTTCGCGCCGATTCTGTACTTGCTTGAATACGAGCGGTTCGAGGACGCCATGGCGATGCACAACGATGTGCCGCAGGGGCTGTCGAGCGCCGTCTTCACCGAGAGTATGCGGCGCGCCGAGGAATTCGTGTCACCGCGAGGATCCGACTGTGGCATTGCCAACGTCAACATCGGCACTTCCGGTGCGGAGATTGGCGGCGCCTTCGGCGGCGAGAAAGAGACTGGCGGCGGTCGCGAGTCGGGATCTGACGCGTGGAAGGCCTACATGCGCCGGCAGACCAACACCGTGAACTGGTCCACGGCGCTGCCGCTGGCACAGGGAATTACGTTTGGCGACTGATTGCCGACTATGCGACATGTGCTCGTGCTCGCCACGGTGCTCGCGTTCCCGGTCCTGCTCTCGGGTCAAGCGACGACCCTGCGGGTTACGATCGTGTTGCCCGGCGAAGCGCAGCAGCCGACGCCGGTTTCGCGGCATCTCCTGCTGATTAGTGACAATCCCGCCACCACCATTCCGAAGCGAGTCCTGACGGGGCCCGATGGTTCGGTCTCGATCCCGCTCATCCCCGGCTCCTACACCGTCGAGTCCGATCGTCCAGCCATCCTCGCCGGCCAGTCGTACGCGTGGACGCAGATGGTCGATGTCGTCGCTGGACGAACGGTCACACTGGCGCTCACGGCGGACAACGCCGAGGTCACCGTGGCGCCTGACGTGACCACGTCGTCTGCCGCCGGCACACCGAGAAGCGACCCGTCGTTCCTGCCGGCGAAGTGGTTGGGCAGCGTCATGGCGATCTGGTCGCCAACGACCCGAACGACGGGGTTCCTGTTCCACGCGCGAGGCTTGATCGCGACCCGCGGACTCGGCGCCGCCACGGGGACGATGGTTGCGGTGCAGGTGTCAGCTGATCAGAAGGTCGCGGCCCGGGTGGTGTCGTCGGATCCCTCGCGCGACGTCGCCATCGTGTGGGTGAATCCCCGTGTCATTGCGGGGCGCACGCCCTTGCCTCTGAGTTGCCCGGCGCCGCCAACACTCAGCGGCAAAGAGGAAATCACGGCGCTCACCGCGCCGTTGTGGCGCCTGGCTGATTCGGCGTCTGGCGAGATCACCGGGTCGTCACCGTTTGCGCTCGAGACAAACTTGCGGCTCGGCTTCGGCGGCGCGGGTGGTCCGGTCTTCAACGAGGCTGGCGCGGTGGTCGGGCTCACTGCGGTGGCGCCCGATTCAGACCGCAACCGGTCTGGGGAGATCATGATCGTTCGCGCTGGGATTCTCTGCGCGGCCGTCGCGGCCGCGCAGTCGGTGGTGTCGTCGGGCACGCCCCCTGAGCCGGTCGCATTCCCGGTGGAGCCGCCCCACCAGAATGCGGGTGAGGTCGCCAAGGCGGCAGGCACGATCACTCCTCCGGTGTTGGCTTCGTCTGACTTCGACATCGCCATCATCACGCCGCGGATCGTTCAGCAAGCCCGGGAGAACGACCGAACCGGTGGCCGTGGCGGGCGTTCGCCAGAGGCCGAGGCGCGCCTCGGCCGGCTGACCGAGTTCGGCGACTGGTCGGATTATTTTGCCGACCTGCCGCCGGTGGTCGTGGTGCGCGTCACGCCGAAGTTGGTCGAAGGATTCTGGAAGCGGGTCGCGCGCGAGGCGGCTCGCACGCAGGGAGCGGACCTGCCGCCGTTCAAGAATTTCAAGTCCAGCTTTCTTCGCATGCGCGCGTCCTGCGGCACGACCGAGGTCGTCGCGATTCAGCCGTTTGTGCTCGAGCACCGGACCTCGGATACGAAGCTGATTCGCGAAGGGCTGTATGTGTTCGATCCCGCGGCATTCGGACCGTCGTGCGGCCGCGTGACGCTGTCGATCTATTCAGAGAAGGCACCCGAGAAGGCAGACACGGTCACCATCGACGCGTCACTTCTCGGGAACCAGCCTGCGCCGTAGCTACTTCGGCGCCATTCGCAGCGCCCCGTCCAGCCGGATCACCTCGCCGTTCAGCATCTCGTTCTCGATGATGTGACGCACGAGGGCGCCGTACTCGGACGGCCGTCCCAGGCGCGACGGAAATGGCACTTGCTGACCGAGCGAGACGCGTGCCGGCTCGGGCAATCCCGCCAGCAGTGGCGTGTCGAAAATCCCAGGCGCGATGGTGACGACGCGAATGCCGAGCGGCGCGAACTCGCGCGCGATCGGCAGCGTCATGGCGACGATGGCGCCCTTCGAGGCCGCATACGCGGGCTGGCCAATCTGGCCGTCGTAGGCCGCAATCGACGCCGTGTTGACGATCACGCCGCGCTCACCCGTGTCAGCGGGGGTGTTCTGCGAAATCACTGCGGCCGCCAGGCGAATCACATTGAACGTGCCGACCGCGTTGATGCGGAGCGTCTTCTCGAACAAGTCGAGGGGATGCGGGCCGTTGCGACCGAGCACCTTGGCGGCGGGACCAATCCCGGCGGCGTTGACAACGCCGTGCAGGCCGCCGAATGCCGACACCGCGAGGTCGACCGCGGCCTTGACCTGCTCTTCGCTGGTCACATCCGCTGGCGCGAAGCGAGCCTTGGCGCCGAGCGCCTGCTCAGCTGCCGCGCCGGTTTCTGCGTTGACGTCGAGAAGAACGGCGTTGCCGCCGGCGGCGAGAATCGCCTCTGCGGTGGCACGGCCCAGGCCCGAGGCGCCGCCGGTCACGATGAAGGTGTTCCCGGAGATATCCATCCTTTGATCGTAGCGTAGAATTGAAAGATTCATGACGACCTACGACAAGCACTATTACGACGGCGCCTGGCAGGCCTCGAGCGGCACCGAGACCGTTGCGGTTATTTCCTCGGCGACTGAAGCGGAAGTCGCGCGCGTGCCCCGTGGCACGGCCGATGACGTCGACAAGGCCGTCACGGCCGCGCGGCGCGGATTCGAGGCGTGGAGCCGCGTGCCGGTGGAAGACCGCGCACAATGGCTCGAGAAGCTGGCCGCCGCCATGAAG
>Ga0163144_10029816_pt1 | contig 10458 bp, 9 predicted proteins | sample OliLak19BULKMAT1_FD_123175 | JGI IMG/M metagenome (GOLD analysis project Ga0163144, IMG submission 123175) | Freshwater microbial mat bacterial communities from Lake Vanda, McMurdo Dry Valleys, Antarctica - Oligotrophic Lake LV.19.BULKMAT1 | ecosystem: Environmental > Aquatic > Freshwater > Lake...
ACCAAGCCCCGCCCAGGCTGCCATCAGATCAGCATCCTCGCCCGCCGCCAGCGCAGCGACACTCGGCCAGCGCGCTATAAACGCATCAAATCGGGGGCCGACCGTTGCCACCATTGTCTGCTGGAGCATGATTTCGGATAGCCAAACCCGGTACGGATCGGCTGGGGCGCCGGGTTTCGCCCGCCAGGGGAGCGTTCGGGCATGCGCATCATACCAGTCGAGCAGCAGCGGCGCGATCGATTGTGCAGATGGCGGCTTGGCGTTCACCCGGCGGCTATGGCATGAGATGGCGCATGAGCAAGAGCGGTGCGCGCAAGCCAGTTCCCGACAAGCCCGTTGCCCGGCGCGGTGGTGCCGCGCGCGCGGTATCGGAGCTTCTCCCCGATGTCGGAGGGGCGGCGTTTCGACGATTCGGTTTTGTGCAGACCGCCGTGGTGAGTCGCTGGCCGGAGATTGTCGGCCCGCGCTTTGCCGCTGTCTCTGCCCCTGAATCGATCCGCTTCCCGCGCGGCAAGCGCGCAGAGGGCACCTTATGTCTGGTTGTGCGGGGTGCGCACGGGCCGATGATGCAGCACATTACTCCGGAAATTATCGAGCGGGTCAACCGGTTCTTCGGCTACGCAGCCATCGCAAAAGTCAGCATTCGGGCAGGCGACATTCCCGTCCCTGCGCCGCGCAGAGCGCCACCGTCGCTCCGGCCAGTCCCGCTTGAGCTTGGCGAGAATCTGCGGGCGATTGCCGATCCTGAATTCAAGGCTGTATTGGAGGCGCTTGCAGCAGGCGTCGCCGCTACGCGTGGCCCGCCGATAATCGATCCTTTGCCGGAGGCGGGTGAATGAAGAGTTGGGTTTTGGTGCTGGCGGCGTTGGCTTGCGGGATTGGCGCTGTTCACGCCGCCCCGACAAAGCGCGTGCCCGCCCAAGCAGCGGTGGGGAGCGACTGGTCCAGGGTCGTGCGCATAACGCCCGCTGGCAATTTCGTGATCGGCAACCCGGCGGCCAAGGTCAAGATCGTCGAATATATGAGCTTTACGTGCTCGCACTGCGCACATTTTTCCAACGAATCGGCGGCGATCCTGAGGGGGCAGATGATTGCTTCGGGTTCAACCAGCCTTGAGCTGCGGCCGATTGCGCGTGATCCGATTGATCTTGGCGCAACGTTGGTCGCGCGCTGTATGGGGACGAAGGATTTTTTTGGAACAGCGGATGCGATGCTCGCCAGTCAGGACGCGTGGTTGCCGCTTGGTATCAATTTTTTGAATAACGAGGCGAAACGTTTTGCGCTGGCGACGCCGCTTGAGCAGGTCCGGGCGGGCGCACAATCAACTGGCCTGATTGATCTCGCGCGCGCGCGCGGGTTGACGAGTGCCCGGCTCAATCAATGCTTTGCCAATAAGGCGGGGCTTGCCCAAGCGCTCAAAACCCGCGACGAAGCGGGCAAAGTGATCTCGGGTACGCCATCCTTTTTCGTCAACGGGCAAAAGGCGGATGCCTCTTCCTGGGGGCAGCTTGAACCAATTTTGCGGGCCAAGGGTGCCTGATAGTTTTTTCCGAAACGGAGTATGACAATGTTGCGTATCGCTTTTTCCCTCCTGCCGCTGCTCATCGTCGCTGGCTGCGGCGATGAAAAGACCGCCACGGTCTCCGCGCCGTCCGCCCCGGTTGCGGCCAAGCCTGCTCCCGCTGGCGCTAACTGGATTGATGTTGTCAGCCGCACACCCGAAGGCGGTTATCGGATGGGCAATCCCGATGCCGCGGTAAAGCTGGTGGAATATGGCTCGCGCAGCTGTCCGCATTGCGCGGCATTTGATGGTGAGGGCGTTCCCTCGCTCAAGAACGGGGCGATTGCTTCGGGCAAACTTTCCTATGAGTTCCGCGACTATCCGGTCCACGGCGCGATCGACATGGCCCCCATTCTGCTCGGTCAGTGCGTCGAACCCGCACAGTTCTTTCCCATGCTTGATCAGATGATGCGTTCCCAGCCGGAATATCTCGCCAAGGTTCAGGCGCTGACCCAGGCTGAACAGGCGCAACTCCAGGGCAAATCGCCGACTGAAATCACGGCGTTCCTCGCGGATCGCCTTGGTACAATCGAGTTTGTCAAACAACGCGGCGTGCCAGAGGCAAAGGCGCGCGCCTGCCTGACCGATCCGGCCAAGCTCGCTGCCATCGCGCAAGGGCTGCAGGTCGCCGACCAACAATATAAGGTGACGGGCACGCCGACCTTTATTGTCAACGGCAAGGTCGTTGAAAATGTGGTCGACTGGACAGGGTTAAAGCCGGTGCTGTCGACAGCAGGCGCACTCTAGTCGCCGGGGACGTTGGCGCGTGCAGATCAAGCGGCTTCGGCTGACCGGATTTAAAAGCTTCGTCGAGCCCGCTGATCTTCGTATCGAGCCCGGCCTGACCGGCATTGTTGGCCCCAATGGCTGCGGCAAATCCAATCTGCTGGAGGCGCTGCGCTGGACGATGGGCGAGAGCAGCGCGAAGTCGATGCGGGGTGCTGGCATGGACGATGTCATTTTCGCTGGCACCGCGACCCGACCGCAGCGTGATTTTGCTGAGGTTTCGCTGCTCATCGACGGCGTAGCGGATGGCACAGGAGAAAGCGACGAGACCGAGGTCGTCCGCCGGATCGAACGCGGCACTGGCTCTGCCTATCGGATCAATGGGCGTGATGTGCGTGCAAAGGACGTATCGCTGTTGTTTGCTGATGCCGCGACCGGTGCGCATTCGCCAGCGCTCGTCAGCCAGGGTCGGATCGGTGCCGTGATCGCCGCGCGTCCGGCCGAGCGGCGCGCGATGCTTGAAGAAGCCGCCGGGATCGCCGGGCTCCACGTCCGCCGCAAAGATGCCGAGCAGAAGCTGCGCGCAACCGAGGTCAATCTTGCCAAGCTTGATGACCTGATCGCCGATCAGGAACAGCGTGTCGCTGCGCTTCGCCGGCAGGCCAAGCAGGCCGGGCGTTACCGCGCGCTTTCAGATCAAATCCGCGATGCCGAGGCGCGCATGATCTTCGCGCGCTGGCGCGATGCCGCCGCCGCCGCTGATCTCGCCAAGGCTGAAGCATCGCGCGCCGAGGCCGAGGTTGCGGCAACAGCCGAGGCGCAGCGTGCAGCCGCCGCGCATCAGGCGGATGCGACCGATCGCCTTGCGGCGGTGCGGGCCGCAGCCCTCGCCGCGCGAGACCGGGTCAGCGAAGCAGGTCATTCGCTTGCGACACTTCGTGCAGAACGGGCAGGCGTTGATCGGCGGATCGCGCAACTGGGCGAAACGCGCGATCGTATTACCGCTGATCGGGAACGTGAGGGCGCACTCGCTCATGATGCCGCCGATGCGCTCGCGCGCCTGTCGGAGGAGAGCAAAAAATTTGAGCAGCACATCGCTGACGCCGCCAATCGCCAGCCCGCGCTTGAGGCGACGCTTGTGGTAACCGAACGCGCGACCCGCGAGGCTGAGGTCATACTTGCGCAGGCACTCGCAGCGCAGGCCAGCGAGATTGCCGAAGCTCGCGTCGCTGAGGCCGCGCTGTCCACTGCACGCGCGCGCGCCGAGCGGATGCTTCGCGATCAGCAGCGGATCGAGGCGGAGATTGCCGGCCTCAGCGCAGCCGCGCCGTTCGCAGAGGAACGCCGCGCTGCCGTCAAGGCGCGTGATGAGGCGCTGCTTCAAGCAGAAGCCGCACGCGCGGCGCTTGCCAGTGCCAACGGGGTGGAAAGCGGCGCAAATAATACGCGCGATCATGCCCAGTCTGCACGTGCCACAGCCCATGCCGATCTAACCGCAATCGACAGCGAAAGCGCCGCGCTGCAACGATCCATGCGCGATGTGGCGCGCGACAGGGTGCTCGACAAATTACGCGTCGATCCGGGCTATGAACGCGCGCTGGCAGCAGCGCTTGGCGATGATCTGGAGGTCGGGCTTGAACCCGGCTCAAGCCAATATTGGGGCGGGGCCGATGCGCTCCCCGGTGATCCGACCGGACCGGCGGGTGCAGCAGCCCTGTCGCGCCACGTTCAGGCACCGCCCGCGCTCGCCCGGCGGCTGGCGCAGGTGTTCGTGACGGAAGTTGACGGCGGCGTTCCGCTGGCGGTCGGGCAGCGACTGGTAACGATGGCGGGTGGTTTGCGGCGTTGGGACGGCTTTGTTGCACGGTCAGGCGGCGCAGCGGCTGCTGAGCGGCTCGAACGGATCAACCGCCTCGACAGCCTCGACAAGCAGCGCCCCGCCGCCGCCGTGGCGGTGGCGGCTGCTGAAGCCGAGCTTGCCCGGATCGATGCGGTGATTGTAGACGCGCGCGCGCGTGCCACCGCAGCCCGCCGCGTTCTGGAGACTGCCGAAGTTCAGACGCGCGAAGCGATCCGGCGTGAAGATCGCGCAGCGGCGGCGATCGAACGCGTCGACGCACAGCGCGCCGATCTTGACGCGCGCCGCCGCCGCATTGATGGCGAACGCAACGAGGCCATCGCTGACGTCAACAGCGCCCAGCGTCAGGTGGCGACGCTCCCCGACGGCACCGACAGCCGGGCGAGGGTTGGCGCGCTCCAGGCCGATGCCGATACAAGGCGGACCGCCGTGGCGCAGGCCCGCGCTGATCAGGCCGCTGTGCTGCGCGATCTGGCGGCGGACCGCGAACGGCTGGCGGTGGGGCAGGCCGATGCGCGCAACTGGCACAATCGCGCAGGCGAGGCAGCAAGGCGAATCGCTGACATGGCCGGACGTGAGACCGCGCTGGAGGAAGAATCCGCGATTCTTGCCGCGCGCCCCGCGATCCTTGATCGCCAAATTGCCGAGTTTGAGGCGATGTATGATGCCGCGCGCACCGAGGCGGCTACCGTTATGGCGGCTGAACAGGCTGGCGAAGCCGAACGACGCGCCCTTGAACAGACCGCCCGCCAGACCGCCGAAGCGCTATCGCAAGCGCGCGAGACGCGGGCCGGAGCAGCGGCGCGGCTCGAAAGTCAGGAATTGCGCCGGGTCGAAATGGGCCGCGTTTCGGGCGAGCGGTTCGAATGTCCGCCCGTGCTGCTGCCTGAGCGTATCGGTTTTGATGCGACCGAGGTGCGCGGCCCGGCCGATGAATCCGCCCGCCACGAGCGGTTGTCCGCTGAGCGGGATCGCATTGGCCCTGTCAATCTCGTCGCCGAAACCGAACTCGCCGAAATCGAAACCGCGCGCGACACCAATATTCGCGAGCGTGACGAATTGGCCCATGCCGTCAACCGCCTGCGTGGCTCAATCGGCACGCTCAATCGCGAGGGTCGCCAGCGCTTGCTCGCCGCGTTTGAGGCGGTCAATGGCCATTTCCGACGGCTGTTTATGACGCTGTTTAACGGCGGGCAGGCGCATCTCGAACTGGTTGATTCAGATGATCCGCTTGAGGCTGGGCTGGAAATCATGGCGCAGCCGCCGGGAAAAAAGCTGCAATCGCTGACGTTGCTCTCGGGCGGCGAACAGGCGCTGACCGCAGTGGCATTGATCTTCGGCCTGTTCCTGACGAACCCGGCCCCAATTTGTGTGCTCGACGAGGTCGATGCGCCGCTGGATGACGCCAATATCGAACGGTTCTGTGATTTGCTCGACGCGATGACACAGGAAACCCAAACCCGCTATCTTATCGTCACCCACAACGCGGTGACAATGAGCCGCATGCATCGCCTGTTCGGCGTGACAATGGTCGAGCCAGGGGTAAGCCGGCTGGTGTCGGTCGATCTTGGCGGGGCGGGGGCTTTGTTGGCGGCGTAGCAACCGGGGACGCTTGGCCCCCGGTTGCAGCGTCAGGTCACTCAGCCCTGCGGCAGAATCACCTTGTCGATCACGTGAATTACGCCATTGGTGCAGACAATGTCTGCCGTCACAACCGTTGCGCCGCCAGCGACAACGCCGTGTGTGCCATCAACGTGGAGCGTCGCGCCACCGGCGGTTGCCGGGTCCATTACCTGGCCAGCGACATCGGCGGCCATCACGGCACCTGGTACAACATGGCCAAGCAGGATTGCGGTCAGCTGATCCTTATTCTCTGGCTTGACGAGGTTCTCGACGGTGCCTTCTGGCAGTGCGGCGAACGCGTCATCTGTGGGGGCAAACACGGTGAACGGGCCTGCGCCCTTCAACGTATCGACAAGGCCAGCTGCGGTGACGGCGGCGACGAGTGTGGAAAAGCTGCCAGCGGCAACTGCGGTATCGACGATGTCGTGCGTTTGTTCGGTCATTCTTGGTTCCTCTGCGGGGATCGCTCCTATCGTCCGCTCGCCCGGTGGCAACAGCGATAGGGCTTTGGGTTGTGGCAAAAAGCCTGCGTATGCTGGCCGCCGCTGCCCTTGCCCGTCACGCAAGCCCGCGCCAATATGGCCTTAATGTCCGGTGGTAATGGCGCGCAGGAATCCCCATGTTGCAATGCTTGATTCGTCGTTCCAGATGCCAGATAATTTTTGCGGCTCACGCTGATGGTCCGCTTCGGCTTGGGGCAGTTGCGCGATACGCATGCGATCACTCAGCGCTTGGGGACGGGGCCGAGCCGTGATAGGCGCGCGGTCATGCTCAATATCAATGGCATTACGGTGCGCCTTGGCGGGCGCGCGATATTGGAACGTGCAAGCGCGACCTTGCCAGCGCGGAGCCGTGTCGGGCTGATCGGCCGCAACGGTGCTGGCAAATCGACCTTGATGAAGGTGATGATCGGCGCGATCGAGCCCGATGACGGCGAGATTGAAATGCCGCGCAAGACGCGCATCGGTTATCTCCAGCAGGAAGCCCCGCACGGCACGCGCACGCCGATTGAAACCGTGCTTGATGCCGATGTCGAGCGCGCAGCCTTGTTTGCAGAAGCCGAGGATTGCCATGATCCCGACCGGATTGGTGAAATCCACGAACGGCTGAACGCGATCGACGCCTATACAGCGGAAGCCCGCGCGGCGCGCATTCTGGTCGGTTTGGGCTTTGATGAAGACATGCAGCAGCGCCCGCTCGACAGTTATTCCGGCGGCTGGAAGATGCGCGTCGCGCTCGCCGCTTTGTTATTTTCCGAGCCCGATCTGCTGCTGCTCGATGAGCCGTCAAACCATCTCGATCTTGAAGCGACCTTGTGGCTGGAAAACTTCCTGAAGGCGTATCCGGGCATGATGGTCGTCATCAGCCATGAGCGTGATCTGCTCAACAATGTCGTCGACAACATCCTGCATCTGGAGGGCGGCAAGACCACGCTTTATGCGGGCGGCTATGATTCGTTTGAGCGGCAACGGGCGGAGCGCGCCGCGCAACTTGCGGCCGCCAAAGCGAGCCAGGATGCGCAGCGTGCCAAGCTGCAGGATTATATCGCGCGCAACTCCGCGCGTGCCTCGACCGCCAAACAAGCGCAGTCCCGCCAGAAAATGCTCGCCAAGATGCAGCCCATTGCGGCGATGGCGGATGATCCGACGCTCAGCTTTGATTTTCCCAACCCCGATGAGCTGAAACCGCCGCTCGTCACGCTCGACATGGCGACGGTTGGCTATGGCGATAAACCAATTCTGCAACGGCTGAATCTGCGGCTTGATCCCGATGACCGGATTGCGCTTTTGGGCCGCAATGGCAATGGCAAGACCACGCTTGCGCGCCTGCTCGCCGCACAGCTCGCCCCGATGGAAGGCGACATGACCAAATCGGGCAAGATGCGCGTTGGTTATTTCACGCAATATCAGGTTGAGGAACTTGATGGCGATGATACGCCGATTGAACATATGTCGCGGTTGATGACGGGTAAAACGCCGTCGGCGGTACGCGCGCAGCTGGGCCGTTTTGGCTTTCAGGGCGAAAAGGCGACGACGCGTGTCGGCAAACTCTCGGGCGGAGAGCGTGCGCGGCTTGCGCTGGCGCTTATCACGCGGGATGCGCCGCACATGCTGATCCTCGACGAGCCGACCAACCATCTGGACGTCGATGCGCGTGAGGCGCTGGTGCAGGCGCTCAACGCCTATGACGGCGCGGTCGTCGTCGTCAGCCATGATCGCCACATGATTGAGCTGACCGCTGACCGGCTGGTGCTGGTCGATGGGGGTACAGCACAAGAATATGCCGGCAGCCTTGATGACTATACCGACATGATCCTGGGCAAAAACCAGCCGCGCGCGGAAGGCAGCCCCAAGGGTAGCAAGAAAGACAAAAAAGTCGCAGCGCAAGAGCGCGAACGCGCGGTCGCACTGAAAAAGACGGCGCACGAGGCCGAGGCGCTGGTCGCCAAACTCACCGGCCAACGCAGCGCCATTGATCGCGCGATGTTCGATCCCTCAGGTGCGGAACCGTGGCTGGCAAAACTCTCGATGAGTGAGCTGGGGCAGCGGCATGCCGAAGTGGAGGCTAAGCTGGCGGTGGCAGAGGCCGCATGGCTTGAGGCGAGCGAGGCGTTGGAGGGGGTTGGGGGCTGAGCCCTTCCACTGAATGCTTCGCGGCTTGCTGTCACAGTCAAAAGTTGCTCGCCAGCTCGGCGGCCTCTCGGCTTGTGTCCGTCATAGAATTGGGCACGGTGACAGGCGTAAGCTCCGCGGCGTTGGGGTGGTGTCTCAGTTTGAATTGCGGCTCCAGCACGCGTTTTGGACATTCAACCGCAGTTGTGCATGGCTTGAATGTAGAATCGAAACGCCGGGCAAACCCGGACATGGGAATTCACGGGATCGCTCGAATTCTGCAATGGACAAATTGTGTCAACCATGGTAGACACTGGCCATGATCGAAGTGCGTCAAACCACTCAATTCCGGTCGTGGTTTGATCGGCTCCGGGATGAACGTGCGAAGGATCGGATCATGGTCAGAATTCGCCGGCTTAGCCTTGGGAGTTTCGGCGATGCGAAGTATTTTGACGGCATCGGCGAGATGCGGATTAATTACGGCCCCGGGTATAGGATTTATTTTGTGCAGCGCGGCAACGAAGTCATTGTCTTGCTGGCAGGCGGCGACAAAAAAACGCAGCGCCGCGATATTGCCGATGCCCTGAAACGCGCCAAGGAGGTTTGAACGATGGCTGTTGCAACAACCCGCTGGGATATCACTGAATATCTTGACAGCGATGAACGGATCGCCGGCTATCTTGATGCCGTGTTCGAGGATGGCGACTCTACGCTCATCAAGGCGGCGATCGCCGATGTGGCGCGGGCCAAGGGGATGACCGAGGTTGCTACGAAATCCGGCATATCCCGCGCCGGTCTGTATAAGGCGCTGGGCGAAAATGGAAACCCATCATTCGAAACCATCGCCGCGATCATGAAGGCAATTGGCGTCAGGATTGCGGTTGCGGTTTGATGGTGTGATGGTTTGATGGTGTGCAGCGTTGCGTTAGCGTCTCAGTTTCAATGCTCGCCGTTGGGCAGTTCGGGACATTCGCGTGCGCGTATTGAAGTCCAAATCAGGTCAATGTCCGACCGTCGCTCTACACGGCGACGAGCGGCCGCAACGGTCATTTCAGCCGCAAGCAATGAACCACATCTTGTTCAACCCTTAAACTTCCCGCCCGGTATGCTGCTGAATCAGTGGTAAGGCCAAGCTGGCACGGTTATGCATTCAAAGGTAGCCTCTGCCCAGTGACATGCCGGAGTTTAGGGTGATGGTGGAACACAAGCGGCTCTTCTCAATCCTGACAGGTTCAGCACTGCTTGCCTCTTGTGGTCCAAGCTATGCGCCCCCCAATGCGCCGGCAAGAGCCTGCGCGGAGATTAGCGCCGCCGATTTTGCTGCAGCGGTCAATACGGGTGCGACACAGGGCGATGCGACGATCAGCCAAAGCGGGATAGTCTCAATAGACATCGGCCCCGGCGTGGTTCAGTGCGCCTCATTCAAAAACACGGTAACGCCCTGTCGCAGGCCCAATGACTTCGTTATCCGTTATAGCCTGGCCGATGGCACAAAAACCCATGTCCGCGTCGCGGCGGGCGAGGAGTATCGCTTTCGCCTCGCCGCGCGCCCGACCACCTGCGAGATCATTCTGCGGGAATAGCGGCACTTTGGTCCCCACCTAGCCCAATCCCGCATTCCGCCCTAACAGACCCCCATGCTCCGCCTCACCGATCTAAAACTTCCGCTTGGCCATCCGCCTGAGGCGTTGCGCGAGGCGGTCCTTGCCCGGCTCGATATCCCCACCGCCGATCTGATCGATTTCGCGATTGCCCGCCGCGCCAATGATGCGCGCAAGAAATCGGCGATCCTGATGGTCTATTCGGTCGATGTGACGCTGGCGGATGAGGCGGGGGTGCTCGCGCGGCATGGCGGCGATCCGCATATCAAGCCGACGCCCGATACCAGTTACCGCTTTGTCACTGATGCGCGCTCGCGCCCCGGTGCGTTGCGGCCGGTCGTGATTGGCACGGGGCCGTGCGGGTTGTTTGCAGGGTTGATTCTCGCGCAAATGGGGTTGCGGCCGATCATCCTTGATCGAGGCAAGCTGGTTCGCGAACGGACCAGGGATACCTGGGGACTATGGCGGGGCGGGGTG
>Ga0163144_10029818_pt1 | contig 10458 bp, 11 predicted proteins | sample OliLak19BULKMAT1_FD_123175 | JGI IMG/M metagenome (GOLD analysis project Ga0163144, IMG submission 123175) | Freshwater microbial mat bacterial communities from Lake Vanda, McMurdo Dry Valleys, Antarctica - Oligotrophic Lake LV.19.BULKMAT1 | ecosystem: Environmental > Aquatic > Freshwater >...
AAGAGTTGGCGGCGGCTGCTTTTCATTTCCCCTAATTCTGCCCCCCGCCGCCCCCAAACCAAGCACTTTCCGGTTGCCAGAATGTTGCCCTGTCTTTCGAACAACTTGCCAAGCGTTACGCAAACGTTATATCGTTTCCCACAGTGCAGGTCCTCTCCCATCTCGAACGTCGCCAAGCGCTCGACGCGCTTTTGACCAGCGAGACCTTCCGCCGCGCCGAACAACTCAAGCGCCTCCTCTCGTATCTCTACGAACAAGACGAACTCGGCCGCATCCACGAAGTCACCGAATACGAACTCGGCACCCGCGCCCTCGGCCGCCCCCCAGACTTCACCCCGGACCTCGACTCCACCGTCCGCACCCGCATGCACGGCCTGCGCCAAAAGCTTGACGAGTATTACGAGTCCCAGCCCGAAAACCCCCACCTCCGGCTCGAAATTCCCAGGGGCTCCTACCGCCTGCACTTCCATCCGCCCACGCCCCACGCCGTTCCCTCACCGAAGCCGAAACCGAAGCCCAGCCGCCGCACTTGGCTAATCGCCGCCGGAGCCAGTGCCGGGGCCATAGCCGCCGCGGGCGCCGTCTGGTACCAAAAATCCACGCCTCTCGATACCTTATGGCGGCCCATGGTGCAGTCCACCCAGCCTCCCGTCTTGCTCGTCGGCCAGCCCGTCCACGTCTGGGTGCGCGACATCGCCGGCCAGGCGGATCCCCTCGACTACGTCCACTTTCCTGACCCCGTTCCCAACTCGCCCCACTTCCAGACGTTTCTCAAGCCCCGTCTCCACGAGCAAGCCAAACCCGTCCTCCATCCCAGCCCCAACGCCACCCTCTGGGGCGATGCCGCCGGTGCCGCCGCCGCCGCCCAATTCCTGGCCTTTCGGAAAGTGTCGGCGGACTTCCTGCCCGAGTCCGCCGTCCAAGGCGGTGTCGCTTTGCGCGGCCGTCCCGTACTCGCCTTCGGCCGGCCCGAATACAGCCCCGCCATCCAACGCTACTTACTCGCCGCCGGCGGATACACCGTCGGCATGCTGAACGCCATCCGCCGCTACTCCGTTTACCGGCCCGGGCAGCCGGACGACCACTACGTCAACACGCAACCGCCCAACGAAGTCAACTACGGCTTAGTCACCGTATTGAACGACGGCGGCGCCCGCGTCTTCGTCTTCTCTGGCATCACCTCCGATGGCACCGGCGCCGGCCTCGACTATTTCACCCACCCTCCGTCGGTCGCGCAACTCTGGGAGCTCCTCCGGAAAGAAGGCCACGCCGACTGGCCCGCCGCATTCCAGGTCGTCCTGCGTGTCACCTCCAGCGCGGGCTACGCCATGGCCGCCCGGTACGAGAAGCATCTCGTGTTGCAGGCCAAGTCCAGCGGACGCTAAAGATGGTCTTTGACCGCCTCTCCAATTTCCGCGACCTGGGTGGAGTTACTACCCTCGACGGCCACACCATCCGCAAGGGGCTGATCTTTCGTTCCGACGAGCCCTCCCACCTCACCCCGCACGACCTGGCCCTGTTTCGCGAACTCAACCTCCAACTCATCTGCGACCTTCGTTCGCCCCGGGAGCATCACCAGCAATCCCATCCGCCCATCCGCGTGGTCAACGTCCCGATCCATACCCAGCCCACGCTCGAAGCCAGACCCCTGGAACTGCTGCGCTGTCTCTTCCTCAAAAGCGGCGCGGACCGTTTCCACGCCTTCACCCATTCTTTCTACCAACACCTCGCCTTTGCCGACCCCACCCGCATTGGGCGTGTCGTCCACTTACTTGCGCAGGACGGTAATCTTCCCGTACTGATCCATTGCAACGCCGGGATGGACCGCACCGGCTTCATGGCTGCCATCATCCAATTGCTGGCGGGCGTTCCTTACGCGACGGTTCGAGCCGAGTATCTCCGCACCAACGATGCTTTTGCGCCCCGCCGCGCTCGATTCATCCGGATCGCCAGAGTGGTGTCATTGTTTCAGCTATCCCACGAACGGCTCGAACTCATCCTGACGGCGCATCCGGAGGACCTCGACGAAGTGCATCGGCGGATGCTGGCCGAATATGGGTCCGTGGAGACTTACCTCATGAGCGCCGCGAAAGTCGATGCTGAAACGTTGAAGAAGTTGAAGCTACGCCTGTTGGCTTAGCGGGGCGCGCTTTAACTAGTACCGGGTTACTCATGGTACTAAAGATGACTAGCCGTACAGGGTGAAAGTCGCTCTCGTTTGACTGTTTACTTCACAAGCCAGCGGGTTGTGCGGGCTAAAAGTTGGCATTGGCGAAAGTGCTGCCGAAATTAATCGTCGACCTTGTAACTCCGTGGAGAGGATGGACCGAAGTACCCCGTACGGCTGTTACCCTGGACTATTCATCAGTATTGACGGGTAATAGTTTTACATGTGATACTTCTCGTCTGACGTTAACTTGATAGGCCCAGTAGCGGGCGGGCGAGGCACGTTCGGAAATACTCGGAGGTAACAATCAATGACGGGACAATTTTCTTGGCGAAGTGGCTTACGAAGCCTCGCTCTTTTACTCACTCTCACCGGGGCGGTCTACGCCGGCCCGGTAATTATCGACGGCACGGATGCGAATGACCATGGCAGCGCGACTGCCACGGAAAATCTTACCGGCTGGCTGTATATGCAGAAGGCGTTCGAGAATCTGGCCAGCCAATGCGCTACCTGCACGAAGGTGGTGCGGGTATTGGGGACGACTGCGGGCTCGAGTTCCCGCAGCGCGGTGGATAGCGCGTTTACGAAGTCCACTTTGCCTGCCGCCGGCTGGACGCTGGTTTATGTGGCGGAGGCGGGTATCGCGGCGACGCTAACGGCGTTAAGCCCGGCCACGACCGGGATTCTGCATATCCCCACGGTCGGGCTGAATGGTGGGGATCTGAGCGACGCGGCGTTGACGACCATCAACGGCCAAGGTGCGGCGATCGCGGCCTTTGTGAACGCTGGCGGTGCTCTGTTCGCGATGGGAGAGGACGCGCCGACGCCCTTTGGATGGCTAACGGCAGTGCTGCCGGGGATAGTGGTGAATTTCGCTGATGACGGTGGTACGCCCATCCTGCTGACCCCTGCCGGTGCGGCAGCGTTTCCCGGGCTGACGAACGCGGTGCTCGCCGACGCCATACCCTGGCATAACTACTTCAGCGGCAATTTCGGTACGCTGCAAGTGCTGGGCACGTCGCCGGACGGCGGCGCGACCCGCGGTGTGATCCTGGGCGGCGGCGCAGGCACGCGGCTCGGCTCGCTGAACTCCGGGTGGGACTCGCCCTTCCAGATCCGCTATAGCGCCAACCTCAACCTGGGCGATTCGGTGGTGAACATCACCAACTCGGGCGCGCGCGGTGCGGGCCTCGCGGCTGGCACGTCGGCGTCGACTACGGGCGCGATCTGTGCCAACGTCTACGCCTTCTCGCCGGATGAGCAGATGATCTCCTGCTGCTCCTGCCCGGTGACGCCCAACGGCCTCGTTTCGCTCTCCGCTCGCCAGGACCTGATTAGCAACACGCTCACTCCGGCCGTGCCGACGTCGATCGTGATCAAGCTCTACGCCACGGTACCGATCGGCGGCCTTTGCAGCGGCTCAGCGGCCGCTCCCGGCGCCCCGGCGTTCGGCATGTTGGCCTATGGCACCACGGTACACGCCGCCGCGGTTACGGGCGCGGATCTGGCCGTGACGGAAACGCCCTTCTTACCGGCCACCTTGAGCGGCTCATCGAATAACCGCTTCGACGGCATTGGCGAATTGGCGCGGCTAACATCGCTGTGCAACTTCATCAACGCGAATGGCAGCGGCTTTGGCATCTGCCGGTCCTGCCGGTTGGGTGGGCTGGGCGCAGGCCGGCTGTAACTCACAGTTAGTTCGTCCGCAAGTTGGGGGGAAGGGTCCAGTTCCGCTGGGTCCAGCCCCCCAATTTCGTTTTGGAACCTCAATTGGCGGCGACCACGTCGTAGCGTTATCGAATGACACCAGGCTTGGTATCATAGCCCCACATGCGGACTACCCTCGATATCGACGACGACGTCCTGGCCCTCGCCAAGGATCTCGCCAATGCCCAACGCCAATCCCTGGGCAGTGTCATCAGCGACCTTGCCCGCACCGCCCTCTCCGAACCCACCCGCGCCGCCCTGGAACGCATGAAAGCAGAAGCCAAAGAGGCCAAAGCCGATGCGCCCGAGCAGCCCCAGCAGGGTGACCAGTAGCGTGGGCCCCCGGCCCGCCATCTTAGGCCTGACCCTCTTGCTGGTCGCCTGCGCCCCGCGCACTGTCCCGACGCCCGCCACCCCCAAGCCCCTCGCCGGCACCTATCTCGACCTGGAACCTGGCTGGCGCCTCCGCGTCATCACTCCATTGCTCAAAGGCGGCGGTTTCCAGGTGAAAACCGAGCCCGTCCAAGAACCAGGCAACACCCTCACCCTCAAAGCCGCCCCGGATTTCGAAGGCTACGAGACCTCCTACTACGACATCCTGCCCAAGGCCCAAATCCGCTTCACCCAAGCCGAAGCCATGCGCGACGGAAAGCCCTCTCCGTAGCCGCAGCCCGTCCACCGTATCTTCCAAAATGCCAAAGGGATGGCCTTAGCCCGGCTGGTCTACCTGAAGCGCGCCTCGGACACGTTGCACGACATGGCCATCCTCGCCGCCCGCGACCTCACCATCCTGAACGAGGCCACTCTCCGCCTCCAAACCTCCCCCGCCGTGGCCTGCCGCAAGGCCCGCCAAGTGGCCTGCGAATGGGTCCCCGCCGGCATCGCCGTCCGGGCGGAACTACAAAAATCAGGCCAGTGGGTCCCGGCACGTTAATTCGGCTTGCCCCATCCGCCCGCGATTGGCGATAGTGGAAGGGATGGACGCGGGCGGCCAATGGCGGATATTCTCTACCTCACCGAATTACTGGGGCTCAAGGTCTATGACCTCAAGGGCCGCGTGCTCGGTCGCGTGCGCGATGCGGCCATCGTCCCCCTGATTGACCCGCAACGCGTCGACCGCTACCTGATCGGCGGCAGCGGCACCAGTTGGCTCGCCGTCCGGCACGACCAGATTCAGCGCATCTCTCTGAACGGACTGCGCTTACGCGACGAGGTGCTGACGCCCTATCACAACGACGAGTACATGCTCCGCCTGGTACGCGACCTGCTCGACCAGCAGATTATCGACGCCCAGGGCCGCAAAGTGGTCCGCGTCACCGACGTCACCTTTACCATCGACGGCTCCGAGCTAAAGGTCCTCGAAGTCGACGTCGGCCTGCGCAGCGTCCTGCGCCGCCTGGCCCAAGGTCTGCTGCCGCGCGACTGGATCCGCAGCCTCCAGTCCCCCATCGCCCCGCAGAGCATCAGTTGGCAATATTGCAACATCGTCGAGCCGGACCCCCAGCGCCGGCTCCGCCTGAACATCACCCACGACTTCCTCGAGAAGATGCACCCGGCCGACATCGCCGACATCGTCGAGGAGTTGGGCCCCGAGGACCGCGAGGCCATCATCGCCTCCCTCGACGAAGAGGTCGCCGCCGAGGCCCTCAGCGAAGTCGACCCTGACATGCAAGCCAGCATCCTCGAGGCCCTCGAAACCGAGAAGGCCGCCGACATCATGGACGAGATGGACCCCGGCGAAGCCGCCGACGTCCTGGCTGAGATTGAGGAAGAGCGTGCCGACGAGATCATGCACGAGATGGAAGCCGAAGACGAGGTGACCGAGCTCCTCGAGTTCGCCGATGACAGCGCCGGCCGCCTCATGTCCACCGAGTTCGTCGCTTTGGCCGATGACGCCACCGTGGCCATGGCCGTGCGGCTCCTGAAAGAGAATCCCGAAAGCATTGAGGCCCTGCAAGCCATCTATCTGCTCGCCGGCGAAAAGCTGATGGCCACCGTCCCCCTGGCGCGGCTGTTACTCGCCCAAGGCGACACGCTCCTGGTAAAGCTGGCCGCCGAGAATTCCACCCGGGTGAAAGTGGACGCCAAGCAGAGCCGCGTGGTGGAGCTATTCGATAAATACAACTTACTCGAGCTGCCGGTTGTCGATGCCGAAGAACGCCTGGTCGGCGTCATCACCGCTGACGACGTCATTACCCTGTTGAGGGACGAGTAACTTGTTCCGCCGCCTGAAATATCACATCGCCGTATTTTTCTCCGTCATCGGCCCCGGCTTTATCACCGCCGTGGTCGATAACGACGCCGGTGGCATTTATACTTACTCGCAAGCCGGCGCCCGCTACGGTTATCTGCCGCTGTGGACCCTAATGCCCATCATGGTGTTGCTCATCGTGACGCAGGAGATGTGTTCCCGCATGGGCGCCGTCACCGGCAAAGGCCTCTCGGACCTCATCCGCGAAGAGTTTGGCCTGCGCACCACCTTCTTCATGATGGCGATCCTCGTGGTCGCCAACCTGATGAACGTGATGGCCAATTTCGCCGGCATCGCCAGTTCACTCGAGTTATTCCACATCAGCCGCTATTTTTCCGTCCCTTTGGGCGCCATCATCGTCTGGCTATTGGTAGTGAAGGGTACTTACGCGCGAGTGGAAAAAGTCTTCCTCTTCGCCACCGTACTTTATATCTCTTACATTGTCGCGGGCATCCTGGTGAAGCCCGATTGGAAGCAGGCCGCGCTTTACAGCGTGAAGCCCGAGTTCATGTTCGAGTATGGTTATCTCACGATGCTCATCGGCATGGTGGGCACGTCGGTCGCGCCGTGGATGCAGTTCTACTTACAAGCCGCCATCGTCGAGAAAGGCGTCGGCGCGAAGGAATACGCCGAATCCCGCATCGAAGTGATCGTTGGCTGCGTGGTGATGACGGTGATCGCCTTCTTCATCATCGTCGCCTGCGCCGGCGCCATCGGCAGTGTCGCCCCGCGCGACATCAAGGACGCCGCCGACGCTGCCGAAGGCCTGAAACCCTTCGGCACTTACGCCTACCTGATGTTCGCCGCCGGCTTATTCAACGCCTCACTCTTCGCCGCTTGTATCTTGCCCTTATCCACCGCTTACACCGTCTGCGAAGGCCTGGGTTTTGAAAGCGGCGTCAATTTCGGATTCCGCGAAGCGCCGATCTTCTACTGGCTCTTCACCTTACTCATCGTGGTCGGCGGCGGCGTGGTGTTGTTGCCCTCGTTCCCATTGGTGAAAGCCATCCTACTCTCGCAAGTCCTCAATGGCATTTTATTGCCCCTGGTGCTCGTCTTCATGATCTTACTCGTCAACAAGCGCCGCCTGATGCGGGAATGGACCAACAACGCCACCTACAACGTCGTAGCCTGGACCGCCGTGGTCGTCATGATCGGCCTCACCTTGGCTCTCATCGGCATCAGCGTCCAGCAGTTAACCATTTGAGTTTCGGTTCGCCGAGCCGCCCATTCACGGCTAGCCGCGTTACCGCACAAGTTCTGGCCAAACCCCGGGGCTATGCCCATTACACGTCCTCGGTCACAGCCGTCTTCCGTCTAGCCTAACTAGGATGGTTAGTACTATCCCGTGAGTACCGGCTCGAAAACCATAGCCCCCTGGTAGTGTTGCCTTAGTCCACTCTTGGAGAAAACACTATGAAAACCTTACTTTTTAACCTCACCCTGGCTGGCATTTTCGCCACCTCTGCTTCGGCCGCTCTTGTCAGCTACGACACCACTGGATCCACTCTGAGCTGCAACAGCGTCGCCGGTTGCCTCCAAAACAACAGCACCCAAGTCACCATCGGTGGTCTCATCCTCACCTACAACTCTGGCTCCGGCAGCAACGTCCTGACTCCCAGTATCATTAATTTCGGCAATATCATCTCCACCGGCTCGGGAACCAACGTGAGTCTGAGCGGTTTGCTCTTGACCCTTAACGTCAATTCCACCCCTCCCGGCGCCAGCGGCTCTCTTCCCTTTGGTTCCATCGCCGGTAACCTGTCCACCAACAGCTCTGGTTCCATCCTTACCTTTGGCCCCAACAACACCACCACCGGCTTCGGCACCTTGCCGGGTGTCGTCATCTGGGGCGCGAGTGCGTCCTTTACCTATCAGGTGCTGCAAACCACGCTCGGCCTTCAGGCGCCCACCGTGGGCAACCCCATCGGCCAGACCTCCATTCAAGGCACCGTCAGCGATAGCCCGGTCCCCGAACCCACCACCATCGTGCTGATGAGCGCGGGACTCGGCTTGCTCGGCCTCTACCGCCGCCGCTTGGCCTAGTCAGTCCGTTACCTTCGGGCCGAGCCGGGTCTTCATCACCCGGCCCGGCCCATTTTTCGTTTCACCTTACACCCGCAGCGGGACGCGATCGGCCAGGAATTGGGCGAAAGGGGCGATATTGAGGTCAAGGCTCGCCTGGTCCAGCGCCGCCAGATATGCGGCCCGGTCTTCCACCCGGATCACCATCCACGGATAGCCACCCGCAGCCAGCATGGCGTTCATCACGAACCGTGCGAGGCGGCCGTTGCCATCGGGGTAAGGATGCAGATAGCCCATCAGCCAATGGCCCAGCACCGCACGCACCGCTGGCTCAGGCTCCTTTTCAAGCAAATCAAACAGACCCGGCATCGCGTCGCGCAACACCTCCCAGCGCGGCGGCACATAGCGCGAAGTCCTCAGATACACGCCGTCGTTGCGATAACCGGCCAAGGCCACCGCCGGCACCAGACCCGCGCTGACGCAGGGCTCGAAAAGCTGCCGGTACCAGTCGCGGTGCGTCGCGCGCACCAGCCGCCCCGGATTCTCGCCCTTCACAATGCGGCTAATGTCGGCCTTTACGGCTTGAAAAGCCAGCCAGTAGCCACGCGCGGCCAGCGCATCGCGGCTTTGCCAGTCCTGCTCATAACGGCCTGGATCCCAGTTTTCGGCCTCGACACGGCCGATGAGTTCGGCCGAAACGTTATAGCCCTCAATCGAGAGCGAATGATAGGCGTCGCTGCGGTAAAGATCGTCCATGGCGCGCAGGTAGGCGCTCGCTTCCCGGGGAGGGCCGGGCGCGGGCGGCAGAATGTCGAGCACCGGTTGGCGCATCGCGGCCCACATCGCTTGCAGGCGTCCCACGATGGGCGAAGCCGCCGTAGGTAGGATGACGCTCTGGCCTTGGAATGGGTCTGTCTCCCGAACCACGTACCCCGCCGTCTTCATCGTCGCCACAATCTCGCTCGCCATGTCCTCCTTACCCGCGCGCCGCAAAGCGCCGGCCAACCTTCCCGCGACGACCGAATGGCCATTCTCGAGCAAACGCCGGAGTAACTCCGACACGTCGCCGATACTCGCCAGCACCACCCGTATCTCCACCGCATGCGCCACATAGAAGCTCTCCGGCACGCGAATCAACGCCGCCGCCGCCGTGAAGATACGCAAGCCGTCGCGCACCATCAAGTCAGCCGCCGGGGGCATCCGCGTTTGTTTCAGGTCATACAGCGACAAGCCGAAAAGCAGCGCAATCAGGTTGTTCGTCCCCGCCGGACTGTGCAGAATCACCTGCCGCGGAATGGCGCTGGTTTCGGCATGCAGCAGCAGCGATTGCTCCGGCGACAAGTGCCACTCGTCACCGAAGCGGACCTCCGCATACCGCTGGCAGAACTCCCAGAAAGAGGCGTACCAAGGCGTGCTTTCGCCGTCGAGTGTATTGGGGCTCGAAGAGATCAGCCAGCCGCGCATAGCCTCCCGCAGAAAGCCCTGCTTCAGCAGCCGTTCGCGATGGACGCGGGTGAATTCCTGCGCTTGAAACACCCGCCGTCCGCCTCGCTGGCGGTCGCGCAGCACAGTCAGGGAGGCGGCGAGCTTTTGGTTTGGTGTCGCCATGACTACAAGTATTTAGCGCCTCGCAATCACAAGTTTTTGACGCTCTACTACTCCAAGTTTATAACGCCGCATCAAAACAAGTCAATGATGTCGCACAACCAGCACCAACTGTAACAGAGTGCTAGTATTTTCTACACCTCGCCTCCCGCGCGTCTGATCTTGCCGTAAAGTCGATTCTTTGCGGATATCGTTCACAAAATTAAAGTGTTACAAATAAAGCCATCTTTTGAAAAGTCTTGTCACTCTCCCGATTCGTGTGCTAAAAATAGAGCGTAGTCAATCTGATCGGCGATTCGCGGCTGTTCAGCCCGCTGAGTTCCCGCTTAGAATTAATCCCAACTACGTTCGTTTGGAGGTATCCATGAACATTCGTCCGCTTTATGACCGCATCATTGTGAAACGTCTCGATGACGCCAGCGACAAGACCGCTAGCGGAATCTATATCCCGGATTCGGCGAAAGAAAAGCCCCAGAAGGGTGAAGTGATCGCTGCCGGCGTCGGCAAGCGTCTGGAAGACGGCAAGACGGCCCCCATGGACGTCAAGGTCGGCGACACCATCCTGTTCGGTAAGTACTCCGGCAGCGAAGTGGCCAGCCTCGGCGACGACTTCCTCATCATGCGCGAGGACGAAGTCCTGGGCGTTTTCACCAAGTAACAGAATCTAAGAGGAGACCAGAAACACATGCCTGCGAAACAGATT
>Ga0163144_10029819_pt1 | contig 10457 bp, 11 predicted proteins | sample OliLak19BULKMAT1_FD_123175 | JGI IMG/M metagenome (GOLD analysis project Ga0163144, IMG submission 123175) | Freshwater microbial mat bacterial communities from Lake Vanda, McMurdo Dry Valleys, Antarctica - Oligotrophic Lake LV.19.BULKMAT1 | ecosystem: Environmental > Aquatic > Freshwater >...
TAAAATCTCATTATAAGCAAAGTATCTAGAAACTTCCCAGATAAATTAAGAGGGATTTAAAATATTTACGAAGAAAAGTACGTATTCTCAAATTTGGACGCTTATAAACGATTTTAGAGGGTCGTTTTTCAATACAAATTGTATATTTTTAATGAAAATCAGTATATTTTTAAAAAATTTAATCATCAATAAAGATCATTAATTTATCAATGAGATTTATCTCGCTTATCCGAGATGTTAGATATATGCTTAAGAATATAGATATTATAGTAAATGAATAGAACATCTCGGATCAACAAAAATTGAAAAATTATTTAGTACAATTTTAGTTATTTGTTTTTTAAATAACCGTAGAAATATCATGCTTATTATCAATTATAAGTATCAGAAAACTCAATATCTTACTAATAAATACAATCATGTGATCAATGCACTAAAAATATTACCTAATTCACTATATTTAAAGAATTTTTACAACCTTACTAATGTGGATAAGTGTCTACTATATATTACTAATAATGTTATAATGTCTATCAAGGTTTAATAAGTAGTATTAATAGTAAATATTATGGAAAAAAAATATATAAATATCAAACAAGCATCAAAAATACTAGGAGTATCGTCTCTTACTCTTCGCAATTGGGACAACAATGGAAAGTTTCCTGCTGGTCGCCACCCTATCAGTAACTACCGAGTCTACAAGGTCGAGGACTTAGAAAGCATACTCATGGAGATCGAGGAGAGTCGTGGTCGAAGACGTACGAAGGGAGAGGTCAAGAAGCTTATGGTCAAGCACTTGCGTAATGACGAGTAAAATACGGTCAGTAGATAGTCTAAATAAGTGATAATAAAATATAACAAAAAAAAGCGCTATCGAGCGTTTTTTTTGTTTGTTTATTGTTTATCTTGTTTTCTACCAGAACTATTTTACCTACCCGATACTTTCTACTATTATTTTCTTTAGAAGTTCTGGATTTGCTGAACCCTTTGTTACCTTCATCCCCTGCCCGATCAAAAACTGTAGGGCGACAGTTTTTCCTTTTTTATAGTCATCTACTATACTCTGGTTATTTTTTATTATTTCCAAAACAATCTTTTTTATTTCACCTTCGTCATTCTTTTGTATAAGATCATTTTCTTTTGCCAAACTTTCTACATCAAAATCTTTTCTAACATTAGAATTTTTCTGGACATCCGAATCATTATTTTCTTCTATACTCTTTGAGTACAAAATCGCTAAAAGATCTTTTCCACCACGTGATGATAGCTCACCCTTGCCAATCATCTTTACTAGTGTTGCAAAGTTTTTTGCAGAAATCGTATCCATTGACGTTTCTGGATTCTTATCTTCCTTTTTTAAAAGACCTAGATAATCTGTGAGAATATAATTTATAGCAAGGCGCGATAACTTTTTGTCATTGTCTAGTCCCTTCCCTACTTCCTCAAAGTATCGTCCAATTTCTACCACCTCAACAAACACAGAAATTTCTTTTTCTGTCATTTCAAAATCTTTTCCAAGCCGAGCTCTCTTTTCGTATGGAAGTTCTGGTATGTCTTTCAAAAGATTTTCTTTTGAAAATTCTTCTATTTCATCTACTAGTAACTTTGCGATATCTGGATCTGGAAAATACCGATAGTCATGAGAACTCTCTTTTGCTCTTTGTGAATATGTCTCCCCACCCTGCTCGTGACCTCCGCCTGCCCGACCTACTGGTCGCCATCCTCTAGTTTCTTGGACTACCTTTTCTCCTTTTTCTAGAATCTTAGTCTGGCGAAATATTTCAAAATCTATAGCTTTCTCTACCGCCTTAAATGAGTTTAGATTTTTGACTTCAGTCTTTGTGCCAAACTTCTTTTTGTTTGTATCTTCTTCTGTGGCAATAGAAATGTTGGCTTCAACTCTCATCTCTCCTTTCTCAAGATTTGCCTCCCCTACCCCGAGACAGCGTAGTACCAATTTTAGCTCTTTTGCAAAATTTACAGCTGTTAGAGCAGTATGTATCACGGGCTCTGTTACGAGCTCCATAAGAGGCACACCAGCTCTATTAAAGTTTATTAAGCTCTTATCATGTCTGTCGTGTGTAGACTGGGCTGTATCTTCTTCTAGATGTATGCGAGTAAGAGCAACACCTAGTAACTCTCCACCCGAGATGAGTGGGTACTTGTATTGACTTATCTGGTAGCCCTTTGGAATATCTGGGTAAAAGTAGTTCTTTCTATCCCATTCTGTAAAGTTTGCTCTATCCCCTTTCACAGCTAGACCCACCTTTAATACATGCTTTATAGCCTCTTTATTTAGTACTGGAAGAGTTCCTGGATGACCTAGGCATATTGGGCAGATATTCTCGTTTGGTTTTTCTTCATCGGGGTCATTTTTGCAGGAACAAAACATCTTTGAGGAGGTTTTGAGTTCAGCATGAATCTCGAGACCGATGGTGGCGATGTATTTATTTTGAGACTTATCCATTCGCTCTATACTACTATTTTCGGAGCTTCTTTACAATGACGTCTCCCAAGTCCTTTATGGATTTATCATCTAGCACAGTAACCACTAGAATATCTTTGTTGTATTTTGCTATTTTTTTCTTTGTAGAATCGATCGTTTTTTTGTCTACCATATCTGTTTTTGTGAGGATAATAGTCTCTTCTTTTTCATCCAAACCTTCACCATATTTTTCAAGTTCCTTGCGAATAGTTTTATATACAGAAATTACCGCATCATTTTCAAGTGATATGAGATGAAATAAATGTTTTGTTCGCTTCACATGACGGAGAAATTTGTGGCCCAATCCTTTCCCTTCCGACGCACCTTCTATAAGTCCTGGAATATCTGCAATGATGAATCCTCCATGAAGAGCTCCTAGGTTTGGTTCGAGTGTTGTAAAAGCGTAACTACCGACTTGAGCATTGGCATTTGTTAGAGCATTCAAAAGAGAGGACTTGCCAGCATTTGGAAGTCCGATAAAACCGACATCGGCCACTAGCTCGAGTTCAATATGGAAATCCGCTTCTTCTCCTTTTTTTCCTGGAGTTGATTCTGTCGGAGTGGTATTTGTAGATGCTTTGAAATGTTCATTGCCTAATCCACCCCTTCCGCCTTTGAGTATCTTTACCAGCTCTCCTTCTTCTAAAAGATTTATTTTTCTTCCAGTCCGACGGTCAGTAACGATCGATCCTAGAGGTAGGTCAATGACAAGATCCTTTCCATCTGCTCCGTGACGACTTTCTTTCATTCCATCTTCACCATTTTCTCCGATAAATTCTTTTGTATTTTTATAACGATTGAGAATACTGAGATCACGAAGTGCTCTGACATAGACATCACCACCATTACCCGCGTCTCCACCAGAGGCACCAGAAAATTCCTTACCTCTTTCGTGTCTCCAGCGCACAACGCCCTTACCACCGTTTCCAGCTTTGATATGAAATGTGATCTCGTCTATAAATGCCATAGTATATGGACTATATCAGATTTATCCTAAATACGCGAAGTTCTGTATATATCAAGCAGTGCAAACAAGAAAGCTAGGATAAGTGGGCCTAGGATAAAACCTATCAATCCAAAGAAAGCTATACCTCCTAAAACTGAGATTAAAATTAGAAATGGATGTATCTTTATACCACGGTTGATGAGAATAGGTCCCAGGAAGTTATCGATCATACCCACAGCTAACAATCCCCAAATGAGAAGACCTATGGCAGGAGTAGTCATACCTGTAAAGAAAAGATAGAGAATACCTGGTACGAGAACTAGTGATGTTCCTATTCCCGGAATCAATGCAGAGATAGCTGCAACTGTTCCCCATACAGCAGGATTTGGGACACCAAATATAGCAAAACCAATACCAGTAAGTATTCCTTGTATTATTCCTACAATAAGTCCTCCAGCAAATATAGAGTAGATGGCTTGCTCTAGTTTTTTCATAATCCTTTCATCATCAGCATCACCAAGAGGGCTTAAAGCGATAATCTGTTTTTTTAGATCATGTCCATCTCGGAGGAAATAAAATAGTGCTAAAAATGTTACGAAAATTCCTAAAATAATTTTGGCCAGACCATTGAAAAGTTTATCAATATTTGAAAATGCCCACTGAAGTCCTGTTTGTAAAAATTCTGTAATATTTAAAGAATCAAAAGAATATGCAGGAAGTAGGTCGAAAAATGTATGGGAGAACCATGAAGTAACACTGTTTAGAAGTCTTATTATTTCTGATCTGCCAGATTCTTCTGTTAGAAAATAATACATGTCCTGAGTTTCATTATAAAATTTTCCGATTATAAAGAAACCCGGAATGATCACTATACATGTGACGAGAAGAATTGTTATAAAAGCAGCAATACTGCTTTTTTCAGATTTGCTAAATAAAATCCTCAATATAAAACGATACACTGGGCCAAAAAGCACAGCTAAAGCCAGAGCAAGAACAATAGGCGTTAGGAATGGTAGAAAGATAAAAACAGTGAGAACTGCTATAGATAGTAGTAATCCTGTAAAGAAGTGGTGGGATGAATTTGGTAACATGTTATAAGTGTAGCAGGTTTTCCTATTTATTCAAATTGTGACTTTATATGTGTTTTTGATATTATTAATCTACAATCGGACATCGAAAAGGCCAACCGAGGTACCTCGCTAGGAAACTAGGATACGAGGAATCCGAGAAGCCCACTTGAAGAAGTGGGCTTTGAAATATTTTTCCATCCACATACCATAGCAGATCGAGATAAAGTTTTAATTAAGAAATAGTAAAGTTTTGATAAAGTTTATAGTTCAAAAACAAAAATTAACTTTTGTAAAGATGATGCACAGCATTTATCATCCCACATTTCTTCCATTTATAAATCTCTCCAGTTATAGGATTTACAGCACCACACGGACATGGATCATTTCTTCCTACTTCTGGTTTTGCAGATGCTGGTGATACACCAGATGAAATATTTGAATCCGAACGTGCACTTCCATCACCTTCTCCTATAGTCTGCGCTTGGTCGTGAATCTCTTTTAATTCTACTTTTTCTGGAGTAGCCACTTCTGAAGCGATGTGTGGAAGAAGACTAACAATCTGATTGTTTATCACCACCTGCATTTCTTTAAAGAGTCGTAGCCCTTCTCTTTTGTATTCTACTAGTGGATCTCTTTGTCCATAAGCACGAAGATTTACACTTGAACGGGTATAGTCCATGACCTCTAGATGCTCAACCCAGAACATATCTATACTCTGGAGCATGAGTTGACGAACAACTGTGAGAAATCTATCTCTGCCTATCTGCACAGTCTTATCTTCTATAACCTTTTTTAAATCAGTATTTTCTCCAACAACTTCTAGAAGTTTAGCTTCTACTTCATCTGGAGTCCCAGTGAGAATCTTTCTGCGACGTTCATATATAGTTTTTCTTTGATGATTCAAAATGTCATCATACTCTAGAACATGTTTTCTGGAATCAAAATTGAAACCCTCTATTTTTGTCTGAGCATTTTCTAGAGATTTAGTAATCATGCGGTTTTCTATAGCTTGGTCTTCATCTATATTGAGCTTACCCATCAAACTTTTAACAGTATCCGATGCAAAGACTCTCATCAGTGAGTCTTCGAGAGAAACAAAAAACTGCGTTCCTCCAGGATCTCCTTGTCTTCCAGAACGACCACGTAGCTGGTTGTCTATACGACGTGCTTCGTGTCTTTCGGTACCTAGAACAAAGAGTCCGCCAACGCCTTTTATCTTTTCATAGAGATCCTTTCCTCCAGGATTTCCTCCAAGCTTGATATCCACCCCACGACCAGCCATGTTTGTAGCGATAGTCACAGCTCCAGGTCTACCAGCTTGAGCGATGATCTCTCCTTCTCTCTCATGATTTTTTGCATTTAAAACTTCATGCTGGACTCCTTCGGCTTTTAAAAATTGAGATAGGATTTCATTTTTTTCAATAGAAACAGTACCAACGAGAACAGGTTGACCTTTTTGACTAAGCTCTTTGACTTTTTTTGCTATGGCTTTAAATTTCCCTATTTCTGTTTGAAAAATAAGGTCATTGGAATCGATACGTGTCATCGGTTTGTTGGTTGGGACAATGATCGTTTCTAGACCATAGACTTTGTAGAACTCTTCACTAGAAGTAGCAGCTGTACCTGTCATACCAGAGAGTTTTTTGTAAAGTCTAAAATAATTTTGGAATGTAATGGAAGCAAAGGTGCGAGACTCCTTTTGTATTGATACTCCCTCCTTTGCCTCTATTGCTTGATGAAGTCCTTCTGACCATCTACGTCCTGGTTGAAGTCGTCCTGTAAACTCATCAACGATAACAACTTCACCATCTTTTATTACATATTCTTTGTTCAAATGAAAAATGGCTTTTGCCCTAACAGCGGTTTCTAGATGATGAACATACTTTATCCCCTTCTCTGTATAGATATTTTCAACTCCGAGTTTCTTTTCCACTTTTTCTATACCAGCTGGAGTAAGGGAAATACTCTTATGTTTTTCATCTACTGTGTAGTCAAGCTCTAGTGATAGTTCATTGCCAATCTTTGCAAAGGTCTGATAAAGATTTTCAGAATCTGTAGTTGGCGAAGAGATGATGAGCGGGGTGCGAGCTTCATCTATGAGTATAGAGTCTATCTCATCGACGATAGCATAGTTGAAATCTCTCTGGCGAAGATTTTGGACTTGATATTCTAGATTGTCTCTGAGGTAGTCAAAACCAAACTCATTGTTTGTTCCATAAGTAATATCTGCAAGGTATGCCTCATGACGAGTCACTGGTCGTAGAAACTCATGAACAACCTTGAAAGAACCGAGTTCATCTCTTTGCTCATCTCTCTCTTTGTCTAGCTTTTTATCGTCATCGGTATGTTTGGGATCATACATAAACGAAGATTCGTGGTTTATGACCGCAGTGCTGAGTCCTAGAGCGTCATAGATCTGTCCCATCCATACTGCGTCACGACGTGAAAGATAGTCGTTTACAGTGATGATATGCACGCCCTTTAGAGAAAGAGCATTGAGATAGGCAGGTAGAGTGGCCACTAGAGTTTTTCCTTCTCCAGTTCTCATCTCGGCAATATTTCCATTGTGAAGTATGGCTCCTCCTATGAGCTGAACGTCAAAGTGCCTTTGTCCCAAAGTCCGCTTTGAAGCTTCGCGCACAACAGCAAAAGCTTCAGGAAGTATTTCATTTAAAATAACTTTTATTTCTTCATCATTTTTGTTTGCAAGTTTTGATTTGAATTCCAAAGTCTTCCCTTTGAGATCTTCATTTGATAATGCAGAAATAGCCTGTTCAAGGGCATTGACCTTGCTAGGAATAGTATCGTAGGCCTTCAAGGCCTTTACATTTGGATCACCAAAGATGTTTTTTAGTATAAATGCCATAAATATATTTTATTAATTTTTGTTTGAAGCTAGGTATGATTTTATAGAATTAATATAGTTTTCATAGAGTGGAATAAAAGCTTTTGTTGATGTATAAAAAATAAAATTATCTTCATCAAAATCATATTCGTGTATCAAAATATTTCTCAAGTTTGAACTTCTCACAAAACTCGGTAACGATTCTTCTTTTATAATCTTCAGAGTTGCCATGCGTTTGAAAGATTCTCTATATGTATCTGGTGTTTCTGCACCCATCTCCGCAATAATATGCGCATTTATGTCACTAGCAATTTCTATTATCAATTGAAAATTTCTTTCAGCTGAACGAATATTTCTAAATGTATCCTTAAATTCTTTAAATGATAAATCTAGAAGACTTTGTAATTCTTCCAATAAAATTTTCATTTGCTCCAATTTTTTTAAAATAAGATTACGCGACATAATTTTTCATCATTATTTTTTCTCTCATACGGCGAAATTTTGCTGTATCTTGGTACTCTTTAAAAGCACGGACTTTAAACCGTATAAAATCAAAAATATCACCTTCTATAAGTTTTCCTTTCTTGGCAATTTCAAATTTTAATATTGGTGAAGCAGAAAAAACATCGATAAGATCGATCTTATCTTCATTTATATTAAGTTTCTTTGACAGATGTAAAGCTATATCTGTTCTCTCAGAAAGAGACATAGGTTTTAGGTCAGAAACAGCAAAATCAAAATCTGAAGTAGGAATTGTTCTACCAGAAATCTGTGAACCGAATGCTATTATAATGCGTTTTGACATAAAGGTAATTTACCATATTTACAAATTATTTTCCACCTTTTACTCTCACCTTTTATTCCCCCGCATATTCTACCTCCCTCTCTATATCTATCCCTGTTTTTTCCTTGACCATTGAGACGATTGTCTCTGCAAAAACTTTTACCTCTTCAGCTGTAGCATTTCCATTGTTTACAATGACCAAGGCCTGATTTTTGTATGTCCCAACATTTCCCACTGAAGCCCCTTTGTATCCGCATATATGGTCAATGATCCAAGCAGTGGAAGTTTTTAGTCGTTCATCTTCTGTAGGAAAAAGTGGGATATTTGGATATTTTTCTTTTAATGCATGAGCTTGTCCACGAGTGATGATAGGGTTTTTAAAAAATGATCCAGCTGTTCCTACAATATTTATATCTGGAAATTTATAAGTCCGTACAGAGATCACAGCTTTTCTTATTTCGGAAAGTTTTGGATTTGTTATATTTTTTTGTAAAAAGTATTCCTTGAGATCTTTGTAATCAAAATTTACCTTTCCATTTTTCTTCAAAATAAAAGTTACAGAAACTATAATATATCTTTCATGATTTTCCTTAAAAAGACTACTCCTATACGAAAAACTACAGTCTATATTTCTCATATCCACAAATCTCTCTGTTTTAGTATCATAAACCCTAACTTCATCTATCGTATCCTTTATCTCGGCTCCATAGGCACCGATATTTTGTACCGGAGTTGCTCCGACCGTTCCAGGGATGAGGGAGAGATTTTCTAGACCGTAGAGTCTTTTTTCCACACAAAGATTGACGAGTTTGTCCCAATTCTCCCCTGCTTGTGCCTTGACCTCAACATTGCCATCTTCATTTTCTACAAAATCAATCCCTTTCATTTCCATTTTTATAACTAGACAGTTGAGTCCTTTATCTGAAATGAGGATATTTGAGCCACCACCAAGGATAAAAAATGGTAAGTCATTTTCTTTGGTAAAATTTAAAGCTTCTACCAATTCCTCTTCATTTTTTACAGTACAAAAAAACTGGGCATTACCCCCAATTTTAAATGTAGTCATTTCTTTTAGACTTTTATTCTTTTTTAAAATCATAAATATATTATACCCAGTATTGGCGACGGGTGTTAGCTCCAAATATAATGTCTAAATAATATGTGAGTACAGCCGCCGCCAACACTGGGTACAACAAATCTACTCTATTTTACCCCAACATACAAACCGTTTACAACAGAAGAGAGGGCATCTCCACCTAGAACAGCGATATTAGAATCCGTACTACTATCAAGGGCAAAATCAAAAGCTACAGTAGAAGTTCCTACAGCTAGGACTTTAAATGTCACGCTAGCAAGGACTCCAGAACCATTGTAAGTAGACTGAGGTGTGGCTATCTGGGAGAATTCTATGTAACCAGCTTTGTTATCAACTTTGTTTGCTACAGTCATGTCCATGAGTGTTCCAGAAGTGATCTGCACGCCAGTAGTTTTTGCATCTGCATCGACGACTTGGAGAATCTTTGGATCAAATTTCAATTTGTTAACATCTACTCCATATACCTCTTGTCCGCTAGTATTGAGGAGGATGTCTATTTTAAATGTACCATTGACCTTGGTCGATGAAGTCTCTGGAGACAAAGCAAGGGTAGTATTTCTTACTAGTTGCGGCGGTACTGGTACCGAAGCGACAGGTTCTGCTACAGGAGCCGTAACAGATTTTGAACGTATTACAAAGTATCCTATAACTATTAAAATTAATACTATTAATAATACTACATATGTTGCGCTTTTATTGGAAGTATTTGTTGTTTGGTTTTGTTCATTCATAATATATTGATTATAATTTCTTTATTAATATTACTTATCTACACTCTCTAGTATTCTACCACATTTTAGCTACTACTTCCTTACCAGCCTCACATAGTCAATAGAGTTGATGATACCATCATTATTTAGGTCGTAAGTTTTTATATCATAAGTTGGAGAAGATTGGTTCCATTTGGATGTGAGAGCGGAGAGGTCAAGGGAGTTGACTAGGCCGTTTTTGAGAGAGCTTGACCGAGTTTCCCAGCAATTGCTGTAATCGCACCTTTAAATGTTCCATCTTTACTTCCTACCAAATCTTTTGCAGTCCCATCATCAAAAGTATAGTGAGCTACAAGTCCTTGTCCGAGAGTTCCGACAACTTGAGCAGTCTGTGATCGTGGAGATATAGAAGAAACAATTAAATTATTTTCTATTCTAGACAATATAGAGTAGCTAGATATAGCGATGATGGTGAGTAGGATAGCAATGGAGATATGCTTTTGCATTGTGGGTTTATTATA
>Ga0163144_10029820_pt1 | contig 10457 bp, 7 predicted proteins | sample OliLak19BULKMAT1_FD_123175 | JGI IMG/M metagenome (GOLD analysis project Ga0163144, IMG submission 123175) | Freshwater microbial mat bacterial communities from Lake Vanda, McMurdo Dry Valleys, Antarctica - Oligotrophic Lake LV.19.BULKMAT1 | ecosystem: Environmental > Aquatic > Freshwater > Lake...
CTTCAGGCTGCGACACGATTGAAGCTGAGCGCAAAGAAGACAGCGGTGAATTCTCGGCCAGCTTCTCGGTTCCGGGTGACGTCGACAACAAGATGGACTCGAGCGCAACGGAGGACAAGACCTACACCTACCGGCTGCGTTGCGTAATGGCGGGCGGCTACTCCGCATACTCAAACGAAAAGTCAGAAAATCCAGTTCAGTGAGGCGGACCATGCGCGCATTGATAGCTGTGTTGGCTGCCCTGTCCGCTGGGGCATGCACCACCCAGAGCACGCCGCCACCTCCACTGCGACATCCCATTGACCCCGCGCTTGCCACGGTTGTGGACCTCAACCCTGATTTGAACGTGCTGGAAATCAACCTTGAGGCGGCGGAAAGCACCAAGCAGTACGGTGATGCACCCGCAACCGCAGTCTGGGCGTACAACGGCAGCGTGCCGGGTCCGTTGCTTGACGTCAAAGTTGGCGAGCGGCTGATCATCCATTTCACCAACCGGCTTCCGGAAGAGACCACCATCCATTGGCATGGTGTCCGGGTTCCGGCGGAAATGGACGGAACACTGGCCACGCAGAACCCCATCCCAGCCGGCGGGACGTTCACGTACAACTTTGTGGCCAAGGACGCTGGCCTCTACTGGTTTCATCCGCACGTGCGCTCAAGCATTCAGGTGCAGAAGGGGCTGCATGGTGCCATCCGCGTCCGTGACATCACGGAGCCCGCGGTGGATCAGGAGCTGGTCTTGATGCTGGATGACATCCGCCTGCGTCCTGACGGAAGCCTGAATGAATACCTTGACGACAACGGTCTGATGCTGGGACGGCAGGGCAACACGCTGCTGGTCAACGGCCACGTCAGCCCGGTCATTGAGCTGCAGCCCGGCGCGTTGGCCAGGTTGCGCATTGTGAACGTTGCCAACGGCCGCTTCTTCAATCTGCGGCTCACGGAAACCACGTGGCGCGTGATTGGCGGGGATTCAGGGCAATTGCCCCGGTCCTATGACGCTGAGCGCGTGCTGATGTCACCCGGGGAACGCTCAGATGTGGCATTTGTGGTCCCGGCGGAGGCAGGCAAGGAGCTGGTGCTCTTCACGGACCCCTATGAACGCGGGCATGGAACCGGAGACACGGAGCCCATGGAGGTGGCGCGGTTCAGAGTTGCAGGTGGGACGGCATTGGGACAACGGGTGGCTCCAACGGTGGCGCGGGAACTGGCGCGCCTTCCGGACGCGGCAACGGCTTTTGAGCTTGTGCTGGATGAGGGCCTGCGTGACGGCCAGACGGTGTTCACCATCAACGGCGCCACGTTTCCGGACGTTCCCATGATCCGGATAGACAACGGTGACACTGCCGTATTTGAAGTGCGCAATGAGAGCGAGATGGATCATCCATTCCACCTGCACGGTTTCTTTTTCCAGGTGCTGGCAAAGAATGGAGTTACCATTCCTGGGGAAGACATCATCAACAAGGACACAATCAACATCCCCGCGGAGTCTGGGATGCGGATGGTGGCGCGCTTCGACGAGCCGGGCGGGTGGATGTACCACTGCCACATCCTGGAACACGCCGAGGGCGGCATGATGGGGGAAATTGAAGTTGAGTAGCGCACGGCCCGTTCGCCGCGCCTGACCGGGAGCCAGCGGCGGAGGAGTTGGAAACACGCCCCGCGTTTGGCGCACTGCCGCGGAGATTGCGTCCACCATACCACCGGGCGAAAACCTTGCGCAGAGTCCCCTGTTCCAGCGGACACCGGCCGCGCTGGTCCAGGGCATGCACCGTCCCGCTGGGAGGAGTTCACCATGCGTCTGACGTTCTGCGGTGCCGCCGGCACGGTCACGGGTTCCAAATACCTGCTGGAGCGTGGCAACCGGCGTTTCCTGGTGGACTGTGGTCTCTTCCAGGGCGTCAAAGAGCTGCGTCTCAAGAACTGGGCGGAGCCGCCCTTTGATCCCTCACACCTGGACGGGGTCCTCCTGACGCACGCGCACATTGACCACAGCGGCTACCTGCCTGTCCTGGTGAAGCGCGGCTTCCGCGGCACCATCTACGCCACACGCGCCACCCGTGACCTGTGCAACCTGCTGTTGCCTGACGCTGGGCGGCTGCAGGAGGAAGAGGCGGGCCACGCCAACCGTCACGGCTACTCCAAGCACCGGCCGGCGCTGGCCCTGTTCACGGAGGAAGATGCCAAGGCCGCCCTCCGGTTGTTCCGCGCGGTGGACCTGAAGAAGCCAATGGCCATCAAGGGGCTGGGCTCCGTTGAGTTCATCCCCGCGGGACACATCCTGGGTGCGGCCAGCATTGTGGTGGATGACGACGGCGTCCGGACACTCTTCAGCGGTGACCTTGGCCAATCCAATGATGAGCTGATGAAGCCGCCGGAATGTGTGGACCACGCGGACTACGTCCTCATTGAATCAACGTACGGAAACCGCGTTCACACCCCGGTCCCGGCCGCCCAGCACCTTGCTGACGTTGTCAACCGCACCTCGGAACGCGGCGGCGTGGTGGTGGTGCCGTCTTTCTGCGTTGGGCGTGCGCAAGAAATCATGTTACATTTATCCAGGCTCAAGCGGATTGGGCAGATCCCGGACGTGCCGGTGTTTCTCAACAGCCCCATGGCCGCGGACACCACGGACATCTACCGCCAGCACCACTCACAGCACCGCCTGTCTGAGGAGGAATGCCACGCCATGTGCACGGTGGCGGAGGTGGTGAGCAGTGTGGAGGAATCCAAGGCACTCAACCGGCGCACCGGCCCCATGGTCATCATAGCCGGCAGCGGCATGGCCACGGGCGGCCGAGTGACGCACCACATCCAGCAGTTTGCACCAGACGCGCGTAACACCATTCTCTTTGTGGGCTACCAGGCAGCGGGAACCCGGGGCGCGGCCATGGTGGGTGGCGCCCAGAGTGTGAAGATGCACGGTGTGCAGGTCCCCATCCGCGCGGAGATTGCCAGGATTGAAGGGCTGTCCGCGCACGCGGACTCCAATGAGCTGGTGGAATGGCTGAAGGGCCTCAAAAGGCCGCCCAGGAAGGTGTTGGTGACCCACGGTGAGCCGGAGGCCGCAGCGGCGTTGGCGGCGCGCATCCGGGAAACGCTGGGCTTCCACGTGGAGGTTCCCAAGGAGGCAGATCAGGTGGAACTGGTGTAGACACGCAGCATTGGTATGACTATTATGCCTGCCGCCGCTGCCCGGCATGGATACCGGCGGACGCGGTGTGGATACTGGCTGATACAGAAGCATCGCCATGTCCCCAGCAGTGGCCTCTGGCACGCGGCGTGCTCTCCCTCGGACCACCTTGCTGAGGAGAGCCCCCGTGAAATTCACACTGTTTCTGACTGCCGCGGCGCTGGCCGCATGTGCTGGGTCCACCACCACCCCACCGGAGAATCCCGCGCTGCACGCGGACAAGCTGTACGTGGCGGATGAGGACAGCGGGACCATCTCTGTCCTGGATCAGGCAACCAGCACACGCATCAAGGTGATTGATCTCAGCCATGACGGTGAGATGTTGATGCCGCACAATGTGCAGGCGGCACCGGACGGAAAGACGGTCTGGGTTGCCGCACTGCCCATGGAGGACGGACACGCCCACGCGCCGGAGCAGCTCATTGTCATTGACCCTCTCACGGATGAGATTCTCTGGCGTGTGGAGCTTGGCGTGGAGCTCCACATTGCGCACGTTGTCCTGGATGCCCAGTCACGTTTTGCCTACGTCACCGCCAATGAAGCGGACCGGATCCTGCGCGTGGACGCCCGGACGCATGGCGTGGAGGTGTTTGTGGAACTGGGCGCCGGACGCGGACCGCATGGCCTGCGGGCCTGCGGCGGCAAACTCTACGTTGCCAACATGGCGGGGCACAGCGTGGCTGTTGTGGATGAGGCCACGCGCGCCGTGACGGAGATTCCCGTGGGCGGCGTGGCAGTGCAGACCGCGTGCACGCGGGACGGACGGTATGTGTTTGCCTCGCTGTTTGACACGCGTGAGGTGGTACGCATTGACGTTGCCACGCATGCGCTGGTCCGGATTGCGCTTCCCCAGGGTTCCCAAGGACCCGTCCAGCTCTATCCCACGCCGGATTCAACGCGCGTGCTGGTCTGTGACCAGGGCATCCTCCTGGACCGCCCGGCCTCCAACCGCCTCTATGAGGTGGACGTGGACAGCGCCGCCGTGGTGGCCACCGTGGTGGTTGGCCAGGGCGCCCATGGCGTGGTGGTGGAGGATGAAGGACGGCGCGCGTTTGTGACCAATCTTGAGGACGGCACCGTCTCCGTTGTGGATCTTGAGCGGCATGAGAGCGTGGGCCAGATTGCCGTTGGGTTGAAGCCTAATGGTATTTCACATTGGCACGTCACCGGCGCAATGCCCTGAACGCCGCTTGTTGCGGCGCCACCCGGAGAGCCCACACTTCCCGGGTTCACCCCTTCTTGTCTGACTCCGGGAGCGCCGCCAGAATGGCTTCCAGTTTTGCCAGGATGGCCTTCTGCACCGCCAGGGACTCATCCGGCACAGCAGGCGCTTGCGGCGGATCCAGTGCCTTGGCCGCAAGTGCCGGGCCCACCGTCATCACAAAGGACGCAATGGCCTTCCCGGAACTGGTGCGCGCAAAGACGTCATCATACCCAACGGAGAAACACGTGGTGATGAAGACCACGGCATCCCAGATGGAGGTGACCTTCTCATTGCGGTCCTTCTCCGCCAGGTAGAAAAGGTAAGACCCACCCAGCGTAATCACCAGAAGTGAATCCAGCGGGTCCCGCACCAGCAGCTCCCGCACATTCCCTTTGACGGCGGAATAGGACAGCTCCGCGCCGTTCTGCGCCAGCAGCGTCTGCGCCAGGCGTGACATCACGCCCAGCGCAGTGGCGTCCACGGAGGACCCGCCGGCGGTGTTCACCTGCCATCCTGCGGCGCGGCCACCACCGGCGTCACCACCTGCGGTTCGGTGGGCGCGGGTGCACGCCTCTTGAGCTCATTGAGCTTGGCGGACAACTCCGGATCCCCCTCCACAATGTTCTTGATCTCCGGCGGCAGCGTCCCCAGGAACGCGCGGGCCTTGTCCGCAATCTTGTCCCCGTCCACCTGTGCGAAGTTCAGCAGTTCCCGCAGCAACGGAAACGCCGCGCCCGCTTCCAGGATGGTCTTGAGTACCGGGGACGCCGCGCCAAAAGCATTACCATTTCCCGCGTGCTCCCCATTCCCGTTGCTGCCCATCCCCTGGAGCTGCAGCACCTTGATCTCACTGATGGCGTTGGCCGGCATCATCAGCTCCTTGGTGACGGCGGGCAGGACCTCCAGCGCCTTGAGGGCAATGTCCCGCAGCATGAACTTGGAGGCCACCGCGTTCTCCGCTTCCACCAGGCAGCGCCGGGCTTCAGCGTCCGCCTCACCCTTGCGCTGTGACGCTTCCGCCAACGCCACAATGGCGCTGGCTTCCTGGGCCGCCGCCTTGGAGCGCGCTTCCGCGGAGATCCGAACTCGGTCTGCCTCAGCCTCTGCCTGGGTGCGCACCACACTGGCCGCAGCTTCTGCAGCCAGTTGCTGGGTCTGGGCCAGGCCCTTGGCGCGCGCCACTTCACCTTCTGCCGTGGCCTTCTTGGCCGCCGCCTCACCGTCAGCCTGCGCTTTCACCGCCGCCGCACGGGTCTCCGCTTCCGTCCTCAACTTGAAGGCATCCCGCTCCGCCGCAATGCGGGACTGCTGCGCGGATTCTTCCGCCTTGATGATGGCAATGGCCTTCTCACGGTTGGCCTTGGCGGTCTCTTCCACCGTGATGATGCCCTGCGTGGCCGCTTCCTCGTCGGCAGCGGCGGTGGCGCGCAGTGCGGAAGCGCGCGCCTGCATCTCCTCGCTCTGGGTCACGGCAATCTGCTTGGCAATACGCGCCGTCTCCACCGCCTGCTGCTTGGCAATCTCCGCGGACTCAATCACCTTCTGCTTGTCAATGGTTGCCGCTTCCAGGGACTTCTGACGGTCAATCTCCGCCGCCTGCACCACCTTCTGCTTCTCAATGGTGGCTGCTTCCGTCTCCTTCTGCTTGGCAATTTCCGCCTGGAGCTGCGCCTTCTCACTGGCAATCTGCGCTTCCCGCTGCGCTCGCACCCGCGCTGCTTCCGCAATGGCAATGGCCTGTTCCTGTGCAATACGCGCGGTCTCCGTGGCCTCGTTCTTTTCATACGCGGCCTTCTGCTGCGCCTGCTCCTGCAGGTAGAGGCTCTTGGCTGTCTCCGCCTTCTGGGATGCGGCATATTCCGCCACGTGCCGGGACTGGTCCGCCTCTGCGTGTGCCTGGTTCTGCTCCAGTTCCAACGCCCGCGTCCGCGCTTCCACGTTCTGCGTCTTGATGGCGTTTTCCTTCTCACGCTGGATGGCGTTGGTCTTCTCCGCGTTGGACTGCACGGACTCCGTGATGGCGCGCAGACCTTCCGCGTCAAACACATCATGCGGGTCCAGGTCCTTCACGGGCACCATGGCCAGCGCGGTGATGGACACGTTTTCAAGAGTCAGACCATTTTTCTTCAATTCTTCACTGAGCGCGGTCTGGATGTGCTCCGCAAATTCCTTGCGCTTGCCGTGCAGGTCCATGAAGGTCTGGTTGGCAGCCACGGAGCGCAGTGCGTCCGTGAGCTTGCCTTCAATCAGGTCCCCTATGGCGTGTTCATCCAGGTTCCGCTCACCAAAGGAGCGCGCCGCTGCCAGCACGTCTTCCTGGATGGGCTCCACCTTGATGAACAGCTCCGTGGTGACGTTGGCGCGGATCTTGTCCTTGGTGACCAGCGCGTTGCGCGCGGAGCGTTCCACGGACAGCTTGATGGAGCGCAGTGAGACGCGCAGCAGCTGATGCAGGATGGGATAGACCGTGATGCCGCCGCCAATCACCACGCGGTTGCCTCCGGAACCCGTGCGGACCAGCGCCTCATCCGCGCCGCAGCGGCGGTAGAACTTGGCAATGGTCACCGCGGTGATGACCAGGACAAACACCAGCAGGAAGATTCCAAGCAGGATCACCTGGAACGCGGAGGAGCTGAAGAGTTCAGTCACGGGTATCTCCAATCAACGCGGGAGCACGGCGGGATTTCTTCAAGGGAGCCGGAGGATAAAGCTCCGGGACGGGCGGCGTGCAAGCGGGACTGCACGGCCATACCCCAACAATCACCCGGGCGTTGCGCTCAGGTGGTCTGGCCTTTGCGGGCTTTCAGCATGCGGAGCTGGCGGTCATCATCACCGTCCAGCGGCGCCACAATCAGGTGGCCACCTTCATCCTGACCTACGATCACAATCTCACGGCCCTCCGCAATGGGCCGTTCACCTTCTGCAATCCGGCAGATCACACGCACCACCAGGCCGGTCTTGTCAGGGATTTTCACCTCGCCAAAGGTGCGGTCAACCTTGCTGGAAATCACCACCCCGGTCTGGCCCACCAGCTCCTTGCGTGTGGTGGCCTGCTGCCGGGGATCCGTGAGCAACCGCGCCACACCACGTCCCAGCAGCCGCGTTGCGCCCGAACCGACCACAAACGCCGCCGGCACCGCCCACAGCAACGTGTAGGTGGGCAGTCCGCCCACCGTCTCCAGGTAGATGGTGTTGACCGCAATGCCGGCAAATCCAAAGGACACCGCAAAGGACTGCCAGATGATGGAGAGCGGCACCTTGCCCACACCCAGGAACGCCAGGAACCCGTCTGCACCATGCGGGTCTGCGTCTACGTCATGGTCATGGTCCACATCTGCCTCATGATCCGCATGGGCCTCCGCATCACCTTCTGCATGGCCGTCAGCATCTGAATCATCACTGCCGCCGGCAATCAGCCCCATGATCCCGCTGACCTGCAGCGCGGCAAATCCCAATGCCGTTCCCAACGCCATGGTGAACGGGACGTTGGCCCACGCAATGAGCGACTCAAGGAAAGACATGGCGACGCTCCCACCGCATCACTGAGCCGCCATGGTGGGCCCGCGGGGATGCGGGGTCAAGCGAAGCCGTGACGACGTGGGACATAGCGGAGCAGCCAGCCCGCGCCATGGTGTGCCTTCACGCACCCCGTCCACCGCGCTATCTGCACACGGATGACGGAGACACTCTTCCATGGACGGTACCGCGCCACCCGGCTGATCAACACGCGTGAGGGCGTGGCCACCCATGAAGCGGTGGACCTGGAGACGCAGGCGCGGTGTGTGGTGAAGGTGCTCTCGCTCAAGGGGGCGGCCGCGGCGCAGCAGTGGGAGCTGTTTGAGCGGGAGGTCAAAGTCCTCTCCCATCTGCGGCACCCGCGCATTCCTGCGTGTCTTGATTCGTTCTCGTTGGAGGACGGTGGTGACGTCCGCTTCTGCCTGGTGCAGGCGCTGGTGGACGGCAAGGACCTGCGCACCCTGATCCGTGACGGCAAACGCTTCACCGCCATGGAAGTGGCCCGCATGCTGCTCTCCGCCACCCAGGTGCTGGAATACATCCACACACTGCTCCCACCCATCATCCACCGGGACATCAAGCCCGCCAACCTCATGCTGGACACGCAGCAGGCCATCCATCTGATTGATTTTGGCGCCGTCAAAGCTGTTCTCCCGGACCAGAAGAGCGGGAACACGGTGGTGGGCACCTACGGATACATGCCGCTGGAGCAGTTTGAAGGGCGCGCCACGGCAGTGTCAGACATTTATGCGCTGGGGATGACCGCGGTGGTTCTCCTCACGGGCAAAGAGCCGCATGAGCGGGATGAGCGGCTGCCGCGCGCCACGTCAGATGAGCTCAGCACCGTGCCGCCCATGCTGCGCCGCATTGTGGAGAAGATGACCCAGGCGGAGCCCGCGCGGCGCCACCGCTCAGCGGCGGAGCTGCGCGCGGAGTTGCAGCGGTTTGTGGACGGAAGAGGCCGCCGCGCATCCCCGTGGATGGCCGTGGCCGGCGTGCTTATCCTGGGCACCGGTGGTGTGGCTTCCTACCAGGCGCTGCAGCCACCGCCGCGGCAACCGCAGGTGCGCGTTGTTGATCCTCCGCACATTCCGCCCAGTCCGCCCTCCCGTCCTGCGCCGCCATCCATCCCGTCACCACCCACAGGTCAGAGGCTGCTTCCGCAGACGGTGCACGCCGGGTACGCATGTGTGAACCGCACGTTGGTGCGCACGCGGGACAGCCACGCACGTTACCTCTCCTGGGTTGACGCCACGCGCGGGCCCACCTGCCAGGAGCGCCACGTCTACGGGCTGTACAGCTGTTATGAGGACAGCATTGCGCGCTGCCAGCACGCCGCGCAGCTTGACGCGGACTTCCAGGACCTTGCCCTGGTGAATGCCCAGCTGGTTGTGCTGCTGGAGAAGGCAAATAGGTATTACTCGGATGATGACTATCTGGATGACGGGTGCCAGCGCGCCAGGGAGATGCACCCCACGTTGATGGACCTGTTTGGACGCGCCATGACGGCCAATGAGAACGCCCGGCGCCTGCTGGCCGCGCAGCTCAAGGCGGCCGTTGCCAAGGCCAAAGGCCCCCCAGGGGATGTTGGCATCACCGCGGCGGGTCTTGCCGTGATGACGGCGGGGTTGGACTGGATGGAGCAGCTCAGGGACGGCGCGCCGCAGCCGTCACTGCAGGCCGCGGCCGCCACGTGGCAGGACACACTGGTCCCACTGGAAGCCGCTGCGCGTGAGGCGGAGGAGGACCTCAAGAACAACCCGCCGCCCACGGTGGACCAGGCCCGGGTGCCGCTGGATGCCGCAGAAATGCAGCGCTACCTGCAGGACATCCAGGCGCAGGTCCGTGCACACGCAGCGCGGACCACCGCCGTGGCGCACTGGCGGAAGCTTGCAGTGGTCACGGATGGATTCCTACGCACCGTCAAGACCACGCAGCGGGATGCCAATGGGCTCACGCGCGGCCGCGCGGGGTTGATGGACCGGTTTCATGACCGGGTGATTGACGCGTTTCTTGACGTGGACCACGGGTGGTGAAGGCCAGGGCCCGCTTGGGGGCCCTGGCCCATCCTCACCGCTTCAATTGGTTGTGGTGAAGAACGCGGCCGGCAGCGGCCGGCACAACGGAGCACCGCTCAGCCGCGTCACAGCAACCGTGGTGGTTGCATTGTTCAGCGCAGCCCTGGTCAACCGTGACGCCGGGGCAAACGTGGTGCCACCCGCCACGGACCCCGAGCTCTCCACAAACGTGAAGTTGGTGTTGTTGCTGTTGACCAGGTCAAACGTGGCCGCGGCGTTGCCCGCATTCTGGACGGAGAAGGTGGCGTTGTTGCTGAGGTACGGGAGGTTCACGGACGCCGGGGTGAACACAAAAATTGCCCCGCGCGCCTGTTGCACCAGGTTCACCGTCAACGTCCCGGCGTCTGGCGCGGTGGTCACAATGGTCAATTGGTCAGACCATTGAATCAGCTCAGTGGACGTGTCCTGTGAGACCATCTTGGGTGTGATGGTGATGGTGGCGTTGTCCGTGGCCGTACCCGCCGCA
>Ga0163144_10029821_pt1 | contig 10457 bp, 7 predicted proteins | sample OliLak19BULKMAT1_FD_123175 | JGI IMG/M metagenome (GOLD analysis project Ga0163144, IMG submission 123175) | Freshwater microbial mat bacterial communities from Lake Vanda, McMurdo Dry Valleys, Antarctica - Oligotrophic Lake LV.19.BULKMAT1 | ecosystem: Environmental > Aquatic > Freshwater > Lake...
ACTTGAACCGTTTGAACCGGTTCGCCTTGATCGTCCGCTTGGTTGAGTGGAGAGGGGGCGCCGCGACCTTACGGTTGCGGCTCGGACTTCGCGCGGCGTTTGCGGATCTTTTCATCGGCGCTGGTGCCGGCGCGTTTGTCCGTGATGGCGGTGGAGCCGAAGGTGGGTTCGCGGGTGATGCGGATGGGGCCGGCCTGGACGCGCTCGAAGGCACTGGCGGCGTTGGCATCCGAGAACTCGGTGCCGACGAAGTGTCGGCCCAGGAAGCGGGCGACGACGGGGGTGGTGCCGCTGCCGATGAAGGGGTCGAGGACCATCTGGCCCGGGTTTGAGGAGCAGCGGATGACGCGCTCGAGGTAGGTTTCGGGGAGTTGGTTGTCGTGGTTGGCGCGCCGCTCGGTGTTGTTTCCCTGGATGCGTCCCCAGTATGGGCCGTACCAGACGTCCGTGGGCGTGCGGAGGCCGGGGGGTGCGCCGTCTTTTTTGTCCATGGTGCGTGGGTCGTTGTAGACGGCGGCGCGGTCGGACTGTTCGAGAACGGTGTCGGGGTTCCAGACGCGGGTGAAGGAGTTCTTTGAGAAGTAGAGGGCGTGGACCTTGGAGCTGATGAAGCGGGAGTTGGTGTTCTGGCCGAAGCGGTAGTGCCAGATGCACCAGTTGACCATCTGGAGGTTGCGCTTCTTGAGGTGGACGACGATCTCGGCGGCCCAGTCGTCGGGGATGTTGATCCAGATGGAGCCGGTGTGGGTGAGGGAATCGACGCAGAGGTTGATCCAGTCGTAGGTGAACCTGAGGTAGTCGTCGTCGGCCATCTGGTCGTCCCACTTGTCGTAGGCGCGGTTCCAGTTGAAGGGGGGGTCGGCGAAGACCAGGTCGATCTGCTTGTTTCGGCAGGCGGGGATGCGCGGGAGGAGTTCCCGGCAATCACCGACCCAGAAGGAGCAGGAGCCGAGGTCGGGGGTGGCGGTGAGATGGTGGGTGGGCGCGGGCGCGTCGGGTTGGAAGAGGTCGAAGGCGAGGGGTTTGGGTTCGATTGCGGCGGCGATGGACGGAAGCGACGGCGCGAGTTTGAGCGAGGGCTTGGGCATAGGGAGTTCCGGTGGCACGGCGATCATGGGGCGGGATTGTGCTGAGAGGTGAGACTATGAGCACCGGGGAGGTGAAGTGCCGGGAACCGACAGGACGGAGTTGGTGGGCGTGGGGTGAGGCTGGGAAGTTGGCCTTGCACCCAGGGACAGCGGGCTGCTGGGGAATCGCACCCGATTGGAGATGGGCTGGAAAGCCCGGCCCCCACGATCTATGGGCCAGACCGACCGCCTGCACACGTCAATCGACGATGGCCGACAGGGGGTTGTCGGTTGGTGTCGGATCGCCATGGTCGAGGATGCGCTGGTGGATGGTGCGCCAGACTCGGAGGCGCTGGAGGTGGCGGGCGCGGCGGGCGTCGGCGGCGGTGCGTGGGTCGGGGGTGGGCGAGTTGTCCAGGGGGGGCGCGGTGAGGGCGGGGTGGATGAGATCGACCCAGCGGCGGACGAAGCGGGCGATGAGGGCGCGGCGTGGGGTGGCGTTAACGCCGATGGCTTCGAGGATGAGGCGTTCGAGGGGGACGCGCGAGAAGGTGAGGTCGCCCCAGGCGACTGGTCGAATGGCGACGGCATCAAGGACGACCAGGTCGGCGGAGTCGGGGGTTGCGGAGCGGACGATGAGGTTGGAGGGCTTGTGGTCGCGGTTGAAGACGCCGGCGGCGGCCATCTGGAAGCATTGGAGGGCGAGGGCTTCGGCGACCCGGTGCTGGGCGCGGGTGGGCAGGGTGGGTGTGGCAAGGTGCTGGAGGAGGGTTTGGCCGGGGATGTGCTCCATGATGAGGAGTTCGACGGATTGTCCGGTGGGGGCTTTGCCGCGGAGGAGGGCGAGCATGGTGGGGGTGGGGATGCCGAGGCAGGCGAGTCGGCGCGAACCTCGCCACTGGCGGGAAGCGCGGGTGGAACGGACGGCGGCGTAGGCGCGGGTGCGGACGCCTGAGATGGGCCAGCACTTGAGGATGACGGGTGGGCCGAGGGGGTTGGCGGCGTAGACGGCGACGCGGTCGGTGAGTTTGAGAGGGGTGAGGGCGAGGGGGTGGGTGATGGCGCGGGAGAGGGTGTTGAGCCAGAGGGCGCGGTCGTCGGGGAGGCCTCGGAGGGCGCGGAGGGATGATGTGGGGAGGGCGGGCACGGGGGAGTTTACTGGGGTGGGGGTCGGAAGAGGAAGGAGTTGAAACACAAAGGGGCCCGGAGCACGGAGAGGAGCGCACCGAGAAGGGGCCCCTGGGGTGGCGGGGCGTGCGTGCGCGCCCGCACGATTGCACGGTCGCGCGTCCCGGAGCGGACGCGGATTGGTGGCACGGGGCGGACTGATGGCGCCCGGCTCGTTACGATGCGGGCGTGGAGCAGCCAGTGGCAGAGCGTGGGGCGGATGGCGGGTTGCCGTTGTCGGTGTTCATTGTGTGCAAGAACGGGGAGGCGACGATCGGGCGCTTGCTCGAGTCGGCGCGTGGGGTGGCGCGGGAAGTGGTTGCGCTGGATTCGGGGTCGACGGATGGGACGCTGGGGCTGCTGGAGGGGGCGGGGGCTCGGGTGCAGCGGGTGGAGTGGGCGGGGTATATCCGGACGAAGCAGCGGGCGGCGGAGGCGTGTACGCAGGAGTGGGTGCTGAGCGTGGACGCGGATGAGTCGATGGAGGCGGATCTGGTCGAGTCGTTGCGGACGGCGCTGCGCGGCGACACGACGGGGGTGGATGGGTACTGGGTGAACCGGAAGGTGTGGTACGCGGGGCGGTTTCTGGAGCACGCGTGGCAGCCGGAGTGGAAGTTGCGGCTGGTGCGGCGGTCGCTGATCGTGTCGGGGCGTGCGGGGTTCACGGGGACGGATCCGCACGATGAGTTGACGATCAAGGGGGAGGGCGGGAAGGCGGCGGTGACGCGGCGGCTCAAGGGGACACTGCGGCATGACACGATCGCGGATATGCCGCGGTTTCTGGCGGGGCAGGTGAGGCTGGCGACGATCGGCGCGGAGAACCGGGCGAGGGCGGGGGGGCGCGGGTCGGCGTGGCGGATGATCGGGAGCCCGGTGGGGGCGTTTTTCAAGCAGGTGGTCAGGCGGTCGGCGTGGCGTGATGGGTGGCGCGGGTGGGCGGCGGCGGGGGCGACGGCCTGCCACGCGATGATGAAGCAGGTGGTGTTGATGGAGAGGGCGGGGAGAGATGGGGAGCAAGGCGGGTGATTGGTTCGCGTGTGTCACCAACGGTGGCTCGGCACGACCGATGCGAGGTTGACCCTTGCGGGAAGCAGCGATCGCCTAGGGCGGCGATCGGTGACACGCCGGGCGAGGCAGATATGGATTCCACACGGAATGTGCGCTGGCGTACCCGCTCCGTCAACTTCGCAGAGCCTCGTTGACACCCCCCGCGCGCGGGGGAGGGGGTTTGAGCGGTCGAGGCGTTGCATCAGCTCGGGGGGGTTTCGGCGCGGCGGCGGAAGAAGGGGAGGCGGGGCAGGCCATTGCCGTTGCCTTCGCCGGGGCGGAGGAAGCGTTCGAGGAGGTTGCCGGGGTTGATGAGTTGGCTGCCGAACTCTTTGACGAAGACGTCGAGGGCGGGCTGTGGCTTGGCCTCTCCGAAGGGGCCGCGAACGCGGAAGGGGAGCGAGCCGTCGAAGCCCGGGGCGATCTGGGAGAGCGACTGGCCGAGGCCGATGTTGAACATGCCCAAGGCGTCGTCGGCGACGGCGCCGGCGGGGATGTAGACCAGCAGGTCCATGGACTTGGCATTGAGATCGACCGAGCCGGAGGTGGAGATGGTGAACTCGCCCACGGGGAGGGAGAACCGTTCGTAGTTGATGACGCCGCGGGTGATGGTGAAGTTGAAGGGTTCGAGGCGGCGCCCGGCGACGCCAGCGGCCTGTCCGCCGCCGAACTTGAGGAGCGAGCCGAGGATTCCGCTGGAGGTGAACTGGAGTTCGCCGGGGTCGATGGCGAACTGGCCGTTGAGGTTGGCGAGGTTGCCGTCCATGGGCAGGGTGATGGCGGAGCCTCGGACGGTGGCGGGCTGGAGGGAGCGGGGCTTCTCAAAGGTTGAGATGAGGGGCATGCCTTGGGCGAAGTGCTCGGAGACGGCCTTGGTGATCTCGTTCAGGTCGATGGAGAGTGGCTCGCTGGTGGTGAGGACCATGTTGTTGATGTCACCGGCGAGGCGGGCGCGGGCGCGTTCGGAGGTGATCTGGGCTTCGACACGGCCTCGGAGGTTTGGGGCGGGGGGTTGGGAGGCGGGTGCGGGGTTGGCGGCGGTGGGTGCGGCGCCGGTTGTGCCGGTGGTGGCAACGGTTGGGCCTTCGAGGAAGGCGAGGGGGACGTTGCGTGCGGTGACGTCGATGGTGACGGCGGGGCCGAGGAGTTCGGCGAGCAGGCCATTCTGCTTGGCGATGGCGTCGAGCAGTTCGGTGGGGAAGCCGGGAACACGGCCGATGGCCTCTGCGGTGGCGCCGGGGAGGTTGAGCATGCCGGCATCGTCCATGAGGTTGGCGATGGAGATGCGCATGATGTTCTGGGAGGGGTCGGAGGTTGGGGTTGCCGGTGTTGTTGGGGCGGCGGGGGTGGCGGCGTTGGTGCCGGTTGAAGTTGCGGCGGCGGTCTGCATGGCCTGGGTCATGCGGACGCTGGCGTTGATCTGACGCGGGTTGTTGCGCGCGGTTCGGACGATGATCTCGGGGTTGAGGTAGGTCAGAGACTGGCCGTCCTTGAGCACGACCGCGACCTCGGGCGTGGTGATGGTGGCGTCGATGCCCCACTCTCCTGGGACGAGCGGGCCTCGGCCCGGGCCGCGGGTGATCGTGAGCGCGGGGACGTTGATGTTGAAGGGGATGGCGCGCTGGACGCGGACCGTCATGGTTGCGGGGTCGGTTTGCCCGAAGAGGTAGCGGGTGGCCCACTGCGGCGAGGCGTTGAAGGTGGCGTTGATGGGCGTGGCGAGTGTGATGGCGGTGGGCGTCATGGAGACGCGGAAGGGCTGGGGCATGGTGAGGTTGGCGGCGGCGAGGGTCAGGGTGGCCTGGGCGGTGGCGGCGGGGTCGCCGGCGAAGGTGGCGTCGGCCTTGAGGATGGGGCCGAGCGCGCCGGAGATCATGGCGGGCTTGCCCAGAGCGGATTCGATCCAGACGAGGTCAAGGTCGGCGAGCGCGGCGGTGGCGTTGAGGACGGGGCCGGACATGGTGGCGTTGCCGGTGAGGTTTGCGAGCATGGACTCGGCGCGGCCGGGGCGGCGGGCGGTGAGCGCGAAGTCGATGGACATGGGGGCGGTCGAGGCGGGCGCGGTTGATGCGGGCGCGGCGGGTGTGGAAGACGTGGGCGATGTTGTCGCGGGTGTCGCGGCCAGGACCAGCGGCATGGAGGCGGTGGCGCGGAGGCCTTCGAGGCTGACCGGGCCAGCGTTGATGGGCTGGTTGTTGGCGTCGACGGCCAGGACAAGGTTGTCGACGGTGAAGGCGGTTTCGAGGGTGGCGCGGAGGGGGACGGTGGAGCCGGGGCGGGGCGAGAGGTTCTCGTCGAGGGGGATGGTGAAGGCGGCGACGGTGGCGCGGAGGTTGGCGTTCTGGGTGAGCGTGGGCTTGTGGGGCATCGTGCTCGCGAAGTTGTTGGTGAGCATCTCGACGAGGCGTGGGGTGAGGGTGGCGGTGAGGGTGCTCTCGTTTGCGGCGTAGCCCTCGGCGTTGATGGTGCCGGCGGATTCGAGGCGAAGGCCGGGGCGACCGGTGAGTCGGAAGGCGACGCCGGTGTTGTCGGCGGGTGAGCCGCGTGGCGGGGCGGTGAGGCCCAGGATGAGGTCGAGTTTGCGGCCCAGGGCCTCGCCTGCGATGGCGGTGAGATTGACGGGCTGGGCATCGGCGCCGACGATGGTGATGGGCAGGAGGCGGAGGAGTTCGATGGGAACCTGTTCCAGGGCGATGCGGCCGCGAGGGACCATCTCGCGCATGGTGGCGGCCTGGGCGAGCGGGCGTGCGAGGGCGAGATTGCCGCCGATGGTGAAGACCTGTCCCGAGGTGGTGTAGGCGGAGGCGAGGGTGAGGCTGGGGGGGGTGGCGGGGGCCAGACGGGCGGCGAGGGTGAGCTCGCCCATCTCGATCATCTCTGGCGTGGGGGCGGCCTCGCCGGGGAGGGCGGCGGCGAGGATGGGTGAGAAGCGGACGCCGCCGCCGCTGACATCGAAGTTGGCGGTGAGGCGCTGGACGATGTCGGGGACGGGCGAGGCCTTGACGGCGCCGGCGGGGCGGGCGGGGGGCGCGGCGACGGCGAGGCCGGTGAGGGCGATGGTCATCTGACCACCCGGTTCGACGCGGACGGGGGCGGTGGCGGGCAGGACGGCGGTGAGCCAGCGGCCCAGTTCGGTGGCGGTGATGGTGATGCCCTGGCCCGAGCTGGTCGCGGGCTGGGACTTGCCGGTGAGTTGGCCCAGGAGGCCGGCGAGGGTGGTGTCGAGTTGGGTGGTGATGCGGGCGTTGCCGGTGATGAGTGCGTCGATGCGGCCCGCGAGGGCGATGGAGTCTGAGGCGCCGTCGACGGTGAAGGTGACCTGGCCCGGGTCGAGGCGGTAGTTGGTGGGGGCGGGGCCCATGGTGAGTTGGCCGCGGGTTTCGGAGAAGGCAACGGAGAGGCGGGCGCGGGAGCGGTCGAGCGGGGGCGTGGCGGCCGTGGGCTCGGCGACGTGGATGTCCTGGGCGCGGAGGGTGAGTTCGCCTCCGCTTGCCAGGGTGACGCCGGAGGACTGGAGCATGGGGCCGATGACGGGGGAGAGCGAGGCGATGCGGAGCCAGACGCCGTCTTCGTCGAGGGTGCGAATCGCGTCGCTGGCGAGGCGGACGTTGCCGCCGGCGGTGATGTTGGCCGAGTCCATGGCGAGGGTGACGGTGGTCGGGGGGATCTGGCCGGGCGCGAGTGGTGCGCCGCCGGAGGTTTCGGACTCGGCGGCGAGGCTGAAGTTGAGCGTGGGACCGATGGCGGAGGCCAGGGTGATGCCGGAGCCGGGGGCGATGGCGTCGAGGATGGGCTGGAAGATGGGCAGCGCGAAGTCCTGGACCAGAGCCTGGCCCGCGATGGTGGGCAGGCCCTTGCTGGGCTGGCCGGTGGAGTCGAGGAGGTTGGAGGCGCGGGCGTTCAGGCTGAGATTGCCGGCGGGTTGGTTGTCGATCCGGGCCTGTCCCGCGGTGGCGATGGTGACGCCCTGGGCCAGGTCCGCGGCCTGGACGACCACATCCATGGGTGAGAGGTTGAACGTGCGGGGGGTTGTCTGGCCAGGGACCAGGACGGTGCCGGCCATCTGGCCCAGGGCGGCGGTGAGCGTGGCGCTGGTGCCACGCAGGTCGAGTGGCGCGCCGCTGGCCGGGACGCGGACGCTGAGGTCGGCCAGCGAGACGGAGAGGGTGGGCAGCGTGGTGATACGGGCGGCGTCGCTGGAGGTGAGGGCGGCCTGGATCGCCGGGTCGGCCGCGGCGGCGCGGGCGGTGTCGAGCGTGAAGATGATGGGCTGGGCGGTGGTGAGGATGTTGTCGGCAAACGCGAGGCGTCCGGTGACGGACGTGCCGCCGTCGGTGGCGATGGAGAGATTGGCGGTTCCTTGCTTCATCGTGCCCGCGACGGTGATGTCGAAGCCCAGGCGATCGCCGATGGCGCGGGTGAGCGTGCCGCCCAGGCCCGCGAGGGAATCGGCGATGGCCAGGGGCAGATCGCGCGCGGTGATGGTGATGTCGGCCTGGGCTTGGTCGATGGTGAGGGCGCCAGCGGCGTTGGTGATGTGGTCGACGGTGCCGTCGATTGAGAGTGTGCCGCGCTGGCGGGGGGTGGTGGGCGTTGGCGAGGCGCCGGGGGTTGCCGGCGGGCTGCCGGTGAGGACCTCGGCGTCGAGGGTGAGTTCGGCGGGGAGTCCGGTGGCGAAGACGGCGCGGCCGGTCATTTTGGCGAGTTCGACGCGCAGGGGCTGGGCAAGGGACTCATCGGTGTAGGTGCCGGTGAGGGAGGCGATGCGGAAGACGGCGCGGAGGTTGGGGGGTAGATTGCCGGGCTGGGGGCTGGGCTGGGACGGGGTGGTTGGCGCCGTGGCCTGGAGCATGGGGGCAAAGACGCGCTCGAGGTTGGTGGTGCCGTCGGCGTGGCGGATGATGTCGGCGTTGCCGGTGACGACGAACTCTCCGAGGTTTCCCAGGCCACCGATGACGCTGAGGATGCCGACCTGGGACTCGAGGGTGACCTGCGCGATCTTGTTCTGGCGGTCGTCGTAGACGGCGGCGGTGGCGGTCTGAACGGGAGAGCCGGCCTGGGTCCAGCGGACGTGGACGTCGGTGACATCGAGGGAGCCGTTGAGTCTGGGGTTGACGGCGTTCTCGATGATGCCGGGGGCCATGGAGGAGGCGATGGTGGGCGCGAGAGCGACCAGGCCGATGATGAGGACGACGATGAGGAGGAAGGAGACGAGCAGGAAGCGGCCCAGGCGGCTGCGGCGTTTGCGGCGGGGCTTGGAGGTGTTGGCTGAGCCACCGATGTTGACGCTGGCGGGACGTGCCATGGCTCTTCCTTTAGATTGACGGATCGGCACGATCCGCACCCTCGGGCCTCGGAGGAGGCGATGGGAATGGTACGGAGGGGGTGGGATGAAGAGGGAATGAAGTCGCGCGGCAAGGGTGGAATGAACCGAGGTTCATCTGGTTGAACGCGAAGGACGCGAAGTGATCCGGAACGCGCAGAGCGCGGAGGTGGGGCACGGACCGCGCGGCCGGAGAGACGGCACGAGATCGAGATCGGCGTGATGGGGACTTAAGAGGCTTAACTCAAGGAAACACTCATGCCAAAGAGCAATCGTCACCGCGTCCGTTCCTGGCTGATCTGTGCGGCCATTTGCGTGGTCCTTGCGGCTCCCGCGCTCATCGGGTACGTCAGGTGGGCTTTGCGGTTTGCGGATACCATGATCCAGCCATTTTGGTTGATCGGCAGCGCGTGGGGGGGGTGGGAGCCGGGGCCGGAGGCCCGCTGCCCCTGCGTGCTCCGGGCTACGGTTTGGCATGTCAAGGTATGAGCAGTTCCATGAGTTCCGGTCGCGGCTGAACTGCCGCATTCTGGGGTCGGATGAGGCGCGCGGGAACGGCGTTGACGGCAAGCCCAATGTCGGGGCGACGCTGGTGACCAAGCGGTTCTTTACGCTGGATGGGCAGGCGTATCAGGACGGCGCGCTGCCGCGGAAGACCAAGGAGTTGATGGGGCTGGTCGCGTCGATGGTGCTGCGTTGCGATGATTGTGTTGCGTACCACATCGATCAGTGCCTGGAGATCGGCGTGAGCGATGAGGAGCTGTTCGAGGTCTTTGATGTGGCGCTGATCGTGGGCGGGTCGATCGTGATCCCGCATCTGCGGCGGGGGGTGGATTTTCTGGATTCGGCGCGGGTGGCCAGGGCGAAGGGGCGAACGCCGACCTGCCCGGCAGGGGGCGAGTGATCCTCGCGCCGGCGGAGCCAGCAGCAGCGCAGCCCAGCGAAGCGAAGTCTGGACGAGCAGGGCGTCACAAGTGTCGAACACATCGACGAGGTCGTACTCGAGCCCCGGTCGGCGCCAGTACCGCCCGTGGGCCAACCAGTCTCGCAGTCCGATCGCGCCCCGGAAGTCATTAATGGCCCTGGAGGCCTTCCGGTTACCGAGGTGCTGCAACCACGCTTCAAGAACATCCTCGCTGAGACGCGGCCGGATCTTGCTTTGCTTGTCGAGTTCGGCGAAGCGTTTTGACAGTCCGTCCTTCCCTTTGGCGGCGACCCGATCGATGAAGTCGACGCGCAATGCCGCCTCGGTGGCCGAGAGCAGCACGAGCATGGCGGCTTTGCCGAGTTCCGCGAGCTGGCGGTCGAGCATGTCTCGCATCTCGTCAGGTGTCTGACCGAAGTATCGCGAAGCGGCGGGCGTCTCGCCCGCGCTGATCGCTTCCAGAACACTGCTGGACTCGTCGCCCAGCAGCCCGCGTTGGAACTCATACCACAACCATGCCTGGGCGAAACTCTGATGCGTATCAGCCAGTTTCGACTTGAGGTGGTGGCGAGCCATCAACGCATCACGCTCCGCAGCAGCTCAAGAAAGCTCTCCTCGGTGAGCGGCACGAGCCTGAGCGTCGGCGTCCGCGAGGCAACGAGCATCCAGCGATCACCCGGCTGACGCACGAGGGTCGCCTCGCCCCGATCTCCCCAGACATCGGCGCGACCAGCAAAGCCCGCCACATTGAGGCCCTAATAGGAGAGAACACAACCGGCTCATCACCAACGGCCAGCCCGAGTTGGTGGATCGTGTACTCCCCGACGAACGCCTCGGACACCGGCTTGGTCTGGCTGCGATCAACGCTCACGCTGTCCTTCGCGGTCGCGAGGTCGTCTCGCTCGATCGTGTCATACAGCGCGGAAAC
>Ga0163144_10029823_pt1 | contig 10456 bp, 7 predicted proteins | sample OliLak19BULKMAT1_FD_123175 | JGI IMG/M metagenome (GOLD analysis project Ga0163144, IMG submission 123175) | Freshwater microbial mat bacterial communities from Lake Vanda, McMurdo Dry Valleys, Antarctica - Oligotrophic Lake LV.19.BULKMAT1 | ecosystem: Environmental > Aquatic > Freshwater > Lake...
ACCGCCGCATTCGCCATTCTGGGGCCAATACGACTGCGTTCGTGCGAAACCTCCCGCGTCCGGTTTCGACCGAGGCCCCATAACCCTCTCATCGATCTCTTTGAAACAAAGTGTGCTGAACTCGTATTAGGCTGTTCGGCCTAGTCTGAGCGGCCCGGCGTGTGGGCGTTGGAGACGTCCTGGCTGATCCGCCGGCGGGTTTTGGAGACCGGTCTGGTGGTGCCGCCCGGGGTGTCGGTTGCTGATGCATCGCTGACCCTTCCTCTGGCAAGGGTCACACGGTTTGGTGGAGCTTCGCAAGTGTGCTCCGCGCGCGACCGGGTCGGTTGTCGGAGCACTCGTGCGCGCACGATGGGTCGGACGGCGAGTGCATGGGGGGAGGGGCTGAACCGGTGGGGGGCTCGGGCATGGGCGGTGGGGACGGGGACCGAACGTCGGGTCGGCGGCGCGGCGTGGAGAGCTGCCTGGGGCGCCCGGCACGCAGGGTCTGCGCGCGGGTGGGGCGTCGAGTTGCGCTCGGGGCTTGGTGCCAGAGCAGCTCGTCGAGGGCGCGGACGTCCGCCGCCTGCTGCGCTGTGGGCACCGGTAGGCGACCGCGCCGGGCCGCTGTCGAAATATCTGCATCGCGACCTGCACGACAGGGCTTCTCAAACGCGTTTAGTTGTGCGAACGTCCGCGCCGCACTCGAAACCACGGTGTTGTTGGAGGGTATTACAGATGGCCACAGCGAAGGTCACCAAGAAGTCCGCGCCGAAACCACAGGCGGACTTGGATGAAGAAGAGAGCGGCGTTGACGCTCTGAGCAGCGAGCCGGGGGCGACCGCGCTCCGGACTGATCAGAAAGCGTTCTTGCAGCGCTCGGCGCGGTTCCTCGTGAACGTGCAGAGCCCGCGATATGCGAAGAAGGCGCGGCTGCAGGGCTACACCCGGGAACAGCACAACCTCGGGTGGAAGTACTGGAGGGCAGCGTCGGGGATGGATCGGCCGCTCGATCATTGGTTCAGCGAGCAAGAGCAAGCCACTCAGGCCGGGGAAGGGACCGCAGACCAGACGCGGGTGCTCCAGGAGCTTGATTCGTTCGAGAACACCTGGTTTCCCAGGTTCCGCATGGTCATTCGCCGGGTGGTCCCTCGCGGGACGCGTGATGCGTTTGCCGCGGCGTTCTTCAAGGACCTTGCGCAGCAGCCGCTCGGGCCCGGCGTGGTCGGGTCGGTTTCAGGGCTGCTACGTCCGCGGCTTGCTCAAAGAGGCCGAAGAGGGGGTGCGGCGCGACGCCAAGGCGACCGCCATCAAACCCGAGGAGCTTGCCAATGCCCAGGCGGCGCAGCTCGAGGCGTTCGAAGACCTGCGCGATTGGTTCAATGACTGGGCCACGACGCTCCGCGACGTGTTCGGCGTGGCGGATCAGATCGTCCTCGGCCTGACGACGGCGCGCGGCGGCCGCGCTGCGGCGGAAGACGTCGTGGAAGAAGAGGCTGAAGACGACGCCGAGGGCGCAGAGGGCACGACGCCGGTCAAGGCCAAGCCCGTCTAGCGGAACGGGTCGGCGCGCGTCGGCTCGGGGCGCGCGCACCGGCGAAATCAGCTCCGGCGCGCGCGGAATCCGCTCTGGAACGCAGTCGAGGCGTTCGCGTGCCGGCCGGAGGGGGGTCTTCCGGTGCAATTCAGGGGTCCGGGGCTGGCTTCCAGGGGTCGGGCGGGCGCGCTGGAGGGGTCGAATGCTCGCGCTTTGGGGGTCCATCGGGCGCGTGGAGGGGTCCATCGGTGCCGTTTGGGGGTCCATCGGGCGCGTTTTCGCGCGGAGAGCACCGCCGGACCCCATGGGTCGGGCAAAAGAGCGCAAAATCCAGCGCTGGCGGCGCTCGGCGGAGCGAACGGGGCGGCGATTCGGTGGGATCGTCACGATCCGCCGGGCTCGGCCCGGCTCCATCGAGGCAGCAGACGTCCCCGGAGCTGGGAAGGCACCCGAGCTGCCGCGGCAATTCCGACGAATCAGGCAGGGGGCCGCTGGCGGCAGTGAAGGATTGTCGAGCTGTGCGCTTCAATGAAGATGAATCAGGGACGGGAGCCGGAGGCGGCAATGGAGAGGGATTGCCGCTCGGGGGTCAATGCATCGATTGCAAAGCCAGCGGCGTGCTCCGTCAGGGCCCATTGCACGACGTCGGGCCGGCCGGCCTGCAAGACGTCGCGGGCTTCCTCGAAGTAGGCCTGATCGCCGCGACTCGGCTCGGCGAGGGGGGCGGCGCGCGGGCGAGATGGTGTGGTCGCGAGCCTGCCCCGCACCGTGACAGCCGCGGCGGCCGGGATCGAACCCGGCGAGGTGGCCGGAACGGACTCGCGCGAGGCGGCCAGTACCGAGCCAGTCGAGGCAGCCGGGGCAGAGTCAGCCGAGGCGGCTGTCAGCGGATGGAGCGTGGCAGTCGCGGGGACGGCCACCGCCATGACGCCCATGGCGGGGTCGGCGTGGGGCCGGGCATGGGGCGTGTCGGAGCAAAGGAGGAGTGTCACGAGCATGGCCGCGGCGGCGTAGACGATGCGATTGGCATGAGGCCAGCGCTCGCGCGGCGGGGCGGCGGACTCTCGGCCGCAATGGTCCGGGGCGGCGTCGTCCGGGAGGAAGTGGCGCTCTTCGCCGAAGAGGAATGCCATCAATAGCAGGACACCGTTGGATTTGCGGGCGGAGCGGCGGCGGGCGGCGGCGTGCAGGTCGGCGCGGGCGAGGCGCAGGCGGTTCCATGCCGTGTTGGTTGAAATGCCGAGCGCGGCGGCGACTTCGGGCATGTCCTGGTCCTCGAAGCAATAGGCGATGAAGACGGCGCGGCGACGGGGCTCCAGGTCGTTCACGAAGGCATGGAGGAGCGTCCACTGTTCGCTGTGGGCGAAGCTCGCGTCCACGGCGTTGCCGGCGCCTCCGAGGGCTTCGAGCTGGTCGTGGGCGACCGGCATCTCGGCCCCGCGCCTGCGAAGCACGGCGAGGCAGGCCCTGGCTTTGCGTGCGGCGATGGTGGAGAGCCAGCTTTTCATCGCGTAGTCGACGGGGAGGCCGGGCTCGGGCTCGAACGTCGGGAGACGCTCGGCGACGACGATCAAGACTTCCTGGAAGACGTCCGGGATCTGGTCCTCCGGGACGCCCCTTTGGCGGAGCTTGTGGCGCACGAAGCGCTCGTAACGGCGAAGCACGCTCGCCAGCGTGAGGCCGGGGCGCGGTGGGGGATCGTGAAACGTGGAGCTCAAGGCACACCTCCGTAGAGGACATGCGGGTTCTCGACCGAGATTATTTCAGATTCGACGTGGGCGTTCACTTTGTGAGGGGCATGTGGTGCGAGGCGCGACCTGTCTTCGCGGGTCATTGATTTGGAGGCAACCGCGAACCACGGACTGTGCAAAAGAGAGAAAGGGCCCATTCGAGGCGCGGCCGGCGAGCAAGTGGCGATGATGGGCCGGCGACGAAGGACGAGCGATGAGGGACGAGGGCGCGATGGTGAATCGGAACCGCTTGCGGGGAGCGCATCGGGCGCGGGCGTGGTTGGGCTCGTCGCGCCTCGGAGTCGTGCGGCGGGGGGTCGCGCGGCTCGGGGTGAGCGCGGTCGTGTGGGCCGCGTTGGGGGTCGGCGGGGCACCGGCTCGGGCGCAGGAGGCCCCGACTGGGCCGGCGGGTGCCGCGGGTCCGGGTGCCACAGCCGGGGGCGCGGTGGGCGCGGCCAGCGCGGCGGGCGCGGCCGGCACGGGGGGACTGCGCGGGGCGGAGCCGAAGCCGGGGGAGGTGGCGCTGGTCTATCGAATCGGCAAGGGCGCCGCGGTTTGCGAGAACGAGGCGACATTTCGAAAGTGGGTTGCCGCCAAGATGCACGGCGATCCGTTCGTGCTCACGGGTCAGCCATCGGGCACGGCGACGCAGACGCCGGCCGGTACTGGGACACAGACGCGGGCCGGCACGGTGACGCAGACGCCCGGGACTGAGACACAGAAGCCGGCTGGTACTGGGACGCAGACGCCGGCCGGTACTGGGACGCAGACGCCGGCCGGCGCGGTGACGGCGGCACCGGGACCTATGCCCACGCACGTGCTGACCGTGCGCCTCGAATGGGAGGCGCCGGGGTTTCGCGGGGTGGCAGAGCTGCGCGACGCCAAGGGCGGCGTGGTGATGGTGCGCGAGACGCTGGAGCGGACGTGTGCGGCTGCGGTGGACCGCATGGTGGTGGTGGTGCTGCTGTCGGTGTTTCCGCCGCGGCCGCCACCAGCGCCGGCTTCACCGGCGCCGCCGGCACCGCCGGTGTGCGGGCCGTGCGACGACGCGTTGCGGAAGGAGACGAATGCGCGACGCGCGGAGGTAGAGACAGAGCGTGACGCGCGGCGCGCCGAGATCGATGAGCTGCGGCGAAAGCTGGAGGCGGTCGGAAACGATCTGCAAGCCCCGCGGCGGAAGGGGTACGGTCGCGGCATGGACTTGACGTTTGCGCTCTCGACAGGAGCGCTGATCACCGGGAACCTCACGAGCAACGTGGGGCCGGGGGTGTGGTTCGGTGCGGAGGCGGGCTCGGGGCCGATCGTGCTGGGGTTGGAGCTGCGCGCGGTGCTGCCGTCGCCGGTCTCCGTCCCCCCTTACGATTTCGACTTCAGTCAGATGGGCGCCTTGCTCACCCCGTGTGGGAGGTACTCGTATTTCTTCGGCTGCGTGGTGGCGGGCGCGGGCGTCCAGATCAGCCACGACTCGAACTACGACACTCCTTCGGGCCCGACCTTGTTCCTTCCGTTGGTGCAGATCGGCGGGCGCGCCGGGGTCGAGGTGCCGTTCGGCGACAGTCCTTTCGCCGGGCGGGCGTGGGGCGAAGTGCTGTACAGCACACCAGGCGCGGGTGTGTTCTACGACGGCTCGGGTAAGTTCTGGATTCGGCCGGATGTATCCGTCTTCGTGGGGCTCGGCATCGTGTACAAGTTTGGCGACGCGGGAGCGAGGTAGTCATGCGCTGGATAATGATGGTCGTGTTCCTGAGCGCGTGCGCGATATGGGGCTCCGGATGTGGATTTGGCGGAGTCCACTATCAGAGCAGCGAAAGCGACGAGACGATCCACGACACCATCGACGACCCGCAACCCACAAAATGCCCTGGAGAATGCGTAAACACTGCTCCCGCCACGTTCACCGGCCCATCCTTGTTCTGGTCGGGCCAAGTCGAGCTGGCGCCCGAGTGTCCGCCCGAAACACCCTTGCAGGGACTCCAGGGTTACCTGGTCGGCGTGGCGCCTCCGCTCTTCGCCCGTGAGTGCCGAGTCACCCCTTCGGATCTGTGCGACACCGAAGGTCTCACCTGCGCCCCGCTGCCGGGCGAGCGCTTCCACATCTGCATTCACCGCGACAAGGCGGGCATCGACTGCCCGACGGAATACACCTTTCAAAGCGGCATGAAAGAGGTGGGCGCCACCGAGGCGCTGACGTTGTGTTGCCTGAGCGCGCCCGATTCCCCCTGACGCCGCCGTCCAGGCCGCCGTTCAGCCCGCCGTTCAGCCCGCCGTCGAGCCCGCCGCCGCAGCCGGTCGTTCGTGTGTTCGCACGCCGCCGTCCAGCCCACCGTTCAGCCCGTCACCGCAGGCCGCCGCCCATGCGTTTGCACGTCGCCGTGGCGGGGGTGGTGCTTGCGGCGGGGGACGCCTTCGCCTACGGGACGGCATGTCGCAAGGACAACCCGATCCCGCGGACCTCGACCGCGTCGCGCTGGCCGCGCTCGCGCACGTGGCCGACGGAATGACCCTCGGCCTCGGCACCGGCCGCGCGGCAGAGGCGTTCATTCGCAAGCTGGGCGAGCGCAGCCGGGGCGGCATGAACGTCCAGGGCATTGCCACCTCGATGCGCTCGGAAGAGCTGGCGCGACGCGAGAGCATCCGCCTGGTGACGCTCGAAGAGATCGACCACATCGACCTCGCCGTCGACGGCGCGGACGAGGTGACGCCCGAGCTCTACCTCACCAAGGGCCTGGGCGGCGCGCTGCTGCGCGAGCGTGTGGTCGCCTACGAAGCCGAGGTGTTCATCGTCCTGGTGACGCCCGAAAAGCTCGTCGAGCAGCTCGGTACGCGCACGCCCGTCCCCGTCGAGATCGTCCCTTATGCGGCCCCGACCATCAAGAAGCACCTCGGCAAGCTCGGCACCTCGGTCGTCCTGCGCAAAACAGCGGACGGGCTCGGGCCGTTCGTGACGGATAACCAGAACTGGATCTTCGACGTCGGGTTCGAGCCGCTGCTCGATCCGGCCCTGGCCGACGCGAAGATCCGTGCCATTCCCGGCGTGGTGGACACTGGCATCTTCCTCGGGATGGCCGATATGGTGCTGGTCGGCGAGGCCGGCAGTGTCCGGACGTTGAGATGAGCCCGCCGAGCGACCTGCAAAAGGACACCGCGGTCCAGAAAATCAAGGAGGCGCCGGGCTGGTACACGGCCGATCTGCCGGACGCCTGGAACTGGATGACTCCGGCCGGCGGCGTGCTCATGACGGTCGCCATGCGGGCGATGCAGGCGGAGATCGGGGACGCGTCGTTCAGGCCAGTGTCGGCCAACACGCTGTTCTGCTCGCCTGTCCCGTCCGGCCCGATGCAGGTCCGCGTCGAGGTCATTCGCCGGGGAAACGCCGCGATCCAGCTCCGGGCGGCGCTGTCCTCCACGCGCATCCCGGGCCCCGGTCTCGAGGTCTCGGCGACCTTCGCGCGCGACCGCAAGGGTGTCGATCTGCTCGGCGCGGAGCCGCTCCAGGTGCCTCCGCCCGACCTTTCGCCGCGCTTCGACGAGCAGGGCCCGCACCGCCTCGGGACGTTTCCCTTTCTCGACAACGTCGAAGTCCGTCTGGCCCAGGGATTCCCGTTCTGGGCAAAGGACTTCCTCGCAAAATACCCGCAGGTGCAGCGGCGCGACCCCGAGCCTGCGCGGTTCGCACGCTGGTATCGCTACCACGTCCCCCAGACTCTCGAAGACGGCAGCTTCGACCCGCTGGCGTTGCCGCCCATCGCCGACACCATGCCTTCCGCCGTCGCCAACAAGCTCGGTCCCGACGGGCCACCCTTTCACGCCCCCAGCCTCGACCTGACCGTCCACTTTCTGGAACCGGTCCACACGCAATGGATCCTGGTCGCCACGTATGCGCGGCGGGTCCGTGCGGGCTACGCGACCGCGGAGGCGGAGATGTGGACCGACGACGGCAAGCTGTGCGCGTATGCCACCCAGACAATGATGCTCCGGGAGCGCAAGCCGTCGGCAGGTTAGCTGAAGCGCGGAATACCAGCAATGCGCGGCCGGCGTTACACAGCGGGTGAGCCCATGCGGGTAATGCCATTCGCTCGACGGGGCGTCGATTTCGCCACAGGGGTGTCGGGCGTGGCAATGCGGTCAATGCCCGGCGCCACCTCGCCGGGGCATCATGACGTTTCGCTCCATGGCTCGTCGCATTGACACGGAGCGTCCTTTCCGGACCCGGTCGTGACGCGCGCTACAGCCCGCCCTCCGCATTGACACGGAGCGTTCTTTCCTGACCCGGTCGTGACGCGCGCTACAGCCCGCCCTCCAGGCCAATGCTCGGGATGGAGACCGGGCCCACCTCGACGGGCTCGCAGGTCTCTTCGCAGCGGACGCCGAGGGTCTCCTTGCTGAGGGTGGTGTTCTGCATTTCGAGGACGAGGCTGAGCCAGCGCGTCGCGCCCAGGGACCAGCGCTTTTCGAGGCGCCCGTCGAGGCGGAAGAAGGGGGGGAGATCTCGGCCGGTGTCGACTCTGGGGGAATTGCGCTCGGCGCCGCGGACGATTTCGGGGAAACCGGTGTAGAAGACGAAGCGGGCGCCGGCGCGGAAGCCGCGGCCGAGGTCGACGCCGAGGGCGGCATTGAGCACGTGTGTCCGGTTGGTGCCGGAGAGGAAGCGGTACTTGCCGAGGACGCGCTCGGATTGAGAGAGGGTGTAGGCGAGGAAGCCGCCGACGCGCTTGGTCATGCGGCGGCGCAGCGAGAGCTCCATTCCAATGGACGAGCCGAGGGAGCGCTGGCTGTAGTTCTCGGGGGTGACGAGATCGGTGAAGGTGGAGGTGCCGAAAGCGTCGGTCATGCCGAAGAAGGCATCTCGGAAGAAGATGACCTTGCCCTCGATGTCGAGGGGGATGTCGGCCTCGACTCCCGCGCTGGTCTGGACGCTGCGCTGGAGACCACCCTGGAAATCGGGGGAAAAGCCGGGGCCGGGGAGGAAGAAGCTGGGCTTCTGGCTGGCGAAGCCGTAGGCTTGGACGAGGCGCAGCCACGGCTTGATGTGCAAGATCGCGGCGAGGCGCGGCTCGACGGCGAGGGCGGCGCCGCCGTTGCCGCCGGTCGAGCCATAGAGATCGAGACGGAGCCCCGGGGTCACCTCGAAGCGGTCGGTGACGCGGATCACGGCGTCGGCCCAGACTCCGCCGGTGAAGTCGAAGCGGTCGGAGAGGACGATGGGGATGTCGCCGATACCGGCAAGCTCGAGCGAGGTTTGCAGGATGTCGAGGACGGCGTCGGTGCCGGCGCGGGCGGTGAGGTACGGGGTGACGGCGGTCTCCAGCGCCGAGCGGGTGGCAAACATCAAGTCTCGGGTGCCGCCGCCGTCGAAAGCTGTCTGGTCGAAGCCGAAGGTGAAGGCGTTGCGGAAGGTGCTGAGGGGGCCGAGCTTGCGGTCGTAGCGCAGGTCGACGCGGTGAAAGGTGGTGTCGACGAGGGTGCGGTCCTTGCCGTCTTCGGTGTCGCCGAGGAAGTCGCGCGCCCCGAAGGCGAAGAGGGTGACTGTGCCTCCAGGGGTGATGTCGTAGGAGACGCGAGCCTGGTAGTCCCAGTAGTCGAGGCGTAGGTCGGACTGGAGCAGCGAGAAGAGCAGCCCCGTGTAGGAATAGCGGCCCCCGACGAGCGCGGAGCCCTTGCCGCCGGCAAACGGTGCTTCGATCATGGCGCCCGCGTCGACAAGGCGAATCTGGGCCTCGCCATTGAAATCGGGGCGAGGGAGGCGGGTCTCGCCCGAGACGATGGCGCCGGCGAAGCGGCCGAACCTGGCCGGATAACCGCCGGAGTGAAGGTCGACGCGGTCGATGAGGGCGGGGTGGACGACCGAGGGGCCGAGCCCGAGGTGATAAAGGAGGGGGACGCGAATGCCGTCCAGGAAATATCCGACGTTGCCGGGGGGAGCGCCGCGGACGAAGAAGTAGGGGATGCCGGAGGCGATCGGGGTCACGCCCGGGAGGGCCTCGACGGCGCGGAAGGGGTCGCCGAAGGCGCCGGGCAAGAGGCGGACTTCGGCCCGGCTCATGGATGTGGCGCCGGGCGGCGCGATGATGCCCCTGACGGAGACGTCGATTGGCTCGGGGGGCGCGGTGGCAGGAGGGGTGTCTGGAGAAGTGGTGTTGGTGGGAGCGGTGCTGGCGGGGGGTGCGCCCGAAGGGGAGGTGGCAGGAGGCGCTTTTGGAGCGGTGGTGTTTGGAGCGGTGGTGTTGGCTGGTGCCGGGTTTTGAGAGGGGTTGTTCGGAGCAGCGGTGTTGGTTGGAGCAGGGGTGTTGCTCGGAGCTGCGCCCGATGGGGTGCCGCCCGGGGCAGGGGGCGGGCCGGGTACGGTGAAGACGACCTCGACGCGGATGGCGGCGCGGACGGCGACACCGTCGCGGGTCGCCGGGGTGAAGCGGAAGGCGCGCGCGGCGGCGAGGGCGGCCGATGAGAAAGGTTCCATCCCGGACTCGACGCGGGCCTCGGTGACGGAGCCGTCCTTCTCGACGACGAGCTTGAGGACGACGACGGCGTCTCCCTCTGCATCCTTGGGGTAGTGCGCGGTGAGCGGCGTCAGCGGTCGCGGCATCTCGACGCTCGGGAGCGGAGGCGCCTGTGGTCGAGACGAGGGCGGAGAGGGCGGAGAGGGCGCAGAGGGAGGCGCGGGCTGGGCGCTCGCGACCGCGCTGGTGAGCAGCACCGCTGCCGCGATCCAGAAGGGAAGGGTGCGTCTCAAGCCGCGTCCACGATACACGGGCGCGCCGCCAGCGAGACCCGTCGCGTGGGCCGCATCACGAACGGAGCTCCCGCTCACTCCGGCGTGCGCGAAAGCGCGTCGGCCAGGGCGATGGTCCGCGCGTTCTCGGGGACACGCCGCAAGAAGCTGTCGCGCAAGGCCGGCGCGCTGATCTTCGCGGCGCGGACCAGCAGGCGATCGCGCGCGGCGAGGAGCGCGGCCCTTGCAGCGACGCGATCGCCGCACGAAAGGGCGAGCTCGCCGAACACCAGGCGCACGAACGAGTCGCCGTCGTCGATGTCGCCGAGGGCGCTCAGCAAGCGGAACGCGGCCTCGGCGTGCTCCATCGCCTCGGCTTGCCGGCCCAAGGCGGGGAGCACCGCGGCGAGCGTGGCGAGCGCGTAGGCGTGCATCGGCGAGCCGTTCAGCGCCGTCTCGACGGCGGCGCGGGCCTCTGTCGCGGCGGCGGGGAGATCGCCG
>Ga0163144_10029827_pt1 | contig 10454 bp, 7 predicted proteins | sample OliLak19BULKMAT1_FD_123175 | JGI IMG/M metagenome (GOLD analysis project Ga0163144, IMG submission 123175) | Freshwater microbial mat bacterial communities from Lake Vanda, McMurdo Dry Valleys, Antarctica - Oligotrophic Lake LV.19.BULKMAT1 | ecosystem: Environmental > Aquatic > Freshwater > Lake...
CAGCTCGCCAGCCCAGAGGAGGGAGCACGTTTCATACCGAAGGCGCCCCGCCGATTGTCGATTTCTTCTGTACAGAACACCCCAGTGGCTGACGATGAGAGGGACCGCACCCCCTCTCATGAAATCCCAGAACGGTCTACACGTCCCGTTATCCGGCCACCGCATCCCCTGCGTCTGTCAGTGACGACAACGACGCCAAAACCACGAGCCCCGCTGCAGAGACGATGAGACCCTGCCCTTATCGCTCGAGCCCACGCGACGCTTTTGTGCGGGAGGCACTCCCCTCGCTCGGCAGGTGGCCGACTCCCGGTGGATGTCCCGCACCAGGCGGCACGTCACTCCCCTCTCCCTGCGAGTGGCCGACGAGGCTTCTGGCCTCTCGTACCGCGATGTCGAGGCGAGTCCAGTACCCCGCAAGGAGAAGACGGGACGCCTCATTCCCGCTAAGTGCCGCACAAAAATCGGCTGATTCCTTGAGGTACATTGTCGCTTTTCCTCGGCTTGTTGAACGACGCGTCGAGTCACTACTTCGCATACCCGAACACGCGGCTTCCATATTCGCAATCCGATCCGCCACCTTGAGCATGACCGCCCCAGGCGTTGCCCCCATTCGCGGATAGGTCGCCGCATGCCGCTCACGTCGGTTGGCCCCAGGCTGATTCGTCACGGCGCGAATGATGTCGACGACTGTCGATGACGCGCACTCCTCAATCGCAGTTGACGTCACCGCGGTATCTTCCAGTAAGTCATGCCCCCACGCGGCAATCACCACACATTCCCACAGCCCCACGTCTAGACCCTGCGGGCCACACGCCATCAGCACCGCCTCAACCGCGGCGAGGTGGTCCGTATACGCGCCGCCGCCATATGTCTGGCCGGCATGGGCCTTTGTGGCAAGGCGGCGCACCGCGTCTCGCTGCAGGGTGCTCTGTGTACTGAGGGCTGTTCGACTCTCGCTCGGTGATGTCATGTCTCTATTCTACCGGGTATGCCGCCAGACGACATCTGCGAAAGGCGTCGCTCACCACCACGCAATGCCGTATCCGGCACGTCACATCGATCCGCTCATCAAAAGCCGAGACGCAAGACGATGTGCCGGGCACTCGATTGCTTGAGCGCCTCGCTGTGAACCGGCAGCATTGCCTCGGTTTCTTGTGCAAGGCGTTGTTCTCTCCCGCACGTTGGTGTATGGTGTGTTAAGACAGAGACACCTCCGTAAATTTAACGTAAAGGCGCCTAACGGCACCTCTCTTCCACCCGCGCTGTGCACCTACTCTCTCCTCGGCGCCGGACGTCAAAAAACTGCACCGTACACGGCCGACCCGCATTCGCATTGGTCGAAATGATTGCCGCTATCGTGGTGATTGGTATTCTTGCCTTGATCGTGGTGTGGCGAGCCTCCGTTGTCAAAGAGCGCTTATATCGCGCCGTCATGCTCAGCGATCTGCGGCGTTTCGCCGTTACGCAACTTCAGTATGACAACCGTTTTGACAGCTATGGCGACACCGCCCAAGTCCGCCAAGCCATGGACTTTGGCTACTCGCTCGGAGTTGTTCCCGATTCCCAAAGCGTCGAAACGACTCGGTGGTTTCTTCGAGTCCGGCATGAAAAAACGCACACACGGTGCGTGATGGACTATAGCAAAAACCCAGACTCGACCGCCCGAAACTACGCACGATGCGATGTCTATGACTCGACGCTCACTGCGCCGATATCCCCACCTCTCCCTCTCGCCCCGCTGGCGGACTTTGTCGCGACCCAAGCCGCGCCCGTCACGGATAGCGTCGCCCTCTTTGCCTTTGATGGCCGGACCTCACTCCCCGGCTCCGGCGGACCCGTGACGGCGTGGAGTTGGACGTACGGCGATGGGTCGGTTGGCGCCGGCGCCGCATCGACACATGCCTTCCGGTCAAGCGGAAGCTTCTTGGCCCGTCTCATCGTGACAGACTCGAGTGGTGGCGCCGATACAACGAGCCGGATGGTCGTTGTTCCGCCCCTCCTTGTGGCGCCTCTTGATACCACGTCCGGTCCCTCTCTTGGTACAAACGCGCCCATCGCTGACTTCAGCGTTGCAGGTGCCCTGCTTCCCTCGCCCGGTATCCGATACCAACAGAACACCGCGGTCACCTTCACGGAAACAGCCTCTGACCTCGATAATGATATCGTCAGTTACGCGTGGGACTTTGGCGTGACCGTATTGCCAGCGACTGTCCGTTCAGTGCAGCGGACCTTCGCTACCGTTGGCGCGTACACCGTGCGTCTCACGGTGACTGACGCGGGAGGACGTTCTGGGGTGGCGACCAAACAGATTCTCGTGGCAGACCCCACCGCAGTCTCCCCTCCACCGCTGCCACCCGTTGCAATCATTACGCCCATTGGTCTCTCAGCTTTTGCCGGTGCACAGTTCGTACTGGATGGAGCTTCCTCGTCCGACCCACAGCGATTTCCTTTGACGTATCAGTGGAGCGTCCGGGGTGGGCCAACCTCACTGACTAATGCAACGAGTGTGATCGCCCAGGCGTCGCCGTCTGACACTGGAGCCGTATGGGTCACGCTCGCTGTCACAAACTCCGCCGGTCTTGTCGGAACCGACTCGCTGAGAGTTCGCGTGATTGATCTGGCACATCTCACGAATCGGCCCCCACGCGCGGTGATTCAACCGATGAGCCCCTTCGTCCTGACTCATCAAGATTACGTCCTCGACGGAACCGCCTCGTTCGATCTGGACGGAGACTCCTTGCATTTCCACTGGGAAGTGACAGGAGAAACAGCACGCTCGGGCAGGGTGCTCACCGGACGTCGCTCTGCAATCAGCGCGCTGATGGTTCGCCTGATCGTCTCTGATGGGATTGAAGTCGACACCGCAGTGGCGATGCTTGACGTTGTGGAGGCACCGGTGGTGTCCTTTTCTGCCACGCCGATACGAGCTGCAGTTGGGCAACCCGTTGCGATGGACCCATCCCCCTCCACAACGGGCACTGTCGTCCCACCGTGGTTTACTGCGAGTCCGTGGTTTCCGATGCAACTGACGGTCGCATGGGATTTCGGCGATGGACAGACCTCTGAGTGGGAGTTCGCTCCTTCTCATTCCTTCTCAACCCCAGGAATCTACACGGTCCGTCTCATTGGGACGAACTTCGTCGGGCTCGCAGACACCGCATCACGTACCGTCGTCATTGGAGACCCGCCTAGTGACAACCTTGACCCGGTGGCTATCCCAGTCTTTACGAGGGCGGGGGCTGCCGGAACGGGCGGACATTGGAAAGACCGAGCGCTCACCGTGACAGGATCGTCGTCCTACGATCCCGACGGAACCATCACGGCCTATGCGTGGGATTTCGGAGACTTTCGAACTGCTACTGGTGTCAGTGCTTCCGTCAGCTACGCCGCCATTGGAACAACGCCACCCGTGACGCTGACGGTGACGGATAATGTCGGACGGACATCCAGTGCGTCAACCAGCACGATGATTATCGAAAATACAGGCACTGACGATGCTGTACCTCCTATCGGCACTCCATCCGATTCCACGTGTGTCGCCTCCTTACCAGGCAGTGCGATTACTGTCGCCATTCCCAATCCACAGACTGAATTTATGACGTTTACCGTGACACGCCCAGGCGGACTGACCGGCGTCATCCCCGTCTGGCGTATCAGCTGGCCTGGGGCGCCTGATGCAGTGTCAATGGTGGGGTCTTCCGTCACGGTTCGTGTTCCGTTTACCGCCGCAGGGCTCCTCGTCGCCACGGTTAGCCTTCGTGAATCACTCGCCTGCGCTGGTGGGGCGCAACAAGCCGGTGAACTCTCGGGCCTTCGACCCGATATTGGTGTACCACGATTCGTTGCAACACCCGAACCCGCGAGTCCAGGCTCGCCAATCTCCTTCGATGGATCTTCTTCACTGAACGCTGCGAGCTTTCGCTGGGATTTTGGAGACGCGACAACGGCCACAGGCATGACCACGAACCACACGTACGAACAGCCTGGCACCTACACGGTTGTCCTGACGACACGGACGGCTCTTGGAATCTCCAGTAGCCATGCCGCTGTTGTGCGTGTCGCGCTTCCCCCTGTTGTCCTCTTTACCGGAGGAGACGGTGTCGCGGATAGTGTCATGACGCTCTCAGCTGTGGGTAGCTATCAAGCAGGTACTACTCCCGACGAGCGCGCTGGATGGACCATCACGTGGGACTTCGGCGATGGAACATCGGCCTCCGGCACATTCGCAACGCATGCCTCCGTCACGAAAGCTTACACGGGACCAGGCACCTATGCTGCATCAGCTCTCATTACAACGCCGATGGGATTAACGGGTACGTCGAGCGCACCGATGCGCATACGGAACCGTCCATCAGGGGTGAACGTTACCGCGGTCATCTCGGCCGTTCATGCTGAGTCGAGGTGGATGGTGGCAAGCTTTCGAGTAGACAACTGGAGCGGGTTGACTAGTGAGGATGGACCGGGTGGTCCCTGCGATGCGTTGGTTGTGTACCCAGAGGCGGGTCCCGCAAGCGGAGAGATCGCTGATTCAGATTTAGATAACGCATTAATTACCGCCGGATGCCCACCCGTTGACCGATTGTCGTGGGATGGCTCCGAATCCGGGTCGTCGTGGGTGATAAAGTTCAACTTCTCAGCCAATGTTACGGTGGGCCCTTCTCCTGCGGGACGTCCGCCGGTGACCGTTGTTGGTATGACGTGGTTTGGTAACTCTCGAAAATATCAAATCCTGAATACTCCATCCGGTCTCGCCGGAGGACCAGTCTTTGGATCGAGCGCACTCCTCGATGTCCGACGAGGATATCGGTTGGATTTCTTCTCGTCCGTTCTTTTTGGCTACAAGCTTATTGTAAGCTTGAGCGATGGAACGACTCGCACCTTCTCCCCAGACCTCGAGGCGTGCAACTGGATTGACTATCCATCATGTCGGTCAAATATCCTCGGGAGCGCAAGTGTCTCAAGTACCGGGAATTAACACGGAGTCCCACGCCTGACGTCGATCACGCGTGCAACCCCCCCGCAGCCTCGGTCTCTGTGGAACGTTCATGCAGGGTCGCTTGATTTTATTCGGCCTTGTTTCTATCGATGTCTGACCGCTGCTTTTCCCTCCATCGCACGCTCCGCAAGTACTTGGCGCCATTGTTCATGTAGCCAGAGCTGCCGGTCGGTTCGTGATGCGCGATCTTCTGGCATTCCTGTAGTCAGTAGAATGCCCATCATTCGCTGTGTCAGAATTGGCCTGATTTTCTCAGGGTTTCGACGAAGGGCGCTGTATAGAATCCTCGGGTATTCGTCTGCGACTCGGTCCGCCATGGCGCTCGGGTTGTCAGTAAACTTCAACAACAGCACCGACCGATAGCTTGGAGACGTTGACGCGATCGCATCCATCGCCTCTCGCACGATATCTGTCCGCCTCCAGCGAATCTGTGAAAAAATGGCACTCCCAAGATCCGGCACTGTCTCCACATACCGCAATAACTTCTCAATGTGCCTCGTCTCACACATCGTGTGGCACGCCAGCCCGCCGAGGAGCTCGCGCCGCACCCCCGCCGCTGATGGAGTGTGCTCGGCGAGCCAGAGCGTTTCGTCGAGCGTCATCACTCCGTCTTCCAGCATCTCTCCAATGATTCGATCCCGCTGTTTTGAAGCGAGCCGCTCGTCCTGCAGCACCGCGAGGCGGCCACTCACTGTGAGAGCAGGGTGACGCACACACGTGGCCAGCTCACTGTCTCTCCCCCAGTCGATGAGTGTTTTTGCACACAGCAGCACGGTCGCCTCGCGCAGTGTCTGGTGCGACACCAATACCATGATGCCAGGCATCAGGTTGTCTATGGTCTCGGCTGACCGCGTGCGGCCTCGCTCGAACAACTCGCTGAGATGCGCCTCAAGCGCACTGCAGTCCGTTTGAGACAGCGCACCCCTCTGCGCGAGTGCCTGCGCTTCCTTCGCACGATACTCAATCGATTGGAGACGATGGCGTCGGGCCGAATGTGTTTCTGCTTTGTCATCAGCGGTTGTCGTTGGTCCCCATGTCGTCAATCGCAGGGGACCAGCCCGCTGGTTCCGCGGCCGAAGGAGTTCCATCGCGCGGATCTGTTCGCTCTCTGTTGTGAGTGGATGCCGCCGGAGCGCAGGCATCCACTCGTCGGACTCTGATTCGGCACCAAGCCACGCTTCCCATCGGGCACTGCAGAGCCACTCCGGAGGAATGTATTCTGCCACAATGGCTTTGAGCGCGGCGCTCTGGAATACGAGGACACTCTCCCACTGTCCCAATTCGGTCGGAGGAGACTGCAGTGCCGCCTGTGTCTTCCACCACGCGCGAAGCCAGTCTCGCGATTCGGTCTCAAGGGGTGAAGCGTTATCCCACGCTTCCATGACAGGAGACCAGACGATGCCTTCCGCCGCGAGGCGCACGCTATAGCGCTGGATGAGGGTCAAGGCGGTTGGAATAGCGCCGAACACGTGCTGACGCTTTGGGTCTCGTACAAGCTGCAAATGCAGCCATAACGGGAGCTCGTCTTCCGTGTCACACCACGCGGCCTCGGATGGTCCGACGCGTAGGCTGGCACTCACAGCCGGAAGGTCTTCCGCAGCTCCCCGAAATCCCGTTATCAGGGTGCTTCGCACCCGCACCAGCGTCTCCCCGTGCTGCTTCGGTACTACCACAGTCCCTCCGTCTCTCGACACACTGTCTTCATCCCTCGTGTTTCGCGGGGGAAGCTCGTCTCGTGTCTGCTGTGTCATTGCTGTGTGCACCTAAAAAAAGTCGAGACAGGGGATCCATCCGTTCTCTCTTGTGTGCAAAGCGCGTTCCCGCCTTTCACGTCTCCATCATACCGGTTTCGATTCATCCTCTTCTGGGCTGGTGTCTTCCCCCAATTGATTCCTCGTCTCGTCGCGGTCGACGCGTACACAAAAGCCACCTCAACACAGTGGCTTCTCCAAGGATCTCGTGCTCCACCCTCCAACCGTGTGCCACGGCCGTGTGTGCGCTTGAGTGCCAGTCCGTGCCTCCCTGTCTGAATGCAGCGCGGCGCGGCAACAAGCTCTCGCGTCTTTGTTGTGTCCCGTCACTCTTCCAGCACCTTGACGCCCAACACCGTCCCATCGCGCACTTCTCCTTCCGGAAAACGTGACGCGAGGGTGAATTCTCCAGGGCGCGCGTTCTCTCCCTCTCGCCCACCCGACGGCTCGGACGCATGACGACCCACCTGTTGCATTCCGACCAATCGAAGCCGACGATCCGGGTCCCGCAGTAAGCTTTTTAGGTGTGCCCGTGGAATTCTCACACTCGGATGTGCCAGCGATTCAACCCATGGTCCGATCATCTGCTTTGATACGACAGCCGCGAGTACCACGCCCCAGTCCTCCTCACTCAAGCCAGACAGCCAGATCGGCGACGTATACCCCGATCGGCGCCCGGTCTTGCGCACCGGAGTAATTGCCAAGCCAAGCGCTACCCCAGCTCGCGACGCGAGGTGCTCTACAATCTCGCTGAGTTCTTCCGACGTCAGCTTGACCGCTTCTGTGTCTTTGCCCCACAACCACGTCACGTGGCCCGCAAGAAGTGGTACCAGTCTCCAACAGGCTGTCGGCACCCGCGTTTGAAAAAAGGCAAGGCCCCAGACGGTCACGCCGATACCGAATTGTGCCAGTGTCCCATGCCAGCCGAGCCACCAAATCCCGGCGATATCCAAGCCGAAGCCAATCATTGCATACACGACGATCATCGAAAACTCTCGAAAGTTTTTCCTCTCTTCCTGATCCTCAAACCACGTCGCCCGGCGGTCCTGTTCCTCTGTCAGGATGTGTTCCATGCTGCGTTGTGCAGCCAGCAGATTATTGACTGGCACCACCGCCAACTGTGCAGCCAATTGCTGATGCTGGCGGTCAAAGCGTGCCCGCGCCGGCGCGAGACTTCGCCTCCCCGCCTTGATCCCCTTCACCCACGCCGTGATGAGCGCCATTGTCCTCCGCATACCGCTAGACTTCCGTTGCCTCACGGAGAAGCACCCCCGCCTCCTCTCCCGCCCCACCACGGTGGATTTCTCCCTCTGCCACCGCCGTACTCTCCGCGCCTCGTCGTTGGGCCATCTCCAATGATGGAGTGCGCCCATGTGGCACCCCAAACTGCGCCACGCAATATCCACAGGCCCCGCACCGCACGAGTCCATCCTGGGCATCGCGCGCGGCGCGATTGGCCAGCGTGCCTCGGTCACACAGGGGGCAGTTCATCTCGGTGCGGTCGACAAGCAGGGACACGTGGGGACGAGACTTCGTGCCGCTGGAGGTTGTTTCATGAGGCGGTACACTCTGGTTTGTTCCACCCATCACGGAATCTTTGCGATACTGCGACATATGTCTCTAGAACCAAGAGAAAGTGTGGCTGACGACTTACCGTATTATACTGTCTATGATACGGACCCGCACACCTCATGCGTGCCGTGCATCCTCGCTCTTTGCACTTCTAGGAATCGGTGAACATTCCTCGCCTCGTTCCCGTAATGTATTCTCTCTTCTCGCGTTTTCGTTTTCTTCCTTTCGGTGTCGGCTGTATGCATTCGTCTCTTGAGCACGTCTTTGAAGCTAAACGCAAGTTAGCCGCACAGCTCGCAGGCACCCGGGGTGTCTTGGCTGTCGGGGTTGGAATTTTTCACGGCACTTTCGGTCTCTCCGTTCAGGTGTCCGCCGCCCTCGACGCCACGCTCGTTTTGCCTGATGCTCTTGACGGCTTCGCCGTCCGTCGTGAAATTGTGCGCACCTCGCGGGTCTAAGATCCGATGTGTTGAGTCGGGTCTTCCCTCGGACGGGGTCCCGGTGGCTCGGTCTGTTCGATCTCGCCCCATGGTCATGCTCTCTCGTACTGACAGAGCAATCCGTCTGTAATTTCGACCAGTGCGCGTCTCGCACTCTGCGGACATCTCATTGGTAAACCCCTGTTCTTCTCACGTCGCTTCGCGTTCTCTTTCACCGGTCAGTAGAATAGACTATGACCTCTCGCTCTGACAGTCTCGATTTTCGCCGTGATGTGCTCCGCCGCATCACCACAACGTCCCGAACCACCGATCTCCTTGCCCTCTACCGCCAACTGGACGGGCTCGAAGGCACTACGGCGGATATGCAGCTTGCGCTCGACTTCTTGAAAGAAGAAGCGCTGACAACGATGCTGCCAATCTTTGGACGCGCTTTTATCATGGCTCGGCATGCGGCGATTGAAGCTGAGGAAGCACGAGAAGAGGAGCGCGCGCAGCAGGAGGACCTCTACGGTGCTCAGGCCAACGTAGAGGGCGTGGCCGGGAACGACGGAGAGGCGGCGGATGACGAGTCGTTTGATGATGACGAAGACATCGACGGCACGAATCCGATCAACGCAGAACCGCTGACCATTGACGCGGCCTATCCTCTGCGCGTGATGTTTGAAGATGAGTGTTACGCACAAGCGTCTGCAGAGTCCGGTGATATCTGGGTACGCGGGCGAGCCGCGCCAATTCGGCTTGATTCCGATGAGGCGCAGGAGCTCGTCATCGAATTCGGGAAATTCATCGCAGACGTTCACGCAGTAGAGCTCGACGGTATCGACGATGACCCCAATATCTTGGTTTTTTACGATGCCAATCGTGGGGCGATCGATGCGGCCATTCAGCTTCTTGAGTCGCAGCGGGCCCACGAGACCGTCTTGTCTACCGATCCAGACCAACAGAAGCGACTCCAGGCACTCCGACATGCCACGGACGAAGACGAGCTGGTCCACTTGTTTGTGACCGTTCGCGACGAGCTTACGGATTACGAGTCTCCACTGTATCTTGAGGCGCAGCGTGAGGCGGCACTCCAGTCTTCGTTTCTCCGCTTGCGCACTGACATCTTACGGCGAGTCGATGACCGTCGCGATGCCTTTGTGTTTGGCTTAACGGTTGCTGAAAGCTTGACGTTGCGCTATGAAACATCGCGGCAATCGGCACTGCGAGACTTTGAGAGTTTTTTGGAGAGCGTTCGGCACTTGGCAGAGTATCCCGTAGCAGACGAATCTGAAGCGTTTCACCACGTCATGTCTGAACGGGTCGAACAGAAAACTCGCCTCGATCATTTTCTTACCAGCCTCGCCCCTGTGCCGCTCGTGCTTCCCCCGACGGCCATTGTGAAACGAGCTCCTGCCGGTCCGTGAGCGTGTATCGACGGACCGGCACGCGCCCGATCTGCTGCTGGGACGATGATCAATCCTGACCGCCGCCCCAATGCTTTTCACCCATGAATTTCCACAATCCCACCGGGGCGCGTCGGACTGTTGTGAAAAGCTTCGTGTATTGACGCATGCGACGCGTCTTCCGGGACAGTGTCGCTGGTGACCAATGTCGTAGTATTCGACACTCCCTGCCCCCATTTCGTGCTGACCTCTCGTCGAAGCCACCCGAAACACAGACCGTCCGGCAGTCGTGGTTGTTCCCCAGTCCGCC
>Ga0163144_10029830_pt1 | contig 10453 bp, 3 predicted proteins | sample OliLak19BULKMAT1_FD_123175 | JGI IMG/M metagenome (GOLD analysis project Ga0163144, IMG submission 123175) | Freshwater microbial mat bacterial communities from Lake Vanda, McMurdo Dry Valleys, Antarctica - Oligotrophic Lake LV.19.BULKMAT1 | ecosystem: Environmental > Aquatic > Freshwater > Lake...
ACGCATTAAGCACTCCGCCTGGGAAGTACGGTCGCAAGACTAAAACTCAAAGGAATTGACGGGGGCCCGCACAAGCGGTGGAGCATGTGGTTTAATTCGACGCAACGCGCAGAACCTTACCTGGGCTGGAACACTACCGGAACCCGTTAGAAATAGTGGGGTGCTCGCAAGAGAATCGGTAGACAGGTGCTGCATGGCTGTCGTCAGCTCGTGTCGTGAGATGTTGGGTTAAGTCCCGCAACGAGCGCAACCCCTGTCCTTAGTTGCCATCAGTTCGGCTGGGCACTCTAAGGAGACTGCCGGCGTCAAGCCGGAGGAAGGTGGGGACGACGTCAAGTCCTCATGGCCCCTATGTCCAGGGCTACACACGTGCTACAATGGTCGGTACAGAACGCAGCTAACCCGCGAGGGGGAGCGAATCGGGAAAAGCCGGCCTCAGTACGGATTGCAGTCTGCAACTCGACTGCATGAAGTCGGAATCGCTAGTAATCGCTGATCAGCAGGCAGCGGTGAATACGTTCCCGGGCCTTGTACACACCGCCCGTCACACCATGGGAGTCGATTGCTCCAGAAGTGGCTGCGCTAACCCGCAAGGGAAGCAGGTCCCCAAGGAGTGGTTGGTAACTGGGGTGAAGTCGTAACAAGGTAGCCGTAGGGGAACCTGCGGCTGGATCACCTCCTTTCTAAGGAGCATCCTTCGTACTTCGGTACGAAGAGCTCGGTCATACCCGTTCACGTTAGTCGCACACGGAAGTGTGCATGGAACTCCGGCTCAGTTTTCAGGGACCGTGTCGTGTCTCGCAATGGCGAGGTACGCGCTCTCTGAGAATGCACGGCACAGATAGCGGAGCGAGCCCTCTCCAAAGGGCCACTAGCTCAGCTGGTTAGAGCGCACGCTTGATAAGCGTGAGGTCGCTAGTTCAAGTCTAGCGTGGCCCACCGCCAAGCTCAGCATCGCTGAGCAGGCCAGACACACGGCTCGCTGCTTCGGCAGCGTCCTGCGTTCGCCACCGCATCCTGGCTGTAGCTCGAGCTCACCGGGGCTGTAGCTCAGCTGGGAGAGCACCGGCTTTGCAAGCCGGGGGTCATCGGTTCGATCCCGATCAGCTCCACTAGTGACCGCCCGGGTCACTGAATGAGTGCCTGTCTACTGGTTCGATGGTGCGAGATCTCTCGCGACACCGAACGAGGCGACTGGCCTCCAACGCGGTTCTCGTCTGCACAGCAGCGAGCCCTCGTGCCGATTGAAAACTAAATAGGTGGAAGTGTTTTTTCTCGTAGACGAATAGCGCCGATGATCGGCCTGGGTCTAGCGGAGCGTGAGCTCTTGCGACGAACCCTGGTTTCGAGTCATCGATGCGTGCCTTAGGGGTATGTTAAGCTCTAAAGGGCGCGTGGTGGATGCCTAGGTGTCGAGAGGCGATGAAGGGCGTGGACAGCTGCGAAAAGCTCCGGGTAGCCGCTAACAGGCTTTGATCCGGAGATTCCCGAATCGGGCAACCGAGCAGGTTTACCTGCTAGCTCCAGAATGAATACATAGTTCTGGCGCGGCCAACCAGGGGAACTGAAACATCTAAGTACCCTGAGGAATAGAAAGCAAGTAGCGATTCTCCTAGTAGTGGCGAGCGAACGGGGAACAGCCCAAACCCATCCAGTGTAAGCCCGCAGGCGTTGCTGGGTGGGGGTCGTGGGACCATTCGATCAGCTCTGCGAAGCTGGTACGGAGTTACAAAGGTCATTGTTAGCTGAACGGCATGGAACGGCCGGCCATAGCAGGTGATAGCCCTGTAAGCGAAAACGATGGCTCTCCGGAGTGGCACCCGAGTACCGCAGGACACGTGAAATCCGGCGGGAATCTGGGAGGACCATCTTCCAAGGCTAAATACTACTCGACGACCGATAGTGCACAAGTACCGTGAGGGAAAGGTGAAAAGAACCCCGGCGAGGGGAGTGAAATAGTACCTGAAACCGCGCGTCTACAAGCAGTGGAAGAGCTATGCCCGCAAGGGAATGCTCGACCGCGTACCTTTTGCATAATGGGCCTGCGAGTAACGCTATGTCGCAAGGTTAAGCCGTTAGGTGTAGCCGAAGGGAAACCGAGTCCTCACAGGGCGATCAGTGGCATGGCGTTGACCCGAAACCGGGTGATCTATCCTTGGCCAGGATGAAACGCGGGTAATACCGTGTGGAGGTCCGAACTCACTTAAGTTGAAAATTAAGGGGATGAGCTGAGGATGGGAGTGAAAGGCTAATCAAACTCGGAGATAGCTGGTTCTCCCCGAAATATATTGAGGTATAGCCTCGGACGTATTCCTCTGGAGGTAGAGCACTGGATGGGCTAGGGGTCTTACCAGATTACCAAACCCAACCAAACTCCGAATGCCAGAGAGAAGTATCCGGGAGACAGGCTGCGGGAGATAAGTTCCGTAGCCGAGAGGGAAAGAGCCCAGATCGACAGCTAAGGTCCCCAAATCCAGGCTAAGTGTCAAAGGATGTGGGAGCGCGTAGACAACCAGGAGGTTGGCTTAGAAGCAGCCATCCTTTAAAGAAAGCGTAATAGCTCACTGGTCAAGCGAGCCCGCGCCGAAAATATAACGGGGCTAAGTCTGGTACCGAAGCTTCGGGTTCTAGGCACTTTCGAGTGTCAGAGCGGTAGGGGAGTACTCTCAAGGAGATACGCGGTGTACCGTAAGGAGCACTAACGGCCTTGAGAGGAGCTTATGCAGGCATGAGTAGCGATAAACCAGATGAGAAATCTGGTCGCCGTAAGCCCAAGGTTTCCTGGGGAAGGATAATCCTCCCATGGGTTAGTCGGTTCCTAAGCCAAGGCCGAAAGGCGTAGGTGATGGCAAGCAGGTTAATATTCCTGCACCATCTGGGATGGCGTTGAAATGAGCAGGGACGGAGAAGGGTATGCCGAGCCGCTTATTAGATGGCGGTTCAAGCCTGTAGGCTGATCTCGTAGGAGTCGATAGACACAAACGCGAGGTCAAGGCCGAGAGGTGATGAGGTTGGAGCTTCGGCTCCGCAACTCGGTGATCCCACGCTTCCAAGAAAAGCTGCGCATTGAGCCACTCAGATGACCGTACCGCAAACCGACTCAGGTGGGCGGGGTGAATATCCCAAGGCGCGCGAGAAAACGCTGGCTAAGGAACTCGGCAAAATGACACCGTAACTTCGGGAGAAGGTGTGCCCACTAGGGTGAACCGCGCACGCGGGGAGCTCCGGTGGGTCGCAGAGAAACGGGGGTTGCGACTGTTTACTAAAAACACAGGACTCTGCGAACTCGTAAGAGGACGTATAGGGTCTGATGCCTGCCCGGTGCTGGAAGGTTAAGGGGAGAAGTCAGCGCAAGCGAAGCTTTGAACCGAAGCCCCAGTAAACGGCGGCCGTAACTATAACGGTCCTAAGGTAGCGAAATTCCTTGTCGGGTAAGTTCCGACCTGCACGAATGGCATAACGACATCCCCACTGTCTCGGCCAGCGACTCGGCGAAATTGTATTGGGGGTGAAGATACCCTCTACCCGCAGCAAGACGGAAAGACCCCATGAACCTTTACTGCAACTTGGCAGTGAAGTTCGGGACAATCTGCGTAGGATAGGTGGGAGGCTTTGAAGTCGGGGTTCTGGCCTCGATGGAGCCGCCGTTGAAATACCACCCTGATTGTTCTGGACTTCTAACCTAGGCCCCTTATCGGGGTCGGGGACACTGCCTGGTGGGCAGTTTGACTGGGGCGGTCGCCTCCTAAAATGTAACGGAGGCGCGCGAAGGTTCCCTCAGGCTGATTGGAAACCAGCCGTAGAGTGTAAAGGCATAAGGGAGCTTAACTGTGAGACCGACAGGTCGAACAGATGCGAAAGCAGGCCTTAGTGATCCGGTGGCTCTGTGTGGAAAGGCCATCGCTCATCGGACAAAAGGTACTCTGGGGATAACAGGCTGATCGCGCCTGAGAGTTCATATCGGCGGCGCGGTTTGGCACCTCGATGTCGGCTCATCGCATCCTGGGGCTGGAGCAGGTCCCAAGGGTTTGGCTGTTCGCCAATTAAAGCGGTACGCGAGCTGGGTTTAGAACGTCGTGAGACAGTTCGGTCCCTATCTGCTGTGGGCGTAGGATACTTGAGAGGAGCTATCCATAGTACGAGAGGACCTGGATGGACGCACCTCTGGTGTTCCGGTTGTCGCGCTAGCGGCATAGCCGGGTAGCTATGTGCGGAACGGATAACCGCTGAAAGCATCTAAGCGGGAAGCCGGCCTCAAGACAAGGTATCCCGGACCGTAAGGTCCCTGAAGGCCCCTTGTAGACCACGAGGTAATAGGCAGGGTGTGGAAGCGCCGCAATGCGTGAAGCTGACCTGTACTAATCGGCCGTGAGGCTTAACTACCTCTAAGGCAAACATCGAACTCGAGACCAGGGTTGGGAGTAAGAGCGTCGCACGACACTGCTTCACGGCAGAAAGTCGATGCGCTCGCCGCCCAGCCCCGGGAAATAGAAATTTTCGGCGCTGAACTGTCATCGCTGCTCCCTTAAGGACGCAGTTGGTGGCGACGGGCGGACACTTCCACATCTTCCGGCGGCAATGTCGGAGGGGCCATACCCGATCCCATCTCGAACTCGGAAGTCAAGCCCTCCAGAGCCGATGGTACTGCACGCGTAAGTGTGTGGGAGAGTAGGACGCTGCCGGGTCTTCTTCGAGCCCCGTTTCCGTAACTGGAAACGGGGCTCTCTTTTTTCCGTCGCTGGAAGCAGCTTGCCGAATGGGCGGTGGTTGGGACGAGCGGGCAATGCGTTCGACTCTTGGACGGGCGAGGGTCGTGCTAGACCCAGCGCCGTCTTGGACCGGAGAACGAAGTACGCATGGCTCGCTGGGGTGTCTGCCGCAACGGCGGGCGCCGCTGCCGCGGCGTGGCTGTGGTGGCTACCGAGCGCGGTCGCCGCGCGGGCGCAAGAACTGCTGGTACGTCGGACGGGTGTACCGGTGCACGTCGGTGACGCGAGCGTCGGGCTTGGCTCTGTCGTCGTCGAAGACGTTCGCCTCGGGGATGTAGCCACTGGGGTGACGGTTCGCGTCGCCGCGGTGCGGCTGTCGGGCAGTCCGCTCGCCTGGCTCGTCTCGGGGCTGAGCGGGATCGACTCGATCGAAGCGAGCGGGGTCGAGTTCGAGCTCGACCTGTCGCGGCCGAGCGCGGCGCAGACGCTGACGCGCTGGAGGACCGGTGCGCTCGCGCGGAACGAAGGCGCAGGCGGCGGCGGGCGGGCACTCTCGGTGGAAGCCTTGCGTCTGCGCGTCAGCGACTCGACCGGCTTGCTCGCCGATGTGGAACAGGGATTTGCGCGCAGGAATGGCGGGCGGACGGTGGCTGGGGCGGGAGCGATTCAGCTCGGCGGCGAATCGGGCGACGTCGCGATGCTGCGCGGCGTCGAGGTCGAACTGGGGCGCGGCGAGCGCGGAGCGCTGGTGACTCGGTTGGCGGTCGGCGGCGGCAAGCTGGTATGGGCGTCACGCGTCGAAGCGGCCGAAGCTCAGCCCGCAGGCGCGGGTGAAGTGCTGTCGACCGCGCGGCGGATGCGAGCGGCGCTCGCACTACTCGGGGGTGAGCCCGAGGGAATGCCACCAGCAGCCGCTGCTACTGGGCCGGCGCCTCCGGCGTCTGCGGCCGGGGCACCGGCGCAGACCGTAGCTCATGGCGCTGTGGCCCCGGACGTGTCGACGCAATTGGTGGCGGCGGCCGCCAACGAGGGGCCACTATCCAGGGTGGCTGCACAGGTGGCGGTGGTGGTGGGTGATCTCGAGGTCGCAGTGCGTGGGCCGGAGGGCGAGAAGACGGTGCTCCGCGGCCTCCACGCGTCAGTCGACGGGCAGGGTCGCGGGGTGTTTCGCGCGAAGGGGGCGGGCGCTGGGCAGCCGTCGGGGACGGTGCGCTGGGACGTCGAGCTTCGCCCTGCGGAGCTACGCGCCGAGGGGTCTCTCGGGCTGGAGGACGTGCCGCTCGCGCTGTTGTTGCCGCTGCTGCCGAACGCGCCGCTGTATAGGCCGGAGGACGCGCGCATCGATGCGGAGCTGGTGGTGCGCGGCGACGGGCTGACGCGCCTCGCGCTCGAGGGCAGCGTGCATGTGCGGGATGTCGCCGTCTCCTCCGCGCGCGTCGCGCCGGCGGCGGTGCGCGGCATCTCGTTTGCGGTGGAGGGGACGGGCGCGTTCGTGCCCGCCGAGCGGCGGCTGGAGATCACGGCGGCACGCGTCGCGGTCGGGCCGGACCCGTCACGCGCGGCGGTGGCGAACGTCAGCGGCACGCTCGAGTGGGCGCCGGACCACTATCTGCTCGATGTGCTGTCGACACTTCCACCGACGCCATGTGGTGCAGCCGTCGGCGCGATTCCGCGCGACCTGCTGGCGGAGCTGAGCGGGCTCTCTTTCGCGGGGACGCTATCGGGGCGCGCGCGGGTGCTGGTGGACTCGCGCAACCTCGAGATGACGCGCGTCGAGGTCGCAGTGCAAGACGGGTGCACGTTCGAGACGGTACCGGCGCTCGCCGATCTGCGGCGCTTCGAGGGGCCGTTCTTGCACCGCGTCGTCGAGCCCGATGGCACGACGTTCGAGATGGAGACGGGCCCGGGCACCGCGCAGTGGACGCCGATCGCGCAGATCAGCCCATTCCTGGTGCACGCGGTGCTCGCGCACGAGGACGGCGCGTTCTTTCGCCATCACGGCTTTGCGCCGGCGGAGATTCAGGTGGCGCTGGTGCGCAACCTGCGCGCGGGTCGCTACGTGCAGGGCGCGAGCACGATCACGATGCAGCTCGTGAAAAATCTGTTTCTGCACCGAGAGAAGACGCTCGCGCGCAAGGTGCAGGAGGTGTTGCTCACCTGGTGGATCGAGCGCGTGCTCGACAAGGCGCACATCCTCGAGCTGTACCTGAACGTCATCGAATACGGGCCGGCGGTGTACGGCATCCGCAACGCGGCGTGGCACTACTTCGGGCGGCTGCCGGCGGAGCTCTCGCCCGCGGAGGGCGCGTTTCTCGCGACCATCTTGCCGAGCCCGAAGGCGTTCGACTCGGTGTATCTCGATGGGCGGCTGTCGCCGCGCCTGGCGGAGCGGCTGCGCTCGTTTCTGCGGCGGATGGCGTCTCGCGGGCGCATCGATCAGGCCGCGCTCGACGCAGGCCTCGCGCAGGTGGACACGTTTGGCTTTCATCGCGAGGGCGACGCGCCGCCGCCGCCGCGCGTGTCGACCGGCACCGCCGAGACGCTGCCGTTCGACCTACCGGAGATGGCGCTCGACGCGTGGGGCGACGACCCGTCGACCGTGACAGCTGAAGACGCCGCGCAGTGGTACGACGCCGACGGGACCGAGCGCGCGCCCGCGCCGGCTGAGTGAGCGCGCGCGCGAGACCGTCACGGTCGGCTCACAGGCGGCCTTCTTGCGGTCGACTGCCGCCGCGCCTCGGAGAAGTCCGCGCCTTCGCGACGGCCCGGCGTCCGATCAAAATGTCGAATCGCCTTTCGTGAGCCCGTCGATGTCGCCTGCGCCGCTCAATCGCTCTCAGCTCGCCGCGCTCTGCGACAAGTATCGCGAGATGGTGCGGCTGCGCCGACTCGACGCCGCTGGGCTCGCTGGCGACCCGCGCGCCGAGATGCGCGCGCTCGCCGAGCGCTTTCCCGGCGCGCTGCGGGAGATCGACGTACGGACGCTCGCCGATTTGGAGGCGCGGCTGGCGCTGCTCGAGTCGGCGCATCGCGGCGAGCAGCCGGCGCCCGCGTGGGCGGCGCTGCAGCTGAGCTTTCACGAGTGCCTGCGTTCAGCGCTCGAAGTGAAGCGCAGCGCGGGTGTGGCACGCGACCCCGGGGGAGCGCGTGCGGCGGTCGATACGCGTACGCTCGGCGCGGCCGAGCGCCGGGACGAGGTGGACGCCGCGGAGCATCGCGACTGTGCGCTCAGTGTTGACGAATCCGCCGCGCGAACGCACGCGCCAACGAGCCGCGAGGCTGTGGCGCTCGATGAATCCGCGCTCGACGCGATCCTTCACCCGCCAGGCGGGCGCCTCGTGCCGTGGGTGCTCGCGCGCGTCGCCGCGGCGCACGGGATCACCAGCGAGCAGGTCGAGGATGCGCTTCTCGGGGAGTGAGGCGTTGCTGCGTGGAAAAATGAACGATGTGGCAAGTTCGGCCTTTGCGATTGCCGGCCTTGAACGAAGCCGCGCGGCCGTTTAGAAAGGGCGCTCATCCTTTGGGGAGGTTTCATGCGCCGCTCTGGCCTGCTCGTCTCGTGGTCCTGTTCCCTCGCGTTCGCGCTCACTGCGATGGTGTCGCGCGCCGAGGCGCAAATTCCCGTCAACATCGAGTCGACGCCAGCAGGCGCGCAGGTGTTCCTCGACGCGCCCACGGGCGCGCCCATCTGCACCACGCCGTGCCGCGCGATCCGCGTCGCTCGCGGCTCGCACACGCTCATCTTCAAGCTCGACCGCCACGGCGATGCGCAGGTCCAGGTCACGATCGCGCGGCGGCGTGAGACGTTCCGCGCGACGCTGAATCCGCAGTCGACGATCTCGGTCAGCGGAAACAACGAGTCGGCGACTGGCGCGGCGATCCGCATCGACGGAGTGCCAGTCGGCAACGTGCCGTATTCGGCCACCGTGGCGCCGGGGCGGCACATGGTGCAGGTCGGGCGTGAAGGCTTCGTCACGTTCAGTCAGTGGGTCGACCTCGCGCCGGCGCAGGGCCTGCAACTGCCGGTCACGCTCGAGCGCGAGGCGCCGCAGACCGGCTCGGTGCTCGTGGCCGCGGACGTGTCGGGCGCCGAAGTGCGCATCGACGGCGATGGCCAGGTGCGCGGCACGACGCCCGCCTTCATCGAGAATCTCTCGCCTGGCTCGCATTCGATCGAGGTGCGCGCGCCGAACCTGCCGCCGAAGACCGAGACGGTGAACATCACCACCGGTCAGCGCGCGGTGCTGAACGTCACGCTGCGTCCGGCGGCGCCAACCGGCGGCACGCTGCGCATCCTCGCGAACGCGCCCGGGGCGCGCATCAGCGTCGATGGCGAGCTGCTCGGGGCGTCGCCCGCGACGAAGAACAACATCGCGCCCGGCGAGCACATCGTCGAAGCGACGGCGGATGGCTACGAGCGCCTGATGCAGACGGTCACGACCGAGGCTGGCGCGCAGCGCGTCGTCTCGCTCGAGATGCGGCCGCAGTCGCTGCCGCCGGGTCGCATCGTCGTGAACTCGAACGTCGCTGGCGCGCGCGTGACCATCGACGGCGAGGACAAGGGCGAGGCGCCGATCGTCGTCGAGAACGCGGCTGGCGGCGGCCACGCGATCGTCGTCGCAGCGCAGGGCTACGAGGACTTCCGCACGACCTGCGAGATCCGCGCAGGGCAGAACTGCACCATCGATGCGCGCCTCGAGCCGGTCGGTACGCCGGTGCTCGTGACGGCGAACGTCGAGGGTGCGGAGCTCGTCGTCGATGGTCGTCCGCTCGGCCCGACGCCGTACGAAGGCAATCTGCCGGTCGGTCAGCACCAGATCGAGGTGCGCGCCGTGGGGCACAGCTCGTTCGTCGCGCAGATCGATCTGTCGCCGAGCGCGGAGCGTCGCGCGATCCCTGCGACGCTGCGCAACGTCGCCGACGAGCAGCGTGAGCTCGATCGCGTGGGCGACGCGCAGCGCCGCATGCTCGAGCGCCGCACGGCGATGATCACCGCGGCCGGCCCGCTGCCGCCCGAGCTGTTCGTCATCGGGCTCTCGCTCGGCTGGCCTTATGTCGCGGAGATGCGCCTCGGCGTCGGGCTCACCGACTTCCTCGAGGCGGGCTTCGCGATTCGCTCGATGTTCGGCCGCGCGACGGAGTTCGAGGGTCGCCTCGAGCTCAGCCGCCGCTTCACGCCGCAGGTCGGCGCGGGCCTCGCTGCGCGCCTCGGCGGCGGCATCGGGCCGACGTACGAAGGTGACTGCGCTCCATCGTCGATGACGCCTGCACCCGCCTGCACCTCGACCTCGGCCAAAATTGACTATCCCATCAACACGTTCTCGTTCTCACTCGAGGCACTCTTTTCGCTCTACTTCGGTACGGGCGCGAGCGTGACTCTGTGGGGCGCGCTCGACATCTATTCCGATCAGTACGGCTGGGAAGAGCGCGACAGCGACAGGCCGCTTCCCGTGATGAGCGGCAGCGATCTACCCGATCGCAACTCCGCCACACGCTTCCGCATCGGCGGAGCGATGGAGTTCGTGCTCAGCCGCAACTGGAACGCGTTCGGTCAGATCGACGGCATCCTCGGCGACAGCAATGGCACCATCGCCGCCGACAGTGATCCAACCACGGACATCCGCCGCGGCGCCGGTCGCCGGATGTTCGGCAACTGGCTCTTCAATGCCGATCCCGAACTCTACGTTCGCCTCGGTCTGACCTACAAGTTCTGACGCCGCTCGGCAGCTCGTGATGTGCGGCCG
>Ga0163144_10029832_pt1 | contig 10453 bp, 7 predicted proteins | sample OliLak19BULKMAT1_FD_123175 | JGI IMG/M metagenome (GOLD analysis project Ga0163144, IMG submission 123175) | Freshwater microbial mat bacterial communities from Lake Vanda, McMurdo Dry Valleys, Antarctica - Oligotrophic Lake LV.19.BULKMAT1 | ecosystem: Environmental > Aquatic > Freshwater > Lake...
AGTTGCCAAGATCGGATGGTATCTTCTGTACGTGGCCAAGATCCCGGCCCCTGAACTGCACGTGACCTTCGAGAGAATCCTGCAACGACCCGAGGAGACGATCATGAGTACTGCCGAGAAACTCCGCCAAGAAGGTGAAGCCCGTGGCGAAGCTCGTGGCGAGGCCCGTGGCGAAGCCCGTGGTCGCGCCATCATCGTGACGAACCTGCTGACCAGGCGATTCGGCGTGCTGCCCGCGGACACCGTCCGTCGGATCCAGACGGCGGAGATCGCTCTGCTCGACCAGTGGGCCAACCGACTGTTGGACGCGAAGACGCTCGACGAAGTGTTCGTCACGGACTGAGGAACGTGACCTCCCATCCGCCGAAGCCGCTCGGCAGGGCGGACCGGCTCACGGCCCGTGCTGCTTGCAGGTGCAATCGACGCAGCCATGTTCGGCGCAGGTGCCACACGCCTTCGCCACCTGCTGCCGCAGCGCCTGCCGCGCCCGAAACACGCGCACGCCGGCGTTGCTCTCGCTGATGCCGGCCTCGTGCGCGAACTGCACGACCGGCACGCCGTCGAGTTCGATGCGCCGCAGCGCCGCTGCCTGGTCGGGCTTCAGCGTGTCGACGAGCCGGGCCACGCAGGCACACACGGCGCGGTCGACTTCGCCATCGGCGTGCTCCGCCGCGCGCGCAACCTCCGCGGCGAACGACTCGAGCCGCCGGTCGGCGACGGCCTGGCGCCGGTGGCGGTCGACGATCGCGTTGCGCAGCAGCCGGTAGAACCAGGCACGCGCCGACTCTTCGGCGCGCAGTTCACCGCCCTTCTCGAGGCTCTTGACGAACGCTTCCTGCAGCAGGTCCTCGGCGGCCGCGCGGTTGCCGATGCGCCGTTCGACGAAGGCGAGGAACTCGCGGTGGCTGGCCACGAGCGCTTCGATCGCGGCGGGCGGAGTCTTCGGTTCGTGTGGTTCGTGCATGGCAGTCGGCAAGTCGCACATCATGCCATCTGCGCACCAGCACGGTCAGAGGCGGACGCGACGGAGGCGCAGCGCGTTGCCGATCACCGAGACCGAGCTGAGGCTCATCGCCGCACTCGCGAGCATCGGGCTCAGCAGCCAACCAAGCCACGGATACAGGGCGCCGGCCGCGACCGGCACCGCCAGCGCGTTGTAGACGAACGCGAGGAACAGGTTCTGCCGCATGTTCCGCATCGTCGCGCGCCCCAGCCGCCGCGCCCGCGCGACGCCGCGCAGGTCGCCCTGCACGAGCGTGACGCCCGCCGTGTCCATCGCCACGTCCGTGCCGGTGCCCATGGCGATGCCGACGTGCGCCGCGGCGAGTGCCGGCGCGTCGTTGACACCGTCGCCGGCCATGGCGACGAACCGACCCGCCTGCTGGAGGGCGCTGACGCGCGCGGCCTTCTCTTCAGGCCGCACGCCGGCGATCACCTCGTCGATGCCGAGCCGCCGCGCCACCGCGCGCGCGCTGACCTCGTTGTCGCCGGTCAGCATGATGACGCGCACCCCATCCTGCCGCAGCAGCTCGAGCGCTTCGGGCGTCGACGGCTTCACCGTGTCGGCGATGGCCAGCAGACCGACCACGGCCTTGCCGACGACCACGAACGGCACAGTCGCACCATCCTGGCGCAGCTCGGCGGCACGCGCGACAGCGGTGGCCGCGTTCGCCAACCCGAGTTCTTCGAGCAACGCGTCGTTGCCGACCGCGATCTGCTCGCCGTCGACCTTCCCCACGAGGCCCTTGCCCGGAATCGAGCGGAAGTCCGTCACCTGCCCCACGGTCAGCCCGCGCGCCGTCGCCCCGGCGAGGATCGCCGCGGCGAGCGGATGTTCGCTCGCGCGCTCGAGCGCGGCCGCGCGGGCCAGCACCTCGTCCTCGGCGAGCCCACCGAACGCCACGACCGCGGCGAGGCGCGGCTTGCCCTCGGTCAGCGTGCCGGTCTTGTCGACGACGAGCGTGTCGATCCGCTCGAGCAGCTCGAGCGCTTCGGCGTTCTTCACCAGCACGCCCGCGAGCGCGCCGCGGCCGGTCGCCACCATGATGCTCATCGGCGTCGCGAGACCGAGCGCGCATGGGCACGCGATCACGAGCACCGCAACCGCGTTGACCAGCCCATGCGCGATCCGCGGCTCGGGCCCCCACAGCAACCACGCCGCGAACGTCGCTGCGGCGATCACGAGCACGGCCGGCACGAACCAGGCCGAGATGCGATCGGCGAGACGCTGGATCGGCGCGCGGCTGCGCTGCGCTTCGCTGACGAGCGCGACGATGCGCGCGAGCAGCGTCTCGCTACCGACCCGTTCGGCGGCCACGACCAACGTGCCACTGCCGTTCTGCGTGCCGCCGGTCACGCGGTCGCCCGCGCGCTTGCCCACCGGCATCGGTTCGCCGGTGACCATCGATTCATCGACCGCGCTCTCGCCATCGATCACCGCACCGTCGGTCGGCACCTTCTCGCCCGGACGCACGCGCAGCCGGTCGCCGACCACGACGTCCCCGAGCGGAACGTCCGCCTCACTGCCGTCCTCGCCGAGCCGGCGGGCCGTCTTGGGCGCCAGTGCGAGCAGCGAGCGGATCGCACTGCTCGTGCTGCTGCGCGCGCGCAGCTCGAGCACCTGGCCGAGCAGCACCAGCACCGTGATGACGGATGCGGCCTCGAAGTAGACCGCGACCTCACCGCCGTGGCCGCGCGCCGTCGCCGGGAACAGGCCGGGCAGCAGTGCCGCGGTGACGCTGTAGATGTAGGCCGCGCCGATGCCGATCGCGATCAGCGTGAACATGTTGAGGCTCTTGTTCACGAGCGAGGCCCAGCCCCTGGCGAAGAACGGCCACGCTCCCCACAGCACGACCGGCGTGGCGAGCGCCAACTGCACGAACGTGAGCCACCGCGGCGAGACCGCGTGTTGCAGCGGCTGTCCCGGGATCATCTCCGACATCGCCACGAGGAAGACCGGCAGCGTGAACGCGAGGCTGATCCACAACCGTCTCGTCATCGCGCGCAGCTCGCCGTCGTCTTCCTCGCCGAGCGGCGTCAGCGGTTCGAGCGCCATGCCGCAGATCGGGCACGCCCCCGGCGCGTCCGTCCGGATCTCGGGATGCATCGGACACGTCCAGATGGTGCCCGTCGGCGCGGGTGCGGGCGCCGCATCGCCGGCGCCAAGGAACTGCTCGGGAGCCTTCGCAAACCGGTCGAGACAATGCGTGCTGCAGAACCAGTAGTCGTGTCCGTGATGCTGGAAGTGGCCGGCGGCGGCGCCGGGCTCCACCGTCATGCCGCAGACTGGGTCGATGGTGGACATGCTGTACTCACTTGGGTGATGGTGCATCGGAGCCGGCAGACGCCGCCCGCAACGAGGCATTACAGGAGCCGCGCACAAACGAGAAGAAAGTCGACACTGTGCGAAGCCCCACCGCCATCGACGGCGCGCCAGGCCACGCATCAGTAGAGTTCCCCGTTCGCCGACACCGGCGACCTCCCGGAGCGAACGTCCATGAATCCACTCACCGTCCTGCCTTTCTTCGCCCTGTTCTTCTTGCCGCATCCGCACGTACCGAAGGCCATCGTCCTGCAGGGCGCCGGCGGCAAGGCCACGGTGATGTGGTTCACCGTGCCGTACAACCCCGAGCAGGTGAAGACCTTGCCCAACGGCAAGGAGTGGCATCTCGGCTACGCCACGCTCGACGTGGCGATGCCGATGCAGTCCGGCGCCGTGCCGATCCCGGTCGGCGTCTACAAGCTCAACGTGCTGCGCGACGACAAGGGCGAGTTCAGCGAGTTCCAGCTCGTGCCGAACGAACTGATCCGCGCGCGCGGCCGGCGCAACCAGCCAGCCGATCCGGCCAGGCTCGAAGCGGTGCAGAAGGATCTCGCCGCGCGCGGCATCCCCGAGCTGATCCACCTGCCCGCCGCCAAGTACGACGACGGTGCCGCCGAGCATCTCGACCTGATGGTCATCAACCGCGGGTACGAAGCCGTGCAGCGCGGCAGCGCCGAGCCGAAGGGCGGCGCATCGTTCACGCTGCTGGCGACGTTCGGCGACCTGCATCGCAAGGTCGACCTGCAGGAGGTGTTTGTGCCCGCCGCCAAGGACGCACCGAAGGAGCCGGCGAAGGAACCCGGCAAGTAGTCACGCGAGCAGTTCGCGCACCACGCGGCCGTGCACGTCCGTCAGCCGGAAGTCGCGGCCCTGGAAGCGGAACGTCAGCTTCTCGTGGTCGAAGCCGAGCAGGTGCAGCAGCGTCGCGTTGAGATCGTGCACGTGCACGGCATCGCGCACCGTGTTGTAACCGAGTTCGTCGGTCTCGCCGTGCTGGTGCCCAGCGCGCACGCCGCCGCCGGCGAGCCACGTGACGAAGCAGCGCGGGTGGTGGTCGCGGCCGTAGCTCGTGCCGTCCAGTTCGCCCTGCGCGTAGACCGTGCGACCGAACTCGCTCGTCCAGACGACCAGCGTGTCGTCGAGCAGACCGCGCCGGCGCAGGTCGATCAACAGCGCCGCCGTCGCCTGGTCGACGTCGCGGCATTGCTTCGGCAGGTCGAGATCCAGTTCCTTGTGCTGGTCCCAGCCGCGGTGGTAGATCTGCACGCAGCGCACGCCACGTTCGAGCAGCCGCCGCGCCAGCAGCGCGTTGTTGGCGAACGTGCCGCGCTTGCCGACGTCGTCGCCATAGAGCCTCAGCACCTCGGCCGGTTCCGACGCCGTGTCGACGAGCTCGGGCACCGACGCCTGCATGCGGAACGCGAGCTCGGCCTGCTGCTGGCGCGCCGCGATGCCCGGATCGCCGAAGCGTTCGCGCGCCGCCGCGTTGAGTTCCGCCATCGCCAGCAGCTGCGCCTGCCGCGCCGCCCGCGTCACGCCCGCCGGATCCCGCAAGAACAACACGGGATCGCCCTGACTGCGCAGCAGCACACCCTGATGCTCGGCCGGCAGGAACCCGGCTCCCCACAGCCGGTGGTAGAGCGGCTGGTCGACCTTGGGCCCCGACCACGTCGAGTGCAGCACGACGAACGCGGGCAGGTCGCGCGATTCGGCGCCGAGCGCCCAGCCGAGCCACGCGCCGAAACTCGGCCGGCCCGGCAGCTCGCCGCCGGTCTGCAGCAGGTTGATCGCCGGCTCGTGGTTGATCGCATCGGTCTGCATCGAGCGGATGATCGCGAGCTCGTCGACCACCTGCGCCGTGTGCGGCAGCAGGTCGCTGATCCACGCGCCACACCGGCCGCGCTGCGCGAAGACGCGCCTCGTGTTGGCGATGCGCAGCCGCTTCTGCCCCGACGTCATCGTCGTGATGCGCTGGCCCTGACGCACCGACTCGGGCAGGTCCTCGCCATGCCAGCGCGCTAGCGCCGGCTTGGGATCGAACAGATCGTGCTGCGACGGCCCGCCCGACATGTGCAGGTACAACACGCGCCGTGCGCGCGCCGGGAAGTGCGGGCTTTGGGGCGCTACGGTGCCATCGCCGAACAACGCGATCGACGCGGCACCGGCACCGGCCTGGGCGAGGAACGAACGGCGATCGAGGCGGTGGCCGTCCATGTCAGTTGCGATGCAACGCCTCGTCGAGCGACAGCAGCGTCGTGGCGAGCAGCACCCACGCGGCGACCTCGGCGGCAGCCGAACTCAGGAGGGCGGCACCGCCGATCTCGAAGGTGTGGTCCCGCTGTTGGCGAATCAGCAGGCGGCCGCACACGGCCTGCTCCGAAACGGTCGGCTCTCGTTGCAGCAGAGTGCGGAACGCGAACGCCACGCGCGCACGCTCGTCTTCGCCAACTGCGATGCAGCGCTGCGCGAACGCGCGCGCGCACTCGACCATGCCCTCGTCGTTCCACAACGCCAGCACTTGGAGCGGCGTGTTCGTGACCTGCCGTTCGATCACACACTGTTCGCGGCTCGGCGCATCGAGCGTGACGAGCAGCGGCGGCGGCGCGGTGCGCTTCCAGAACGTGTAGAGGCTGCGCCGGTGCAGTGCGTCGCCAGTGTCGGCCATATAGCGCTCGGTGTTGCTGCCAGGGAACGCAACGGCTTCCCAGATGCCGGGTGGCTGCGGGATCTTCACGCTCGCGCCGCCAACCTGCGGCACCAGCAGGCCGCTGACCGCGAGCGCCTGATCGCGGATCGCTTCCGCCGGCAGGCGCTGCCGGCTCATGCGCGCGAGGTGCACGTTGTCCGGGTCCTGAGCCAGCAACTCCGGCGTCAGGCGCGACGACTGGCGCCAGGTCGCCGACGTGACAATCAGCCGGTGCACGTGCCGTTCGTCCCAGCCGTGGTCGCGCAACTCGCACGCGAGCCAGTCGAGCAGTTCGGGATGGCTCGGCAAGGCGCCGCGCACACCGAAGTCGTCGGGTGTGGCGACGAGACCGCGGCCGAAGTGGCGCAGCCAGATCCGGTTCACCGCGACACGCGCCGTCAGCGGATGGTCGGGCCGGAACAACCACGCCGCCAACGCGCGCCGATCGGCCGGTGCTTCCGCAGGCAGCGGCGGGAGGAACGCGGGCGTGCCGTGCGCGACCGGTTCGCCCGGCTGGTCGTAGCGCCCGCGCAGCAGCACGTGCACGGCCCGCGGCTTCTCGAGGTCACCACTGACCATGCACGACGGCACGCTGCCTTCGAACGTCGCGAGCTGCTGGTCCGCAATGCGCACGCGCTCCGGCAGTTCGCCGAGCGCCTGAGCCGTCGCGTGCCACACGAACCGGCCGAGCAGATGCTGGCGGTGCACGGTCTGATGCCGCATGCGCAGTTCGATCCGCGTCGAACCGGCCGGCAGCGGCTGCGCCAACAGCAGGTGCAGCGCCGTGCGCACGTGCCGTCCCTGCAGCGCCCACCCCGTGGCAAGATCGCCGTCGATCGCGAGCGACGCTTCGTGATTGCCCTGCGCGTAGTCGGCGTCGGCTGCCGCGATCGCGACGCGCTGCAGTTGTGCACCATCCCCCGCGAACACCTCGACCTCACTGAGCACGAAGTTGCCGTTCTCGGCGCGCCCGGGCCCCTTCGCCGGCAACGCGTCGTCGGGCAACACCAGGAGCCGCAGTGCGTTCGTACCGCCGAACTCACCGCTCGTGCGCAGTACGTAGTCACCGCGCTCGGGCGCCGCGCCGGTCACCACCAGCGACCCGTCGTCACGTAGCACGTGGGGCCCACCCACGTCGATCTCTGCCCAATCGAGCCGGCGCCATTCGATCGCCGCGAACTCGGCGCGCGCCGCCGCGGCCGTCGCGCGCAGTCGTTCGTAGTCCGCCTCCTGTTCAAACACCGGCGCGCGCACCGACGGGGCCGGAGCCAACGCGCCGCCGTCGTTGCCCTCCTCTGCGAGGGACGCGAAGTAGCTCAGCAACCGGTAGTAGTCGCGCTGCGTCAGCGGGTCGTACTTGTGGTCGTGGCACTGCGCGCAGCCGACCGTCAGCCCGAGCATCGCCGTGCCGAACGTGTCGACGCGGTTCATCGCGTAGCGCGCCAGGTACTCCTCGGGAATGAGCCCGCCCTCGTCGGACGTCGGGTTGTTGCGGTTCCAGCCGCTGGCGATACGCGTCGCCATCGTCGCCTCGGACAACAGATCGCCCGCGAGCTGCTCGGTGACGAACCGGTCGAACGGCAGGTTCGCGCCGTACGCATCGAGCACCCAATCGCGCCACCGCCACAGCGCGCGCACCTGATCGCGCTGCATGCCGTGCGTGTCGGCGTAGCGCGACAGGTCGAGCCAAAGCCGCGTCGATTCCTCCGCGGCGGCGGGCGACACGAGCAGGCGGTCGACGACCCGTTCGTAGGCCGTCGCACCGCGTGCCTGCTCGAACGCCTCGAGGTCGGCGGGCTGCGGCGGCAGCCCGGTCAGATCGAACGTCACGCGGCGCAGCAGCTCCGCGCGGCTCGCTTCCGGCGACGGCGTCATGCCCAGCGCCTCGAGCCGCGCCAGCACGAACCGGTCGATGTCGTTCTTCACCCAGCCTGCATCGCGCACTGCCGGCACCGGCGGGCGGACCGGCGCGACGAACGACCAATGCGTCTGCTGTGCCGTTCCGCACGTCACCAGCAGCATCACGCCGAGCCAGCCGAGGTTGCTCATCCGATCAGTCCCCGCGCGATGGTGTGCCGCGCCGGGGCAGCAACCAGGGACCAGCGGCGATCGACTTCTCGGGCATGGCAGACTCCTCGACGAGAACGGCATCATGCTCGCGACCACGCGCCCGTCCAGGGGCCGTCGACGGTTGATCGCCTCGGCGCCGCACGACACGCGCACTCACAGCCGGACCATCGGCAGCGACAGCTTCTCGATGCACAGCGTGCGCAGTTTCGCCATCACCGGCCCCGCCGTGCTCGTGTTGAACGCGCCGCAGGCACCGGTCCCCGACGCGGGATGCACGTAGAAGAACGTCACGAACGACTTCTGCCCGCCGGTGTGCGAGGCGAAGCGCGAGCCGCCGCGGTCCTGCACGAAGAACGTGAGGCCCATGTGCTCGCTGCCGTTCGGCGCGATCTGCACCTTCGGTTCCCACATCGCCTCGAGCGAAGCGCGCGCGAGCACGTTCGCGGCATCGCTCTCCTTCGGCGCGGCGCCGAGCAGGAACGCGAGGTAGCGCGCGAAGTCGGGCAACGGCGCGTTGAGCCCGCCATTGCTGACCGTGATGCCGGTGTCGAAGTCGGCCCCGAGGTCCCTCGCCTCCTTGCCCTTCACTTCGTAGCTGTGCGAGCGATGGCGCTGCAGGTGGTACGGCGTGATGTCGAAGTAGGTGCGGCTCATGCCGAGCGGGCGCAGCACGTTCTTCTCCATGTAGACCTCGTAGTCCTCGCCCGACAGCAGCTCGATCGCGCGGCCGAGGAAGACGATGCCCGGGTTGCTGTAGGAGAACTTCGACCCCGGCGCGAACTCGACCGCCGTGTAGGGCATCATCGCCACGAGCTGGCTCCATTCGGTCGGCTCGTGCGGATGCCACGGCTCGCTGCCGCCCCACGGCCACGTGCCACCGCGAAACCCGGCACTGTGCGTCAGCAGATGCGTCAGCGTGATCTCGTCGATCTTGCCGAACGGATCGTGCACCGGCCGCAGCTCGGGCACGAAGTCGACGATCGGCTGATCGAGCCGCAGCTTGCCGCGGTCGCGCAGCTGCATCACGGCGATGCCAGTGAACGTCTTCGTGCAGCTCGCCCAGTGGAAGTTCGTCTCGCGATCGACGGCGCGCTTGCCGTCGCGATCGGCGAAGCCATGCGCCGCGAAGCCGAGCACTTCCGTTCCCTTCACGAACATCACGCTGCCACCGACGACCCCCGCCTGGTCGCACTCGGTGTGCAAGGCCGCGGCAACGTCGCGCCACGCGGTCGCGAAGTCGAACGGCGGATCCTGGGGGGCAAGGACGGGGATGACGAGGAGCACGGCGAGCGAGGCGAACATGGGTGGCCAGCATACGCCGGGTCCCGCGCGAGCCATGCGCACGCCGCTACGACTGACGGTGACGGCGACCCGGGGTGCGGCGCTCTAATGCGCCGCCGGTTCGGGCGGGAGGCTCCCGTCGAGCACCAACTCGACGACCGGCGTCGACAGGATGCTGACCTCGTTGGCAGCGAGCCCTTGCACGTACATCAGGATCCCCGGGGGCAGCAGGTACTCGGGGATCGCGACCGCATACGCGTTGCGGTCCGGGTCGGCGAAGCCGACACCGAGCACGGCGAAGTCGGTCAGGATCGGCGGCAGGCCCTGGAAGTAGTGCGAGACCGCCGGGGAGAACGACAGGATCACGGCACCGAGGAACGGCGCCGTCGGGCCGGCGACCGAGAACTCGAGCAGCGGCCCGACCGGCGCGATCGTCAGCTTCGGGTCGGTCGACTGGGCCGCGAGGGCACCGGACAGCACGAGCAGCGAGAGGAACGAACGGGCAGGTTTCATGTGCGTTTTCCTGATTAGCGGTTGGGGTGCGACGCCCAGCACCTAGGCCAGCAGCAAGCCGCGGTCGCGGCTTTCAGTCCGAGAATTTCTGCTGTCCGTTGCCGGACCTCGTGAGGGTGCTAGGGGCACGGACCGCGTGTTCGGCAGCTGGAATCGCGAGTTCGCACAACTCTCTGCCGAGCTGCGGTGCATCCCGTTCCCGACTACGACACCTTCCGGGCTGCGTCAGCTCTGAGCAGTGGCATGGTGCGCATCCGGTGGCTTCGGTTCGTCGATTGGTCGCGGCACCCGTGAGGCGTGCTGCGGGCGCAGCGATGCCCAGGCCTGCGACAGTTCGGCGCCGAAGAACACGATGATCGAAGAGTAGTAGACCCACGCCAGGATGATCAGCATCGAGCCCGCGGCCCCGTAGGCGCTGCCAAACGAACCGCGCGCGAGGTAGAGGCCGATCAGGAGCTTGCCGAGGACGAACATCGCGGCCGTGACCAGCGCCCCGCCGAAGACGTCCTTCCAGGCGATGCGGATGTCGGGCAGCAGCCGGAACATGGCGGCGAACAGCGCGACGAACACGCCGAACGACA
>Ga0163144_10029834_pt1 | contig 10453 bp, 7 predicted proteins | sample OliLak19BULKMAT1_FD_123175 | JGI IMG/M metagenome (GOLD analysis project Ga0163144, IMG submission 123175) | Freshwater microbial mat bacterial communities from Lake Vanda, McMurdo Dry Valleys, Antarctica - Oligotrophic Lake LV.19.BULKMAT1 | ecosystem: Environmental > Aquatic > Freshwater > Lake...
CCTTCATTCTCAAACTCTACCAATTCTCTATGTGCTACTTCTTGTCTATTGATTTTCATACTTCCCTGCACAGTAATGATAGTATAAACCAAGAGATTCTTGATTTGTTATTTCTAGACCTAAATCTTGTTTAAGTACAACTATTAATTATTTAAAAAAATATAACCATCTAAAATAATTATTTTCCTTAAAAAGTAAAAAACTCTAAAAATAGCCAAAAAACCACTTTTCAAACGCTTGCATAAACTCAATTTAATAATTGAATTCTAAAAATATTTTACCTGTCTTAAATATTTATATAAAAAAATGCAATAAAACGAGTGACTTCTACTTATAAAAAAGTCTATTTGGAAAGAACACAAAAAACATGCACAACTTATTATTATTATCTGACACTATGACACATCAAGTAAAAGGTAGCTACCTCAAATTATTGATTGGAAAAGAACGGCATCAATACCAAAAATTAATTCGTACCAAACTCATCAGTAAAGATATCTTTGAGATAGATGAGCAACAATGGTATAACTGTAATATACTCTCAGAGATTTTACAAGAGATAGATGATGATTTTGGAAATACCTTGATTCATAAAATAGGCTATGAGTTTGCCAGTAATCTCGCTTTTTGCTCAGAGTCTGCTCACCTTGAAGAAGCTCTCACAGAAGTGTTGAAGTTTTTGGGGAAATATCACCGAAGCGAAAACACACAAGACAATCTCCTAAGGTATTTTTACTCACAAAGTCAAGAGGCATTGATAGAAACTAAGCTACCTTATCCTCAGACATTTATTCAAGGATTTTTGCTTTCTATTGTCAAAAAATATCAACCTAGATTTGCTATTAAGACCAAGGTAATGCTTCTTAACGAGCAAAACTCAAGCTCAATCTTGAAGAATAATTATCTTTATCAAATCAACTGGACAATGGTTTAATCCATTAGTTGAGATTATTATCCTACATCAAAAAATGAGTAAAATACAAATTCTAATATTTTATCCATCTTAAAGCACTAAACCCCTTTTAGATAGATAAAATTTTGGAGATTTTTCTTAATTTTATTAGTCAAACTCGATTGATTTTCTTTTATTTGCATAGCACGATAAAGGAAATTAAGGAAGAAAATGATAAATCAAAAACCAACAAGTTCTAAAAAAAGTAAGGTATTAAATCCAAAATTCTTAATCGGAAGCTTAGATTATGCTGATTTCCCTGAGTTTAATTTGCTTAATATTCCTTGTAAAATTGATACTGGTGCCCAGACCTCAGCCATACACTGTCACCGCATACGCTTGATAGAAATTGAAGGCAAAGAAATCATTGCTTTTAATCTTCTGGATCCAAGCCACAATTATTATAATGAAAAGGAATACCGCACTTCTGATTTTAAAGAACGTAAAGTACGTAGCTCTTCGGGATATGCTGAGTATCGATATGTCATCACTACAGATATTATCCTTTTTGGAAAAGTTTTTAAAACTGAATTTACCTTAGCAGATCGTGAGCAAATGAGGTATCCCGTCTTAATCGGTCGTCGCTTATTAAAAGATTCTTTTGTAGTGGATGTAGCTAAAAAGAATCTCTCTTATAAAGATAAAAATAATCGCCTAAAAATATAACAAACAAACAAAACTCTGATATGAAAATTGCTGTTTTATCTCGCAATCAAAGAATCTATTCTACAAAGCGATTAGTAGAAGCGATTCAGAAACAAGGTCATGAGGCTGTTGTAATAGACCATGCCAAATGCCACCTTGTGATGGGACAAGACTCCCCTAATATATATCTTGATAGTAATGAAATCACTAACATTGATGCCATCATTCCTCGTATAGGGGCTTCTGTTACATTTTATGGCAGTGCTATTATTCGCCAATTTGAAGTAAGTAAAGTGTTTACCACATTGAGTTCATTGGCATTGGTTCGCTCTCGTGATAAGCTTCGTGCTTTGCAGATATTGGCTCGATCAGGAGTAGATATTCCTAAAACTGCCTTTGCCAAACATCCAAGAGATATTACACACCTGATGAAGCAAGTAGGTGGAGCTCCTTTAGTCATCAAACTTCTGGAAGGTACTCAAGGATTGGGGGTTGTGCTTGCTGAAACCAAGACGGCCGCTAAATCTGTGATGGAAGCCTTTTATGGTTTAAATGCCAATATCTTGGTGCAAGAATTTATCAAAGAAGCCAAAGGTGCAGATATTCGTGCTTTTGTGGTCAATGGTGAGGTAGTAGGTGCTATGAAAAGACAAGGAGTAGAAGGTGAGTTTCGTTCCAACCTACACCGAGGCGGACAAGGTACTATTATTAAACTTACTCGTACTGAAAAAGCGACCGCAGTCAAAGCAGCCAAAGCACTAGGCTTATCAGTAGCAGGCGTAGATATGTTACAATCCGAAAGAGGTCCCTTGGTGATAGAAGTCAATTCTTCTCCTGGCCTTAAAGGAATAGAAAAAGCTACAGGCAAAGACATCGCTGGAAAAATAATAGAATATATAGGAAATAACATAGGAGGAACAAACTCTAAAAATAAAGATAAAGTAGGCGTTTAGAGCTTTCAAGGCTTATTATTTTATAAGAAAGAGGGTTTTACAATTAGTAAAACCCTCTTTTTATCTTATGAAATTTCATTTTACTCCTCCCCTATCAACGCAAATTCTACTCTTCTATTCTCAGATTTTGCCTTGGGGGAGCGATTGGCGAATAAAGGCTTAGTATCTCCATAGGCTTTGGCTTCTAAGCGGTCTGCAGCAATGCCATGTCCTACCAAATACTCTTTGACAGACTTCGCACGTAACTCTGATAATGCTAGATTGCCTTCTCTTGTACCTTCATTATCTGTATGAGCACCTATCTCTAGTTTAATCTCTGGATTGCTTGTCATAAAAAGGACTACTTTATCCAAATCAGAAAGGGCTGTGTTTTTTAGCTTGGCTGAATTATAATCAAACTGGACATTGTTAAGCGTTATCATAGTCTCCCCAAATTCAATCAATTCATATTTTTTAACCATCATTATATTATGCCTCATTTCAGAATAACCCTCAAGGTTAGATAAATCTAAAAAACTTTGGTAAAGCTCACAGGCTTTTGAGCGAGCTGTCATAAAATACAAATAAGTATCTTCTAGTTCTATTTCAAACTTTCCTTCTTCATCCACAGGAATATATTGTGGTTCTTCTTCTTTCTTATCTTCACGCACTCGCATGATGCTTAGAGAAGCTGAAATTGGTTCTTTTGACTCATAATCTGTGATTTGTCCATAAAGCCTTATATTTTTAACATCACGTTCAAACTCGATATTATCTAATTCATAAATATTCCAGTTGGAGAGATTACTATTTTTGAGGTTGTCATTGCCTAAATAGAGCTTCTTTTGATTTGCTGTAAAAGCAATAGAACTTTCATTAGAAGAAGTACTCCAAGTGTTTATCAAAGTGGGTTTGCTCCAAGTTTGATTTACTCCTAACATTGTTTTGTAGAAGTCTAACCCACCTTTGCCATTTTCATCTTCTGCTGTGAAGATTAAAGTCTTGTTATCTGGCAAAATACATAGACTATACACTTTGTACTGATTAATTTCATTGGGTAATTCTATTGGGTTTGACCAAGCTTTATTGGCATTCATCTCTGCTTTCCAGACTTTACCACAGTAACCTACACCATCTATGCTTTGGTCTAAATTATAGCGGATAAAGTATAAAGTCTTGCCATCAGCACTTAATGAAGGCGAAGCTTCCCAAGCATCTGTATTGATATTAGCGGGTAGTGCTTCTGGGCGATTCCAAGTAGAATCATTATGAGTCATTACCCATATATCAGCCATCTCTGAGGCTTGCTTTTGCCCTGCAAAATACAAGGATGCTCCTGAATAAGTAAAAAAAGGGAATTCTATTACCTCAAAATTCTCTTGTATCGCCAAAGATTTAGGTCTTTGCCAATCTCCAAGGCTATCCTTATAACTCACCACCAAACTGGCATTGATACTAAATCCCCCATTATTGTATCGGTTAGAAGCAAAAATAAGGGTATCTCCTGTAGGACTAATTGCTGGATGAAAATCATTTTCTGGGGTATTGATGACTCGATTAAATTCTTGGAAGTCTTGCCCTAAGCTAGTCTGAGATAGACTCACTAGAAGAAATAAGAGCCAAATAGAAGTATATTTTAGTTGCATAATGGATAAGTTTAATTGATTGATAAACAAGTATTTACCTTATATATCTCTAACAAAACTGGAAAATAATAGAAAGGGTAATTTTTTATAATGTATCAATGCAACCCTTTTAAGAAATCTCTTGTCTGTTATTTGATACTATATGTTATTACTAATTTGTGTAGGGAAAGTGGAGAGAAAAAAACAACAAATCATTAACACATACTACCTTGCATTACATAGTTCTTTACATTAAATTTGTATCAACAAACTGTATAACCATACCATAATTTATGTTTCAGATTTTGTTTTATTTTTGTTTTGTTATCACCAAAAACGCTTTCAGACATTCTGAGAGCGTTTTTTGTTTTTAGATAATCTGTCTGTAATGTGCTGACTTATTGGTATTTTTGTTTTCACGTAAAGCATTACCAATGACTGAAATATCAAAAGACACACTTTGGAAAGGAATTATAGAAGACCTCTGTGAAGACTTTCTCCTTTACTTTTTTCCTGAATGGGCAAGCAAAGAAGCTGATTTTAGCAAGGGCTTTCAGTTTTTGGACAAAGAGTTAGATGAGCTTTTTCCAGAAAATGCCAAGCAAAAACGCTATGCTGATAAAATTATCAAGGTTTTTACCAAATCAGGAAAAGAACAATGGATACTTGTACACATAGAAGTACAAGGCTATCAGGATAAAGATTTTGCCAAGAGGATGTTTACCTACTTCTACAGAATCTTAGACCGTTGGAATCAGAATATCATGGCTCTAGCAATTTTCACAGATAATAACCCTAGTTATGTTCCCTCTGAATATGTATATCAGTATCAAAACACTAAGAATATCTACTCCTTTGATACTTTTAAAATCTTGCACAAAAGCGAAAAAGAACTAAATATCCCTCAGAATCCTTTTAGTATAGTGATGCTGACCACCAAAAAGTCATTAGAAAAAAAGAATCTACAAGACAGTAATCAATTTACTTGGAAGAAAGAATTGGTCTTAGCACTCACTCAACAATATTCAGGAGAAAAAACAAGGAGAATCTTGAATTTTATCCGTTATTATGTTAAATTTAAGAGTGAAATAAGTACTCAAAAATTTGAAACTGAAATACAAACAATCATTAAATATCGTAAAAGTATGGGCATAGAAGAAGCAATTATACAAGAAGTAACCAATAAGGTAACTGAAAGAGTAACCAAAAAAGTAACATCAGAAGTAACTGAAAAAGTAACATCAGAAGTAACATCAGAAGTAACTGAAAGAGTAACTAAAAAAGTAACATCAGAAGTAACTGAAAAAGTTAGAATGCAAACCAAAATCAATGGTATTCAGAAGGCGTTAGAACGAAATAAACTCACTTTAAAAGAAACGGCAGAAGATTTTGAAGTAAGTCTTGAATTTGTAGAGAAAGTCAAAAATGGGGAAATAAAATAAGTAGCTCCATAGAAGAGAAATCTTTGTTGCAAAAGTAATTTTGTAGCAAAGATTTTTGCAATAGGAAATCATTTTTTTTGTATCATTGTAGTTAGGATAAAGAAAAACAAATAGCCTTTATCTCCTCTATGCAAAAAATTATGACGCAGTCCTTTTTAGATTTATCAGCCGAATATTTAATCAAAACTCATTCTGAGCAATTTGATAAAGTCAATATTATACTACCTACCCGCAGAAGCGGACAAGAGTTAGAAGCACTGCTACTCAGCAAAGGAGCAAAGAAAATACCTGTTATTAGTCACATAGAAGACTTTATCAACCAAAATACCGAAGGGACAAAGACTAATTCCATTCTCTTGTTATTAGAACTTTTTGATGTTTTTCAACAAGTTGACCCAACTATCCGTCTTGAAAAGTTTACAAGCTGGGGTTATATTTTGTTGAAAGATTTTGACTTGATAGACCGAAACTTGGTAGATGCTAAAAAGCTATTTGCCAATCTAGCAGACATCAAAAACATAGACAAATGGCGAATAGGGGAAGAACACATCACGCCTAAAATTGGGGAGTATTTTCAGCTTTGGGAGAACCTGCAAATAGTTTATGAACGATTTAAAGAAAAACTACAAGAGCAAGAAATGGCTTACTCGGGCATGCTTTATCAGCAACTTGCCGAGAATGCCAAAACTAGACTCGTCCAACATCCTGATTTTGTTCATTTTGTGTTTTTGGGTTTTAATGCCCTTAGCAAGTCCGAAGAGATGATATTCAAGACGCTCTTAGATGCCAAAAAAGCAGAAGTAATCTGGGATGCTGACAGCTATTATATGAAACCCAATGATGAAAATAAAGCAGGATTTTTTCTACGAAAATATAAAAAAAACTGGTCAAATACTCATTGGTTTTTTCAGAGTGAATACCTTGCCCAAAGTGCCAAAAACATCACCGTACTCAGCGTAGCCAATGCCAGCATGCAAGGCAAAGTAGCCAACCAACTTATCAAAAATGAGCTAGAAAATAATAAAGAATCTTCTCCACAGCCTACCGCACTTGTGCTAGGAGATGAGCATTTGCTTTTGCCAGTATTGCATTCTCTAGATGAAGAACTGCAAGGTCTGAATATCTGTATGGGGCTTTCTCTCAAAGATTCTGCTCTTTTTAATCTAGTAGATATTCTATTTGAGCAACAGCAGACACTCATTAGAGACAGAAATACGGATGAACTAAAGTTTAATCACCGAAGCATTATCAAGCTTTTTAATCATCCCTTTGTGCGTCAGTTTGAGAAGATTCATTGCCCACCAGAGGAAGAATATGAGCGAAGAAATCTCTTATTGATGCTTACTTATCATATTAACCAACACAATATGATTTTTATAGGGGCAGAAGAGTTACTACAAATCACAGAACACGAAAGCTTTTTAGAAAAAAGAAGAGAAGATGAGCATCTTGATGCTTATTGTGAGCATGCTGTGGGTGTCTTACGTCCTTTATTTGAGGTGCTGTTTCAGCGTTGGAAAAATCCCTTTGAGGCAATAGATGCTTTTAAAAGAATAGCTGAAATGCTGGTCAATGAAGATAATTATTTAGAAAAGGCGTATTTTAAAGAGTTTGACGAGTTATTGGGTTTACTCAAAGGATTTATCTCTCGTCGTGCCAAAGTGATAGACATGCGTACTTTCAAAATCTTTATGTACCAGGCTTTCAGAGAAGCACATTTTGATTTTGATAGTGACCGCAAGGCAAATTTACAGCTCATGGGCATTAATGAAACTCGAAATCTTGATTTTAAGAATGTCATTATCCTTTCAGTAAATGAAACGGTATTGCCCCGTAGCAAGAGAGTCAATTCATTTATCCCGATAGATGTGGCAAAGGCTTTTGAGCTGCCCACTTATTCTGAGCAAGATGCCGTGGTGAGTTATCACTTTTATCGCCTACTGCAAAGAGCCGAAAATATCTCTTTGGTCTATGTTTCTCCCTCTGATACTTATGGGGGAAAGGAAAAAAGTAGATTTATCTTGCAATTAGAGAATGACCTTGTCCGCTACAATCCACTGATTAAAATCAAAGAAAAGACGGTTAAATTCAGACCTGCACCAGAGGCAGAAGAGATGGTATTGCTTTTTGAAAAGACAGAAGTAGAGATTGAAAAAATCAAAGAAAACCTTAAAAATGGGCTTTCACCTTCTCATATTAATTCATTTATCAATTGCTCTTTACAGTATTATTTTAGGCAAATTTCTAAGATTCGTAAGACTAGAGGCGTAGAAGAAACCCTTGGAGCAGATAAGCTTGGTACGCTTGTCCACGAGATTTTAGAGGATATTTTTAGAGAACTTTCACAACCTTCTCATTTCGTAGATGCTCCTGCTCTTGAAAAAGTAATGCCTACTGTGATGGGGCTTGTAGAAGACAAACTAGCTTCTGAGCAGTTTGCGGGCTTTGTGCTTACTGGCTCTAACTACATCGTCAAGGAAGTAGCTACTCAGTATATCCAGCAGTTTTTGAGCCAGCAGATAGAAGAAATCAATACCGTAAATTCACCTTTTGAGATACTTACCCTTGAAAATAAGGACATAGAAGAAGAAATGGGTAAATTTCGCCAACCCATGATAGAAGTAGAGTTTCAAATAGAGGTCAATGACGAAGTAATTCCTATCAAAATACACGGTATTACTGATAGAGTAGATAAATTTGAGGGAGCATTTCGTGTGATTGATTATAAGACAGGCAAGGTAGAAGCAAGACATCTCAAAACGGATGCCTCACAAACCGAAGTCTTGGTACACGACCCTAAGTCTGATAAAATAAGACAGCTTTGGCTCTATAAGTTTATCATCACCAAGCAAATCTTAATGCAGGGAAGTCTTAAAATAGGGCATCATACCCTTGATATTCACTCTCCCTTAAAAGTAGGGATTTATAGCCTAAGAAATCTTGCAGAAGGTTTTCAAGAAATTAAGCCTAGTGCCAAAACAGACTCTATTTTTCCAGAAAACAGCAAGCAATTTGTAGAAGTTTCAGAAAATCTACTTGCTGAGATTGTTGCCAATATGCTTGACCCAGAAAAACCCTTTGAGCAGACAGAAGATTTAAAAATCTGTGAATATTGTGATTTTAAGGGGATTTGTAATAGGTAGGAGGATACAAATTAAATTTATTATCTAAACTCTTACTTTTTAAGGTAGATCTCATCTCTTACATAAGTGTTGTTGAGCCAAAAACAATGCTTTGTATATTCTTTTGTCTTTGTAAATTTCTCTCTTGTAGGTAAAGGGTAAGTGTCTTCTGAGTTACGAGCGTGAGGTCTAACATGAGAAACTGTACTAAATTTTTTATTTGGGAAATTTGTATATCGGATACCATTTTTTATTTCTTTTACGATTTCACCTTTCAGAACAATATCTTGTGTTTTCTTCCAAACTCTTTCTACTTCTAAAAGGTCATTATAAGGCATATTCCAAAACTTCACCTTTTTTAAAATCAAATCCTTATCCTTGAGTTGATAGAAAATAAATAAAAATTTATGATCTAAAATATCTTTGAAATCAGAATCTTCCCACTCTTCATTCGCAATTTTTTCATACTTGAAAGGCTTGAAAGAAATATCTTCTTTTGGTAAATTATTCTCTTTTAATCTGACTGTTCTTACTTTAATTTCAGCTTTTTTAAACTCCTCAATTTCTTTGTCTAACTCGATTCCTAAAATTACTTTTGTTAAATTGGCGTAAAAGCTTTTAGCTTCTTTATTTATCTTAGCTTTTGTTAAGTCTAAGATTTGGTTTACAGACTTTCCATAATAAGGAGCAAACTTAAGACTTACTATTTCCTCAATAGTTTTATCTTTGGCAACTGTAATTGAGGGAATTAATTTGCCATAAACACCTTTTTCTTCATTTGAGATAGAAGCAATGATATGATTTACATAGCCTTGTTTTAAAGAATAAGCTCTCCTTTTAGCTTGAATACCGTTAAATGGTTGCTGTCTTACAGATTTTGCATTAGAGCCTTTTGTGCAAGCACCTAGATAGAAAGTATCACCTTCAGATAATTCATGTGCTTTCCCATCAAGAATTTTCTGCTTGATAAATGTCCAATCTTTTTTGATGATTTCTAAATCTTCATCTGGAAAATTCCACTCGTCAACTAATCTTATTTCATAGTCTATTATATTTTGGTTAGGTTGATGTAGATAACAAACTAGGAGAAGGCATTTATTCTTCTTCCAAAAAGAGCTTGTTTTAAATTCTTGATTTACTACTTCATTATAATTGATAACATTCATTACCAATCTTTCTTTAGAGCGGTATTCCTTATTTTTTAGCTTTTTTATAGGTGTAGATTTTAATTCTATTCCTGCTATTGGAAAATCAGGTTCAGAATTTGAGTTAGGTTCATATAAAAAATAAAACTTCTCCAAGGTTTGTCCAAAATTTCCTTTACCTTCATAATTATGATTTTCAACATCCTTACCACAAGACTCTCTTAAAGTTTTACCTTTTAGAAGTTTTGCAAATTCAAGAATCGATTTTTTATCTTCTGGATTATAAGGTAGATTCATTTTATTCTGTGTAACTTGTTGTGTTTGCTAGTTCTAAGTTGATTTTTTCTTTTAAAGTTAAGCCAATTTTTTCGATAACTCCTATTACGAGTGCATTACCCATAAAAAAAGCTCTTTTAGTGTCAGAAACTCCACCAAGTTGTGTGTGATTGTCAGGAAACATATTTAGCCTTTCAAGTTCTATGGGTGAAAGTCTTCTAAATCCTTTTGATGTCTGGATGACGTGTTTAAATCTTGAGGGAGACTTACCTCCTTCACCTGTGATGATTGTTCTAGAGGCTTTGTCTAAAGAA
>Ga0163144_10029836_pt1 | contig 10452 bp, 7 predicted proteins | sample OliLak19BULKMAT1_FD_123175 | JGI IMG/M metagenome (GOLD analysis project Ga0163144, IMG submission 123175) | Freshwater microbial mat bacterial communities from Lake Vanda, McMurdo Dry Valleys, Antarctica - Oligotrophic Lake LV.19.BULKMAT1 | ecosystem: Environmental > Aquatic > Freshwater > Lake...
ACCGGGCGGAGCTTGTGGCAGTTTGTGGCCGATGCGGGGACCGAGCAGGCACCGACGTGGCAGGCGCTTTATGTCATGCATTGGGACGCGCAGTTCGCCTACTGGTTTCGGATGAACCCGGAGGAGTCGCATTTGGTGATTGACGCGGGAACGGGGAAGGTGGTGCGGACGCAGTCGCTCGTGAAGGACGTGGACTATCGGCGTTGGAACCGGGAGAAAGGCGCGTATGAGTTGCTCGAAAAGGTGAACCTGCGGGCGACGAAGGACTCGCTGCCGTTGGCCGAAGGGGAGGTGTTGCGGGTGCAGCCGGCTTGGCACGCGAACATCGTGGTGGACGGGTTTCATTACTTCCTCGTGAGCTCGGGGCACCGACGGAATCGGCAGCCGCCGAAGGGTAGGGCGGGGCCGGCCTATTGCGTGGCGCGGGTGAATGTGGCGAGTGGGAAGGTGGAGTATCTGGAGTTGCCGGTGGCGGTGGACGATGCGGGGAAGCGGCTCTATGGCGTGCCGCTGCGGACGGAGACGAAGAACGCGGAGGGGGTGGACGTGGCGACGGAGGATCGGTCACGGATGGACGGATGGGAGACGCCGGCATTTTGGGGGAGCCCGGTGGCGATTAACCATAAGATCTTTTTCACGATTTCGGTGGGGACGACGTATGTGCTGAATGCGCGGGCGAAGGTGCTGGATGAGAAGGCAATTTTGGGCGTGAATGATTTGGGTCCGTTGGGGAAGACTTGGAGCCAGAACTCGGTTTCGTTCGATGGGAAGCGGATTTATCACCGGACGGCGAAGGAGTTGATCTCGATTGGGCAGACAGATGGTATAATTAGGTAGGTTTTCTACCATGGGACTGAACATCAAGAACATCGAGGTTGAGGCGTTGGCGGCCGAGGTCTCTGCGATGACGGGGGAGACGAAGACAGAGGCGATTCGCCAAGCTCTGCTCGACCGCAAGCAGAGTTTGAGTGTGCCGAAGAGACAGCGTATGGATGGGGTTCTGGAGTGGCTGAAGCGCGATGTTTGGCCGAATGTCAAGCCGGAGTTCCGCGGAAAGCCGATGACGAAGGAGGAGATGGATGCTCTCTGGGAGTAGCAGCAGAGGCATCCTCGCGCTAGACACGTCTATCCTCGTCGCGATTCTGACCGAAGAGGACGAATGTGCGGAGTATGTCTCTCTGCTTGACCAAGCTAGGGAGCTTTTGATTGGATCGCCGACGTTGGCGGAGGCGGGAATCGTCTTGCAAAAACGAAGGGGGGACAGGGGCCTAGCGGAACTGCTCCTTCTGCTGGAACGTTGGGAGGTCCGGGTGGTCGACTTTAACCGCATTCACTGCCTCGAGGCGATCGAAGCTTATCGACGCTACGGCAAGGGCCGTCATCCCGCAGGGCTCAACCTGGGCGACTGCAACTCCTACGCCACCGCAAAGGTGGCCGGCGCGAAGCTGCTCTACAAAGGCGATGACTTCGCGCTAACGGACCTTCCTCCGTTGCGGTGATCGTTGCGGTTTGACGCGAGCTCTGCTGGTTGTATACACTTCCGGTGAGTTTTGTATGCGTCTAATTGCGGTCCTCTTCTTCGGTTCCTACGGGCTGGCTTTGGCGCAGAACGATGTCCTGTTCTTCGAGACTAAGATCCGGCCGGTGCTGGCGGCCCAATGCTGGAGCTGCCATTCGACCAAGGCGAAGGTCTCTTTCGCCAGCCTGCAGCTCGATTCGAAGGCCGGGCTGGCCAAGGGTTCCGATGGCGGGGCCGTGATCGTGGCGGGCCAACCGGAGGCGAGCCGATTGCTCCAGGCGCTCCTTTATAAGGGCTCGACAAAGATGCCTCCGACCGGGATGTTGCCGGCAACGGTGATTGAAGACTTTCGCACGTGGATTAGCGCCGGAGCGGTGTGGCCCGAGGAGGCCGCCGCGGCCGTCGCAGCGGGCGGGGCGAAGAAGGCCAATCTGGACCACTGGGCCTGGAAACCGGTGAGTAAACCGGCCGTGCCGGCCGTGAAAGACGGGCAGTGGGCGCGCGACGAGATCGACCGATTTGTGCTGGCGCGCCTGGAGGCGAAAGGCCTGCGGCCGGTAGCGGATGCAACGGCGGAGGGCTGGCTGCGGCGCGTCTCTTTGGACCTGACCGGGTTGCCCCCGACCGTGGCGGAGCAGGACGACTTTTTGCGCGAACGGAGCTATGAGAAGACCGTGGACCGTTTGCTGGCTTCGCCGGGGTTTGGACAGCGCTGGGGACGGCATTGGCTGGACCAGACTTACTATGCAGATAACATCGAGATCGGGAGACGGGTGCCGGCACGGCACGCGTGGCGTTACCGGGATTATGTGATCGACTCGATCAACCGGGATACCCCGTATCCGCGATTCATCCTTGAGCAGCTTGCCGGGGACCAGTTGCCGTGGACGAAACCGGAGGAGCGGCGGAACAATTTAGTGGCGACGGGATTTCTGGCGCTCGGGCCGTGGCCGCTCGTGAACGCGGACAAAGTGCAGTTGCAGATGGACGTCGTCGACCTGCAGGTAGACATGGTGGGCCGGTCGTTTCTGGGGCTGACGATGGGCTGTTCACGCTGTCATGACCATAAGTTCGACCCGGTCACGTTGGCGGATTACTACGGCATGGCGGGGATTTTAGCGAGCACCCGGACTCTGACAGGGCGGATGGGGCTGAGCGTGTTCAGCAACGTTAACTCCGTGCTGCTGCCGGAGTTGCCGGAGGAGTTAGCGAAGCGGGCCGAGGAGACGCGGGAGTATTGGAGCCGGCTAGCCGCGGCGCGGGAGGAGTTGGCAGCGCTGAGAGCGAAGCGGAAGCCGCTGGAGAAAGACAGCGAGGCGGCCAAGGCGATGGACAAAGAGGTCGCGAAGGCGAACCAGGCGGTGAAGCTGCTCGAGTATCTGCCGGTGGTGCCGCCGACGGCGCATGCGGTGCAGGACGGAGACATGCCGGCGGATTGCCGGGTGAACGTCCGGGGGAACGCGCACCAACTCGGCAAGGAGGCGGCTCGGAGCGGGGTGGCGATCGGGGGGCTCGAAGGGAAGTTGGACATCGCCGACTTCACGAGCGGCCGGAAGGAGTTGGCGGAGTGGATTGGACGCAAGGAAAATCCGTTGACGGCGCGAGTGATGGTGAACCGGGTTTGGCACCATCTGTTCGGGGCGGGGATTGCGCCGACGATTGACAACTTAGGGACGCGCGGAACGGCGCCGAGCCATCCGGAGTTGTTGGACTATCTGGCGACGGAGTTTGTCGACGGGGGTTGGTCGCTGAAGAAGCTGGTCAGGCGCATTGCGCTGAGCCGGGTTTATCAGCTGGGCGGCGAGAGCTTGACGGCGGGGATGGACGTGGACCCGGAGAATCGACTGCTGTGGCGGATGAGCCGGCGGAGACTGGAAGCCGAGACGATTCGGGACGCGATGTTGGTGGTAAGCGGGACGATGCAGACTGGGGCCGGGGGACCGGCGATTCCGTTTGAGGTGCCGGGCAACATGAACCTGGCGGAGCCGCAATTCTTGAATGAAGAGGCGAAGTTGGACCCGGCGACGCGGCTGCGGCGGTCGGTATATCTGCCGGTGCTGCGGAAGAGCCAACTGGTGGAGCTGGACATTTTGAACCTGTTCAACTTTCCGGATGCCAACCAGATCACAGGTCCGCGGCAGGCGACGACGATTCCGACGCAGTCGTTGTATCTGATGAACGCGCCGTTTGTGCAGGAGCAGGCGGCGGCGTTGGCAGAGTCTTTACTGGCGATGAGTACGACGGATGAGGGGCGGATCCGGGCGTTGGCGCGGCGGGTGTATGGACGGGAGACACGAGCGGGCGAAGGGGAGCGGTGGTTGGCGTTTGTACGGACTTTCAATCCGGCGGAGGCGTGGAAGCGCTTATGCCATGCGCTGTTGATTTCGAACGAGTTTTTGTATCGAGGCTGATGATGAATCGACACTTTCCCATTACGCCGGGATCCCGGCGAGAGTTTTTGCGGCGGGCGGCTTGCGGCTTTGGGTCGGTGGCGCTGGAAGGGTTGCTGGCGGCAGAGAATTTGCAGGTGCGGACGCCGCATCACAAGGCGCGAGCCAAGCGGGTGATCTTCCTGTTCATGCAGGGGGGCCCGTCGCAGATCGACCTGTTCGAATACAAGCCGGAGTTGGAGAAACGAAACGGGCAGCCGTTGACGTTCAAGTTGCCGAAGAACTACGAGGCACCGGGGATTCGAGATTCGCGGATCTTTGGCCCGATGGGGAAGTTTGTGCGGCAGGGGCAGAGGGGGATGCTGCTTTCCGAGATGCTGCCGCACATTGGCGGGGTGGTGGATGAACTGTGTTTTCTGCACGGGATGCACGCCGATAGCGAGGCGCATGCCCCGGCGATTCGGCAGTTGCACACGGGGCAAAGCATTCAGGTGCGGCCGTCGATGGGAGCGTGGACGCTGTATGGCCTCGGGACGGAAAACCAGAATTTGCCTGGATTTGTGACGATTTGCCCGGTGCTGAGCGGAGACGGCGGGACGCCGCAACTATTTGGCAGCGCGTTCCTGCCGGCAATTTATCAGGGCACTCCGATCGGGAAATCAGGCGACGCGAAGAACGCGCGGATTGATTATTTGCGCGATGCGAGCGTGACGACGGCGGAGCAACGGAAACAGTTGGATTTCCTGGCGGATGTGAACCGGCGGCATCTGGAGACAAGCGGCGCGGAGGCGGAGCTCGAAGGCCGGGCGGCGTCGTTTGAACTCGCGTTCCGCATGCAGATGGAGGCACCGAAGGTGTTGGACCTTTCGACCGAGTCGGCGGCCACGCTAGCGCTGTACGGGATTGGGGACAAGGAGACGGACGATTTTGGCCGCCAGTGTTTGATGGCACGGCGTATGGCCGAGGCCGGGGTGCGATTCGTGCAAGCGAGCGATGGCGGCTGGGACCACCACGGGAAGTTGCGGCAGAATTTGCCAGTGCGGTGCAAGGCGGTAGACAAGCCGATTGCGGGGCTGATTACGGATCTGAAACAACGGGGTTTGCTGGAGGATACGCTGGTTTTATGGGGCGGCGAGTTTGGCCGAACCCCCTTCGATCAGGACTTGTCGCAGGGCAAAGCGCCGCTGTCCGAGCGAGGGCGGGAGCACAACCCGCGCGGCTTCACGATGTTTATGGCGGGAGGCGGCGTGAAGCCTGGAATCTCGCATGGCGAGACGGACGAGTTCGGTTGGGAAGCGGTGCAGGGCAAGGTACACATCAACGATTTACACGCGACGATGCTTCATCTATTGGGGATAGACCATGAGCGCCTGACGTATCGCTATACGGGCCGGGACTTCCGGCTGACGGATGTGGCAGGGCGCGTGGTGCGGGAGATTTTGGCGTGAAGACTGCGAAAGCGCCCCTGCGCGACGATGCGGCGAAGCGAAAGATTTATGCGGCGGTGCTGCAGCGGATTTTGAAAGGCGAGCTGAAGCCAGGAGTTCGGCTGGTAGAGAGCCAACTCGCCGAGCAGTACGCGGTGAGCCGGACGATCATCCGGGAGGTTCTGTTTACGCTCCTCCGAGACAACCTGGTCGAGCGGAATCACAACCGGGGGACGCAGGTGGTTTCGTTCACGCCGGACTGCGTGGAGGATCTGTACGAAATCCGTAAGAGCCTGGAATTGCTCGCGTTGCGGACGGCGATTACTGTCATGCCGCTGGAGCCGCTGTTTGCCTTTGAGCAGCGGTTTCGCGAGTTGGAGAATGAGCCGGTGCAGGTGGCGGCTCCGCAGCATGTGGAGATTGACTTAGCGTTTCACGCCTTTGTTTTTGAGCATTGCCGGAACAAGCGGTTGGTGGCGTACCTGGAAAATGTTTCGCAGTTGATTCACTCCTTGCGTTTGCTGGGCTACGAACTGGAGGACGTGGTGCGCGAAACAGGGGCGCAGCATTTGGCCTTGGTGCAAGCGTTTATCCGGCGGGACTTACCGGCGGCGGAACGGCTATTGGGCGAGCACATCGACTGGAGCAAGCGGAACGCGCTTCGGATGCTGATCCTGCGGCGGGATGGCGGCAACCGGCGAGGGATTGCGCTGGTGCCCTAAGTGGCAGCAGCGCGAAGGGCGGCCCAGCGGGTTCGGAAGCGATCGAGCGTCTTTTTATGGTCGGGATTCGCGACCAGGTTCTGACGTTCTTCGGGGTCGGCCTTGAGGTCGAACAGTTGCTCGTAGATGGGCTTTTGGGTGGTGTATCGGATGTACTTCCACTGCGAAGTGCGGACGGCCTCGCTGGGGGGAATCGGGAGGCGAGGGGGGTCGGGGGTATAGCTGTGTTCGTAAAAGAATTCGCCGCGCCAGGCGACTTTGGGATTGGCGATGATGGGGGCGAGGTTGCGGCCTTGCATCCGGGCAGTGGGCGGCAAACCGGCGATTTGGAGCAGGGTGGGGGCAATGTCGATGTTGAGAGTGATCTGCTCGCGGCTACTGCCACGCTGGCTGGTGGGCAGGCGGGGGTCGCGGATGATGAGGGGGACGCGGATGGACTCTTCGTAAGGGATCCACTTACCCCAGAGGCCGTGGGCGCCGCGCAGGGAGCCGTTGTCGGAGGTGAAGATGACGACCGTGTTTTGATCCCGGCCGGATTGGCGAAGGGCTTCCATGATGCGGCCGACGGCGGCGTCGACGCCGGTGACGAGGTGGTAGCAGGTGCGGACGTCGTCGAGAAACTTCTTTTCGGGGTTGCCGGGCCACTGGCCATTTTCGGTGCCGTTGAGCGACTTGCGGAGAAAGGCGGGAAGCTCTTCGAAGGCCTGACGGGTATAGGTATTCGGGGGCTTGACGGCGGCGTCTTCGTAGCGGTTGGGCCGGTCCGGATCCATGTAGTTCCAAGGTCCGTGGGGTTCTTTGAAATTGAGAGAGATGCAGAACGGTTTGGAGGCCGGGGTGGCGGCGAGGAACTCGATGGTTTTGTCGGCGATCAGCGGGGTGAGGTGGCGGACGGTGCCATCGACGGTTTGTTTGAAATTGATCGATTGCGGGAAGCCAAGCCAGTAGTCGAACTCGGTTTCGGGCAGGGCGAGGGCTTTGCGCTCCCCGGTGGGATTGCCAATGGCGTACTTGCCGAGGAAGGCGGTGCGGTAGCCTTCGCGGCGGAGGATGGCGGGGTAAGTTTCGGCGAACTGCGCGGCAGTGAGCGGGGTCAAGAAATCGGTGACCCCGTGGCGGCGCATGTATTGGCCGGTGAGGATGGAGGCGCGACTGCAGCAGCAGATCGACGTGGTGACGAAGTGGTTCCGGAACAGAATGCCGTCTTTGGCGAGTTGATCAATGTGGGGCGTTTTGATGACGGTGTTGCCGTAGCAGCCGAGGTCGTCGAACCGCTGGTCGTCGGTTTGGATGAAGAGGATGTTCGGACGGTTGGGTTGGGCGGATAGGAGGGAGGTGCCGGCGGCGACCGCTTTGAGGAAGCTGCGCCGGGAAGTGGGAAGGGCGACCATATGGGTAGACGTTATCATGGGATGAGGTTACGTTTGACATTGAGGCGCGGCTTCCATAACGTGTAGGAAGCTATGCCGTCTTTTGTTACTCGCCGTTCCTTGTCTCGCCGCAGCGTTTTGCGCGGCGGGGGCGTTGCGCTTGCGTTGCCGTTTCTCGATTCGATGACGCCGGCATTCGCGCAGAAGCGGGTAACGCCGCGGCGGATGATCGGCATTTGCAACAACCTTGGCTTGCTCGCCGATCACTTTTTCCCACAGGCGCCAGGCCGGGATTACGCGCTGTCGCCGTCGCTGCAACCCCTGCAAACCCATCGCAACGATTTCACCGTTTTTTCCGGCGTGTCGCACCCGAACGTTGACGGCGGCCATCCGGCGGACGTCTGCTTTTTGACCGCGGCGGCGCATCCAGGCAGCGGCTCTTTTCGGAACTCGATTTCGCTGGATCAGCATATCGCCGAACAGATCGGCACGTTGACGCGGTTCCCGTCGTTGACGCTGGCCATGAATACGCGGGTGCGCAGCCTGTCGTGGACAGGCACGGGCGTGGCGATTCCTCCGGAAGACAAGGCCGCCGCGGTGTTTCAAGAGCTGTTCTTCCAAGGCAGCCCCGAGCAGGTGGAAGCGCAGATTCGCAAGCTCGATACGGGGCGGAGCATTCTCGATACCATCGCGGGGCAGTCGAAGGATTTGGAAAGGGGACTGGGGGCGCGAGATAAGGATCGGCTGGACCAGTACTACACGAGCGTTCGCGATCTGGAGAACCGCTTGCAGGCGTCGCGCGGCTGGGAGCGGAAGCCGAAGCCGGTGGTGAAGAGCGCCCCTCCGGTGGACTTGGCGAACCCGGCGGCTTACATGGAAAAAGTGGGCGTGATGTACGACCTGGCCCGGCTCGCCATTGAGACGGATTCCACGCGGTCAATCACTCTGATGCTCGAAGGGGTGAGCACTCCGGTGATGGACATCGCCGGCGCGAAGATTACGGACGGCTATCACAACCTTTCGCACCACGGAAAATCGGAAGAGAAGCGGGGGCAGTTGAAGGTGATCGATGAGTGGCAAATGAAGATGCTGGGGCATCTGCTGACGAGTTTGAAGGGGGTGCGGGAAGGGGAGGACTCGTTGCTGGACCGGACGATGGTTCTTTACGGATCCAACTTCGGAGACGCGAACGCGCATACCTGTTTCAACATGCCGATGATCCTGGCCGGCGGCGGCTTCCGCCATGGGCAGCACTTGGCGTTTGATCGGAAGAACAACTACCCACTGCCGAATCTGTATGTTTCGATGTTGCAACGGATGGGGATTGAGACCGATCGTTTTGCTTCTTCCACCGGCACGATGCGGGGCTTGGAGCTGGCGTAGATGAAGGCGCGTCTGGCCGCTTTGTGGGGTGCCGCGGCAATCGCCTGGGGGGCTCCGCCGGACCAGGGATTCCTGAAGCAGAACTGCGCGATGTGCCACAACAGCGCGGGGAAGCAGGGTGGGTTGGATTTGACGCAGCCGGTTAGCTTTGCGCAGTGGGTGGGTGTTTATGATCGGCTGAAGGCCGGGGAGATGCCGCCGAAGCAGATCTCGAAGCGGCCGGACGCGGCGGCGACGAAATCGTTCCTGGACGGGCTGGCGGCGGAGTTGCAGACGCAAGAAGGAAAAGATGGCCGGGCGCTCGATCGGCGATTGAACCGGATGGAGTACGAGAACGCGCTGCGCGATTTACTGCAGGCTCCTTGGCTGCAGATTAAGGGCCAGTTCCCGGAAGATGGCGAGGCGTTCCGGTTCAATAAAAGCGGCGAAGCGCTCGACATCTCGCACGTTCATCTGGCGCGGTATCTGTCGGCGGCAGACTACGCGCTGCGCCAAGTAATGAGCGTGCAGAAGGCGCAACCGCCGACCACTACGACTCGTTACTACGCTCGCGATCAGAAGGACCTGACGAACAAGATCAACCACTCGAATCAGCGGGGCGACCGGCAGGCTTATCCGATTGTGGGCTGGAAGGGTCAGCCAGAGATCTACAACAAGACCGCACCATTTTCGGATCCGAAAACGCGCGAACAGGAGGCGATGGCGTGGGTTTCGAGCAACTACGTGACCGGCTTCCGCTATCACTGGGACGGCTTTAAGGCGCCCGTGGCTGGCCGTTACCGGGTGCGCTTCAGCGGCTATTCCATCTGGGTTGCGCCGCTCGAAGGGGACCGGAGGCATCTGCCCGATTTTGAAAAAGTAACGACGGGGCGGCGTTATGAGCCGGTGACGGTTTATACGCGGAACGGGGTGATGAATCGGCGGGTGGGCGAGTTTGATTTGACCCCGGAGCCGCGGGTTCACGAGGTGGGCGAGGTGTGGCTCCTCGGCGGCGAAACGCTGGTGCCCGACGCTTCGCGGCTGTATCGATCGCGCCCCAACAACTTTCGCAATCCCCTGATGCAGGCCGATGGCGCGCCGGGCGTAGCTTTTCGCTGGATGGAAGTGGAAGGACCAATCTACGACGAGACGACGACGGCTGGTTACCGATTGCTCTTTGGCGACGCGAGTGCGAAGCCGGACGCTGAGCGACTGCTGCGGAACTTTCTAGGGCGGGCATATCGCGGGCCGGTGGCCGAGGCAGACGCGAAACGATTTCTGGCATTGATTGAAGGGCAACTGGCGAAGGGAGTGTCCTTTACGGAGGCGATGATCACCGGCTTTACCGCGGTGCTGGCTTCGCCCGGATTCGTATTCCTGAATGCGCCAGCGGGTCGGCTGGACGACTATCGACTGGCGACGCGGCTGGCGCTGTTCCTGACGAACTCGCTCCCAGACGAGACGCTGCGCGCGCGGGCGGCGCGGGGAGAACTGAGCCGGCCCGAGGTGCTGCGGACGGAGACCGAGCGGTTGCTGAGCCAGAATAGCTCGCGCCGGTTCGTCGACGCGTTTCTGGACTACTGGATTGATCTGCGCAAGATTGAAGACTCGACCCCATCGGCCAGCTTGTACAACGACTACTATTTGGATGATGCCCTGGGC
>Ga0163144_10029837_pt1 | contig 10451 bp, 10 predicted proteins | sample OliLak19BULKMAT1_FD_123175 | JGI IMG/M metagenome (GOLD analysis project Ga0163144, IMG submission 123175) | Freshwater microbial mat bacterial communities from Lake Vanda, McMurdo Dry Valleys, Antarctica - Oligotrophic Lake LV.19.BULKMAT1 | ecosystem: Environmental > Aquatic > Freshwater >...
CAATGATCGCCAGTTTGCCAGTTTTTGCAGTGCTGCTGGCCATCCGGAAATAGCGCAGGACGAGCGTTTCAAAAGCAATGCAGCGCGTGTGGCGCATCGGCATGTATTGATCCCAATGATTGCAACATGGCTGTCAAATCAGCTTACCGACAGCTGGCTGGCGCTGCTCAGCTCAGCTAACGTGCCCTGCGGCCCGATCAATGATCTAAAGGCGGTTTTTGAACACCCGCAGGTAAAGGCGCGCGGACTGCAAATTCAGCTGGCATCGCATGGCACGCAAGTGCCGCAAGTGGCCAATCCGGTGCGATTTTCTAAAACACCGATTGAGTACCAGGCTGCTCCGCCCACGCTTGGGCAAGACACCCAAGCGGTGCTCAGTGAAATCGGAATCAGTCAGGATCGATTAGCGGATTTCATGCGCAGACGGATCATTGCGTAATCGCCGAAAAATTAGCGCAGCTGCGCCGATTAAACGCAGGTTCGTCAAAATAATTCGGCCGACTACTCTGCTTTGTACTTCTCATGGCAGCTTTTGCAGGCAGCGCCGACTTTTGCGAATTGCAGCTTGACGCTCTCAAAATCACCGGTTTTGCTGACCTTTGCAAGCGCCGCCGATTCGGTTTCAAACGTCTTCATTTTGCTCTGGAAATCAGCAAAGTTTTGCCAGATCGCGGGCAGCGCTTCCGTTTCAGCGCCTTTGTCTGAGCCTGCGGGAAAGCCTTCTATAAGCGCAGGCACGATCTGTGCAATTCGCTTGGCATTGCGCTCAAACTTGGCTTTGTCATAAGGGATGCTGCCGCGCACCATGCCAGCGAGTGGGCTCCAGTTCCAAACGATCACGTGATAGACCGCTTTTCGATAAGCAATCGCCTGCTCAGGTTTTACTTGCGCCGATGCTGTCGTCATAAAGATGCCCACAATCAAAAGTACTAAGGCGCTCATTTTAAGGGTGTTTAGGATGCTTGGCATGAGAGGATTCTCCGGGGAAATTGTGGGTGTTAGTGGGCAATCAGCTTATTTGCGCCGATAAGATTACGAATTAGCAGGATTGCTTGAGTTGCCAGAAGGCGCTGCATTCAGCGCTTTGCTCCAGGCGGTTTCTTTTTCAGCCGATTCGCCGCTGACATTTTGCATACGAACCGTTACCGCGCTTGGCTTAAAGCCTTCCGGCAAGAAAATTGTGCCATCAAACAGTTGAAAATACTTGAACTCGTACGTCAGTTTGTCGTTATTGCCTTCGCCGACTAGTTCGCTGAATTTTAGGCGTTTGATTTTTCCGTTTAACGTTCCGCTTACGCTGAAATTAATGCTGCCGCGCGCTACCGTGCCACGCTTTAAATTTTGACTAAGCGCAAAGCGAAAATTAAAAACCCGAGGTTCGGCGGTGGATTGAATCAAGACTTCCTGCACACCGAGGGCGTCTACGTTGCCGCCGGCAGTGAATTTTTGGAAAAATGAAAGATCGGCACGCATGGCGTTCATTTCATCGGTACGCGCTTCCAAATCGCGCTGTAAAGCCGCTTTTGCTTCATCCGACACCTGTAAACCGCGATCCGCGCGCGCTAGCCGTGTGCGCAGATCATTCATGCTGCCTTCGAGCGCTACGAGCTGAATTTGCGATTGTTTTAGCTGGGCTTGGGTTTGCATATAGCCGGGCGTCATCGTCACTTTACAAAAAAGATACAGCGCGGCTAGGCTGACTAGCCATATGGACGCAATGACTAGCCGCTTTCTTAAAATCGCGCGCGGATCATAGTGCGACACCACAAGCGTGCCAGCGGTGGTTTTTTTAGATGCAGGTTTCATGGGCAGCTCCAAAGCAATAAGCGCAAAAATGAGCGCTAACAACCTTGCACCTTAGCGATTGACTGCCAGGGGCGCAAATAGTGCGGGCGCACTGTTTAGTTTCTTCCACTGCTTTCGAAATGCCGGTCAACGGGTTGAAAAATCAGTTAAGCCGCACATTCGAGCCGAATTTTCTTCTGAAATCGTCACTTCCGTAACGCTATCGACGCGCGCAAAACGCGGGCCCTGCTGCAGCCACTCCCTTAGCTTCAAAACGTCATCCTGCAAGCCGATGGCTTCAACGTAAACCCGCCCATCGCTCAAATTAACCGCCGCGCCATGTAGGCCAAGTGCTATGGCTTGGCGCTGCGTGTGAAAGCGAAAGCCTACGCCCTGCACGCGGCCCGTAACGAAATATGCGCGGGTTATGGGTGTTGACATAGCAGCATGCTCGGTTAGCGCCTACTTGGCTACTTGGCGGTAAAGCTTGCGACAATTTCCTTAGCAGTAACCGGTCCTAAAAATACTTTCAAAAATTGACCTTGAGGATCAAAAACATAGGTCGTTGGCAGGCCTTTGGGCGCTGATGCGCCGACCGGCGGAGCCCCGTAAACGTCAACCTTTGCGTTCGAGTAGCTGACTTTCAGCTTGCTCAAAAATGCCCGCAATTCCTTCTCATCAGTGTCTTCATAGGCCAATCCGAGCAGCGCAACATCCTTGCGTGAATCTGCAAGCGCTTGAAATTCAGGCATTTCTTTAATGCAGGGCCGGCACCAAGTCGCCCAATAGTTCACGACTAAATACTTGCCGCGCATTGATTTTGCGGTAAATTTTTTACCATCTAATAGCGTCACTGCGAAATCGGCCATAGGCTGAGCTGGCGCGGGATTTGCCACTTCCTTAGAAAAACCGGCTGAAATCAAACCCATGAGTAGTGTTAAAACAGTCAAAAACTTCATAACTTCCTTTAGCGTCATGCGTTGAATGGTATTTGGATTGGATTAAAAAACAATGACAGGCAGCACCTAGATAAGTTTTATTTCCCGCAAACGCTCCATTAAATACGCATGGGCAGTTAACGGGCTTGGGTAGCGGCTTGGATTATCGACGCTAACACAGCTTGGCAGCGTGTCGATTAGGAAGTCTGGGTTTGGGTGCAGAAAAAACGGAATTGAATAGCGTGGCTGACGGCGCTTTTCACCTTCTGGATTAACGACCCGATGGGTCGTTGAAGGCAGTTTATGGTTGGTCAAACGCTGCAACATATCGCCAATATTCACCACAATAGCATCGCCTTGGGTGGTTACCGGTAGCCATTGACCATCCGGTTGCAGCAGCTGCAAACCCTCTGCGCTGGAACCAATCAGCAGCGTAATAAAATTGATGTCTTCATGCTGGCCCGCGCGCACCGAGCGGGTATCGCTATCTTGGATAGGCGGATAGTGGATTGAGCGCAATATGGAATTGCCAAAATTCACTTTGTTATCAAAGTAATGCTCGTCGAGCTGTAAATACAGCGCAATGGCTTGCAGCATGGTGGTGCCGAGCTGGTCTAACGCTTGAAATAGCCCGTAGCTGATCGTTTTGAAATCTATTATTTCGGTGGGCCAAATGTTCGGTGGCATCACGGATGCATATTCATGCCCGGCCGGCAATTCTCGGCCGACATGGAAAAATTCTTTCAAATCGGGGTGGCTTGAATCTTTAGCCGTTTCTACGCCGAACGCGGTGTAGCCGCGCGCGCCGCCGCTGCCAGCAGTGTGGTAGCGCTGTTTTTCAGCTGTGCTCAGTGCAAAAAAATCTTGAAATAAACGATAGGACTGTTCCATTAATTCGTTACTGATGCCGTGGTGCGTTACCCCTACAAAGCCAAATGCCTCATAGCTGGCACCTAGTTCGCGGACAAATGCGGTGCGATCACTGTTAAATCGACGAAAGTCTAAGGTAGGAATGCTCATTAATGCGCTCGTGTTGACAATGTGTTTCCAATTCTAAATCAAAAAGCGAACTACGTTGGCTGCTTGTGCGCCTCTTGACGCACCTCACGCAATGTTCTGATAGCGCCATTGAAGCGACAGAAATTCTCTGTGCCTGATGAAGTATAGGAAAGACTGAACTGAATTTTTCTTACACCGCGTTTTTGAAATGTAGCTCGACTATTTTGGCTCGGTTGCCGTCGGCAAACAAAAATCAGGGTTCTTGCGCGTAATTTCTCTGCGATGTGGCCTCCAACTTGCCTATTTTTCGTAAAACTTGAGGTAGCCCACATCCCGTGGGCGTTTGGAGGCAGCGATGCGCATTCTATGTTTGGGATTTTGGCTGACGTTCGTTTTTACCCTGCCGCTTCACGCGGGTGCAGAGGATCCGTTCGTCGATGCGCTTGAGCCCTGCCTTGAACTTTTTAAGGGTGAGCCAACCGATTCGCGCTATCAGGTCGTACTTGGGCAGGGTTGGACAAGCGCACTTTTTGCGGTTGCGAAGGAAGATGGCGGAAATCTTGGCTCAGATATGTGCGGTGAACTTGGCGACAGCGATTGGGATACGGGCGGCCCCTACCTTTGGCCAGCAGGCTTGGGGGAAATGACCGAACGCAATGCGGTGAATCTGGAAGCGATTACGCCCATTTGGCTAGATCACATCATTGCTAGCGCGCGCGCAGTCAACCAATCGAGAGAGCCGATCCGGCGCATTACCGTCACCCACCTGCCCGAAACAGCCGCAGTTTTGGTGCGCGTACAGTTTGCCGCTGCAAAGGCACAGGCTGAAGCACCGGATAGCGTTGAGCTTAATCAGTTTGGCGTAGTCATAGCACGCGATGTACGGGTGCCGGATCAGTTGGCGCGTGCGCCAGCCGAATCGAATGCGACACCTGCCGTAATCGCAGAAATGATGTCGGCACCCACCATTGACCCACAAAACGCGCTCGCGCTGCTGCTGAGCAAAACGCAAGCCGAACCGGACGCACAGATTATTCGCCTAACGCTCAGCAGCTTTAGTGCGGGTCTGGTGTATCGCAATAGCCCCGATGCGCCAATTCGGCAAACCGAATTTAATTTTCTTGACGCGCAGGCAAGCGGATTAGCCGATGCACCTTTTGAATTTCCAGCCGCGTTCAAAGCCTGCAATCTGCGATTGCAACAGGTCAAAAATGCAGTCGCAAAAGTTGTGTTGCAAAAGCGCTACAAAAGCGCCGCCACGCGGCTGCAGCACTTGCTGCTGGAATGCAGCGTCGACAAACCCAAACCGCACTGGTCGCTGGTTGCCTTAGAACCCTTTGAGTATTTCGATTTGCCTGGGCAAATCGAATAAATAAGACCCGTGTGATTTGCCTGGGCAAATCGAATAAATAAGACGCATGTCATCGTCAAAGAACCTGCGGTCAAGATTGCTCTGGCAGCGCTTGGTTTTTAGCTGCTAAAGCTAATTCGTGAATTCAAGATTTTGAGGTAAATCGCTAAAAATCAGCGCGCACCGGGGTTGGCGCGCGCTGATCGGGGTTTATTGGCTGTCCGCTAGCGCTACTGGCGCTTTGCCACGTCGATCTTGGATGCGTTCTTTGTGTTTGCGGATTTGCCCGTCTAACTTATCGGCGAGCGCGTCAATTGCGGCGTAAGCATCTTGACCGCTGGCTTCGGCGTGCAGGGTTTTTCCGGCTACGTTGAGTGTGCCCTCAGCGTGCTGTAGTAGTTTTTCGACGCTCAGAATAACCTTAATATCGAGCACGTGATCAAAGTGCTTGGTTAGCCTTTCCAGCTTGGTCTTGACGTATTCGCGCATAGGTGCGCTGACCTCAACTTGGCGGCCCGTCACGGTTAAATCCATGGTGATGCTCCTTTTTGAATCGACTTAGCGCAGGCGCTTAAGTCAGGCAATCGCTCGATGTTCGAGCGCGGTGTGCGGCAGAACGCCGCATAGAACGAGTTGCTTCGCGAACTAAAGTTCTGCGAACGCGCACGTAGAGTGCGCCGATGAGTACGGAACGAGGAAACGCTAGCGGTTTGATTGTGAGAAGAAATCAACGGCGAACTCGGTCGGTGGAAGAGGGTAATCCTAGCGCTTCACGATACTTCGCTACTGTGCGTCTGGCAACCATTACTCCGCGCGCTTTGAGGATTTCGCCTAGCACGCTATCAGACATCGGTTTTTCAGTGTCTTCCGTCTCAATGAGCCGACGAATCATTTCTTGGATTGCCGTGGCAGATGCTTCGCCGCCGTCACGCGTGGACACGCCGGAGCTGAAAAAGTGCTTGAACTCAAGCAATCCACGCGGCGTGTGCATGTATTTACGAGTGGTAATGCGTGAAACGGTGGATTCGTGCAGCTCAACTTGCTCGGCAATATCGCGCAAAATCAACGGCTTGAGATATTCCAAGCCGTGTTCGAAATAGCGTTCCTGTGCTTGAACTATGGCTTGTGCGACTCGCAAAACGCTGTCTTCGCGCTGCGCCAGGCTTTTCAGCAGCTGCTTGGCGTCGGCAATTTGGGTTTTTAGAAACTGTTCGTCACCCTGCTTGCATTTCCCAATCAGCGCGGCGTAGCTGGCGTTGATGCGCACGCGCGGCAGCGCTTCACGATTGAGTTTGACCACCCATTTGCCGCCTTGTTTTTGCACGCGCACGTCAGGCACGATGTATTCAATGCGGCGCGTGTTAAAGCGCGCTCCGGGCCGTGGATCTAGCGTGCGCACCAGCGCCAGCGCTTCGCTCAGTTCACACACCTGCACTTCAAACTGGCGCGCGGCTTTTTCACGGTCAACACGCGCTAGTGCTTCTGGCCCGAGCGCCACTAAATCCAGCGCCAAAGTGCGCCGTGGGTGCTTGATTGATTGCAGCTGCACGCTCAAGCATTCAATTAAGCTGCGGCACAGCACGCCAACGGGATCAAGCCAAGTCAAGCGATGCCGCACGGTTTCTAATTCCTGCGCGCTTAGGATCAACTCAGGTGCTAATGCTGCGCGCTGAAAATCGACGGGTTCACGAATAAAGCCATCGTCCTCAGCGGCGTCGATAAGCACGTACGCAATTGCGGTTTCGCGCCTGGAAAAGGGCAGTAAATCCAGTTGTGCCCGCAAATGATCGGCTAGCGATCCGGTGGCATCATCGTGATAGCTATCTTCCCGATCATCGCTGTCTTGCTTAGCTTTACCATCCACGCCATCGCCCCAATCGCGCATATCGGCCATATCAGGCTCAACGTCTAAATCAGCGCCCGCATCGTCGCCGCTTGGTTTGAGGGCGCTTTCGCTATCGCCATAATCCTCAGTGTCGACTTGCTCGCTTTGCTGTGCATCGGCGGGCGGGGTTTTGCTGGGCTCGTCAACCGAATCATGCAGGCGCAGTTCGCGCTCGGCATCTTCATGGGCTTCGTAATCGGCGTCATCCGGCGCATCGTCTAACTCAAGTACCGGGTTCATTTCAGCAATTTGCGACAGCTCAGCGCTTAGCTCTAGGTTGTTGAGCGTCAATAGCTTGATAGCCTGCTTGAGCTGGGGCGTCAGCGAAAGCTGGGTACCTAGTTTGAGTTGTAAGGCAGGTCGCATGCAGCAAGTGTGCCACGTGCCGCCACGAGTTGCACGGCGCAATGCAGATAAGTTTGCAGCCAAGCGTGATGATCACTTGTGCTTGGTTCGAGCTGAATTTGGCAGAGCGGTCATTGCTTGTTTCATTATCGAATTTAGGTTACTTTAATCTGCTTAATGTTTGATTTATAAGCGAAAATATGAATAAAGCTGGCGTTTTGCGCACACCTTCTGCGCCTCAGTGGATCGCGCTTTTACTTACCTGCCTGCTTAGTCTATTGATGATGAGCGCAGTTTATGGTGCAGGCTGGGGCGAGGCTCGAAAAAGCGCGCGCGCTCAGGCCAATGGGCTTTATGCGGCAGCTGAAGTGGCGGTGAAAAATTTTGACGCCGATGCGCCAATTAGCCACATGGAAAGCCTAAAGCAGCTGCGCGCACTCTTGCAGCGCTGCCGGAGCGTTCGCGGCTGCGAGCAGGCGCGGATAGTCGAACAGTATGAAAAGCTCGTGCTGAGTATCGCGGCAGGTTCGCAGGCGCTGCTTGTCGAAACTGAGGCGGTTGAAACGACCGATCTGCTGGCGCAATCGCGCGGGCATTTGATTGGGGCGAAGCTGCCGGAAATGCACCGTTCAATGACGCTGCTGCGCGGCAAGCGTTTGCAGGACATCATTGAGCTCAATGAGCCGGTCAAGGCCGCAATGGGTGATTGGCTAAGCAGCATGCGCCCCCAGCTGATTGAAGCGTATAAAAACTATGCCTACATGCGCCCGCTGATGCTGCCAGCCTATCAAAGCGCAGAGCTGCCGGAAGCGCTGCTGTTTGGCATTTTGGCGAAAGAATCGGGCGGGCGTGTACACGCGTATTCGAGCGCCGGAGCGGTTGGGCCGCTGCAATTTATGCCCGCTACCGCGATGCGTTTTGGCCTGCTGACGCACAATGGATTTGATACTAGGCTAGACCCAAGCGCCGCTGCGAATGCCAATGCGCGCTACATCAATGAGCAGCTCGGCAAGCTCAACAATGATTTAGAGCTGGTTCTGGCCGCCTATAACGGTGGTGAGGGCCGGGTGGGGCGGCTATATGCCAAGCACAAACAGGGCTTTTGGAATGATGCGGTGTATCTATCCTTACCCGAAGAAACCCGCTACTACGTGCCTAGCGTGCTGGCAGCAGCGTATCTGTTTTTGCATCCGGGTAAGTTTGGTTTGGCGTTTCCTGAAGCAAACGGCGCAACTGCCGAGGTCAAGCTCGACAATGCCGTATCACTCAGCGAGCTGGCAATTTGTTTAGGGCAAGATGGCCGCGAAGAAGGCTGGTTTCGCACTTTGCGCAATCTAAACCCAGCCGCTAAGCCGGATCGCCGATTGCCTGCCGGCACGCCGTTTCGGATTCCAGAAGCGGCGCTAGCCAGCTATGCAAAACAGTGCTTAAGCGCAAAATTTATGACGCAAATTGCCGGGCTGCATGAAGCCCGCGTGCCAAGCGCCGCTAGCTTGGTTGGTTACGTGGTACGAAGCGGCGACACGCTTGCCGGCATTGCCCGTAAAGCCGGCTGCAGCAGCGTAGGCCTTATTGCGCAGATCAATGAAATTCCCGCTCCACAGTTCGCCATCAAGCCGGGGCAAAAAATAAAATTGCCAAGCTGCGGTTAGCAAGCGGCCGTGGATTCAATGACCCAGGCGGTATTGGGTGCGGCGGTGGCTGTCGCTGCGCTGCCAGCAGCGAGAGTTAAGCGCGCTGCGGTGTATGGCGCGGTGTTGGGCACGCTGCCCGATTTGGATGCGCTGATACGGTTCAACAATCCAGTAGATAGCTTTGTCTACCATCGCAGCGCTACGCATTCACTGCTGATTTTGAGCCTATTCGCACCGATCTTGTTTTTGCTGATGCGCCGGTTTGATAGCGCGCTGCAAACTGATTCAAAGCGCTGGCTGCTGGCATTCTGGCTGGTGCTTTTCACGCATCCGCTGCTGGACTGGTTCACCAGCTACGGTACCCAGCTATTTTGGCCTGTAGTCGATACGCCATTTGCATTGAGCAGCGTGTTTATTATCGACCCGATTTACACGCTGCCTCTGTTCGGTGCCAGCGTTTTGGCTTGGCGCTCGCGCGGCCTAATTTCGCGCGTGCGGGCAAAACAATTCTGCAAGGTTGCACTATTATTTTCTAGCGTTTATCTAAGCTGGACGCTCATCGCACAGTCTTGGATTCGCACGCGCGTGATCGCGTCTGAGTCGGCAATTGGAAATGAAATAGCTGCCAATGACGTGGCGGTTTACGCCGCACCGCTGACGAGTTTTTTATATCGCGTGCTGATTAAGGAAAAAGGTGAGCCGGCCGCACGCGATCATTACCGCGAAAGCTACGTTTCGGTATTCGCCGATATCGGCAGAGCGCCAATCTGGCGGAACATTCAACGCTATCAAAGCGCAGCCAACTCAATATGGGCGAGCCCTGCGGTGATTGCAGAGCTGCAAGCCATCCCTGACTTGATACGCCTGACACGTTTTAGTAAGGGCTACTATTCGGTGGTGCTAAAACCTGATCAAACGCTGGTTTTTAGCGATCTGCGGATGGGCAGTGAGCCAACTTATGTATTCAATTTTGAGTTTGCGAGTCTTAGACCCGATGGCGCAGTGCAACTTCAGGCCACCCGGCAGCTAGCCGGAGAGCGCCCGGATTGGCGCGCGCTAGGCTGGATTTTTAAGCGGATTTATACGCCGGCATCAGAATTACCGATGGAATAATGGCGCTGGAATCGCCAATGCCGCAAACCTAAAACCGCCCGGCGATGGCGTTCACGCAGTTAATTCCCGCGCATCAATATCAAGCTGCACCTGACAAAAAATCAATCAACGACGGCAGCGCGCCTCGACAAATCAATCGAATTAAAAACGGGTTCTGTAGTTTACGTGCCATTTTACCCACCCAAAACCTGGAGTTGAAAAATGAAGTATCTGCATACAATGATCCGCGTGACCGACTTAGAGCTTGCGCTTGGTTTCTGGCGCGATGGCTTAGGCCTTGTTGAGTCAAACCGGATAGAAAACGAACGTGGCCGCTTTACGCTTGTGTTCCTCGCAGCGCCGGGGGATATAGATCGCGCCCGTGAAACCAAATCGCCATTGGTCGAGCTGACCTACAACTG
>Ga0163144_10029839_pt1 | contig 10451 bp, 9 predicted proteins | sample OliLak19BULKMAT1_FD_123175 | JGI IMG/M metagenome (GOLD analysis project Ga0163144, IMG submission 123175) | Freshwater microbial mat bacterial communities from Lake Vanda, McMurdo Dry Valleys, Antarctica - Oligotrophic Lake LV.19.BULKMAT1 | ecosystem: Environmental > Aquatic > Freshwater > Lake...
AATCCAGCCCGGCCCCGATGCAACCGCCGTGAATGGCCGCCAAAACGGGTTTAGGGCAGGTTTCGAGACGGTTGATGATGCCGTGGTAGTGTAGAATAAACCGACGAAGCCTTTCCCGCATCCGTCCTTCGCAATCGTCGGCAATGCGCTGGCGGAGGCCCATCAGCAGGCTCAGGTCGATGCCCGCCGAAAACACTCTCTCGCCCGCGCCGCTGAGCACGACGGCCCGGATGGAGGGCGTGTCGGCGCAGTGGTCGAGGACCGTTGCGAGGTCGGCCCAGGTTTGCTCGTCGAGGGCGTTGGCCTTGTCAGGGCGGTTGAGCGTCACGTGCGCGACGGAGCCGAGTTGTTCAAAAAGTAGATTGGCGAGGTGCATGGTTTGAATTCCCCCTTTCAAGGGGGGTGCATAAGGCGGTGCGCAGTCAGGGGGATGTTTGGCCCAGAAATAACATCCCCCTCCTGCCGCACAAACTTTCCCACCCCCCTTAAAAGGGGGATTTTTAAAGTGTAAACAAAATCTTCCCCCCGCGTCCTTCGCGGTCGGCGTGGGTGACGGCTTCGGCGGCTTGCCCCAGGGAGTACGTTGCTTCGACGGGCAACTGAATTTCACCGCTGGCCAGCAGGCCAATCACCTCGCGGGCTACTTCCTGCCGAACTTCCGGAGCGACGTCACGCATCCAGGTTGTGAGCCAGAAGCCTTTGATGCTCAGGTTTTTGAAAATCAGTAGCCCCGCGCTGATGGGCATATCGGTCAGGCTCAACGCACCGTACACGAGCATGGTGCCGCCGGGGCGCAGGCAGGGAAGGAGTTGGGCGGCGGTGTCGCCCGCAACGGCATCGAGGATGCAGCCCACGCCCTTGCCCTCCGTGATTTCTTTCACCCGTTTCGCGAGGGCTTCTTCCTCGGCTAAATTGATGATTTCGTCGGCCCCCAACGCCTTCAATTCCGCGATGAGATCGGGTCGCCGGACGGTGCCGAGGGTGCGGATGCCTTGGCGTTGGCAAAATTGAATGACGAGTTTCCCAAATGCCGACCCCGCCGCCGACAGCATCAACCAGTCGCCGGGCTGTACACCCGATTCCCGGATCATGGCGTAGGCCGTGAAGGGGTTGACGAAAAGCTGGGCGGCCATTTCGTCGGAAATGCCGGGAGGCACGTGAACCAGCCCCCGCGCCGAAACCACCACATACTCGCTCCAACTGCCCAACGTGGTGAAACTGACGCGCTGCCCGGCGGGCAAACTGACCCCCGGCCCGATGGCGTCGACTACGCCCATGCCCTCGAAGCCCGCCCCCGACGGTAACTGGGGGCGAATGCCGTACTGGTTCTGGACGAACATCAAATCGGAAGGATTGATGGGCGCGGCTTTCACCCGAATCCGCACCTCGCCAGGGCCGGGTTGGGGCAGGTCGGTTTCAACGAGAGCCAACACCTCGGGGGGTGGACCGGGTTGGGTAAACTGGAGGGTTTTCATGGGGTAATTATAAAAAAAATAGTTGATTTACAGGCTATTGTCACGCTGAACTTTTCGGAGCGCCTTTGCTGGTAGAGGCGCTTCGACAAGCTCAGCGTGATAACCTATCTGCCTAAAGAACTGAATCATAGACAGCAACTTTTACCGAAAAACAAAAATTGGCATTCCGTTTGCGTCAGGGTTCTCCGAACCTCACCTTAGCCCGGAATTCCATGCGCCCGCTCGTTCTTCTGCTGGTATTCTGTTCCCTGCTGACCTTAGGTCAGCGCCCGCTCACTCTGACTTCACCCGATGGAACCCTCACGTTTCGCCTGAACAACGAAGCGGGCCAACTCCGCTACACGCTGCGCTACAAAAATCGCCCCGTCGTCGAACCGTCGGTGCTGCGGCTGGTGACGAATCCCCGGCTGTTCGACGAGCCGCTCCGCGTTATCTCTTCCCAAACTAACACGCAACATTCGCGCTGGCACCCACTCTACGGCGAGCGTAGCGAGGTGCTCGACCATTACAACGAACTGACGGTTAGCATTCAGAGCCTAAAGGCTACTTTTCAACTCCTCGTCCGGGTTTACGACGCGGGTCTGGCTTTTCAGTACAATTTTCCGAAACAACCCGGTTTGGGGAATTTCCTGATTGAGGCTGAAAACTCCACGTTCCGGTTTCAGCCGGGCACGCAGGGCTGGTTTTCGCCCACGGCGCAGGCGGCGTACCGACTCAAACCCCTGGCGGCGTTTCGCAGCGCCAGTGAGCGGCCACTCACGCTGCAATTGCCCAACGGCCTCTTCGCTTGCCTGACCGAAGCCCAGACCATCGACTACCCCCGGATGAAACTTTCGGTGACTGACCAAACTACGGTGCAGGCCACCCTCGACGGCCCCGTGCGGGTAATGGCCCCCTTCGCCACGCCCTGGCGGGTGTTGCTGGTGGCTGAGCAACCCGGCCAGCTTCTCGAAAACAACGATCTGCTCCTCAACCTCAACGCCCCCAACGCCCTGGCCCACACCGACTGGATTCGTCCCGGAAAAATCATGCGCGACGTGACCCTGAGCACCGCCGGAGCCAGGGCCTGCGTGGACTTCGCTGCCCGCCACGGCATCGACTACCTCGAACTGGACGCGGGCTGGTACGGCGACGAATTCGACGAAAACGCAGACCCAACCCGACCCATCCTCAGCCTCGATTTGCCCGCCGTACTGACCTACGCCCGCCGCCGGGGTGTGGGCGTGTGGCTGTACGTCAACGGCACCGCCCTTCAGCGAAATCCCGACGGGCTGCTGGCGCTATACCAGCGCTGGGGCGTGGCGGGCGTTAAAATCGGCTACGTCGGCGTGGGGTCGCAAGCCTGGACAAAGTGGCTGCACGGAGCCGTAAAAAAAGCCGCCGACCACCACCTGATGGTAGACATTCACGACGAATTCCGCCCCAGCGGTACCAGTCGTACCTACCCGAATCTGCTCACGCAGGAGGGCGTGAGCGGCAACGAGCAAATGCCCTCGGCGACGCATAACGTCACGCTGCCTTTCACGCGCTTCGTGGCCGGAGCCGCCGACTACACGATTTGTTATTTTTCGCAAAAAATGACTTCGCCGAAAGCGGCCAAAACCCTGCTAACTACCCCGGCCCACCAACTGGCGCTCCCGGTGGTGTTTTACAGCCCCCTGCAATTCCTCTACTGGTACGACCGCCCCGACCAGGCCCAGGACGAACCCGAGCTTCTTTTTTTCGATAAAGTCCCCACCACCTGGGACGACACGCGGGTGCTCGGCGGTGAAATTGGTCGGCACGTGAGCATCGCCCGGCGCAAGGGAAATGACTGGTTTTTGGGAACCCTCACCAACACCGAAGCCCGCCGCGTAGACCTGGCGCTCGATTTTCTCGGTGAAAAACTTTACGTCGCTCAGGTCTTCCGCGACGGTGGCCCCGAGGTGCCCACCCGCACCCAGGTCGCCGTCAACCGCTTTCTGGTGAGCCGCTCCGATGTGCTCCGCGCCGACCTCCGCCCGAGCGGCGGGCAGGCGGTGTACTTTACGCCAGCTACACTCGCCGAAGTTCAGCAGGTACCTCGTTACACTAGCCTGTCGCGTACGGGGGCCGCTGGTGCGGTTGCCTCGGTGGGAGGGCGATGAGCAAACTGAAATTCCCCTCCGTTCCACGGCGGCCTTCATCAAGGAAGGGAATCGTCACTTTCTTCCCACAACCGCATCCCCTCCAAATCTCCCAACGCCTTCCTCCACAGCGTTTCCCGCGCTATTTTTCGGAAAAACCCAAAATGACCGATGGCCTTCAGACCGAGTTCCGTCGGGCGGAGCGCCTCGATTTCCAGGGATTTCGTGCTGCGGACGTGTTGCCAGAATGCGGGCACTGCGCGGGCGTTGGAGATGGGGTCGTCGGTGGCCCAGTATACTTTTATCGGAAAGGGTAGCACGCCGAAATGACCCCTGGGGACGGGTTTCCCGAAAAATTTTTCATCGAAAAAATAATCCGGGCGGCTGCACCAATCCCGCCAGTCGCGGGCCACGCCCGCCGGGAGGTCGTCGATGGCCCCCGTCCAGCCCGTGGCGGCGTAACCGCGCAGGGCGGTCATCACGGGCACCAGCAGGTGAAAATAAAAATGGACGGTCCGAAAGCGGTAGCCCGGCGGCATGAAGCCCCAGTACCCCGACGACGTGGCGAAGCAGACCAGTCCCTTGATTTTCTGATAATTTGGCATAAACCCGACTTGCTGCCCGCCCGCACTGTGGCCTACGAAAAGCAAGGGCAGGGCCGGAAAGCGCTCGCTCAGAAAATCGAGTACGGCGGGCATATCGAGTGTGCCCCAATCGAGGCAACGGGCCTGGAAACCGCGCAACGAAGCCGGAGCCGACTCGCCCGTTCCCCTAAAATCCCAGATGCACACGGCGTAGCCATGTTCGACTAAAAACCGCGCGAACGACCCGTAAAATTCCTTGCGGATGCGTGCCCCCGTTCACCTGCACAACGGCCTTCGGTGGCTCGCCTTCGGGCACGAGCAGCCGCACTGCCAGCGGGAAGCCGTCGAGGGCCGGGATGGTGAGGGGTGTTTCGGGCATTTTTTTGGGTTTACGGTTTGTTGGTTTTGGGTTTACGATGGTCTGCTGCTGCGGGATGACAGACCCTTTTTTTGAAAGCCAAAAACCCTTTTTAACTGAAAACCGAAAAGTGCAAACTATCCAGCGTACTCCGGGTGTTTTTCCAGGAATTTGGCCAATGATTTTCCGGCGTTGTCCTGCACGCGCTTGCGCATGAATTCGGTGCCGCCCAGCAGCAGGCCCACGCCGCCGAGGGCCATCCGCGACCAGCGCCAGAAGGAGAAGCGGTCGCGGTGGGTCAGGATTTTGCCGTCCTGAAACGTAAACTCGGCCCGGATGCGGTTGTACACCTTCCGGCCCGTGCCCGAAAATTTGTAGCGGGCCGCCCAGCGGGCGCTGCCGGTGTGGGCTTCGGCTTTCAACGAATCGAACTGAACCGAAAAATCCTGGGCGTTGAGGCAGAGCATGTGCCACATGGCGGCGATTTTCGCGCCCTTCAAATCGGTGAAAACGGGGTCGCTGAAGCTGGCTTTGGGGTGGTAGCAGGCCGCCATCGTCGCGAAATCGCGGCGGGCGAAGGCCTCGTAAAATCGGGTGATGAGTTGCTCGTTGGGGTGCATACGGAGGATTGAGCCAAACGTCGGTTTGGTAAAGAAAAGGAGAAGGCAGGAGAAAGATGGGTAATTCGGTAATTAGGAAATTGGGGTAAAACCCAATCACCGAATTACCCAATCAACCAATTACCCCTTCATCAACTGCGCCAAGTGGTGGTCCAAATGGCGGAGGTAGTCTTCGGCCACGAATTCGAGCGTGACGTACTCCGGCGTGGCTTTTCCGTCTCCACCGTGGCCCCAGTCGGTCAGGAGGGGGTAGGCATCTTCGGGCAGGTTTTCAATGACCCGGATGAAGTGCTGGTTGAGAAGTGTCCAGAACTGGAGCAGTTCATCGGAGCGGTAGCCTTGGTAGTCAGCGGCCTGCACCCAGGCATCCTGCTCGTAAACGATGTGGGCACCGATTTCGTAGCGTCCCACAACCAGGCGGCGGATGTTGTTTTGGGCGGAGTCGGCGAGGTGGCCGAGGATTTCTTTTTTACTCCACTTTCCGGGCGCAGGGCGCTGGCGGAGAGTTTCTTCGGAGAGTGAATTCCAGTACTGGGCGACTTCGGTGAGGCGTTGACGCAGGGCGATTTTGAGGGTTTGCATGGAGGAAGTTCCGCGTTTAGCGTTCAGGGTTTAGAGTGAATGAGGCCGCTAAACTGGGAACTATACCGGCTAAATCCTGAACCTTTGCCCAACTTTCTATTATTGAGCCATGAAAAACCGCTTCCTGTTTTTTCCTCTGCTGTTCGGATTAGTCGCCTGTGCGCCCAGCACCTACCAGCGTATTCCCGCCGGGGGCCTGCCCGCGTACTTCCGGTATCAGCCCGGTCAGCCGCCTAAAATCAGCGCCCACCGGGGCGGGGGCGACTACGCGGCTTACCCCGAAAACTGCCTGGAATCGTTTCGGTTTTTGGCGAAACGGATGCCCGTCATCATCGAATGTGACATTAATACGACCAAAGACAGTGTGCTGCTGATGCTCCACGACGACGTGCTCGACCGTACCACCACCGGCAAGGGCCACATCAACGAAGCCACCTACGCCTACTGCCGCTTGCTGCAACTGAAAGACAATCAGGGGAATTTAACGAAATACCGGATGCCGACGCTAGACGAGGTGTTGAACTGGGGCCGGGGCAAAGTCACGTTCACCCTCGACGTAAAGCGCAACGTGCCGTTCGAGAAAGTCGTTGCTGCCGTGCGCAAGGCCGGGGCTGCCGACTACGCCGCCGTGATTACCTACAACGCCACCGATGCCATCCGCCTCCACCGCCTGGCCCCCGAACTGGTGATTTCGGTGAACGTCCGGAACCGCGCCGATTACGAGCGCCTCCGCGAAGGCGGCATCCCCGACGAACGCATGCTGGCCTTCGTCGGCACCCGCGAAGCCGACCCGGAACTGTACCGGTTTTTACACGAAAAAAGCATTGCCTGCATCCTGGGCACCCTCGGCAACCTCGACAAACAAGCCGCAGCCAAAGGCGATTCCACGTACCGGACGTTCGTCAGAAACGGGGCCGACATCCTCTCCACCGACCGACCGCTGGAAGCATGGAAAAATAGTCGTCAGTCGATGGTCGTTAGGAAATCAATCAAGCCTAACGACCATCGACTGACGACTATCGACTAACTTTTTATCACCACTTTTTTCCCTGTCCGCACGGCTTCGTAAATCGCGTCGATGACGATCATGTCACGGAGGCCTTCTTCGCCGTCGACGGGGGGAGAAATCGTTTTTTTGTTTAGAATCAAATCGGCCATGCCGTCCATCTGGAGGGTTTGGTGGGTCACGATGGGCTGTTCGATGGGGCCTTTGTTGGTTTTGCCCCGCGTGGGGCCGTAGCCGGAGGCGGGCTGGAGTTCGGCAAAACCTTTGTCGCCGATGAGCGTGAATCGATCCTGGGCGTTGAAGGCGTAGGAAGAGGTGCAACTGGCTATGACCCCGCTCGGAAAGCCAAGTTGAAACGTGATGGTTTCGTCGACGCCATCGGGAAATTTCTGCGGGTCGGTTTTCATTTCCTGGGCCGTCACCCAGATTGGCTCTTCGCCCGTGGCATAGCGGGCGCCGTTGAGGCTGTAGATGCCGATGTCCATCAGCGATCCGCCGCCCGCCAGGTTTTTCTTCAACCGCCACTGATTCGGGTCACCGATGCGGAAACCGGTGGAGTTGATCACGTGCATCACCTTGCCCAACTCGCCCGATTCGCGCAGCCGGATAAACTCGCGGGTGTGCGGCTCGAAATGCAGCCGGTAGCCCACCATCAGCCGCACCCCCGCCCGTTGGCAACCGGCAATCATCTCGCGGGCTTCGGCGGCGGTGCCCGCCATGGGTTTTTCGGTGATGGCATGTTTCCCCGCTTTGGCCGCCCGCAACACAAATTCCTTGTGGAGCAGGTTGGGCGTGATGACGTACACCGCGTCGATGTCGGGGTTGGATTTGATGGAGTCGAAATTCTGGTAGCTGTACAGGTTTTTCTTGTCGAGGTCGTACTTCTTCGACCAGTCGTCGAGCTTGGACGGCGTACCGCTCACGGCCCCGACGAGTTTGGCCATTTTGCAGTCTTTCATGGCATCGGCCACGCGGGTGGCGTAGCTGCCCAGCCCCAACAGGGCTACCCGGAGTACGGGACCGGCGTAGGGTGTGGCTTCAACATCAGGTTCGGCGTTGGCCAGGAAAGGCAGGGCGGTGGCACCCAGGGTGGCACCAGTAAGTTTTTGCAGAAAATCGCGACGCGAAGGGTTCATGGAAAGGAGGTTGAAAGGCGAAAAGAGATGGAAAGGCAAGTTTTCAAAGCTCAATGTTCAACGTTCAAGCTGAATTTCCAATGAACGTTGAACATTGAGCCTTGAAAAATGAAAATTTAACCTTTAAACTTTTTCCAACCGCACCTCCCGTCCCGTCTCCGCCGCCCGGTAAATCGCTTCCATCACCCGCGCATCCCGGAGTGCTTCCTCACCCGACACGGGGTTGGGGATGTCCTGGAAAATACACTGGGCCACTTCGTCGAGCAGCAACTGGGGCGGGTTTACGGCTGAAAATTCCAACGGGGCTTCGTGGGTAAAACCCTGCGGGGTTTCGTAGCCAAACGGCTTTTCCGCGCCAAAATACCCGTTTTCAGCTACGACGTACAGCCGCCCGAAGGTGTTGACGTAGGTGGTGGCGCAACCCGCCAGTGCTCCGCCGGGGAAGCGCAGTTGCCAGAGCAGGGTCTCTTCCATGCCTTGTTGAAATTTACCGGGGTTGGTGTTGACGCACTGCGCCGTGACGACCACCGGTTCCTCACCACTGAGGTAGCGGGCGGCGTTGACGCAGTAATGCCCACGTCCAGCAGCGGCCCGCCACCCGCCAGGCTGCCGTCGAGTCGGGTGGTGTCGCCCTCGTCGGGACGGTAACCCTGGCTGAGTTCGAGGTACTTCACCGGGCCGAAGATTTTTTCCCGCCCCAGCCGGGCCAACTCACGGTGAACGGGATCGACGTGCAGCCGGTAGCCCACTGCGAGTTGCACCCCGGCTTTTTCGCAGGCAGCGATCATGGTTTCGCAGTCGCGGACGGAGATGCCCAGTGGTTTTTCACAGATCACGTGCTTGCCTGCTTCGGCGGCCTGCACCACGTACCCGGCGTGGGTGGCGTTGGGCGTGACCACGTAAATCAAATCGACGTGGGGGTTATTGGCCACGGCTCCGAAGGTTTGGTAGTCGTAGCAATTCTGGGGCGGCAGGTCGTAGCGCTGCATCCAATCGTGAGCCTTAGCGGGGTCGTCGGTGATGACGCCCACGAGATTGCAAAACTTGCTCTGTTGCAGCGCGGGCCCCAACTGATCCTGGCTGTACTTACCCAGACCGAGCAGCACCACGCCCAGTTTACGGTCGGGGCGGACGTATTGTGGTAGGAAAGACGTGGTGGGGGCGGGAAGGAGGGCGTCGGTAGTTTTAGGCATGGAGAAACGAATTTTTGTCACTCTCCGAAAAAAGCGTGCAAGCAGGCCCGCCGGGTAACCGGGCGGAATGTTGTGAATCGGAAAATCGTAAGTTGCTTCCGAATGGCCCAACCCGTTTCAACGATGCAAGTCCTGCGCAGCTACCTTAACGCCTTCCACCCCCTGCCCGATGCGGCCTTCGGGGCGTTGGTTCAACGGCTCGAACCCGTGGCCTGCTCCCGGCGGGCGGTCATGACCGCCGAGGGCGAAACCCAGCGGAATCTGCTTTTCATTCTCGAAGGAATTCAGTACTCGTACTACCTCGACGAAGCGGGGCGTCAGCACGTGGTGGCCTTTACCTACCCGGTATCGGTGAGTGGGTTGCCTGAGTCGTTTCTGACTCAGCGACCCGCGCGGTATTACCTCGAAGCCCTGACCGACACGCAGGCCCTGTGTCTTTCGTTCCGCGACCTTCAGCAACTCTACGACGAATTTCCGTCCATTGAGCGGCTGTTTCGGAAGCTGGCCGAAACCCTGCTCATCGGAATGGTGGATCGGCAGCACGAGTGGCTGACGACCAGCGCCGAAGAACGATTCCGGAACCTGGCCCGGCGCAGCCCGCACCTGTTTAGGCAGGTGCCGCACCGCTTGCTGGCTTCTTACCTGCGCATTGACGCGACCAACTTCAGTCGGTTTTTTAATTCGGTGAAAGTCTGAATCTTGGTTTTTACCACGTTTTTTCCGGCTACTCACCCGGAATTTTGGGGCGAAAATAAACCCCCGATTGCGATGAACACCCCTGATTGGGTAGATACCACCGTGTACCCGTTCGCCTTCCGCACGCTCGAACACCCCAATGGCCGCCTGCACTACATCGATGAAGGTCAGGGACCAACCCTGCTTTTTTGCCACGGCACTCCCGAGTGGTCGTTTGCCTACCGGCACCTCATTGCCCGACTTTCAACCCACTACCGCTGCGTGGCGGTGGATATGCTGGGGTTTGGGCTGTCGGAAAAGCCCATTGGTGCAGCGTATACGGTAGCCGCCCACGCCCGGCGGCTGGAATGGGCGGTACAAACGCTTGGTTTAGAAAACTGTACGCTGATTGCCAATGATTTTGGGGGGGGAATTGCCCTGGCCTACGCCCTAAGGCACCCCGAAAACGTATGTCGCATCGCGCTGTGGAACACCTGGATGTGGTCACTCAACGACGATTCGCACTTCGTCCGACCTGGTCGGCTGATGCAGACCTGGCTGGGGCGGTTTTTGTACAAACACCTGAATTTTTCGGTCAACGTGCTCATGCCGCAGGCCTACGGAAATCGCCACCTGCTCACGCCCGCCGTTCACCGGCAGTACCGGATGCCGTTTCAGCACCGGGCCGACCGGACGGCCCCGTATGAACTAGCCCGC
>Ga0163144_10029841_pt1 | contig 10450 bp, 13 predicted proteins | sample OliLak19BULKMAT1_FD_123175 | JGI IMG/M metagenome (GOLD analysis project Ga0163144, IMG submission 123175) | Freshwater microbial mat bacterial communities from Lake Vanda, McMurdo Dry Valleys, Antarctica - Oligotrophic Lake LV.19.BULKMAT1 | ecosystem: Environmental > Aquatic > Freshwater >...
CCTCCGAGGACACGTGCGAATAGCTTACCGCAGGAGGCGGCCTATCCGCGTCGCGGAATTGGTAAGATTTAACGTGAGGCAACGGCGGTCGGAAGTAAGATTCTTGGTGAGGCAATGCGGACAGTCGATCGCTCCGTCTGCCGCATAGCTGAAGATGATTCGGTGGCGACCAATGCGGAGCCGGTAGTACCCGGAAAGGTTTGCTTCGGGCGAACGGATATCACCCTGTTCCCGCCGCAGTTCAGCCAGCGCGTGCTTAATGGCCCGTCTCGACTCCGGAGCCAGGCGCTTCGCAAAATCGATAACCTGAGTTGAAGGCCGGACGACTCGGATCATTCGGGGATGTCGTCGAGGTTGCCAAACTGGGTCCGGCCGGCTTTGTGCTCCGTGACCGCGTTCATCGCTGCTGCGTTGCCCATGATTTCGAGTGTTTCGGCGATCGCACTCATGCGCTCATATCCAATCACGCAAGCGACCGGCTCGTCGTGGCGAGTGACCGTGACAACATTCCCTTTCTCGGCCGCTTTGACCAATGCCGGGAATGTGTCCTGTCCTTCGCTGATGCTAACGGTAGATTTCATGAAATTACCTGTATCTTGCGTTCTAAGAATGTCAAAGCGAAAGACCGGAGCAAAATTGGAGGGATCGATCCAAAGGTTGTGTCGTTACAGTTACAATCTGCCGAAATCTGCAAAGGCGGGTGCGAAGGGCGGAGGACCGACCCCAGTTCAATGCAACCGCCAGCCAGACCACCCGCACACCCATCTCCCGTTGAAGTCGGTCGGCCAACTGAACCTTCCATCCGGGACGCCTTTGGCCCTGGTTCAGATCTGCCAGTGAAAACCCGCCCTCTGCCAGAAGCTCCCCCCACCGCGCCTCCAAGCGAAGTCGCTGCCTTTCCTTCGGTTTTCCCCGCAACCGGTTGAACCGGGTGCAATTTGAGCCCGGCGATCGGTTTTCATGGTGTTGTCACGAGAGAAAAGCCGCGCTCATCGAGCAGTGCCTTCCGATAGGGTCCCTTGAGGAAACGGAATGCGCTCCGGTCTAAACAGGAATCTTGACGCATTCGTTTCGTGAGACATATTCGTGATACATGAAAACTGCCACTGTTCGACAAATCAGGAACGAATTTCCCACCGTCTTACAGTTAATCCGCAATGGAGAGTCTGTCGCAATCACGTCCCGGCGGAAAGTGGTTGCCACGTTATCGCCCCCGGTGGCGCGTAGGACCAGGCGCAAGGATCGGCCTTGGGCCGATCTCGCCGAACGCCTCACCGAACTTCAACGGCAACCGATGCTCGCTGTTTCAGGTGCTGAACTCATCGCGCAGGACCGCGAACGATTCTGATGATCTACGCGGATACCTCGTTCCTGTTCTCCCTCTATTTGCACGATGCGAACACCGCAGCGAGTATGGCATTCCTCAAGAACCATCCGACAAGCCTCGCTTTAACCGTGTGGCAACAGTGCGAATTGCGGAACGCAATCCGGCTCTCAGTCTGGCGGGGAAACGCCGCAGCAACAGATGCGACTCGGGCACAAGAAAGGATCACAGCGGACATCGCAAATGGAAGCCTCATCGATGCGCCACTGGTTTGGCCCGATTTGTTGTCCCTTGCCGAGACTCTCAGCGCAAAGCATACGGTAGCTCTCGGAGTGCGAACACTGGACCTGCTCCATGTCGCCGCAGCCGCCGGGTTAAATGCCAAACAATTTCTTACCTGTGACGGCCGGCAACTTGCCCTTGCGCGTGCCGCAGGCCTTAGCGGAGTGAAAATTGTTCATTAGGAGGCGATTCCGGGGCGCGCCATACGCCGCTACATCGAAAATCAAGGCCCGTCTTGGTTCAACCTTGCCGAATAGGTAGAATTCACAGAGGGGTCGTGTCTTACTTTTTGACTAAAGTGCAGCCGCGATTGGGAATGGGGGTCGATCCGGTCGGGCCCAAACCGAACCTATCGATTTTAAGTGCAAGGATCGGCGGCCGTGAGCTTTTGAGGTAGGGCAAGAGTTCGCCGCGCCGCAGGCGGCCGTGAGTCGCGACGGGAATGACACACTGGGATCGGGCGCCCACAATTTGGAATCTAGAATCCAGAGTTAGGAGGCGGACTTTTGAAATCTAGGGTACATCGGCATCTCGACCTGTTTTTTTACAGGAGGGCGCGGAGGGAGCAGAGGTCGGACTCGGGGACCTGATCGGGGGTCGCAGGTTAAGCGTGAGCGGTTAGAGGTCAGGGGCCAGCGGTCAGACACGTGGAGCGCAGCGCGCGAGCCCCGGGCTTCCGGCGTACGCGGAACGAGCTACACCAGGGCCGGCTATACGAGGGCAGCGTTCCCGCCAGAACCCTGCTCACCACCATCCGCCCATCCTTGTTCGCGTTTCACGGCAGCGGCGAAATCGGCCGCCCACCGGGGCAGATCGGCGGCAATGGTTTCCGCGAAGGTGGTCAATTCGGCCAGTCGATCGGCTCGGAGAGTGAGGTCGTAGGCATGGCGGACGACGTGCCGAAATCCCTTGAGCTCCCGCAGGGCGTCCCTCGCATCGCCGGGGACGAACGCCGGACGAATCCCCGGCAGATCGAGAGTCATGCGTTGGAGGAGACGCTCATGATAGTCATGGCGTTTGTCGAAATGGTTTTCGAAGCCGATGCTCACCCGCTCGAATGCCTTCTCGAGCACGGTGTAGAAGCGCGCCAATTCGTAAGCGGCGGCTTCGGCATAGCCGCCAGCCTGCTCGCGCAACCGTTTCCGGGCGGAGCTGCTCGCTTCGCGCAGAATCACGGCATCGGCGGCGAGCTCGCGCACCAGAATCGTCAGACCTAGAGGATCCATCGGAGGCCCTCGCGTTCGATTTTTTCCCGCAGGCGTGTCTCGGGGAGCACAAGGACGTCAACGCGACGTCCGAGCCGCAATTCGAGCTCACCCTGCAGCCAGTAGTCCGAAAAGGCGGTGGGGTGTCGTTCGAGGGCGAGATCGACATCGGAGTTGTCCGAAAAGCGCCCTGGGGCGATGAGCGAACCGAAAACCCATACGGTTTCCCCGGTTGCCAGCAGCGAACGCAACTCCCTCTGCAAAGCCGAGAGCAATCCTTGGCGCTCGGATTCGAGTCGCCGGACAGACTGGGCCGTCAAGAGTTGCAGCAGGGTGGCCACAGGCGGAAGTTGGCGTCATCACCGTCTTTGGCGCAATGCTGAACGTCGGTAACCCCTCTTCGCAGGTACTTGCACGGAGGCGCGGAGACACGGAGGATTAAACGCGACGACGCAACGACACAAAGATCGGACGCAGAGGCTCGTCTTGTTTCGATCCGGCGAGTCGATCCGAAGACGTCAAGGTTTGACATGTGACAAGAGGAGCGGGAATAACGGGAATGGGTTGGCCCAGGCGAAACGAGGGTAGTGGGTCAGTTTGAACTTTCCGTTCCTTCTCCGCTTAAAAGCCCCACCCCCTTATCAATTCCCTTCCTCCTGTTTTCTAAGCCTTCCCAAGCTACCGTCAAAGAAGCAGTAGCCCGTTACCTCAAGATCGTCGAGTGGTCTCAGGAAGATCGGTGTTTCGTCGGTCGCTGCCCTGGGCTTTTTATTGGTGGGTGTCACGGTGCGGACGAGACGAAAGTCTACCGGGAGGTTTGCAAGATCGTTGAACAGCACGTTGTCGACCTACTGGCCGACAAGGAGAGACTGCCTCCGGCTACCGCTGGGAAGACCTACAGTGGCAAGTTTGTTGTCCGCGTAGGTCCAGACCTTCACCGGAAAGCCGCCATCAAGGCTTCAATTCGCGGCGAAAGCCTCAACCAATTCGTCGCAGACACAATAGCCAACGCCTGATCTCGTCGTTCGGACCTCGCGCCTTTTGTGTACCGAATATCTGGAGAGCTACGCCGCAGACGGACTGACTAGAGGACGGCCTCGGTCCCGCCGAGTTTATCCGCCGCCTCAGCGTCACGGTCTTCACACCGGTTTCGCAACGCGAGCGTTCCGCCGCAGCCATGCGGCGATGCCGAAGGACAGCAGTGCAAAGGTGGCCGCGTATGTCTCGGGTTCGGGGAGGATGGAGAAGCCGCCCAATCCGAGCAGTGCGTCCTGACTTCCTTCGCCGGTGATCAGCTCAAGCGAAACCGTGTCGATTTTTCCAAAGTCAATATTCGGAAAGAGCATAAAATCGAAGAGGTAATCGACCCCGACCGTGCTTGCAGCCAGTTGCAATTCCGCGGATCGAATTACCAATCCGCTCGTTAGGGTGACGATCGCCCGCATCGTTCCTTGGTCTAAGGTCCAATCGTTGAGTACAAAGGCACCCGTGGGACCAAGATTCACGTTCAGCGGCGATACGTCACCGTAAGCGAGGCGGACGTGAGACATCACTCCCGAACCGTTGGAATACGCGAAGTAACCAAACCCAATCCCTAGCTCGGCACGGCGGTTTTGCGGCAGCGAAACGGAATCATGGATGAGCGATGCGGTTCGTTGGCCACCCAAGACACCGGGCAGCGGCGATTGGGAGACGGTTGCGAGCGGAGTTGCCGGAGACACCTGCAGATCTAGTACATTTGTGAAGTCATCGATCACCAGGTATTGGGCACGGAGCAGCGGAACGCACAGAAGGCCACAGAGAATAAGAGTGGAACGAAAATGGATGAGAATGCGGTTCACGGGCGAATGGATCGGATAAAATCGAATAGTATGGGGAGGATATGTTACGATTTGGAGGCGAGCGGGTGTCATTCGCTTGCCGAATGGACGCCGATTCGACCAAGCGAGGAAAGATCCCCTCCGTCCAACGATCGATAGCCTCGGTTTCGCCCTGTCGCGTTGCCCAAATGTTACTGAGTTTACCGTTGAATGCGGGCTGCGCTCACGCTTCCCTCCGCCCCAGTCTTTATTGCACACTTTTTTTATGAATCCGACTTCCTTACTCCTCGTCGCCAGCCTGGGTCTCACGAGTCCGGCGTGGGCTGCTCCCACGAATCGTGTGGAGGCGATCATCGCCAACGCGCTGGGCAGCCCGAAAAACGCACCGGCGATCATTGGGCTCGCCGTCATCGACAATCCGAAGTCGCTCCTTGCCATCGTGGGCGCTGCTGTCACCGCGCTTCCGGAACAGACGGTCGAGATTGTTCGCGTCGTCCTTAAATTTGTTCCCAAGCGCGCGGTCGAGGTCATCCGTGCTGCCATTCTTGCTCAACCGAAATTGGCTCCCGAACTGCTCGTGATGGCTTCACTCTCATACCCGGAGTTGACCGAAGAATTCAACAAGGTGGCGTTTGAAATCGCCCCCGATGAAATGAAGCTACGTGGGAAAACGGTTTCATTCGCTCCGGCGGAAGAGCCCATCCGTGCACGTGGTGCCGTCAGCACGTCCACATCGAATGCGCCGTCTTTCCCGGTTCAGCCGATTCGGCCCGACCTCGTCAGTCCTTCCAGCTAGCCTGTGTCTCACCTCATGCGAAACAACGTATGGAAGTACGTGGCCCTGGCGTTCGTCAGCCCGCTCTTGCTGGTTGGCGAGCCGTTGCTTTACATCGGGAAGGAGACCCCTGTTTTCTTTACTGCATCGGCGACGGTGCGCCGCGACGACAACATTGGCTTGTCCCCCATTTCGAAGCAATCGGACACCATTTTCGTTTTAACGCCCGGCTTTGAGATCGCAAGAAGCGGAGCCGAGATCCAAGCTTCCCTTGTGGTGAATGAGCAGTTCATCCGCTACGGCTCCGATTCCCGACTCAATAGCGAACTCCTAACCGCGATAGGCTCCCTCGACTACCTTGGCGCACGATCGCGGCTGGGGCTGAGGGCTTCGTTCCAAGAGATGGACCAAACGAACCTGAGCTTGAGGAGCTCCGATCAGAGTATTCGCCGCAACATGACGGCAGTCTCCGGTACGGGAAACTGGGCCGCGACGGCGAAGTCGAGTATCGGGACTGGATTCTCCTTCGAGCGAACCGATTACCCAGCAGTGGGCTTTACCGACAGCGATGTCTGGGCATACCCGATCGACTATTATTTTGCGATCACTCCGAAAGTAGACCTGAGTGCGGGCTACCGTTATCGTCGCAGCTCGTTGGAAGGTGGCTTTGGGAGCTCCAAAGACAATTTCTATAACGTTGGAGCGCGTGGAATCTTCACTTCGAAGCTGTCCGGACAAGTCAGGGTTGGCTATAGCACGCGAGAAGAGGACAGGGGCAATGACAATGAGGTTTTCGGAGTCGGAGCGACCCTAGGCTACGACTATTCGCCTAAGGTATCCCTTTCATTGAATCTTTCGAACGATTTCAACAGTTCCGCTTTCGGCTCGTCGCAAGAAGTGTTCGCAGTTGGCGTGGGTGGCAGTTTCGATCTCGATCTTCAATGGAAATTAGGTGCCAACGCCAGTTTCAGCTCGTCAAAGTATCTCGATGGGACGGGAAGAAAGGATGATTTCTTCGTTGGCGATGTTTCGACCACCTACATCCTGAGCTCCAATTCCTCCCTCAATCTTGCATACGTCTTTCGCAAGAATGCGTCAACGGCCGAAGCGGTCAGTTTTGAAAATAACGTGCTCAGCCTCTCGTCCGGGGTTCGATTCTAACGTTGGACCCGTGAGCCGATCGCGTGTCTGACAAACCCTTAGAGAATACTATGAAGCCGAGTGCTGTTCGCCTGTTCGCGGTTGTCGTCGCCTGGTTCGGCGCACTTGTCACGGGAGAGTGTGCCTCCCAGAAACTAGGCTCGGACTACCGCCTCCAGCCGGGAGACATTGTGCGCGTTCAAGTATTTCAGGAGCCGGATTTGGATCGGGAGGTGAGGGTTTCCAATGAAGGCGAGATTTTTCTTCCGCTCATCGGACGCATCGAAGCGAATGGCACCACGATCGGCTGGTTGGAAGTGTTTGTCCGAGACCTCTATAATCAAGATTACTTGGTGAACCCTCAGGTCAATGTCACGGTCGTCAAGTATCAGGTGAGGACCGTCAATGTGATCGGCGCGGTGAACGCGCCCCAGGCAATCGAGTATCCGCCGGAACAACCGCTCAGCCTCGTGGATGCAATTTCGCGGGCGGGTGGATTCAACCGCTTTGCGGACCGCCGCAAGGTTCGGCTGACACGAGCTCTTCCCGACGGAAAATCGCAGAATTTCATCGTCAACGCAGACGACCTTATTTCAGGGGACAATACCAAGCGTTGGATCCTACTTGCCGACGATGTCATCTTTGTGCCCGAACGTATCCTATGAAGCACGACAACTCCGATCGCGTCGGTGGGCCTCAATACGGCCAGACCGTTGACGTCGCTGCCATCAATGGAATTCTCGGCGAAGAGAATGCTATCCGCCGGAATTTTCGCGATTATGCGATCATCCTGAGAGAGCGGGTTTGGTACGTGGTGATCGTTTTCCTCATCGTGTTTCTGGCTACGCTGGTTTACACGATGAGTCTGACAAGACGTTTCACTGCAATCGCCTCGATCGAAGTCCTGGCGCGGGAGGCGGTGGTTATGAAGGTGGAGGAGGTGCGCAGCGCCGATCTGCGTGGGCCCGAGGACCTGAATACGCAGGTAAAAATCCTCGAAAGCGGGGCGATCGTGATGCAGGTGGCCGAAAGGCTGACGGCCGAAGAAAAGCGCGCTCTCATGGCACCGTACGAAACGGGAAAAGGCGGCGACCCGTTGCTCCCTGGCGAGGTCCTCGGCTTGAATCGAAAAATCATGCCGATTCGAATGACGAGAATCTTGCAAATAGCGTTTTCGCATCCCGACGGCGAAGTCGCAGCCAAGATGGCAAACTATTTTGTCGAGGAGTTCATGAATTATAACAGCAGGTGGCGCGTAGACGAATCGCTCAAGGCAGTGGAGGAACTGAAAATTCGAGCGGACCAGCAGTCGAAGAAGGTGCAGGAACTAGGAAACAACCTTCAGGCCTATCGGGAACGCGAGGGCATGGTTTCGCTCGATCAACGTCGCGATATCGTGACCGAGCGACTGAGGATGGTGAGCAGCCTGCTGACGCAGGCGAATTCGAGACTGGCCGAGGCGGAGCTCCGTTGGCGTCAGGTTCAGGAGATGCGCGAAAAAAAGGGCGAGCTGACCGATCTGACGTTTATCGGAAGCTCGCCGTTGGTCCAGTCGCTGACGCAGCAGGTGGCCACCAACAAGATCGGCGTTGCGCAGCTCGAACAGCGTTATCGGTCTAAGCATCCGAAAATGCAGGAGGCTTTGCAATCGCTCGCGCAGACTGACGCGGAGTTCAAGCGAGCGGTCGAGAATTCGGCTGCCAGCGTCCAGAACGACTTCGAAACGGCTCGCAGGTCGTTTGAGGACGCCAAAGTTCAAATGGTCGCGCAAGAGACCGAGTCGCTCAAGATGGGTCGCTTGTCGGTGGACTATGGGACGATGGAGAACGAACTCAGAGTGAACGAAGGTCTCTTGGCGACCATCGTTGCCCGGATGCGGGAAACCTCGATGAGCGCGAGCATTGAGTCGCGAAATGCGCGAATGGTCGATCGTGCCGCGCGCCCAACCATCCCTTCGTCGCCGAATGTTACTTTAAACCTCTGTCTCGGAGCGGTCTCTGGACTCGTTTTGGGACTGGCCCTCGCCTTTCTAATCGCCTTCATCGACGATCGGGTGAAGGGAGCTTACCAGATCGAGTCTTTGATTGGCGTGCCACTTCTCGGTGTTGTCCCGAACGTCCCAAAGCTGGGAGTGCCGGAACGTGCGCAGCTTGCGGTTACGAACGCAAATCCTCTCGCGTCCGAGGCTTTTCGCACTCTTCACGCCAGTCTTCGCCTCAAATTCGCGCCGAAGGAATCTCAGGTTATTCTGGTGACGAGCACGACGCCCGGAGAAGGGAAATCGTTCATCGCTTCGAACCTCGCTCTCACGTTTGCAGAAAACGGAGAGAAGACGGTATTGGTCGATTGCGATTTGCGGAAGCCCACGGTGCATCGCTCCTTCGGCATTTCCAATCGTAAGGGTGTAATCGACTATTGCATTGGAGGCGATGGCTTAGATGACTGCATTTTAAAGGGCCATCGCAATAATTTTGATATTCTGACAGCGGGCGAACGTTCAGTCATTCCGACTCAAGTTTTCAATCATGAGAGTTTCGCTCAGTTGATCGTCGAGTTGAGGAAACGCTATGACCGAATCATCATCGACACGCCGCCGCTTGCTCCGGTGAGCGATGCTTTGCTCGTATTGCGGCACGTCGATGGAAGTCTCTTCACGGTGCGTTTCAATAAGGTCCGCACCTCTGGGGCCAAACTCTCGGCGAAACGCCTCCTCGAATCGAACGTTCCCTGCTTCGGGGCCGTCCTGAACGGATTGAATTTTGCGGTAAGCGACTACTATTACGCCGGGCATTACGGAAGATCCTTCCGCGAATATTTAATCGATACGGAGAATGCCGTACGTACGTAAATCTAAAGGCTGGTTTTTACCGGTGTAGAGCGGGTTTTTGGCGAAGAGCGCACCGGTCGAATCGCTTGCCGAGAACGGGGGAGTTCCTCACTGGTGGCCGCTGGGAGATATTGGGCTGCTCTATCGTGCGAGCGATTCTGCCCGGGGTTCAAAACTAGGACCGCACCACGCTTTCACGGGCCGCCATCGGGATCAGTTCATCGAAGCGGATCGGCCATTGGCCGATGGGTTCTGGCGGTCGTCCGAACCCAGGGTCATGAACTGAGCGATCGCCCGATCATTGCCGGCCTGTTGAATTTTGGAGACGTTGATAGTTGCAGCCGAAGCACCGAAAATCGGTGTGATCGACGCGTTTTCGGCCGACTCCTCCTCCGCCGGGACTTCGTCCGCCTCTCGCTCGCCGTTTCCTGACGCGTCCGACAAGGGGCGTCTGACATACGACAGCCGGACATTCATCGCAAACGAGAGAAAAATCGGAAGTGCAAAGAGCCCGGCGTTTACCACCACTGCCAAGCCCAGTTGCCCGAACACCTTCGAAAAAAGGATGAGGAACACAGGTGTGAACACGAATGCATAGCTGAGTCGCTGGAACATCAAGGCACAGGTCAACGCGAGGAAAAGGGCAAATCCGGCAACCTGAGGACCGCTGACCACCAAGGAGATACCGCTAAGATAAAAGACCGGACCGATGATTCGAACCGGTTTCCCGATAAGGATACACTGAGCGAAAACCCCTACGGCAAAAACCGCGAACTTTGCGATCATGTAGACCAAAGCAAGTTCGTTCTTACCGGTGGGCACATTGGAGAGAACGAACGTCAAGAGCCACGCGAAGCCCGCGCCGCGCGCGAGATCGATCCAATTCAGATAGCTTCGAGCGAGCGAGAACAAGCCGTCATGGTGGCGGCGGGAGGCCTGTCGAAGCTTGCTCCGAATGGCGGAGGAAGAAAACACCGCACTCGGGATCCAAAGTCCGATGATCGCCGCCGGTAAAAGCAAGTAGTCTAAGTTCATCTGTATGTGTAGTGCCGGAGGCGATCACCTTGACCATCGTAA
>Ga0163144_10029843_pt1 | contig 10450 bp, 5 predicted proteins | sample OliLak19BULKMAT1_FD_123175 | JGI IMG/M metagenome (GOLD analysis project Ga0163144, IMG submission 123175) | Freshwater microbial mat bacterial communities from Lake Vanda, McMurdo Dry Valleys, Antarctica - Oligotrophic Lake LV.19.BULKMAT1 | ecosystem: Environmental > Aquatic > Freshwater > Lake...
CCTCGAACATGGCGGTGATCTTCGGCACGATGACGACCATCAGCAGCGACACGATCACGGCGCCGAGCACCGCGAGCACGATCGGGTACATCAACGCCTTCGACACGCGGCCGGAGATCTCGATCTGTTTCTCGAGGAACTCGGCAAGGCGAAAGAGCACCGTCTCGAGCGCACCCGAGGCCTCGCCGGCGCGGACCATGTTGATGTACAGCTGCGGGAACACCTTCGGATAGCGCGCGACCGAGTCGGCGAACGACGAGCCTTCGTTCACGCGCACCGCGACATCGCCGAGGATGCTCTTGAGCCGCTGGCTCTCGACCTGCTCGGTCAACGCCTTGAGCGCTTCCGGCAATGTGACGCCGGCGTGCAGCAGCGTGCCGAGCAATCGCGTCGTCGACGCGATCATCTTCGGGTTCACGCGATCGAACAGCCCCGACAGATCGATCTCGCGACTACCACCGGCCTTGGGTGCCGACGTCGCGCCCGACAGCGCGTTGGTTTCGGTGACGCCGGTGAGGAACACGCCCTCGCGCTTGAGCGACGCCTTGAGCGAAGCGACGTTCTCCGCGGTCTGCACGCCGCGGATGGCCTTGCCCTTCGCCGTCACCCCTTGGTATGCGAACGAAGGCATCTTTGGCTCAGACCTCCTCCGCAGTCACGCGCAGAACCTCTTCGAGTGTCGTCGTGCCGCACAGCACCTTGTGCGCGCCGTCGTCTCGGAGCGTCCGCATGCCCTGCGCGACCGCTTGCTGCTTGATCTGGCTGCTGTCGGCGTTGCGAATCGCGAGCCGGCGAATGTCCTCGTTGATCAGCAGCACCTCGTACAGCCCGGTTCGGCCGCTGTAGCCGGTGTTATTGCAGCGCTCGCAGCCCTGCGGATTCGCCTCGAACAACATCGCCGGCGGCGGCAGGACCCGACCTGGTGCCGGCACCAGCGGCATCGGCAGGCCCGCGGCGTCGATGAGCGGCGCACGCAACGACAGCTCGCCGGCGTAGAACCGCTCGGGGTCGATACCGATGTCGGACAACTCGCTCGGCTGGGGCCGCCGCGTCCGCGCACAGGCCGGGCACACCCGACGCACGAGACGCTGCGCCTGCAACGCGACCAGCGACGACGCGACGAGGAACGGCTGCACACCCATGTCGACGAGGCGCGTGATACCGGTCGCCGCATCGTTGGTGTGGATCGTCGACATCACCAAGTGACCGGTGAGCGACGCCTGGATCGCGATCTCGGCGGTCTCGACGTCACGAATCTCGCCGACCATGATGACGTCGGGGTCGTGACGCAAAAACGAGCGCAACCCGCTCGCGAATGTCAGCTCGATCTTCGGCTGGACCTGAACCTGGCTGATGCCCGCGAGCTGGTACTCGACCGGATCCTCGATGGTGAGGATGTTGAGGTCGGGGGTGTTGATGCGCGCGATGCACGAGTACAGCGTCGTCGTCTTGCCGGAGCCGGTCGGGCCGGTGACGAGGAAGATGCCGTGCGGGCGATGGATGACCTCGTCGATCATCCGGTAGTGATCCGGCGCGACGCCGATCGCCTCGAGCGTCAGCGCCATCGCGGACTTGTCGAGGAGACGAATCGTGACGCGCTCGCCGTGCGCCGTGGGCACGGTCGCGACGCGCATGTCGACCTCTTTGCCGGCGATCTTGCGGCGGATGCGACCGTCTTGCGGCAGCCGCTTCTCGGCGATGTTGAGGCCCGCCATGATCTTCACGCGAGCGATGATGCTCGGATGGTGGGCCTTGGGCGCGCGCTTGACCTCTTGCAGCACGCCGTCGACGCGGTTGCGCACGATGATCTCGCGGTCGCCCGGCTCGATGTGGATATCCGACGCCTTGACCTTGCTCGCGTTGAAGATGAGGCCGTTGACGAAGCGGATGATCGGCGCGTCCTCGGCCGACGCGTGGAGGATGTCCTCGTCCTGCTCGTCGTACTCCTGCTCCTTCTTCTCGAGGTCGACGTCCTTGGTGCGTCGCGAGTACACCGAGTTGATGAGCTCACCGAGCGCACTCGGTGGCATCAACGTGATGATGAGCTCGGCATCGTAGAGACCGGCGAGATCGTCGAGGTCGAGCACGCGGCTCGGATCGCCGGAGAACACCGCGAGCGTGCCCTCGACGGGGTCGTGGCGGTACGGCAGCACCGAGTTGCCGCGGGCGAAGTTGATCGGCAGCCGCTCGACGAGCTCGTCGTCGACCTGGTCGACGCCGGCACGCTCGACGCACGGCAGCGCAGACTGCTGCCCGAGCGCACGACACACGTCCCACTCGGTGCAGTGGCGCAGGCGCACGAGCGTCTCGCCGACGCGCTCGCCCTCGAGGTGCTGGGCCTTGAGCGCCTCGGCGAGGCCGTCGGGCGTGCACACGTTCATCTCGATGAGGAGCTCGCCGATCATGCGCCCGTCGGGCCGCAGACCGATGGGTGGCAGCAACGGACCGAGCGGCATCGGCGACGGCACCACGGTGGCCGTCGCGACACTCGAGATCAGCTCGGCGAGGTCGTTGCTCATGGGATGCCCGGTTTGCGGGGCGGCTGCGCGGGTGCGGTGCTCGGTGGTGGCGTCGCGGGTCGCGGGGGCGGTGTGGCCGGCGCGTCGACGGGCTCGTCGTCGGCGTCGTCGGCGTACGTCTTGGGCGACAGCCCGATCTCACCGGTGATCTCGGTGCGCTGCATCTCGGCCTCGGCGCGCGACCGCGACACGCGTTCGTCGGTCATGCGACTGGCTTCGGAGTTGATCGACGCGAGCAAGCCGCTCTTTTTCCGGTAGTTGACGTTGGTGTCGAGGTCGCGGCGCTTGAACGCCGTGAAGCGCTCGAGGAACTCGAGCCGCTCGTCCATGCGGCGCTTGTGGATCCGTCGCGCGTCGTCCGGCGTCTCGAGGATGTGCGGGACGAGAATCATCAGCAGGTTGACCTTGGCCCTCGTGCGGCGCTTGCTCTTGAACAACCACCCGAGCAGCGGGATCTGGCCGAGCCCCGGGACCTGCGACACGGCCTCGCGCTCGACCTCTTGCACGAGCCCGCCGAGCACGACCGGCTGGTCGTCGCGCGCGACGACCTTGTCGAGCTTGAGCCGGCGCTTGGTGGTCGTCACACCGAGCGTCGGATGCTCGCCCGCGATCTCGTTGTTCTCCATCTCGATGTCGAGCGTGACGGTCTTCGCGTCGTTGATGTGCGGCGTGACCTTCACGCTGAGCGACACGTCCTGGCGCTGGATCGACTGGAACGGCGTGAAGCCACCGCCCACGCCGCCGCCCGGGTTGAAACTGACCGCACCCGGCGTCGGCACGTTGCGACCGACCTCGATGGACGCCTCTTGGTTGTCGGCCGTGTACAGGTGCGGCTCGGCGACGAAGTTGACGTCGGTATCCTGCTGCAACGCCTGGATGACGACGCCGAATGCGGGGATGTCCTGACCGAGTCCAGTGAGCGCGCCCGAGCCCGGGATCTGCGGGCCGAGCACGCCGGCCGCGAGCCCAGAGAGCAGCGATGGGCTCAAGATCAGCGAATTCGCCGCGCCACCGGGCGCGCTCGCCACGAATCCGACGCCCTGTCCCGACGTGCCCGGCGCGTTGACGTTGAAGCCCGCACCGAAGTGCGCGCCGGCACCGGCCTGGATCACCTTCTCGACGTTGAGCTCGAGCAGGTACACCTCGATGTAGACCTGCTTGCGCTCGGCATCGAGCGCTTCGATCACGTCACGCAGTGCCTCGAAGTCGGATTGCGACGCGAGGATCACGAGCGAACGCGTCGCCGGATCCGCGGTGACGCGGATGTCGCCCGAGAACGTCTCGCCCGGCTGCGCGCCTGGAGTCGGCGCCGCGGGCTGAGCCGGCTGGCCTTGCTGCCTACCACCCGCTGCACCTGCGCCCGCGCGGCCCTTCGCCTGCGCGCCGGAGCCGAGCTGCGTGAGCACGTTCGCGACCTCTTCGGGATCCGCGTTGCGCAGCTTCACGACGTGGATCCGCCCCGCACCCCCCGAGAGCGGCACATCGAGCTGCTCGATGAGCTTGCGGATGACCTGGTAGTCGCCGTCTTGCGCGACGATGATGAGCGTGCCGGTGCGCTCGTCGACGATCACGCGCGAGAAGCCCGGATCGCTCGCACCGCCGCCACCGGCCGGCGCCTTGGCACCGCGCGCCGGCTTGGCCGCCGCCTTGCCGCCCTCTTTCTCGCCGAAGATCTCGCGGATGGTCTCCGCGATCGCCTCGGGATCCGCGTAGCGGAGCTGGAAGAAGAAGATCTTCTCCGCCGACACCTCGGGGTTGTCGAGCTGCTGCACGATCTTGAGCAAGCGGCGGACGCTGCTGCCGGTGTCGGTGAGGATCACCAGGTCCCCGACCTGATCGACGCTGCCATTTTTCGTCTTGAGCTTGTCGAGCAGCGTGACGATGTCGGCCGAGTTGCCGCTCTCGACGCGATAGAGCTGCGTCACGTAGCGGTCGTTGTTCGGCGCGCGGCCGCCAGGTCCGTAGACCGGCAGCGTCTTGCCCTTCGCGTCCGCCGTCTCGACGATCTTGAAGTAGTCACCGGACGGCTCGACGGTGAGCCCCATCGTCTGCAACGCGGCATAAAACGCCGCGTATGCCTCTTCGACCGTGACGGGCTCGGGCGAGAGAATCGTGATCTTGCCGCCGCGGACCTTCGGGTCCCAGATGAACTTCTGGCAGCTCACGCTCATCATCCAGTTGACGAGGTCGTCGAGCTCGGCCTCCTTGGGCAGCGTGATGCGGAACTTCGCCCCGCGCGGCTGCCGACGGCAGATGTTGTGCCCGGTGGTGCCGCCCTCGTCGCCCGACAGCTCGCTATCGTCGTCGTCGCCACCGCGCGCGCTGCCTCCGCCTTTGCCGCCACCGTCGTCGCCGTCGTTCGAGCCGGTCGAGGGCGGCACGATCGGTGCCTTCGGTGCGCCGGTGCCACGCGACGGCGGCGTGGCGCTGGTCGGTGGCGCGGCCCAGGCCGCCTGCGGCAACGCCAAAGCCATGGACGTTGCCATTGTGGTCGCGAATGCGACGATCGAGCGAGCGCTCATTGGATCTGAATCTCCTTGTTGATTGTCTTGCCCTTGCGCTCGATCGTGACCTGAAGGTTCGACGCGCGACGCAACTTGCCGTAGAGGCCCATGGCTTGATCCATGCCGACGAGATCTTCGCCGTTGACCGCCACGAGCTTGTCTCCGTTTTTGAGACCGAGCAGCTTGGGAAGACTGCCGCGGCGGATGCCATAGAACTTGAAGCCGACCTCGCCGTCCTTCGCGGGGACGATGCGGGCCTGCTTCGCGAGCGCCATCGGATTCGCGAGGAGCGACTCGACGAAGGCGCGCTCGACGGTGCACAGGTTCTCGTTCGGACAGTTGATCGAGTCCTCGGCGCCGGGGATCGCCCGATCGTCCTTGGGCGCGTCTTCCTTCGGCTCGTCCTTCACCGCGGGCACGGCCGCGGTCGGCTCCGGGATGACGCCGCCGATCTCGAGGTACTCGAGCGCCGCGTTGTTGCGCATGTGCAGCACGCCCTGATCGATGCCGGTCACGACGACGCCGGGACGCACGACGTCGTCGACGCCGTAGAGTCCGACCGCGCCACTGTCCGCGTCGTACACCGTCGCGAGCGAGAGATCGGGGTCGTCTGATTCCATCGTCGCTTGCAGGCGCAGCGGCAGGCTGCTCTTCACCTCGCCGGGCTGGATCACCGGGCCGATCGGTCGCCCCTCGGCGTCGTAGGTCGGCGTCCGCGGACCGCTCGTGCTCATGCCGGGCTCCGCCTCGGGCGGCAGGCAGCTCGGACAGAACACGTTGAACTTGCGCACCTGGCTCGATGCGCGGTCCTTGCTCGCCTTGCTCGAGCCGACCCGCGGCGTCGTCGACGACTTCGGTCGCGTCGCGTCGAGTGCATCGGCCTTCTCGTCCTCCTCGGCCTCTTCGCCGTCGGTGTCGGCCTCGGTCGCCTTCTCGTCGTCGGCGTCGACCATCACGAACGAGCTGCCGAGCTGCGTCGACGCAGCACTCGCCGCGAGACCGGCCGCCGCGGCGATGCCGAGCGCCTTGACGATCCAGAAGTAGCGGTTGAAAAGCGCTTCCATGGCAGGTTCCTTCGCGGCTCGCCGAGTCCGACGCTAGTGGAGGATCTCGTCCGGGTCGCCGGCTGCGGCCTCGTCGGTGGAAGGTGTGGCGCTCGGGGTCGGACGGCCTTCGCCGCCCAAGCCCGAAGTGGTCGCGAGGCCGGGCACGAAGCCCGACTCGAGCTTGCGGTAGATCGTGCGGGTCGCGATGCCGAGGAGATCGGCGGCGAGCCGCTTGTCGCCGCGCGTGAACTTGAGCGTCTCGAGGATCATGCGGCGCTCGATCTCCTCGATCGGCGTGCCGACCGAGAACGTGATCTGGCGGCCGTTCGGCGCCTGCGGATCGCGGAGCTCGGCGGGCAGGTCCTCGGCGCCGATGCGCGCGCCCTTGCACAGCACGACCGCGCGCTCGACCGAGTTCTCGAGCTCGCGCACGTTGCCGGGCCAGCCGTAGTTGCCCATCGTGTGCAGCGCCTCGTCGGTGAACTGACCGACGGCCTTGCTGTGCTTGTTCGCGTACACGCGTAAAAAGTGCTCCGCCAGCAATGGCACGTCTTCGATGCGGTCGCGCAACGGCGGCATGCGGATCGGGATCACGTTGATGCGGTAGTAGAGGTCCTCGCGGAAGTGACCGGTCTTCACTTCCTCGACCAGGTCGCGGTTGGTCGCGCACACCAGGCGGAAGTCGACCTTGAGCGTGCGACCGCCGACGGGCTCGACCTCGCCCTCTTGCACCGCGCGCAGCAGCTTCACCTGCACCGGCTGCGTGATCTCGGCGATCTCGTCGAGGAACAGCGTGCCGGTGTGGGCCTCGACGAAGCGCCCGTCGCGGTTGCGGATCGCACCGGTGAACGCGCCCTTCTCGTGGCCGAACAGCTCGGACTCGAGGATCGACTCGGGCAGCGCGGCGCAGTTGACCGGGATGAACGATCGCTGCGCGCGGGGGCTATGCGCGTGGATGTACCGCGCCATCAGCTCCTTGCCGGTGCCGCTCTCACCGAGCAGCAGCACGGTCGCGGTCGAGTTCGCGGCCTGACGTGCGACCTCGAGCGTCGCGCGCATGACCTGCGAGTTGCCGACGATCTCGCGGTACGTCGCGGCCGCGAGCTGTGCACGCAGCTTGCTGTTCTCGGCGACCAGCGCTGCCTTGTCGAGCGCCTTGCGGATCGCGGCGACGACCTGCGCGCGCTTGAGCGGCTTCGCGATGAAGTCGTACGCGCCGCGCTTCATCGCCTCGACCGCCGACTCGACGGTGCCGTACGCGGTCATCACGATGACCTCGACGTCGGGCACGATCGCCTTGGCGGCCTTGAGCAGATCGTCGCCACCCATGCCGGGCATGCGCAGGTCGGTGATCATCACGTCGATCCGCTGACGACGCAGCACCTCGAGTGCCTCGTGCCCGGTGCTCGCGCTGACGACGGCGAGACCCTCCTTTTCGAGGACCTTGCCCAGCGCATCCACGATGCTCGCTTCGTCGTCGACGACGAGGACGGTGGGGACGAGCGGCACGGCGGTGGCGACAGGGTGCATGGGGAGCCTCCTATGAGCAAGACGGGCGCCGCGGGATAACCCCGTGGAATTCTCGCGGCTTCACTCCGGCATGGAGGTGGCCCGACCGCCGAATTGTCCGAGTGTCCAAGGGGCCATGACATTCTGTCATACCCGAGGCGGATGCGCCCTGCGGGCGTCTACGCCGCCTTCGGGGCACGCACGGCCGTGAAGGACGTCTCAGCGGATCTCGATCTGCTTGCGGACCGCCTTGCCCTTGCGGTCCAGCGTGACCTCGAGATTCGAGGCCCGGCGCAGCTTCGTCATGAGCCCGAGCGCGTCGTCGATGCCCTTGAGCTCCGTACCGTTGACCGCGAGTAGGATGTCGCCGCTCGCGAGGCCGAGCTTTGCGGCGAGCGATCCCTTGCGCACGCCCGCGAGCTTGAACCCGCCGTCGGGAAGCGGTGCGATGCGCGGCGCCTGCGAGGCGAACTTCGCCGGGTTCGAGAGGATCTCGTCGACGAACGCGCGCTCGACCGTGCAGACGTCGGCGCTGGCGCACTGGATCGCGTCGAGATCGGGCGACTCGGCCATCGGCTTCGCCTTCGGCTCCTTCTCCTTCGCGTCGGGCTTCTCTGCCTTCGCTTCGGCCTTCGGTTCTGGTAACGGCTTGCCGAGCTCGAGCATCTCCGCGCCGGTCGGCGTGCGCAGCTCGACCTTGCCGTGCGACACGGCGAACACGGTGACGCCTTCGCGCAGCGCATCGCCGACGCCGTACACACCGACGACGTTGCGCTCCACGTCGTAGATCGTCGCGAGCGAGTCGTGCGCGCGCTCAGCTTCCATCGTCACGTGCAGACGAAGTGGCAATCGCGTCGCGACGGCCGCGGTGGTCGGCGCTGCGCCACCACCTTGCGCGAGCAACACCGGCGACGCGGTCACCGGCTCGCACGTCGGACAAAACGGGTTGTACGCGTCGAGCGTCGCATTCGCGGCCTGGCGGGCGAACGTGCCGCGCGCGGTCGGCTTCGGCGTCGTCTTCGCGAGCACCTTGGGCTCGTCGTCGAGCTCCTCTTCGCTGTCGTCGCCCGTGTCCGTCGTCTCGAACGCACTCGACGCGCGATCGAGGATCAGCAACGCGAGTGCAGAGCTTGCCGCGCTACCTGCGAGCGCAGATGCGGTGGCGACTCCGAGCAAGCGGATGATCCAGAACTGACGACCGAACAGGGACGACATCGAAGCCTCGCTCTCCTCGCCCCCTGAGAGAGCAAGCGTCTCGCCGACGCTCGGCATGCCCGGATTTCGGCCTCTTGCGAGCACTTGCGATCCGCGCGTTCGTCGTCCGCGACACCGTGAGATGCCGAACCGGCGCTCGCGCCGAGCGCCTTTGTCATCGCGGCAAACGATTTCTGTTCTCAGCGGACCTAGCCCGACACGAGCTTCGACAGCAGGCGGATGTACTTCACCTGATAGCCGTTCGACGGCTCGGTCACCGACCAGGAATTGATCGGCCAGCTCTCGTTGAAGTCGAGATACGACTTTTGCGGCGGCTGACCGGACGGCGGCGAGAGCATCTGCGCGCCGCAATCTGCTCCACCACCGCATCCGCCGGGACAGCATCCATCCCACGCGTACGTCGGGTTCGGTCCACCGGCGAGATAGCCCGGCGGTGGGCCGAACATCGACGTGCCCTGCGCATCCCAGTTCGAGCCGTGGGCAAACCACGCGTGATAGATCTGCGTGACGGATTTCGTCGCGCCGAAGTCTTCCATGTTCGTCAGGTAGACGAGCGCCAGCGGGTTCACCCCGTGGATGTAATGCACGTAGCGCTCGGCGGCGCGTAGGGCATCGTCGGGCGCGGGGCCAGCGATGTCGTGGATCGCCGCGGCCATCAGCAGGTTGCCCTGATCGGCCTTCACCTGGTTGCTACCCCACACGTAGACGTAACTGAACGCGAGATACGGATCGGGATCGTTCGCGAGCGTGCCGAGGTTGTTGGCGCTGCCGATGCCGCCCTCGAACGTCGAACGGATGTCGTCGACGATCGCCGGTGTCGCGTCGGGCAGCGAAGCGTAGGCGAGCAACGCGTCGTGCTCCTCGAGCGCGAACACGTCGAGGTAGTCGGATGCGATGAGCTGCGCTTGGTCGTAGTCGGCATCGAACGCGGCGCGGTACTGCGGATCGCCGGTGAGCTCGAACAGATATGCCGCGGCCTGCAGCCGCTTCATGGTGCGGCCGTGATCGTCCGTCTCCTGCTCGCCCGCGCCGATGGTGCCGGCGTTGTAGAACGTGACGTTCGGGTTCGCGTCGGCCCACGCCCACGCATCTTCCGCGCGCCCAGTGAGGTCGGCCGCGTAGCCGGGGAACACGTCGTCGTGCTCCGCGTACACCAGCGCCGCGAGTGCGAACGCAGCCGAGGTGGTGAGCGACGCGGAGGTCGTCGCTGGACCGTACGTACACGGCCCGTCGGCGAGCGAAGGCGACGTGTCGGGTGATCCGCCGAACGCCGGATCGGGCGCGGCATCCTGACCGACGATGCTGAGCACCGCACCGTCATTGCTCTGCATGCGCACGAGCCAGTCGAGGTTGAACTTGTTCTCGTCGAGCAGATCCGCGACGCCGTTGCCCGACTCGGGGATGTCGTAGTCGTCGCGGAACGCGACCGGTCGCTCGCGATACGCCCGCAACAGCGCAATCGCGTAGTTCGCCGACCAGTTCGTGTACTTGTTCATGTCGCCCGCGTCCCACCAGCCGCCCTGCAGGTCGCGCGGCGAGCCACCGGTGTACAGCGAGCACTGCGGACCTTGGTTCGGGCCGAGATGCGCGGGCCCGGCGGCCCAGTCCGCGCCGGCGTAGCGCGCGTCCTTCGGGAAGCCGTCGCGCTGGTAGTAGA
>Ga0163144_10029845_pt1 | contig 10450 bp, 9 predicted proteins | sample OliLak19BULKMAT1_FD_123175 | JGI IMG/M metagenome (GOLD analysis project Ga0163144, IMG submission 123175) | Freshwater microbial mat bacterial communities from Lake Vanda, McMurdo Dry Valleys, Antarctica - Oligotrophic Lake LV.19.BULKMAT1 | ecosystem: Environmental > Aquatic > Freshwater > Lake...
CGCGTGCAGGGAAACGTCGACCCAAATCCTTCCCCTGGCTCAAGGTCCCTCGTCCAGTCGCTCAAGCACAGGCCCGGAAATCCGGTTATCGTTCAGACCTTAAGTAAGTGCCATTGGGACTAGCCCGGTCTATTCATAAATCTTCTGCTGCGGCTGCTGATAGTCGCGAAAACACAGCGCGTGCTCCTTCCAGTGCGCGCCATACTGTCTTTTCGCGCATCTCGTCACCCTCGCGACGAACCTGCATGACTAGACCGGGCTGGCACCACGACCTGGTCATGAACCAGCGCTCGGGGCAAGGTTCCCCGGATTTTGGCAAAGGAGCGGTCGCTGAAGCCCTGTGGATCTCCGAAGTCACGTTCTACTGCCAGGCTGGTTATCGTCATCTCATCATGAGTGGTGCATTCGAGAAGTTCCCGCGCCTGAAGTACGTCCTGACCGAATCCGGCTGCGCCTGGGTGCCAGCCATGCTGAACAGTCTGGATCGCATTCACCGGGGACTTCAGGCTGGCGCCATCGGTGAGATGAATTACAGGGACATGCAGTGGATACTGAAGGAGACGCCTGGCTTTTATGCCGCGCGCAACTGTTATTACGGTGCGAGTTCCCCCAGCATCGATGATCTGAATGGCATCGAGCGTATTGGCGTCGACAAGGTTCTGTGGGGCAATGACTACCCGCATTATGAAGGGACCTTTCCCTACAATCTCGATTCACTGCAACTGACGTTCAGCGGATTGTCAGATTCCGTGCGACGCAAGGTGCTCGGTGAAAACTCGGCAGCGCTCCACCAGTTTGATGTCGAGGCACTGAGCTTGTTGGCCGACCAGTACGGTCCAATACCCTCGCAGCTCGATACACCGCTGCCGCGCGACCGGATTCCCCGTGATTCCACCTGTTGTCTGTTCCAGCAGGCGCTGTACGGTATTTGACAAGGCAGCGCCAGCAGAGAAGAGTTCGAGGGTGCAAACAAACTGGATCAGATCGAGATTTTTGCCCAGCCACCACGCTTCCAGAACCAGCCGAAGATGAACACGTGACCAAAGCGGAACGGCAACTGGTGTACGAGCCACATGCCGAGCAATCCCAGACCAAGGACCGGTCCGGCCAGCCACACCCCAGGCACCAGAATCAGCCATTGGGTGACCAGGTTGATCCAGGTGACCTTCTTCACGTCGCCGGCGCCATTGAGCATCATGGCCAGCATGTAGCCGATCCCGTTGAGCGCGATCATGGCGCCCAGTATCCGGGTTGGCCAGATGGCGAGTTCGGCAGTGGCTGGATCGTGAATCCAGATCGAGAGCAGAAGTTCCGGTGCGACCCAGAACGGTACGCCGATCACGCCCATCGCGACGATACCAACCCTGACCGTTTCGCGAGCCCACTGTCTGGCATCCGCAACATCCCGACGCCCCAGCGCCTGGCCGACCAGGGTCGCGCCTGCAGTACCCAATCCCCAGGCGGGCAGACCTACGAAGTTGATCAGGTTGATGAGCACGCTGTAACAGGCCAGTTCTGCAGTGCCGACCCGGCCGACGATACTGTAGGTCACGGTCAACGCGGCGACGTCGAGCACCTGCTGCAGGCCTGCGGGAACAGCCAGTCGCAGTACCCGACGTATCTCCTCGATGCCGGCCTCGAAGCGGGTGAAGCCGTATGGCCGGCCATGTCGAAAACCGAGCCACGCAAACAGGGCCGCACCCAGCACATTGGCGAGAAAGGTGGCGAAGCCGGCGCCTTCCGCGCCCATGGCGGGGGCGCCAAAGTGGCCGAAGATGAAGATGTAGTTGAGGAATATGTTGGCAGCGTGCATCGCGAGCAGTGAAGTGAAGTAGATCCGGCTTTCCCCGATACCGTTCCAGAACCCGGTACAAGCCGCGATGAACCCTGCAAACACCGCCTGTAGAATCAGCCAGCGAATGTAGTCGATGCCGATCCGGATGACTTCTGGATCATCGTTCATGAGAGGAAAGAGCCAGGGAATCGCGACGTACAAGAGGGCTGACAGCAGAGGCGCGGTGAGTCCGATGATGATCAGTGCTGCGTGCAGTGGGCGTGCTGACTGGTGCCCGGCCCCCTCGCCGGTGCGTCGCGAGGACAGGGCCTGTACGGCGATCGAGAAGCCGAAAAAGAGTCCGAGAAATATGAAGGAGGCGAAGGAGGAGAGGCCGACTGCGCCGAGCGCCGCATTGCCCAGCGAACCGACCATGGCGGTATCGACCAGACCCAGCAACGCGCCGGAGATCATGCCACCCATGATGGGCAGGCCGATTTTCAACAGGTGGCGGGCACGGTCAAACGACAGGAGCATGGGGTTCTCAGACTACCGGGTTAACAGAAAAGTGGCTGATCAATGGTCAGGAAGTCACTCACAAGTTGTGGGTACGTTATTCGGCACTTTTTTCGGCTTTTTATTCGGGTGGGCTCACACTCTGCGCCGGGGACAGCATCGGCAACACATCAGGGGGTGACCATGGCCATGCCTGAGGGCATCGGCATCATCGATACGATGATCGGCTTTCCTGCCACCGATTTCAAAATGTACGACTTCATTGGTGCACAATTGCGGGATGGCTCGACAAAACTCGAGTTCCCGGTTGAGTACATGTTCAAGCAGGTGCCCAAGGAGATGTATGGCACTGCCAGTGATCCCATCGAACTCACGCTCAAGGAGATGGATCGTTTTGGCATCGAGTACAGGATGGCTGGATGCGGTGATGAAGTGTCGAACAAGGCACTGAAGCAGCATCCGGATCGTTTCATTCCATCCGGCTCGGTCGATCCGAACAAAGGCATGGACGGTATTCGGAAGATGGTTGCGCAGTTCGAGACATACGGGGTACGCGCCTTTCATTCCTTCAATGCCGGTTACAACCCGCAGGTTGCGATCCACGACGCGAAGATGTACCCGATTTATGCCAAGTGCTTGGAACTGGGAGTACAGATTTTCTCCTGTGCCGGCGTGCCCGGACCACGACTGCCCATGTGGCCACAGGAAGTGGCCCGTATCGATGAGGTCATGTACGACTTTCCCGAGTTGATGTTTGTCACCCGGCATGGTTGTGAGCCGTGGGAGGAACTGGCCGTGAAGCTGATGCTGAAGTGGCCGAACCTCTACTACTCAACCTCTGCCTTTGCGCCCAGGCACTATCCGAAGGCGGTCATCGACTTTGCCAACACACGGGGTGCTGACAAGATCATCTACGCCGGGCATTTTCCAATGGGTCTGAGCCTTGAGAGAATCATGCGCGACATGCCAGAGGTGCCCTTCAGGCCGGAAGTTTGGCCGAAGTTCCTGCGTGACAACGCAGCCAAAGTGCTCGGCCTCAAAGTGTAGGAGCGCCTGATTGTGGGAACAGTCTCCTGACCGCGAAACAAGAACACACCAGCACACACCATCACACACCAGAGGAATTCAACATGAAGATCATTGCCGTGCTTTTTCCAGGCATGACCGCCCTCGACCTCGTGGGTCCAATGCAGGTGCTCGGCTTTCTGCCTGGTGCAGATATCCAGACCGTGTGGAAGCACGAAGGACCGGTGCGTTCAGATAACGGCTTGCAACTGGTCGCTTCCCACTCGTTTGCGACGGCCTTTGCCGACCCTGACATTCTGATCATTGGTGGTGCGGCGGGTCCGACGCTCGACATCATGAAAGACGACGACGCGATAGCCTTCCTCGCGGACCGTGGTGCAAAAGCGAAGTGGTTGGTCAGTGTCTGTACCGGATCGCTGATATTGAGCGCGGCCGGGTTGCTCAAGGGTTATCGCGCATCGTCCTATTGGGCAGTGCGGGATCAGCTGGCCGCGTTCGGTGCGGTACCTTGTGACGAGCGGGTTGTGATTGACCGGAATCGGATGACCGGCGGTGGTGTGACCGCGGGGATTGACGTCGGTTTGTCTCTCGCTGGAACGCTCTTTGGCGATGAGTTTGGGCGGCTTGTTGAACTGTTCCTCGAGTACGCGCCAAAACCGCCTTATGGCACCGGTCGCCCGGAACTGGCCGGCCCGGAACTCACCGCTCAGGCAGAGGGTGCACTGAGCGCGCAGTTATCGGTGGAGGACATCAGGGCGGTGGCGCGCTCCAGGTCGTTTTGAAGGTCGATTTATACTGTGGGGTTCGCGATCAGGAGGTCGCTCCCACAAGAGTTAGCCCCTGCAAGAGATGGTTCCCACAAGAGATGGTTCCCACAGGAGGTCGCTGCCACAGGAGATGGTTGCCACAGGAGATTGCTGTCTGAGGAGATCACTCCCACAGTCATGATCTTCACCCTGATTTGTGGGAGCGGTCTCCGACCGCGAATCTTCGCTCACGAATCTTCCCGGATCAGCTCACCACAACCGGCAACTCACGAATCCCGCGGATGAAACTCGACTTCAGATACTTTGGTTCACCAACAACTTCAATACGTGAAAATCGTTTGAGGATCTCTTCCCAGACGATCTTCAGCTGCATTTCACCAAGCCGGTTGCCGATGCAGCGATGAATGCCAAAGCCGAACGACAGGTGTTTGCGCGGATTTGCCCGGTCGATGATGAACCGGTTGGCATCCTCGATCGACGTATCGTCGCGATTGCCCGAGACGTACCACATGGCCACCCGATCGCCGGCCTTGATCTGCTTGCCACCCAATTCGGTATCGACCATCGCCGTGCGTGCCATGTGCGCTACCGGTGATTGCCAGCGGATGATCTCGGGAGACATGCTTTCCACCAGACCGGGGCTTGCGCGCAGCTTGCGGTACTCGTCAGGATGCTGACTGAGGGCGAGCAAACCCCCGGTGATCGAATTGCGTGTGGTGTCGTTGCCACCCACGATCAGCAGGAGGATGTTGCCCAGATATTCGTTGGGCGACATGTTTTTGGTTGATTCTCCATGGACCAGCATGGAGATCAGATCGCCGCCTGGCTCATTGCGCTTGACCCGTTCCTGCCACACCTGGTTGAAATAACCCCAGCATTCCCACAGGACCTTGAAGCCTTCTTCTATGGATTCGAAGTATTCCGGGTTGGTCAGGTTGGAAACCGAGTCCGACCAGTAGATCAGCTTGTGACGATCTTCCTGCGGTACACCGAACAGAGTCGCGAGCATCTGCCCGGTCAGTTCGATGGAAACGTCCTTGACCCAGTTGAATGGCTCGTTCCGCGGCAGCGCGTCGAGAATACTGCCGGCCCGTTCGCGAATGAGTGGCTCAAAACCCATGAGGTGACGCGCTGTAAACATCGGTGCGATGACCTTGCGCTGCGCATCGTGTTTTGGCGGGTCTTCCTGGATGAACATCGGCAGGTAGAAATTCGGGTCGGGATTCGGATCGGCGATGCCACCCAGGCTGATGCCGCCCCGTTTGCTGTCCGACGAGAAGATCTCGTGGTGTTTGTCCACTTGCATGATGTCGTCATACTTAGTCACGGACCAATACGGCCCGAACTGACTGTTCTGTGTGTAATGGACGGGATCCTCGCGGCGCAGGCGCTCGAAGTAGGGCAGTTCCTTGCGGTGTTCGAAGAGGATCGGATGTGCAGGGTTGAGCGAGTCGAGCGGGATGCCGTACGGGTCCTGGCTCACGTCGATCGGCCAGCGGGCCTCGAGTTCGGCGTTCGACGTCTTGAAGAGTTCCGTTCGGCTGGCAGTTTCCGCTGCCTGTACTGTTTCGCTCATCATGGACTCCTGCGTGGTGTCCCGATTATCGGTGACTTCGTGTGTAAAAAAATAGCGATTCAATCGTCAAATGTTGATAACGTTGCAGTGAAGTCCACTGGATCACGGACGGAATTCCACCGGCTTTGATGCCAAGGACTTCTGCGGTCAGCGAACCGAGGGGATTGTCGGCTATACGACTGTCGCTCGAAGGTCTACTATCTATTAATGTCCAGTAAATGAACGGTATTGTGGAGGGAGTGTGAGAGGAATTTTTCGCTTTTTTCACAAGAAAAGTGAGCCACAACCTGCCAAATCGAGTGCAACTCGATACCGTGCGGTACGTCTGCAATTTGATCGCAGGCTAGCCTGCGGGGCTGTTCGTGAGCTGGATAGCAGGGTTTTTCTCGGTAACGAGGCACCCAGCCTTCCGCTCGTCGATTGCTCCCGCAAAGGCGCCTGCAAATGTGGCTATCGCCATCAATCGGATCGCCGGGAAGACATGCGCCGGGACACCGATCATGGATTGCCCGAACGTCTCTATGAGGCAAGGGAACGCCGGTCAGGTCTGGTCGATCGACGTCGGCAACGTGTGGCCTGACCGCGTTTTGATCTCTCGCGCTGCCGGGCACTCACCTTCGGATATCCACAATGCGAGAGAATTGTGCTTTCCAGCCGAATTGAGTAATTTGCCCGCGCAGCCCGTTTGACCAATCAAGGAACCCCGATGCCGAAGATCACGTTCATTTCTCACAACGGCAAAGAAAATGTTGTCGACGCAATTGAGGGTCAAAGCCTCATGAGCGCCGCGATCGATAATGGTGTACCCGGAATTGACGCGGATTGTGGTGGCGAGTGTTCATGCGCTACCTGCCACGTGATGGTCGCAGACGGCTGGTTTGCAAAAACCGGAGGCCCGAATGTCAACGAAGAGGCCATGCTTGACCTGAATCCGGAGCGCACGCCAACCTCCAGGCTGTCGTGCCAGATCAAGGTGACCAACGCGCTGGACGGTCTGGTCGTAAACCTGCCGGAGTTCCAGTTCTAACCCCGCAAAAACTCGAATGGAGTAGATCATGGCCGAAGCGGTGAAGTGGGAGAGCGACGATATCAACACGCTCGATCTGCAGCAGATTGACCCGTCCAGGCCTGATATTTTCCAGACGGATCGTTGGCAGGATGTATTCGCTCGTCTGCGTGCCGAAGCCCCTGTGCATTATTGCGCAAACGGGATGGAAGGCCCGTTCTGGTCGCTGACACGCTACGAAGACATCAAGTACTGTGATCAGCACGCCGATCTATTTTCCTCGGATGGCACCATTGTTCTGGCGGACCCGGAAGTGGACTTCCCGCTGCCGATGTTCATCGCCATGGATGCACCCAAGCATGATCAGCAGCGCAAGGTGGTCAGCCCCGTCGTCGCACCGATGAATCTGAAGGCGCTCGAGGGGACGATTCGACAGCGTGTGCAGACCATTCTCGATGGACTGCCGGTTGGCAAGACATTCAACTGGGTTGATCTGGTTTCCATCGAGTTGACGACCCAGATGCTGGCAACCCTCTTCGATTTTCCCTTCGAAGACCGTCGCAAGCTCACCCGCTGGTCTGATGTGGCCACTGCTGACGAGTTCAGCGGTGTCGTCGAATCCGAAGAACAGCGCCGTGCAGAACTGTACGAGTGCCTGACGTACTTCAACAATCTCTGGCAGGAGCGGGCTGGCAAGGGCTCGGGAAACGATCTGATTTCCATGCTCGCCAACAACGAAACCACGCGCAGCATGTCGCCCCAGGAGTTCCTCGGCAATCTCGTATTGTTGATCGTTGGTGGCAACGACACCACCCGAAATTCGATCACTGGTGGTGTGCTGGCGCTCAATCAGTATCCCGGCGAGTACGACAAGTTGCGCGCGAACCCGGAACTGATTCCCAACATGGTTGCCGAAATCATTCGCTGGCAAACACCGCTGGCCTACATGCGTCGCACCGCACTGACTGACACCGAAGTGGGTGGCAAGCTGATCCGCAAAGGCGAAAAGCTGGCAATGTGGTACATCTCCGGCAATCGGGATGAAACGGTTTTCGAAGATGCGCATGCGCTCCGGATCGATCGCCCCAACGCGCGTCAGCATCTGTCCTTTGGTTTTGGCATCCATCGCTGCATGGGTAACCGATTGGCAGAAATGCAACTGCGCGTGCTGTGGGAAGAGATCATGAGGCGTTTCAGCTTTGTGGAAGTGGTTGGCGCACCAACCCGTGTGCAGTCATCCTTTGTCAAAGGCTACAGCGATCTGCCGGTTGTGCTGCACGCGCTTTGACCTGGTGACTGGTTGGGGGGTGTATTGTCGGTGGGAGCGGTCTCGTGATCGCGAACCGGGCGCTGGCTGGGTGGATTGAATTTGTGGTCTGGAGATCGCTCCTGCAATCAAGTGGACTGCTCCCTCAGTTGATCGACCAGCAATTGCCGCGTCAACCCACCCTCACATCATCCATCTCGTCCCTCACGAACAGTGGTTCTATTCCGTGTGTTTGCATGTCAGCTTCCATCTGTGTGGTGGAAGGCGCTTCGATCGGCTGGCGCGCAGCATCAAGAATGAACGGCAGCAGCGTTGCATCACTGCTGGAATTCAGGAAGAGCCCCGGCCGTGACAGCACGAAGTGGACGGCTCTGCGAATGGCTTCTGCGTCGAGCAGTGGTTTGTACCAGCTTAGGCGTCGATCCGCGTCGTCGTCACGCCAGCGGCGCGCAGCGACCGACTTGATCGTCTGGATCGCGACCTGCTTCCTGATACAGGTTTGATAGAGCCGCTCGAAATCTTCGGCATACGGGCCGGATCGGTTCATGGCAAAGGTGTAAGGGCACAGCACCGACGCAAAGTCGAAACGCTCCAGACTTTGCAGGTGCCGTTCGGCGACGTAGGTACCATGACCCGTGACGCCGATGAATCGCACCAGGCCCTGCTCGCGCGCTTCGGTGAGTGCTCGCAGCGCGCCATCTTCGCCCATCGCCTGTGTCCACTGATCGGGCTGCACCAGGTTGTGCATCTGGATCAGATCGACAAAGGGAACGCCAAGCCGATCCAGTGAGCGGTGCAGTTGCTCCTTCGCGCCGAGGTAGCTTCGCTCACCGGTTTTGGTGGCGAGGAAAACGTCCTGGCGATGTTCCTTCAGCCATGGCGCGAGTCGAAGCTCGGAGTCGCCATAAGACGCTGCCGTATCAATATGGTTGATACCGGCCTTGAGAACCATGTCAAGTGTCGACAGGGCTCGCTCGGGTTTCATCCCACCCAGGGCTGCAGCACCAAACAGAATGCGTGAGCTCAGGTGGCCTGTGCGGCCGAAAGGAATTTGTTCCAGCATGTGTGATCACCCGATCCGGGAAGGAGCGGGGATCATCGCATGACCTGATCGATCGGGGAAATCCGATGTGTACCGTGTGTGTTTCGCGATGGATCCACGACACGAACCTGCAGCGATTTCCCGCGTGGACGCTTAGGACATCCAGCTGGCGATGCAATAGAGGCCGTAGCCGATCAACGCGACAAAGACGCCGCAATAGCTGATGTGACGGATGATGGTCTGATCGTCGATTTGACTTTGAACATGCACGAGACTGCTCCTCCTTCGTGTGTCCAGGCAGGCTAACAGTCGCGGATTGCGGCAGGTGAACTTTCGCTCCGTGCGTTGATTCGTTGGGATGTGCTTGGCAACTTTGCCGGAGACCCGTCACAGGAGACGGTACACTCAATTTGTGCGGGCTTGAGCGGGGGCGCTCAGGCAGCCGGTCGAAAGCTTCGAACAAGGGGGAATACCATGGAACTTGGACTCAAGGGCCGGACAGCCATTGTCACCGGCGCATCCAAAGGCATTGGCAAGGCTTGCGCTGAAACCCTGGCGCGTGAAGGCGTGTCGCTGGTGCTGGTATCCAGAACGTCTGCGGATCTGGACCGGCTGGCTGCCGGGCTCCGCTCGGCGCACGCGGTGAGCGTCGAGACACTTGCCCTCGACCTGGGGTTGAGCGAGAGCGTAGAGCAGCTTGTCGACGCCGCCCCGGCGGTCGACATTCTGGTCAACAACGCCGGTGCGATACCCGCCGGCAGCATCGATGCGGTGGAAGAGCCCATATGGCGACAAGCCTGGGAGCTCAAGGTTTTTGGCTACATCAACCTGATGCGGGCCTACAACGCCGCCATGCGCAAACGAGGCAAGGGTGTCATCGTCAATATCATTGGTGCTGGTGGTGAGCGACCGAGCGCAACCTATGCGGCGGGAGCCGGTGGCAACGCAGCCCTGATGGCGTTGACCCGCGCGATGGGCGGGGTGAGTGGTCGATATGGCGTGCGGATTGTGGCTATCAATCCGGGCTTGATCGAAACCGATCGGCTGGTGACCAACCTCAGCCAGCGGGCCAGTGAACGATTTGGCGATCCGGCGCGATGGCGGGAATTGCTGGATGCCAACTATCCACCCGGCAGCCCTGCGCATATCGCCGAGGCCACGGCATTTCTGGCGTCGGATCTGTCGGGGAATACGACCGGGACCATTCTCACCATCGACGGTGGGCACTGCGCGCGTTGACCCCGCCAGGCGGTTTGTGCAGTCTGACCAAAACCGGATTTCACAACATCATCCTTTACCTGAGCAAAGGAGAATGGTTTGAGTGCTGAAGAGATCGACAACTATGAGGTGGTTTCCATCTATCACCTGAATCCTGAAGATCAGGAAAAACTGCTGCTGACGCTGAATGAGTGTGTCTTCAACTGGTGTGTCTTCAACTGGTGTACCTTCAAGTGGTGTACCTTCAAGTGGTGTACC
>Ga0163144_10029847_pt1 | contig 10450 bp, 9 predicted proteins | sample OliLak19BULKMAT1_FD_123175 | JGI IMG/M metagenome (GOLD analysis project Ga0163144, IMG submission 123175) | Freshwater microbial mat bacterial communities from Lake Vanda, McMurdo Dry Valleys, Antarctica - Oligotrophic Lake LV.19.BULKMAT1 | ecosystem: Environmental > Aquatic > Freshwater > Lake...
CGCCAAAGCCTACGTCGCGGCTCACTTCGGCTCGGCGCTGCAAACCGCCAGTTTGGATCGCGCCGTCGCAAGTCAAAGCATTCCGATTGTCGTCAAAGCCGACGGCCTCGCCGCCGGAAAGGGCGTGGTCGTCGCCACCACCCGCACTGAGGCCAACGCGCACATCGACGCGTGCCTCGGTGGCGCGCTCGGGTCGGCTGGCGCCGAAGTTGTCGTGGAGGCGTTTCTAGACGGCGAAGAAGCGAGTTTTTTCGCGCTGTGCGACGGCACCAACGTACTCGCACTCGCCACCGCCCAGGACCACAAGCGCGTCGGCGACGGCGACACCGGGCCAAACACCGGCGGCATGGGCGCCTATTCGCCAGCGCCGGTGATGACGCCCGCCATGGTCGAGCGTACCATGGCTGAAATCATCCGCCCGACGGCCGCCGCCATGGCCGCGCGCGGCACGCCGTTCCGTGGCGTGCTGTTCGCCGGACTGATGATCAGCGCCGACGGCCCGCAATTGATCGAATACAACGTCCGCTTCGGCGATCCGGAATGTCAGGTGCTGATGATGCGCCTCAAGTCCGACCTGCTCGCCGCATTGATCGCCACCGCCGACGGCGTGCTCGACCGGTTCGACCTGCGCTGGCACGACGACGCCGCGCTGACCGTCGTGATGGCCGCTGACGGGTATCCCGGTACGCCCCAAACGGGTGTGATAAAGCGCGGCACCGTCATTCGCGGCCTTAACGCGGCGGCGAAGGTTCCGGGGGTCGAAATCTTCCATGCTGGGACGACGCGCGACGCTGACGGCCAACTGATCGCCGACGGCGGCCGCGTCCTCAACATCACCGCACGTGGAAAAACCGTGGCGCAAGCCCAGCAGCGCGCCTACCAAGCCATCGACCTAATCGACTGGCCCGAAGGCTTCAACCGCCGCGACATTGGCTGGCGGGCGGTGGAGCGGGGGTAGCGACAGGATCGGTTGGGAGGGGTTAGAACAATTGAGAGCGGGTAGCGAATAGCGTTTTGGCCGCCACCACCGCCACCACCGTCATCCCGTCACCAGACGACACCACCGCTTGTGAACCGTGGGAGCCTATTGCGACGTCATCAGATAGCCGACAGATTGTTTCCAATCTCGGCCTCCAGTTCAGCAATCCTGGCCTTGAGCGCTTCGATCGTCGGGGTCAGTTCGGCCGTCGTGAATCGCGGCGTGATGTGTTGGGGACAATTCCAATCGATGGCTTCGACATCGATAATCAGGCCGCGCTCGATTTTGGCGCCGTAATCTTGATCGACGAGTGCGGCGGAGAGTTCTGGCGCTTCGGCGAGATCAATGGCACGGACGCGCCCGAGCAGTTTCAGGCGTGCGCGTCGCACGTAATCCATGAAGAACAACGACGCGCGGTCGTCATCAACGAGATTTCCGACAGTCACATACTGGCGATTGCCCCGGAAATCAGCGAGGCCGAGCGTGCGCTCGTTTAGTATTTTGACGAATCCTGGAGGGCCGCCACGGTGCTGCATATAAGGCCAGCCGCCCGCTCCAACGGTCGCCATATAGAAACTGTCGCGCCCAGCAATGAAGGCAATTTCATTTTCAGTCAGCCGGTCGGCTTCGCTGGCGCTATCGCGACGCGCGTAGGCATCGCGACTACCGTTGGCTACCTGAGCGGCCTTCACCGACGGGGTGAAAACGAGATTGAGGAAGCGGGATGTCATTGGTTTATTCCGTCTCACAGGCCAAGGTCGGAAAGACCAGGAAAATCATCCGGCCGACGCCCTTGGGCGAACGTCAACTTGCGCTCCACCTCGTTGATTGGAAGGTCGTTGATGCTGGCGATACGTCTCCGCATCAATCCCCCGTCGGTGAATTCCCAGTTCTCATTTCCATAAGCGCGAAACCACTGCCCGCGCGTGTCATGGTATTCGTAAGCGAAACGCACGGCGATCCGATTTTCCTGGTGCGCCCATAGCTCCTTGATCAGCCGGTAGCCGAGTTCGTTCGTCCATTTTTCTGTGAGAAACTCCGCGATTTCAGTTCGGCCCGTGAGGAAACGCGATCGATTTCGCCATTGACTGTCGAGTGTATATGCCAAGGACACGCGAACAGGGTCGCGACTATTCCAGGCGTCCTCGGCAAGACGAACTTTCTGGCGTGCCGTTTCGTTTGTGAACGGCGGGACTGGCGGCCGTATATCTTCAGTCATGTTGCTTGTGTTCCTTAGGTTTGTTTGACGTTGTCGGCGCGGTTGTGTCAGCTATCAGATCGTGCGCCAGCCCGGCAAGGAATGCCTGGAAAGGCTCACCCGATCCGAGGCCACGCGACATCACCAGGCTGCCGTGCAGAAGCATGACCGTTCGTTCGGCCTTTGATCGTGCGAGGTCAGGAACATGGCCGGCGTCGTGCGCAACAGCCGTGAACGCCGCTATTAGGGCCTCGAAGGCACCCTTTATCGCGGCTGAGAATGGACTTGTCTCGGCTCGCGGCGATGCCAGCATATTGAGCAGGCAGGCCTGTCGACCGCTCGAGTAAAAGCTGTCGAGTTGGCGCGCGACACATGCAATTCGTTCAGCCGGTGGTCCATCGCCCCTGAGCGGTTCGAGCACGTTCTCGTGGTACCAACTGAGCGCCGCCGCCAAGACTTCTTCGGCCATCTGCTGTTTGCCGCCGGGAAAGCGATGGTAGAGGCTTGCTTTCTTGAGACCGGTCGCTTCCGATAAAATTGCGAGCGAGGCTCCGTCATAGCCAACGTCTCGAAAGACGCAGCTCAGCCTTTCCATCACGTCCTGATCCTGCACAGACTGCGGGCGCGCCATTGGGTGTTCGTCCTCAGAGGCATCGTCAGATCGCAGTTTGTTACCGATCGAACGGTAAATAACCCTTGACTGCCGACCACCAGCTCGTCATCGTTGTATACCGAATGTTCGGTAACTGCAATAGTCTAACAGGAGACGACAATGTCCAAGACTGCAATCGTCGTGTTCTCGGACCCCAAGGCGCCTGGCGACGAGGCGCTCGGCCGGGTCTTCAATGCGATGTTTCTGACGTTGGAACTGAAGGATAAAGGGCAAGACGTCGCCCTGATCTTCCAAGGGGCCGGAACCCGTTGGCCGAATGAGATGGTGCAGCCAGCTCACCCAGCAAACGCCCTCTACCACGCCGTCGCCGACAAGGTTGCTGGCGTTTGCGGAGGCTGCGCTGACGTTTTCGGCGCTACAGATGGTGTTAAGGCAATCGGCCTGACGATGGTTCGAGACCGAGCAATTCCAGGTACCTCGGGTATCCTAGATTTGTCGCGTTATCTCGATGAGGGTTATCGCCTCGTAACGCTCTGACCAGAACGTGGTTGCGCAGCCGTGCGCGAACCGGGCGGCTGTGCATTTCCCTTCCTAGTCCATAGCTCCCTACCACCCACCCTCGCCAAATCCACATCCGCACGCGCCGCGTTCACACCCCATGATCCTCCGCATCCTCGTCCTGATCGCTGCCGTGCAGCAGTTCATATTCCCGATCTTCGTCAACCCGTTCCGCGACGGCGGGCGCGGGCTGGCGACGACGACGCCTGTGCCGCTGACACCCTCGCAAATCGAACCGGCAGGTTACGCCTTCGCGATCTGGGGTCCAATTTACCTGCTGGCGATCGCCTATGCCGTCTGGCAATTGACGCCGTCGGGCCGCGCCGACCCGGTCACCCGCAAAATCGCGCCGTACGCGATCATCGTCTACGCTGGCTCCAGCCTATGGCTGACGGTCGTCAGCTACGGGCCGTTGTGGGCGTCGATGCCGATCCTCGGCATCATGGCCGCCTGCGCCAGCGCCGCGCTGATCGCCGCCGTCCGGATGCCTGAACCATCCGCACTGCGGCTGTGGCTGGCGACGATCGCCTTTGGCCTCTACGCCGGATGGAAGACCTGCGCGACGTTTGTCAACATTGCCGAAGTCGCCCCCGGCTATGGCTTCGCCCGCTTCGGGCTCGGGGTCGCAACCTACGGCGTGCTGTCGATCGCGGTCGCAACCGTTGTCGGCGGCGCAGTCTTGCTGCTGACACGCGGAACGCTGGCCTACGCTGCAACCATCCTGTGGGCGCTCGCCGCAATCGCCATTTCGGCAATGAGGCGCGACCAGCAGTCAGCAATCGTTGTTGCCTCCGTGGGCGCGATTATCGCCGTGGTTATCGTCACCGCGTTCGCGCGGGCCTCAAAGGGTCGCAGCGGCGCCAAATCATGATGTAATTGACGCCGACCGACCGTCGCTGTTCCGACAGTCGGGTTTCCATTGTTCGCCGCAGTGCGGTAAACCTATGCCATGAACGCTGTTGGCAAAGAGACCGTGCACGTCCTGCCCGGCCCAGACGGACGCGTGATCGCGGCCGCACCTGTTGATGGACCGGCCGGCGGTCGTGTGCGGCCTCCCGAGGACCGGCGATTTTATGCGTGGCTGGCTCTCGCAACGCTCGTCCATGCGCTATTCGTCGTCGGCTTCACTTCGGCCGAGCCACCACGCCTGGGCGCGGCTGACGGCGCGGATAATGCGATCAGCGTCGAAATTCTGACCGAGCCGCCCGACCCGAATTCGCGCGCGACCGTTTCAGACAGCGCAACCGGTGGCCCGCCGCCGCCGCCTCCCCAGCCGCAACCGCCTGCAACGCCAACATCGCCATCAATCCCGCCGCCAATTCCTCAGGCCGCTGCCCAGCCACAGGCGACGCCGCGACCACCGGCACCTACTGAAACGGCGCCTACCGAAACGGCGCAAGAGGCACAGCCGCCACCTGCATTGCGCCCAACGCTCGCCCCCGAGCCGGAACCCGCCGCCGACACCCCCGTTCTCGACGACCCTGCGGAAGCCGGGCAAAAAGCTGCCCCCAAACCGGCTGACGCCAAACCAGCGGACGCCAAACCCGTCCAACCCCCGCCAAAACCCCAACCGCCTCAAAAAGCGGCCGAACCCGCGCCGCGCAAGCCAGCCGAGTCTCGCCCGCCACCGCCAGCCCCACCGCGCCCCCCCACACCGCCGCGCCCGCCGGCACAGCCGCCGCAGCAAACCGCGCGCCTCGACCTCACGCCCCCGACAACACCCGTGGCGACGTTCCGTGCCGCCGTCGGCACCGGTACCGGTGGCGTCGACCGTCCGCCCGGCATCACGCGGTCTGGCCTCAACGATGATTTCGCCCGCGACGTCATCCGCGCCCTCCAGCGAACCATGCCGCAGATCCCGACGGTTGGCCGCGTCACGGTCAAGATCGTGCTGAACATGAACGGTAATCTGGTCCGCACCGAAGTCTTGCGCCCGTCGAGCATCGCAGGCCTCGACCAAAGCGTGGTGTTCGCCACGCGCCAGACCAGCTTCCCGATACCCTTCACCACGGCCAAACCGGACGACCTGATCTTCTTCGTCACGTATATCTACCGCTGACGCGGGTCGGCTGCCCGATGCGATGCCCGCCACATCGCAAAACCAATGGCGGCGCTATACTGGCCATGATTACGCGCGATGTCCTGCGCCGGAGTTTGACCATGCAAAATGAAGCCACCGCCACTCGGCCGCCCGACCCGAATGCTGCCCACGCTGCTCGCAGCACCGCAACCGGCACCAATCCTGGCACCGCCGTTGCGCGCCGACCAACCATCGCGCTGGCCCTCGGCGGTGGTGGCGCACGTGGTCTCGCCCATATCGCCATGTTAGAGGTCCTCGACGAGCGCGGCTTGAAGCCGTCCTTGATCGCCGGCACGTCGATTGGCGCCATTGTCGGCGCGGCCTACGCCTCCGGTATTCCAGCCAAACATATCCGCGCCCATGCCGAAGCCACGTTCGGCCAACGCTTCGACCTGATGCGCCAAGTGTTTTCCGCCCGCGCCACGCCGGTGCAGCAGATCATGCGCCTGCTACAGTTGCGCAGCGCCGTGCTGAAGCCTGACGTCCTGCTGGGAATGCTGATGCCGCCGCGCGTGAAACGCGATTTTGCCGAACTCGAAATCCCGCTGCGAATCGTCACGACGGACGTCCACAACTACACGCCCGTAGTGTTCGAAGACGGCCCACTTCTGCCAGCCGTTGCGGCAAGCATTGCGATCCCCGCGCTGTTCACTCCGGTGGCAAACGCTGGAAAATTGCTGCTCGACGGAGGCCTCGTCAACCCGCTGCCGTTCGACCTGATCGAAGGTCGCGCCGATATCACGATTGCCATCGACGTTTCTGGAACAGCCGGAGCCGCAGGTGAACAGCGCACGCCGACGGCGTTTGAAGCGCTCGTCATCGCATCACAGATCCTGCAGCACTCGATCGTGCGCGAGAAACTCAGGCATAGCCGTCCCGATATCTACATCGACATGCCGGTAAATCGGTTCGGTATCTTGGAATTCCACAAACACCGCGAAATCCTTGCCGCATCAGAACCGGCCAAAGATGTCCTCCGCCGCCAATTGGACCGCGTGATGGGGGCAGTCACGCTACAGCCGGTGGAATAGGTGGCCGTGCTGCTGCTCACTGCGCCGTGACGAGACAATCGAGCCCGCTGGTCTTGAGCGCCGCACATGGCCCCCGGGTGTCGGCAGCACTGGCATATGGCCCAACGCGGACGCGATAGAATGTGGTGCCGCCGAACGCCATCGGGTCGACGGAAACGGCAGCGCCTGCCAGCGCCGGGTTGTCTTTGGCTTTCGCCGCAAGCGCGTTGGCCTCCGCCTCGGATTTCGCCGAACCAACTTGTATTCGAAACTTGCCGTCAGCGGCCGCTGCGGCCGGACGTACGGGTTTCACTGCCGGTTTCGCGGTGCCGGGAGCGGCTGGCTTCTGGCCGTCTGTCGCTGCTGGCGGTACCGTAATCGGCCCGCGGGCTTGCTCGGCAACCGCACCCCACGGCAAGATTTCCCGGCCATCTGCTGCGGCTGTCACAGCCCCAGAAGCCGGTGGCGGCGCTGATGCGGCCGTTCCGGAATCGCGCGGCAAAGCGGCTGTTTCGATCGTCGTGTTTGAGCCGCCAAACAGGCCACCCAAAATCGAGCCGAGATCAACGCCTGCGTTAGCCGATTGCCCCTGCGTCTCGGCAGGCACAGCCGACAATTGCGGTGCTGGACCGGTGGCAGCCGGCGTCGCGGCCCAGTTTCCAGCGGTGCTGATACCGGCAACATTGGCGGCCGGCGGCGGCGCTGCAGACGCTGTGGCATTGCCCTGAGAGTCGAGTCCGGCGGCGCGGTAAGCTTCGCTGCGGATGCGCGTCGCCTCGGTGCGCTCACGGTCGTCGAGGCCACCCTTGAACCACAATGCGCTGGTCAAATCCGAGATTGCCTGACCCGGCATGCTTTTGGCGTGGAACGACGCGCCACGATAATAGAGCGCCCGCGCCATCGACGGCCCGGCGAGCCCGCCTGCCTTGATCGCCGTGTTGAGCTGGTTCAGCGCCTCGTCGTGGCGGCCAGCCTGAGAGGCCTGAACCCCGGCCTCGTAGCTCCGTTGAGCCTTTTGCGGATCATTTACCGTCGCGTCGGAACCGACCGGAGACGGTGTCGCCTTGCTAGGTGATTTCACGGGCTTCGCAGGGGCCGGTGGAGCAGAACTTTGCGCCCAAGCCGGCAGGACGGCAGCGATCGCGCCCACGCCAAAGACGAGGCTAACGACGCAACAGCGCACGGTCGATCCAGACATAACCGTATTCCCCGTTGTGACCTTTCGGCCTGTGGCAGTTCGCAACGCCCTACCAACCCGAACGCGCACAAAAGCCCCATACGTGGCCTCAAGATGCAGCAACACTACTCCACTGTAACAGACTTCGCCAGATTTCTCGGCTGGTCGACGTCGGTGCCCATCAACACGGCCGTATGATACGCCAGCATTTGCATCGGCACCGCATAAACCAGCGGCGCGGTGAACGGATGAACCTTCGGCATCGGAAGGTGCGCCAGTACACTTGCGCCTATCTTGTCGGCCCGCGTGTCCGAAATGAGGACGATCCGCCCTCCGCGCGCAGCTACTTCCTGTAGGTTCGACAACGTCTTATCGAAAAGTTCGTCTTCAGGAGCCAAGACCACAACCGGCACGTTCTCGTCGATCAATGCAATCGGCCCGTGTTTCAGTTCGCCTGCCGCGTATCCTTCGGCATGGATGTAGGAGATTTCCTTGAGCTTCAAGGCTCCTTCAAGAGCCAGTGGATAACTCACCCCTCGGCCCAGATAGATCACGTCTCGCGCCTTCATCAGATCGTGCGCCACGACCTCGTAGGCTTTTTCCTCGCGCAGCAACGTGGAAATGTGGCGAGGCACCTCGGCCAGCGCCTGGATCAGCTCGGCCTGTTTTTCGGCCGTGATCGTCCCGCGCGCCCGCGCGATACCGATCGCCAGAGCCGCCAACACCGCGAGCTGGCAGGTAAACGCCTTGGTCGAAGCCACGCCGATCTCGGGTCCGGCAAGCGTCGGCAGCGCAGCGTGGCTTTCCCGCGCGATGGTCGACGTCCGCACGTTCACGATCGAGGCGATGCACTGGCCGTTGGCTTTGGCATAGCGAAGCACGGCCAGCGTGTCGGCCGTTTCGCCCGATTGCGATACAAACAGGGCAAGGCCGCCATCCGCCAACGGCGGCTCGCGGTAACGCATCTCGGAGGCGACATCGATTTCAACTGGAATGCGCGCCAGCCGTTCGATCCAGTATTTCCCCACCAAGCCCGCATAATAGGCCGTCCCGCATGCCGAAATCGTGACGCGCGAAATCTTGTCGAGCGCAATACCAAGATCGGGAATGCGCACCTCTCCGCTGCCAAAATCGACGTAGTTCGACAACGTGTGGCTGATGACTTCGGGCTGCTCGTGGATTTCTTTCGCCATGAACTGGCGGTGGTTGCCCTTGTCGACGAGCATCGAACTCGCCAACGACTTGATCACCGGCCGTTGAACCTTGGCCCCGGTGCGGTCAAAAATCTCAGCACCGTTTCGGCGAATGACGGCCCAGTCGCCCTCCTCCAGATAGGTGATTGCGTCGGTGAACGGCGCCAGAGCGATGGCGTCTGATCCCAGGTACATCTCGCCGTCGCCATGACCGAGCGCAAGCGGGCTGCCCTGCCGCGCCGCGATCATCATGTCGTCGTGGCCAGCAAAGATGATGCCCAGCGCGAAGGCCCCCTGCAGCCGGTGGAGCGCATGTTTTACAGCCTCGATCGGCGGGTGGCCCGCCGCCATTTCATCAGAAATGAGGTGGACGATAGCTTCGGTATCGGTGTCGGTTTCAAACACATGACCCTTGGCCGACAACTCGGCCTTGAGCTCGCGGTAGTTCTCGATAATGCCGTTATGCACAACACAAACGCGTTCCGTCATGTGTGGATGCGCGTTGCGTTCAACCGGGCGGCCGTGCGTCGCCCACCGGGTATGGCCGATACCGATGTGGCCATCGAGCGGTTCGGCGAGCAGACGTTGCTCAAGATTGCGCAGCTTACCCTCGGCGCGTCGCCGCTGGAGCATGCCGTGTTCGACCGTCGCGATGCCTGCTGAATCATACCCCCGGTACTCGAGCCGCCGCAACGCATCCACGAGGTCGGGCGCAACCGGCTTTGAGCCGAGAATTCCCACGATTCCGCACATATTTTGGTGTCCGCTGTTGCCGCTGTTCGATTCGAAAATTGCGTTCGCGCTAAATCGACCTACGGCGGCATAATTTGTGCTGCAAGCGCGCTACAAGTCACAGCGGGTTACCGCCAGTTACCGCATGGGATGCGCTTCAAAACGTAGCCAGCGAAAGTCAAGACCGCCGACCCATCATGGCGCGGAACTTTGCAGCCCAACCCGGCCGCTCATCCTGCGTCGACCGCTCCAGCGCCAAGCTATCGGCCGCAACCGATTTCGTGATCACGCTGCCCGAGCCGATATAAGCGCCAGCCCCAATCTCGACCGGCGCCACCAACGAGCTGTTCGAGCCGACGAACGCGCCGTCGCCGATGACCGTCTTGTGTTTGCGGAATCCGTCGTAATTGCAGAATATCGCTCCAGCCCCGATGTTGGCATCCGCACCGACCGACCCATCTCCCAAGTACGCGAGGTGGTTAGCCTTCGACCGCGGCCCCATCGTCACCGCTTTGACCTCGACGAAGTTGCCAACATGGACGTCGGGTCCAAGCTGCGCCCCCGGACGCAACCGCGCGAACGGGCCTATTCTGACGCCATCGCCGATTTTTGCGCCCTCGAGATGGCAGTTGGCCCGGATCAGCACCGAGTTACCAACCGTCACGCCCGGCCCGAAAAACACATTCGGCTCGATCGTGACGTCGCGACCAAACGCCGTATCGTAAGACAGGAACACCGTCTCGGGCGCGATCATCGTCACCCCGCCAGCCATCGCACGGGCCCGCGCGCGCTGTTGCCACAGCCGTTCGGCCACTGCGAGCTGGTCACGGGCATTGACGCCGAGCACTTCGTCTTCTGCACACACGACAACCGCCGCACGAACCCCCTGGGCACGCGCGATCTCGACGGC
>Ga0163144_10029849_pt1 | contig 10449 bp, 12 predicted proteins | sample OliLak19BULKMAT1_FD_123175 | JGI IMG/M metagenome (GOLD analysis project Ga0163144, IMG submission 123175) | Freshwater microbial mat bacterial communities from Lake Vanda, McMurdo Dry Valleys, Antarctica - Oligotrophic Lake LV.19.BULKMAT1 | ecosystem: Environmental > Aquatic > Freshwater >...
ACCCGGCATTCCGCTCCTGGCCATGGATTCAGTCCCATGATTTGGCGATGAACTCTAAATCCAGGTTGGTCGAAATCTAAGATGGCTTCTTCTTTTTTAAGCTTAGGCGCTTAAGATCCAATTCTCGCTTCTTGTTCGACTCTTCTTACATCATTTCTATGAAATCTCTCTAAGCTACTTAAGAGCGCGTTGGCGCCTTTGACTTTTAGCTTATCGTGCAAACTAGCAGCCGTATCTAGGTCTTCAATTCGGCAGGGTATTTGAAAAAGAATATCTCCCATATCGAGAGCTTCAACCATCCATTGAATTGTCACTCCGGTTTCAGATTCTTCTTCTAAGACTGCTCGGGGGATGGGAGCGGCGCCACGGTAGTGGGGAAGGAGTGAAGCATGTACATTTAAAGGCGCGATCTTTGGATGATCTAAAATTGTTTTGGGAAGAATCTGACCAAAAGCGACGACCACTAAAAAATCACACTCAACGGCTTGGATCTTTTCAATGGCTTCTAAGTCCTTTCGGAGTGATTCGGGCTGTAAGACTGGAATATTATTTTTTATAGCTAAAACTTTAACCGGTGGCGGGGTGAGTTTTTGTCCTCGGCCAGAGGGGCGATCGGGCTGAGTCACCACTAATTTAATGGGATACTTTTCATCGAGAAGAGCCTGCAAAGAAGGTACTGCGAAATCTGGAGTGCCCATGAAAATTATTGATGGCTTCATCTGAATATTAACTCCGCAAATAGATTTGCTTCGTCCAATATCGGCTCCGCAAATAGATTTGCTTCGCGGGACACTTTAATCGGCTTCAAGAAGGGCCTCTTGGCGCTCGCGCTTCTTGATCTTTTTCAAATACATCTCGCGCTTCGTAGCACTCACATGATCGAGCATGGTCACTCCATTAAGATGATCAATTTCATGCTGTAGCACAATGGCTAAGAATCCATCGTCTTCTAAGATTTGCTCTTTGCCGTTTTCATCAAGATATTGAACTTTGACGTATTTGGAGCGAGCAATCTCGGCCCGAAATTCGGGAATACTTAAGCAGCCTTCTTCAAAAACACAGTCCCCCGATTTTTCGATGAAGACAGGGTTGATCAAGGCAAAGGGCGGGCGGTCCGGGTAATCGCTACTCACGTCGACCACTAAGACCCGCTTCGATACGTTTACTTGGGGAGCGGCCAGGCCCACACCCGGCGCATTCACCATGGTTTCGATCATATCTTTTAAAAATTGGCGAAAGTCATCGGTAATTTCTTCGGGACGAACCGGCACAGCAATTTTTAAAAGCGTAGGATGGGGCACATCAATAATCTGCAATAGAGCCATTCAGGTTTTAAATTATCATAACTTTGCAAAATTATCATAACTCCAGACTCATTTAAATTGCGTGCACAGGCTAGCTTAGGCAAAATTCTAGTTGATGGCATTAGCTGAGCAAAAATCCCCTAGAAAAGCATTTTCTGAAGCGCAAAAATCGATGGAGGCGGGCCATCTTGAGGAGGCCGAAAAGATTTTTTCGGAGCTTATCGAGGGCGATCCTAAGGCTTATGAGGCGATTCTTCATCGCTCGCTTTTGAGAATTCGAATTCAGAGGTTAACCGAGGCTCTCAGTGACGCTGATCTTTGTGTGAAGTTGAGGCCAGAAAACGCACTTTCTTTTATGGTTCAAGGGGAATGCCTTTTAGAATTGAAGCGTTTTCAAGAAGCTCGTGCTTCTTTCTTAAGCTCGCTTGGGCTTGAAAAAGACAACGGTCGAACTCACTTTGGATTAGGTTTAGCGAACCTGGGGCTGGGCCGTAGGCTGGATGCTGCCGACTGCTTCGAAGAAGCGCTCCATTTCGAAAGAGACTATGTTACCGCCCAGTGGATGGCGCGTACTTTGGTGAATATAAACACTTAGTTTCCTAAACTGAGTTGAGCGGCTAAGAATAAAAAGTATGAGAGACAAAATCTCTTCTTATCTTGAAGACCTGCAAAACCGAATTTGTTCTGCTCTTGAAACCTTTGAGCCTACGGCCCGATTTTCGATTGAGAAATGGTCTCGGCCCGGCGGGGGCGGCGGCGAAAGTAGAGCGTTGAGTGGTGGTCAAGTATTCGAGAAGGCCGGAGTAAATCTCTCAGTCGTACACGGAGAGCTTCCCGAGCGGATGCGCGAAAAACTAAAGACACCAGAAAGCGAATTTTTTGCAACCGGCGTGTCTCTAGTCATTCATCCGAATTCTCCTCAAGTTCCCACCGTTCACGCTAACTTTCGCTACTTTGAACAGCCTTCACGTTGGTGGTTTGGAGGCGGCACCGATCTTACTCCGTATGTGCCCAACGAAAGCGCCTTCAAGCATTTTCATCAGACTCTGAAAGAGGCCTCTTCTTCGGCAGAGAGATTTCAAGAAATGAAAGAGGAGTGTGATAAGTATTTCTTTATTCCCCATCGCGAGGAGACTCGCGGGGTGGGAGGAATTTTTTTCGACTATGTCACTGGCGAAAAGGCCGAAGAGTTTTCTCGCGTTAAGAAATTGGGTGATTCATTTGTGCCTGCCTATTGTCCCATCGTAGAGAAAACGAAAGACTTAGAGTTTTCGGAGAGACAAAAAAAGTATCAGCTCCTTCGTCGGGGCCGCTATGTAGAATTCAATCTCGTTTATGATCGCGGCACTTTGTTTGGCTTAGAAACGAAGGGCAATATTGAAAGTATCTTGATGAGTCTTCCTCCCAACGTAAATTGGGACTTCAAGGCCAACCTCGAAGAAACCGCCGAAGAAAAACAATTAATGAGTTGGCTTAAGAAACCCGTGGACTGGGTTTAGTTTTTTTACCCAAAAGTTTGCCCAACAATTTTTTAGTTTTCTGCAAGAATCCAGCTTTTTTAGGCGCGGCGCTTTTGGCAGTGCCCGAGCTCGCTACTTTTGTAGTGCTTGGCTTCTGGACCCGTTGATCCCGGTCTCGCGTTGGTTGTCGATTTCTTCCGCCTGAGTCTCGGCTTCGATCGCCACTCGATCGTCCTGGGCTTCGCTCTCGTCCTTGATCTCGACGCGGCCGTTCTCGACTCGGTTCACGTGCAGAATCTCGTTCGTCACCGCGATTTGCCGATGAGCTTTCATCTGCGTTCGAATCAGTAGTGAATTTCACTTTTTTAGAGATTTGTTCCAAAAGTCGTCTTTCATTTAGGCTCTCTCGGTCTACGAATAAAACGGAGATTCCGCTTCTTCCGGCTCGGCCAGCACGTCCTGAGCGGTGAATATAATCTTCGACGGTTTCAGGAAGCTCATATTGAATAACCATGGTTACTTGTTCAACGTCTAAGCCTCGCGATGCGACATCAGTGGCAATCAAGGTCTTAATCCTCTGGTCTTTAAAGGCGCGAATAGTTCGTTCTCGTTCGTTCATTTCAAAGCCCGCGTGTAAGACCGCGACACTGTCTATCTCATGGCTGAGATCTTTATAAAGTCGATCGGCCCCTTTTCGTGTCCGACAGAAAATAACCGTTACTTGATCGGGTGCAGAAAGAATTCGGGCGATTTTTCGAGTCTTATCTCGCCGGCTTACATAGACCACTCGATGTTCGATCGTGCTAGAGGACTGCTCAGGATTGTCTACCTGAACCTTCACCGCATCTCGCAAAAACAAATTCATGATCTCGTTGGCGTCTTTGGGAAGAGTCGCCGAAAACATCAGATTTTGTTTGCGTTTGGGGAGTGCCGATAAAATTTGTATAATCTGTGGAGAGAATCCCATATCGCACATGCGATCGGCTTCATCCAAAACCACGAGTTCAATATCGTTTAGGTCCAAAACCTCTTCGGACATAAAGTCGATCATTCGACCTGGAGTCGCAATATAGAGAGAGGGTTTATGGGCCTTTAAAGCTCGCAATTGTTGATCGAGAGGAACTCCACCATAAAGAGGAATCGAAACTACTTGGGTCTGACCGTCGAGAATCTTCATAGCTTCTTCGTCAGTTTGAAGGGCGAGCTCTCGAGTCGGTGACAAGATCAGCGCTTTATTGATTTTCTTTTCAAAAATCATTTGAGAAATGGGCAACAAAAACGCCATCGTCTTTCCGCTTCCGGTCTTGGCGCCGGCGTAGACGTCTTTACCGGACAAGATGACCGGAATGACTGCCTCTTGAATGGGCGTCGGCTTCGTGAAACCTAGCTTTTCAGTCAGGTTCTTTAGAATCGTTTGTTGGTTAAGAAGATTAAAAAATGTGGTGGGTTCTTTTGGAGAAGACATGGTTTTGGTTTCAACGATCATAAGCGGTTATTTCAAAGCGGTCGAAAAGATCTGCAGGGTTATTGTTAAAAGTTCTAATAATAAAACATCGAGGGAGTTAACTTTAAATCTGGCCTCAAACGATCAGATCTAAAACGATTTAACAGGAAATAGAATTTATTGCAGGTATTTTGTGAGCCTTTAATGCCCCTTTAAAGTCATTTGCACGGCTTCTCGGAGATCTCGATAGGCTTGCTGCCATTTTTCAGGAACCAATGAATAGGGTTCTGCTCTAGAAGTATAGATTTCTAGTTTGGCTCCCTGCTTCAAAATCTCGTCTTTATGCTCTCGCCAATACTCGGGGTACTCATACCAAGGCAAATTGGGCTTTAAATGATGCACTTGGTGAAGGTTTTGATTCAGCATGATGAGCTGAATAATCCAAGGCACGTAAGTATTCTTAGTGCTCTCGGTTCGGCCCTGCTTGCCGGTATGGTGTGGCCAAGCGGTATTCGCAAATGCCAATAGGCCCGTTCCAACAAAACTAGGGAGGATCCAGGCGAAGAGGATGCTCCAGGTGAAAGGGCTGATTACTGCCAGATAAAGCATCAAGATTGGAATCGCAGCGGAGGCGGTAAGGTGGGCGCGCCATCCCCAGGTCCTCCAGTTTTTAAATCCATAAACATGGTAGTAGAAAAAAAGTAAGAAAGATTTCGTCAGTTGTCCGGCAAAGCTCGACGCCGAGGTGAAATGATCGGGATCCAAATCTCCCGAATTGGTTCGGGCATGATGCTGAATATGGATGCGACGAAACATGAAGGGGTTTCCTAAAAAGATAGGCCAGCAGAGAAAAAGCATCATTTCGTTTCTCCAGCGTTTTCGATCTCCAATGAAGTGAGTACTCTCATGCAAAGGAGTGAACAACATGAAGACGATGAGCGTTTGCAAAACAAAAATGGGAATCAGAGTAACAGGGTGAAAGTGCTCAAGTCCAAATGCCGCCGCCAGTAAAACGAGCCAAAAGAAACTCAAAACCAGTTGAATGCCGATCGTGGGATTCACATGCTTGCTATGTTCTCGCACAAAGTCTTCGGTATCGGTAATTGCCACCGAAAGTCGCATGCCAATTTCTTTACGATTTTTTTGAGCCAGTCTTAGGCGGGGTTTGATTTTACGATTAAGGAGGCCCGTCCAAACTCCGCCTATGAGCTCGCGAAATCCAATTTTTTTCTGCTTTTTTGACCGTCCCATAACCTCAACAATAATTGTATAGTAAGTCAGGCCAAAAGTCTTGGAACTTCATAAACTTAGGCTATGGGGCTTGAGCAATGCTTATTTGGAGGGGGGGCGATTTAAAAGACAGGCTAAAACCGCGCTAGTCTCGGCTATGCCCCATCTTTCGAGGACTTCTTGAATTTCGCCTTTTCGCAATCGTCGCCACCAGCTGTGAAAGAAATCAAGTCGCCCTCGGACCACCAAGCGCAACTCCGCATTCGAAGCCTCCCAGATTTCTACCCGATCAAGATCGTAGTGATTAGCAAAAACCAGAGCTTCGGCCCAGCAGAGCGACTTGTGAGAGCGGTAAGAGATCCCGCGAGTCAAGCGAGTGGTGGGGCGCATTCTCTTGTCGAACTTATCTACTTTTATCAGCGTTACCGCTCGGGGATGGGTTCTGTTTTTTAGGAGCTGTTCGAGGTCTGCGCTTTTACAAAATTCAAAAGTGGAATCGCTACTTGCAATTCGAAACTCTTCTTCGTGCGCGTAAGGGAGCACTCTTCCGCCCGCTCGCTGAGAATAGAATTCAAAAACCTTCTTCTTAATTTCAGATTCAGACTTCGTTTTACTCAACTCAGCCCGTTCGTCGGGACGATAGCGAAAGGCGCAGGAGGTGACTTTACAATCTTTAGTGTCTTCCATTTCGTCTTCGGCAAAAATTCTCTCTTCGAGCTTTGAGGTCCAAGCAGAGGGGAATGAATAGCCTTGCTTTGGGAGGCAGGCCTTCCAAGAGCTTTCACTGATGGGCTTTGAAAGTTGAACTCGAATATCGATAGCAATCTCTCGCTCGTGAGTAGAGTTGATTTCTTTGGCCACCGGTTTCTGGGCCTGAATTGTCGGAGCGACCAATAGAAGAAACATAGCGCTGAAGAATTGGATCATCCTGCCAATCTTCTCGGAGAGCAGCCAATCTGTCTACGATCTATCGAGTTAAGTGTTCAGGGAGCCAAAGGAGTTCGAATTGATTGCCATCTGGGTCTTTGAAGTAGAACGAGCGACTTTGGTCGCGGTGGTCTTTTGGGGGTTCAACATCCGAAGCTGCTGAATCTTTAAGTTGGGCGTAAAGACGATCCACATCTTCTTTGTTGGCGACCACGAGGCCGACATGGGGTGGGTGGACCAAATCATTTTCTTCAATCAAAGCGAGAGTGGTTCCGTCATTTTTGAGCATTCCCCAGTCGGTCTGTCCGGCCCAAGCCGCTTTCATTCCTAAAACTTCAGAGAAAAAGCTCATCGACGATTTCACATTTTTTACTTTTACGGCAGCGTGAGTTAATTTTACTCCAGTATTATTTTTAGAATTCATAAAGGCTTCTTCCTTTTTTTAGAGGGTCCGTTTTCTAAGAAGGTCCGCGCAATCGAAAGTGCTCGGTTTTCTCTAGTTGAATCATTTCCCAAACCGCACTCGCAGCCTCGGTGCCCTTGTTCGCATCTCCTTGAGCTCTCTTGATTGCTTGGGCTAAATCGTAAGTCGCTAAAACCGCGTGTCCGACGGGAATTCCAAATTTTAAACTTAAATCCGACAAGCCCCGCGCGCTTTCGTTAGCGACCATTTCAAAATGATAAGTATCGCCTTTGATGACCACACCGCAGGCTACAACTCCTTGAATTTGTCTCTTTTCGTCTGCCTCCAGGGCCCACTTCAAAGCCAGGGGCAATTCTAAAGCGCCTGGAACTTTCAATAGGCGAGTGCGAATATCTTTAGATCGAAAAAAATCCTCTGCTGCATTCGCCAAATTGTCTGTGAGCGATCTGTTCCACAAACTTTGTATAATCAGAATCAAACGGCTTCTCCCCCCCGATCGGTTTGCCGACGAGCCCGCTCTGGATCAAGCTTTAAGAGGTGACCCAAGCGATCTCGCTTAGTGCGCAGATAATCCTGATTCTCGGGTTTAGCAACCATCTCGATCGCAATTCGTTCGACCACTTCTAGACCATAACCATCGAGGCTTACAATTTTTCGAGGGTTGTTGGTGAGCAGATTCATTTTGCTGACGCCCAAGAACTTTAGCATTTGAGCGCCGATTCCATAGTCACGGAGGTCAGCTTTGAAGCCTAATTTTTCATTGGCTTCAACTGTATCGAGACCTTGTTCTTGCAGTTCGTAAGCTCTTATTTTGTTGAGGAGTCCGATCCCCCGGCCTTCTTGGCGCAGATAAAGAAGAACGCCAGCACCCGCTTCGCTAATTTGACGAAGAGCAGCCTCGAGTTGATCGCCGCAATCACAACGCGTCGAGTGAAAAACATCTCCCGTGAGACATTCAGAGTGAACTCGGACTAAACAAACTTGGTCGGGTTGAATATTGCCTTTAACCATTGCAAGATGTTGCGCTCCATCGACAGAATTAGAAAATAAGTGAAGCTGAAAGCTGCCGTAACGAGTGGGGAGTTTTACTTCGGTTTCTCTTTTTACGAGCGATTCAGATTGCATTCGGTAGCGAATTAAATCGGCTACGGTTCCAATTTTAAGACGGTGTGTTTTAGCGAATTCGAAAAGATCGTCTCGACGAGCCATTTCGCCGTCTTCTTTCATAATTTCGCAGATCACTGCGGCAGCCCGAGAGCCTGCGAGCTTGGCTAGATCGACGCTGCCTTCGGTTTGACCAGCTCGCTTAAGAACTCCTCCACAAGCAGCCCGAAGCGGAAAGATATGGCCCGGAGAAACTAAATCACTCGGCTTTGCTTTTGGACTTGCAGCCGTCCGAATCGTATGGGCCCGATCGGCTGCCGATATTCCAGTGCTTACTCCCTCTCGAGCTTCGATGCTTACGGTGAAAGCAGTGCCAAACTTTGACTGATTCTTTTTGGCCATTAAAGGCAGTTCAAGTTCATCGATGATGTCAGAAGATAAGCTCAAGCATATGAGGCCTCGACCATAACGGGCCATGAAGTTTACTTGTTCGGCGGTGATGTTCTCAGCCAAACAAACAAGATCGCCTTCATTTTCTCGATCTTCGTCGTCGACCAGAATTATCATCTGGCCGGCCTTTAACTCTTTTAAGAGTTCGGGGATGCTTGAAAATTTCACAGCGAAATCTCTCTTTCTAAAGTTTTTTGCTTAAGCACAATCTTCACAAGATAATCGCCTTCGATATTGACCTTTTGCTTTAAACGCAAATCTCCAATCGTGGTGTTGACCCAAGTGTGGGGAATAATCATAAACTCTACATTCTGATTTTGAATGTGGTTGATAGTGAGACTTACTCCATCGATAGCCATCGAGCCTTTCGAGATGGCGTACTTTTCAAGTCCATGAGGCAGCTCAATCACGATGCGATGATATTCGCCTCGCCGATCGATTTGAGAAACTTCTGCCAGTCCGTCCACATGTCCTAAGACAAAGTGTCCACCCAAACGATCTTGCAAACGTAGCGCTCTTTCTAGATTCACTTTGTCACCGACCAAAAGTTCTCCAAGAGTCGTACGAGAAATTGTCTCGGGCGAGAGGTCGGCCACAAAAGATAAACCATCGGTTTGCACGACGGTGAGGCAGGCGCCGTTCACAGCGATGCTTTCTCCTAAAAGGAGGTCATTTGGCTTTTGGAGTTGAAATCTTAGACGCTGACCCTGAGGATGGGGTTCGCGAGCGATGAGAGATCCCGTAGATTCAATGAGGCCTGAAAACATGCGTATAAGCTTTAATATGAAGGTCGGATCCTCGCAATCGGGCGTCTGAAATTGTAAAACCCATTGATTTTACTAGGCTTTTTGGCCTCCAAAGCCTTCCAAGAGAGTGTTTTCCCTGACCGCCTATGAATCCACGGCCGTAAAAGATGTGAATTTCGTCGACTAGCTTTGCCGCGAGGAGGGCCGAGGCAAAGCGAGGTCCGGCTTCGACCAAGATGTCTCCGACCCCACCTTTTACGAAGATTCTCTTAAAAAACTGCTGAATAGATTCTTTGGGTTTCGAGAAAAATAAATTTTCAGGACCATGAATTTTATAGAGTTTCGTTTTTTGCAAATTCTTCGGTCGCCCCCAAATCAAGATGGGTCGATTCAAAGCCGCAGGATTCTTTTGTGAGTCTGCCAAGCGCACGTTGAGTCTTGGATTATCGACCTCGATGGTTTTTGCCGTCGTCAAAATGGCGTCTGCGCCGGCGCGTAATTCGTGGACCGCTTGGCGACTTTCCGGGCCAGTAATCCATTTCGATACGCCGTTATCGAGCGCCATTTTGCCGTCAAAGGTCATTGCTAATTTTAATCTTACGTAAGCGGCACGCTTAGTTTGGTTTTTGATATAAGCTTGGTTCATCATGACGGCCTCTTCTTCGAGGAGTCCAAGTTCGACTGGAATTTGAGCCTGTTTTAGAAATCGTACACCTTTGCCAGAAACCTTGGAGTGCGGGTCTAAGTGGGCAATATGTACTTTTGCGAATTTGGTGCTCACCAAAAGCGGCGCGCAAGGGGGAGTGCGCTTGCCCGGTCTTGAAATGCAGGGCTCTAGATTCACAAAGAGCTCTGCCTCTTTAAATTTACGAAATCCATTTTTACGGGCTTCGATGATGGCCATGGCTTCGGCGTGCGGAGTGCCGGGCCCTAGGTGAAAACCTTCACCTACTAGGCGATTCTGCCAGACGATGACGGCACCGACTCGTGGGTTAGGAAGCAGAGAGTGAGTGGGTCGATTGGCGAGCTCCAAAGCGCGCTTCATCCAGTGTGAATCGGGAGTGTGCGAGCGAGATTCGGTTCGTTTTTGAGATCTTGAATTCAAACTTTGACGGTACGGAGGGCAAGTATCTCTTGCAATTTGAAAATATCGATCGATACACTAGAGGTATGTTTGGACAATCCAATTGGAAGAATGAACTTATCGCTAGCGTCCAAGAACTTCAGAATCAGATTGTGGACCTTCAAAAGGGACTTCAAGACGTGAAGGGTCAAAATCAGAAGCTGAATACTCAATTGAAAGCCGTAGCTCGCAAGCTTGTTTTGCGATTGCCGCTATCTTTAGAGTCACTGGACAAGG